>Ga0208410_1000965_pt1 | contig 15597 bp, 13 predicted proteins | sample ETN02SmetaG_3_FD_185787 | JGI IMG/M metagenome (GOLD analysis project Ga0208410, IMG submission 185787) | Marine microbial and viral communities from oxygen minimum zone, Eastern Pacific Ocean - ETNP2014F10-02SV257 (SPAdes) (version 2) | ecosystem: Environmental > Aquatic > Marine > Oceanic ... | reverse complement strand
GTTGAATAATAAATATGATAGAAGCCTTGCAAGTGGAATTGTTTGTTCATCTGGAACACTAGGCCAAATAATTCCTCCATCAATTGTTTTAATTATTATTGCTGACCAATTAGCTAGTGCTGCAGATGTAGCAAATACTATGAGGCAGGCAGATTATAAATTAATAACAGGAGAGTTTAATATGCCTGGAGAGTTTAGAGTGGGCTCTACCAGTGCTGGAGATATGTTTCTTGGAGCATTATTACCAGGATTAGTACTTGTTGGCTTGTATATGTTGTATGTATTCGTATACGCAAGAATAAATCCTAAATCAGCTCCTCCTGTTCCATTTAAAGGTAAATTTGATGCTAAATTTTGGATGAAAGTCATAATGGTGATAATCCCACCACTTGCATTAATATTTGCAGTTCTTGGATCTATATTAATGGGTATAGCAACTGTAAATCAAGCTGGTTCCATTGGTGCAATAGGAGCCACTATAATGGCCGGTTATCGTTTACATCAAGGTAAAAAGGATGCATATTATCCATTGTTAATAAGCGTTATATCTATAATTCCTATATTTATACTTTCAAAAAATTTTAATTTAAATATTAAAGCTGTAGAAACCAGAGACTTTGCTGCAATTCTTGTTACAGCTTTTTTTACTGCAACTTTTTTAATTGGTATTGTTTGGAGTTTTTGGAGAGCATACAAAGTTAATGATGTTTTAAAAGAGGTTGTTACTGAAACTTGTGTAACTACTTCTATGGTTTTTATAATTCTTCTTGGCGCAGCTATGTTAACTTCAGGTTTTAGAGCTTTTGGGGGTGAAGAATTAGTAAGAGATTTTTTACAAGATTTGCCAGGTGGATTTTGGACTCAATTTATTGTTGTGATGGCAGTAATATTTCTCTTAGGTTTTTTTCTTGATTTTATAGAAATTGCAGTAGTTGTCGTTCCTATTATTGCACCAATATTATTGGCTGAAACAGGAGCTAATGTTAGTGCAATATGGCTAGGAGTAATGATTGGAGTTAACTTACAAACTTCATTTTTAACTCCTCCATTTGGTTTTGCGTTATTTTATCTAAAAGGAGTTGCTCCTAAATTTATTACTACTTTAAATATATGGAAAGGTGTAGTTCCTTTTATAGCATTACAATTAGTAGGACTTGGAATTGTAGGTTTTTATCCAACTCTAGTAAATTATTTACCTGCAAGAACATACTTAACATCTCATGTTGCGCCCCCACCAATGAATCCTAAGCTTCAACATTGTTTACAAGAATATAAATTTGCTATTTACAATAATGAAGAACAAAAAATTAGAACAGCCATCACAGATTTTCAAAAGAAGGTTCCCCCAAATCTTCCTAATGATAAATTGGACATTTTTGAAGAACATTTTGAAAATGCTTTATTAACTTTTGCTTTAGTAAATAAACTTCAAAAAACAGAAAAAGAATATAACTTATTTGCTGAGGATTACAGAGACCTTCATTTTAGTGTAAGAAAAAAACAAAAAAAGATTAGAAAAATAGAAAATAAAATAGAAAAATCAAAGTCTGCGATTAGAAATTTAGAGAAGGATGATTTGGCAGAAAAAAATAAAATTGAGCTAAAGATCGAAGATTACAAGTTAGAAATTGATGAAATAAAAAAACAAATCCCGGAAAATTGGGAATCTAAAAATAAAGAATTTGAAATTATTCAAAAAGCAAAAAATACCCAGACAAAAAGATACAAAAAAAATGTTGATCAAGCTTACGATAACCTAGACCAAATTGCTATGTTTATAAATGATCATGAAAATTTAAATAATCTTTCTTCAGAAATTAATAATTTAAAGAAAAATATAGCTAATGCTGATTATGAAAATTCAATTTCAATTATAGATAGTTTGTTCGAAAAACTTGGAGAGATTACAGGATCAGAAGAAATTGCAAACAGATTAGATGATTTATATTCTTTGATTGATAGCGAGGAAAAAGATCTTAGCAAAATTTCAGATGCTAGCTATGAATTAAATATGTTATTTGAAAAAGAAATTAGCTGGAGAGAAGATGCAGCTAAAAACTTAATGCCAGAACTTGAAAAATATAATTTAGTTATAAAGAATAATATAGGTTTAAGACTTCAATCGCGTTTAACTAAAGAACAAGCTAAAATGGTTGCACGTTGTAACTCTATTCATAGAGATATATCTTTAAATTTTTAATAAAAATTAATGGAGAAAAAAATTTTACCGATCAAAAAGGCGGTTTTTATATTTTTTGTATTTGCTTGCGGGTATTTTATCTCCGCTCTTTTAAGAGCAATTACAGCAACTTTATCACCATTATTAACTACTGAGTTTAATTTAACAGCAGGAGATCTAGGGTTATTAGCTGGTGGATATTTTTTAGGATTTGCATCTATGCAAATACCACTCGGCTACTTACTTGACAGGCATGGTCCAAAAAAAATTGTTTCATCATTTTTGTTAATTGCAATCGTAGGAACAGTTGCATTTGCTTTATCCCAAAGCTTTTCTGGTTTGCTTATATCAAGAATTTTAATAGGAGTTGGTGTTAGTGCTTGTTTAATGGGGCCTTTAACTGGTTATAGAATTTGGTTTGCAGATGAATATCAGCAGAGAGCTAATGCCTGGATGTTAATGGTACTTTCAATGGGTTTTGTTTTTTCAACTTTACCCGTACAAATTTTGTTACCAATTATTGGTTGGAGATGGATATTTGGCTTAATAACTCTTTTAATACTTATTGTTATAATTTTAACATTGCTTTTCATTCCTAAATGGGAAACAGAAAATAATAATCAAGAAAAGAAAGCTGGATCTTTATCCGATGTTTGGAAAAACAAATTTTTTAGAAGTACAATTCCTTTAGGTTTATTTAATTATGGAGGAATGGTTGCGGTCCAAACCTTATGGGCTGGACCGTGGATGGTTAGGGTTGCGGGATACGATCCTTTAGAAAGCGCCACAGGGCTTTTTTGGATAAATATAACAATGCTATTAGCTTTTTTTATTTTTGGTTACATTTTACCCAAAATTACAAAACTTGGGTTTGAATCAATGAAATTAATGAAAATTGGATTGCCAATTAGTTATTTATCATTACTTGTTATTATTATTTCAGGCGAAAATGCAGGGGCAATACATTTTACAATTTACCTGCTTACTTCAATAGTTTTAACACTTACTCAACCGGCTGTAGCTTTATCTTTTCCAACTAGCTTAGCTGGTAAATCGCTGACATCATTTAACTTACTTATTTTTGTAGGTACCTTTATTATGCAATGGGGAATTGGTTTAGTTATTGATTTATGCCAATTTTTAGGAAAAGAGGAAGTCCAAAGTTTTAAAATTTCTTTTACTATTTATTTAATAATTTGTATTTTTAGTTACTCATATTTTATGATGAAAAATAAAAATGAATAAAAAAAAAATGTATAATTTGTTTTTAATTAGCCTAGTAGTTCTAGTTTATTTATTCGTTACACTTGGACTATATGTTTTTCAAAGAAATTTATTATATCATCCAACAGAAAATAATTATTCTGGGGATAGGTTAACTGTAAATATTGAAAAAATAAAAATCACAAACGAGGATAATATTGAGCTATTAGCCTGGTATCATAAAAAAGATATTAAGAAATATAAAACCATTCTTTATCTGCATGGCAATGCCGGATCACTAGAAAATAGAATACATAAAATAAATCACTTTGATGATATTAATATTAATTTTTTATTACTTTCTTGGAGAGGTTTTAATGGAAACGCAGGAAAACCCACAGAGCAAGGCCTTTATCAAGATGCAAGAAGTGCAGTTAAATGGTTAATGAATCAAGGTGTTATTGAAGAAAATATTATTATTTATGGAGAGTCCCTTGGTACTGGAGTTGCCACTGAAATTGCTCAGAATAAAAATTTTGCAGGTATAATTTTAGAATCACCTTTTACCTCAATGGTAGCTGCCGGCAAATCCAAATATCCAATTTTTCCAATTAAATTACTCCTTAAAGACAAATATGAAAGCGACAAGAAAATAAAAAATATTATTTCTCCAATATTAGTTATGCATGGTGAAGCAGATAAAATTGTTCCATTTTGGATGGGTGAGAAGATTTTTCAATTGGCAAATGAACCAAAATATTCCTATTTTTCAAAATATGACGATCATATGATGGAATTTAATAATGAACTAATTAATTCATTAAAAGTATTTATAAAAAGTTTAAATTAAGACACAATTTAAACAAATGCATATCATTTTTGTATATTAAGTTTTTCTTGTGAAAAAATTAATATTTATCATTTTAGTATTATTTTACTCTAATTTTTCATTTGCAGAATTAAATGATCCAAACTATGAAAAATATTTTTATATTGGAAAGATGCAATCATATCATGATAAATTTACATTGTATTTTAAGACCAGAGAGAAACCTATAATAGCAAGAGGTCAATATTCAAACTATATTACTGACTACCCGCAAGATTTGTATATTTACGATCATTTAACAAAAAAAGAACATCCTTTAATTTCTTATGATTGGTTTCCAAAAAAGGCTAAAAAATTTTATAACAGTTATAAATATCCAGTTTTCCCAGAAGATTTTGCATATTATCTTTTAAATGATAACAATACTTTAATTCTTGTAAGTGCTTTTAAAGATTATAATCAGAATTTAATTTATGACATAAGTAAAAAAGAACTTGGAATTCAAAAAAATCGAGGAAAATTAAATTTTATAATTTCTACTTATGCGAAAAATTGTGGCTATAAATCTCTTAAAAATAATTTTGAATGTAATATTTATAAGCCTTTAATTTCAAAAAATTTAATTAATTCGATTGAATAAATGCACTGGCAAATTGTTCTGCATTAAATATTTGTAAGTCGTCTTCTTTTTCACCCAATCCCAAACCTACAATTGGTACTTTATATTTTTTAGAAATCGCAATTAAAACACCACCTTTTGCTGTTCCATCTAACTTTGTCATTATTAAACCTGTTAAGGGTATTATTTTATTAAATTCCTCTAACTGGTTAATAATATTTTGTCCCGATGTAGCATCTAAAACTAAAATTACTTCATGTGGTGCTGTTTCATCACTTTTTTTAATCACATTTGCTATTTTTTTAAACTCATCCATAAGATTTTTTTTATTTTGTAATCTTCCAGCTGTATCAATTAGAACTTGATTGATATTATTATTTTTTGCGTGTTCTATTGCTTTATAAGCAACTGATGCAGGATCTGAACCTGGATTAGATTTAATTATAGTAGCATTTACTTTTTCAGCCCATTTTTCTAATTGATCGATGGCTGCAGCCCTAAATGTATCGCAAGCAGAAAATAATATTTTGTTATTATTTTCTTTAAGTATTTTGCCTATTTTACCAATTGTTGTTGTTTTTCCTACTCCATTAACACCAGATACTAAAATAATATTTAAATTATCTTTTTTTTCAAAAAATTTCTTTTTTTCCAAAGGTTGCATTAGTTCAATTATGTATTCTTTTAAGATTTTATTTACTTCAGAAATTGGATCTTCTTTAGGATCAATTTTTTTTTGAGCAATTACATCTTTAATATCAGAGGCCGCATCAATTCCCACATCAGAACTTATTAAAAATTCTTCTATTTTGTCTAATGTGCTGTCGTCTATTTCTTTTTTAATGATTATTTCTCTTAATCCAGATGCAAAATTGTCTGCACTTTTTTTAAATCCTAATTTAAATTTTTCAAAAATACCCATTAAATATTAATTTTAATTTGTTTAATTTTTGAGACAGGACCCAACATACTTATATTATTTTTTTCATCGATACTAATTAATAGTTTGCCAGTGCTAAATTCAATTTCAGTTTTTGAATTAGAAAGTTTTTCCAAATTCGCAGCAACTGCAGTTGCGCATGCCGCTGTTCCACAAGCTTTAGTTAATCCCGCTCCTCTTTCCCAAACTTTAACTTTTATCAAATTTTGACTTATTTTTTTTGCTAAAGTTACATTGCATTTTTCAGGAAATAGTTGGTGATTTTCAATTTCAGGACCAATCTTTTCTAGATTAAATTTATCAATATTTTCTATAAAAAAAATTACATGTGGATTCCCAACATTTACTGCTATTCCACCATTAAATTCATTATTTTCGTTGTCAATTAATTTTATATTTAAATTTTTAGTATCAGAATTTTTGCTAAGTGGTATTTCATCCCATTTTATTTTTGGAGAACCAATTGATGTTTCTACTAAATTATTTTCAAAAATTTTAGATTTAAGAACTTTCGATGCAACAGTTAAATTTATTTCTTTTTTATTATTTTCTTTTGAAAGTAAATGAGCAACACATCTTGTACCATTTCCACAAGCATCTGATTTACTGCCATCAGAATTGTAAAATTCTAATTCTGCATCTAAATTACTATCTTTTTTAATATATATTAATTGATCGCATCCTATAAATTCACGATTGCAAATTTTGATAATTTGATCGTTAGTTAAAATTATACTCTCTTTTCTTTGATCAATGATAACAAAATCATTACCCAATCCATCCATTTTAAATGCATTAAATTCCATATAAATAAATACTTAACTTATTTATTGACTTTTTGAACCTCTATTATAGTTTATCGCCGTTTCCGCAAAATACAGCAATTTGCGGTGTCTTTGGTTACAAAGAGATCGACACTAGTCAGCGATGGTTCGCCCACTGGTGCGATAACTGCTGTGTAAAATTATGTTTGAAAATTTAACTAATAAATTTGAAGAAATATTTTCTTCATTAAAAAAAGCACCTTCTTTAGATGAGAAGCAGGTGGATGAAGGTTTAAAAAGTATTAGACTGGCTCTTCTTGAAGCGGATGTGTCATTAGAAGTTGTTAAAGAGTTTATAAATAGAGTTAAACCGAAAGCATTAGGACAGGAAATAGTTCGATCAACATCACCAGGACAAATGGTGGTAAAAATTGTTTATGATGAATTAGTTTCTTTCTTAGGAGACAAAACTTCAGATATACAGTTAAATGCTTTACCTCCAGTTCCAATTATGCTTGTTGGACTTCAAGGGTCTGGAAAAACAACAACAACGGCAAAACTAGCAAGATTTTTAGAAAAAAATAATAAAAAAAAAGTAATGATGGCTAGCCTTGATGTTTATAGACCGGCGGCTCAAGAACAATTAAGACTATTAGGAGAGCAAAATAATATTTCAACTTTGCCCGTAATAGAGGGACAAGTTCCAGCAGATATTTGTAGAAGAGCATTAAGCGCTGCCAATTTAAATGGTTCAGAAGTAATTTTATTTGATACAGCGGGACGAACTCAAATTGACTTTCAGATGATGAATGAAATTAAACAAATAGAAAACATAATTAATCCATCAGAGACAATATTAGTTGCTGACTCACTGACAGGACAAGTTGCAGCTAATGTTGCAAAAGAATTTAAAAATACAGTTAATTTAACTGGAATTGTTCTTACTAGATCAGATGGCGATGGTAGAGGTGGTGCAGCATTAAGCATGAAATATGTTGCAGATGTTCCAATCAAATTTTTAGGAGTTGGGGAAAAAATAGAAAATTTTGAAGTTTTTTATCCTGATAGAATAGCTAATAGACTGTTAGGAATGGGAGATATTGTTTCCCTAGTAGAAAAAGCTTCAGAAGATTTAGATCAAGAAAATTTAAAGAAAACTGAAGAAAAAATTAAAAAAGGACAATTTTCATTAGAAGATTATCTTTCACAACTTAGACAAATGAAAAAAATGGGAGGTATTGAAGGCATAATGTCATTCCTTCCGGGAGTTTCGAAAATTAAATCTCAAATGGACCAAGCTGGAGTTGATGAAAAAATTATTACTCAAAATGAAGCTGTAATTTTATCTATGACGAAAAAAGAAAGAGAAAATCCAAAAATAATTGATGGATCTAGAAAAAAAAGAATTGCTAATGGCTCTGGAACAGACGTTGCCACTATCAATAAATTGTTAAAACAATTTAAAATGATGTCTGAAATGATGAAGAAGATGTCAAAAGGAAATACAAAAGGGATGGCGGATAAAGGAATTCCTCCTGAACTTTTTAATCAACTTAAACAATAAAAAAAGGAGAAAGAATGTTAAAAATGAGGTTATCAATGGGTGGAACAAAAAAAAGACCCGTTTACAAGATAGTGGTTGCTGATAGCAGGTTTCCCAGAGATGGAAGATTTATCGAAAAATTAGGATTTTTTAATCCATTGCTTCCAAAAGATAAAAAAGAGAGAGTTGGATTGGATCTTGAAAGAATAAAATATTGGCTAGGCCAAGGAGCCAGACCAACAACTAGAGTAGCTAGAATTTTAGGAGAAAACGAAATAATGCCTATGCCAGCCAAAGGAAACAACCCACAAAAAGCAATTCCTAAAAAGGATCGAAAAAAAGAAGGTGAAACTGATGAAGCTAAAGCAGAAGCACCTAAAGAAGAAGCTAAAGCAGAAGCCAAAGCAGAAGCACCTAAAGAAGAAGCTAAAGCAGAAGCACCTAAAGCAGAAGCTAAAGCAGAAGCACCTAAAGCAGAAGCTAAAGCAGAAGAAAAAAAATAAATGTTTTTATCTCGTATTTTTACTTTATATCCAGAATACTTCCCTGGCTATCTGAATAAAGGCTTGTTCGGAAAAGCTATGAATGAAAAAATTTGGAATTTAGAAACAGTAAATATAAGAGACTATACTTTTGATAAACATAAAACAGTAGATGACACACCTTACGGAGGAGGGAATGGCATGTTAATAAAAACTGATGTTTTAGCAAAATCTCTAGATGAAAATATAAAAGAAAAAGAAAAAATAATTTATTTAAGTCCAAAAGGTAAATTATTTGATCATAAATATGCTAAAGAACTTTCAACTGAAAAAACTTTAAATCTTATATGCGGTCACTTTGAAGGCATCGATGAAAGAATAATTCAGAGTAGAAATATAGAAGAAGTTAGCATTGGTGATTTTGTTTTATCTGGAGGTGAGGCGGCAACTTTTGTGGTTTTAGATGCAATTTTAAGATTTATTCCTGGTGTTTTAGGAAATGAAAATTCCACACAAGATGAAAGTTTTGAGAATGGGCTTTTAGAATACCCTCAATATACCAAGCCTCAAGTTTGGGAGGATAAAAGTGTACCAGATGTTCTATTATCGGGTGATCATGCTAAAATTAAAGACTGGCGTTTATCTCAATCTGAGGCTATAACACGCGACCGAAGACCAGATTTGTGGCAAAAATATAAAAAGAATTAATATGAAAACTATAGAAGAAATTAATCAATCAAACTTAAAAAAAATAATTTCAGAAAGAAAACATCCAGATTTCTTTCCAGGAGATATTGTAAAAGTTGGCGTTAGAATTACAGAAGGAAAAAGAGATAGAATTCAGTATTTTGAAGGCGTCTGCATAGCAAAAAAAAATAGAGATATTAATTCTTCATTTACAGTAAGAAAAATTTCTTTTGGAGAGGGTGTAGAAAGAACTTTTGCATTATATAGTCCTATCGTAGACACAATTAAAGTTGTTAGGTCAGGAAAAGTTAGAAGAGCAAAATTATACTATTTAAGAGACAGAACAGGTAAATCTGCAAGAATAGCTGAAAAAATAAAAAAGAAAATTGGAATAGATATTGAAACTAAGATTCAACAGGTTACCGAAGAAAATGTTATGCCTGCATCAGAAGAAAAAACTGAAGAAGCACCAAAAGAAGAAGCTAAAACAGAAGCACCAAAAGAAGAAGCTAAAGTAGAATCTAAACCTGCTCAAAAAAATGTTCCAGAAAAACCAGAACAATCAAAAGAAAAAAAAGAGCAGAAAAAATAATTTTTCTCTTAATGCCACAAACTATTTACGATAAAATATGGAATGAACATCTTGTTCATGAACAAAAAGATGGAACATCCCTTCTTTTTGTTGATAGACATTTAATCCATGAAGTTACAAGCCCCCAAGCATTCGAAGGACTGAGGACATCGAACAGAAAAGTTAGACAACCAAAGTTAACACTTGCTGTTGCAGATCATAATGTTCCTACAACCGATAGATCAAAAGGTATATCGGATGAAGACTCTAGAATACAAGTAGAAACTTTAGATAAAAACTGTAAAGAATTTGGAATTCAATTATTTGGAATGAATGATAAAAGACAAGGCATTGTTCATATAATTGGACCCGAACAAGGATTTACCCAGCCTGGAAATATAATTGTTTGTGGGGATAGCCATACTGCTACACATGGCGCATTCGGTGCTTTAGCATTTGGCATAGGAACTTCTGAAGTTGAACATGTTTTAGCAACACAAACTTTAGTACAAAAGAAATCAAAAAATTTTAGAATAAATGTTAATGGCAAGTTACCAATTGGCGTTACTGCAAAAGATGTTATTTTACAAATCATTGGAAAAATAGGAACTGCTGGCGGAACAGGTTATGTAATTGAATATTCAGGAAATTTAATTTCCGGATTAAGTGTTGAACAAAGAATGACAATTTGCAATATGACTATTGAAGGAGGAGCTAGAGCGGGATTAATTCAGCCAGATGAAAAGATATTTGAATATTTAAAAGATAAACCAATGTCGCCAAAAAATGAAAATTGGGAAAAAGCTGTTGAATACTGGAATAAATTAAAAACCGATACTGATGCAAAATTTGATAAAGAAATTGTTTTAGAAGGACCAGAAATAAAACCGATGGTAACTTGGGGAACATCACCGCAAGATGTCGTCGAAATAGATGGACAAGTTCCAAATCCAGATAATGAAAAAGATGAAGATAGAAGAAGCTCAATAGAGAGATCGCTTAATTATATGGGATTAAAGCCAAATACAAAAATACAAGATATAAAAATTGATAAGGTTTTTATAGGTAGCTGCACGAATGGAAGAATTGAAGATTTAAGAGATGCTGCAAAAATTTTAAAAGATAAAAAAATAGCAAATCATGTTGATGCTATGATCGTTCCAGGTTCAGGGCTAGTTAAGGAACAAGCAGAGCAAGAGGGCTTAGATCAAATATTTATAAAATCAGGATTTGAATGGAGAGAGCCAGGATGTTCAATGTGCCTTGCTATGAATGCTGATAAACTAAAACCAGAAGAGAGATGTGCCTCTACTTCAAATCGTAATTTTGAAGGAAGACAAGGACGAGGTGGCAGAACTCATTTAGTAAGCCCAGCAATGGCAGCAGCAGCAGCTATTTCAGGAAATTTAGACGATGTCAGAAAGTATCACAATTAAATGAAAAAATTTACAACAGTTAAAAGTATACCCGCATATCTTCCTATAGTTAATATTGATACTGATATGATTATTCCTAAACAATTTTTAAAAACTATAAAAAGAACTGGCCTAGGTAAAAATTTATTTTTTGAAATGAGATATGATGAAAAAGGAAATAAAATAAATAATTTTATTTTAAATAATGATCCATTCAATAAATCTAAAATATTAGTTGCTGGAAAAAATTTTGGTTGTGGTTCCTCAAGAGAACATGCTCCATGGGCACTTTTAGATTTTGGAATTACATGTGTTGTTAGTTCAAGCTTTGCAGATATTTTTTACAATAATTGTTTTAAAAATGGAATTTTACCTATTACTATAAGCGAGGAAGAAATAAAGGAGATTTCAGAATATTCAAATAGAAAAGAAGAAATATCAATTAATTTACCTGATCAAAAAATTGTATTTGGAAATAAAGAAATAAATTTTGAAATTGACGAATTTAAGAAAAAATGCCTGATGGAAGGATTAGATGATATTGCTTTATCTTTAGAAAAATTAGACAATATTGTTTCATTTGAAGAAAAAATGAAATCTACAAAACCATGGATTTTTAATGATTAAAGTAAAAAAAAGAAAATTTTTATTATTACCGGGAGATGGTATTGGCCCAGAAGTTATAGGAGAGGTAAAAAAAATAATTAATTGGTTTAATAAAAATAAATCATTAGATTTTGAAATTGAAGAAGAACTAGTAGGAGGTGCTTCTTATGAAAAACATGGAACACCAATTACAGATGAAGTATTTTATAAAGCATTAGAAAGTGAAGCAGTAATATTAGGAGCTGTCGGAGGTCCTAAATGGGACGATCTTGAATTCTCAAAAAAACCTGAGCGAGCGTTATTAAAATTAAGAAAAGAACTAAAATTATTTGCTAATCTTAGACCTGCTATCTGCTTTAAACAATTAGTACATGCCTCTAGTTTAAAACCTGATTTAGTATCAGATTTGGATATCTTATTTGTGAGAGAACTAACAGGGGGAATTTATTTTGGTGAGCCAAGAGGAATTAAGCCAATTGATAATGGAGAAAGAAAAGGAATTAATACTCATGTATATACTTCAAGTGAAATAGAAAGAGTTGCTCGTGTTGCTTTTGATCTTGCCAGGAAAAGAGGTAAAAAGGTTACATCTTGTGAAAAATCTAATGTCATGGAGGCGGGCCAACTTTGGAAAGAAGAAGTTAAAGCTCTGCACGAAAAAGAATATAAAGATATAGAATTGAAACATATGCTAGCAGATAACTGTGCTATGCAATTAGTGAGATATCCTAAGCAATTTGACGTTATTGTTACTGATAATCTTTTTGGAGATATGTTATCAGATGAGGCGGCTATGTTGACTGGTTCTCTAGGACTTTTACCTTCGGCATCATTAGGAGCTAAAGACAAAAATGGAAATATGAGATCCTTATATGAACCAGTTCATGGATCTGCACCAGATATAGCAGGAAATGGGATTGCCAATCCAATTGCAACAATTTTAAGTTTTGCAATGGCATTAAAATATTCTTTAGATTTAGATAAAGAGTCAAAAAATTTAGAAAAAGCAGTTCAAAGTGTTTTAGATGAAGGATTAAGAACTAAAGATATATTGTCAAAAGGCACAAAAGAAGTTTCAACATCTGAAATGGGTGATGCGATAATTTCAAAATTGCAATAATTAATCATTTATTCTAGACTATATTTATGCCAAGTTATATTGCTCCAGTAGAAGATATGATGTTTCTTTTTAACAAGTTGAGAAACAATAAAAAATATAATGAACTTGAAAAGTATAAAGAAGTTAACTCAGAGTTAGTTAAAGATATTTTAGAAGAAGCTGCAAAAATTAGTCAAAATTTAATATTGCCTTTAGCAAAATCCGGAGATGAGAGTCCCCCTATTCTTGAGAATGGACTAGTTAGAACTTCTCCTGGGTATAAAGAAGCCTATAAAAAATTTATTGAAGATGGATGGATTTCTTTATCTTGTGACCCAAAGTATGGAGGACAAGGAATGCCGAAAACTGTCAGTACTTTTTTTGATGAAATGTTATCATCGACATCCCTTGCATTTAAACTTTACAGTGAGCTAACCATAGGGGCTTATAATTGTATATTGCGTCATGCAAGTGAAGAAATAAAAAATACTTATCTGCCAAAGATGGTTGAAGGTAAGTGGAGTGGCACCATGTGCCTTACAGAACCAGTCTGTGGTACTGATCTAGGTCTATTAAAAACAAAGGCAGAAGAACAATCTGACGGCATTTACAAGATTAGCGGACAAAAAATATTTATTACTTCAGGAGATCATGATCTAACTGAAAATATAATCCATCTAGTTTTGGCAAGAGCAACTGACTCACCAAAAGGCACAAAAGGTATAAGTCTTTTTCTTGTGCCTAAATTTATTGTTAAAGAAGATGGAAATGTTGGTTCTAGAAATGGTGTATCAACCGGATCTATAGAAAATAAGATGGGAATTAAAGGATCGGCAACATGTGTTTTAAATTTTGATGAAGCCACTGGTTATATGATTGGACCAAAAAATAGAGGACTTAATTCAATGTTTACAATGATGAATTTGGAAAGAATTGTTGTTGGAATACAAGGTCTTGGAATATCTGAAATTGCATATCAAAATTCTCTTTCATACGCAAAAGAAAGAAAACAGGGAAAAGCAAATAATACAAAATCTCAAAATGGTGCTGATTTTATAATCGATCATGCTGATATAAGAAGATCATTATTAAATATGAAATCAATAATAGAGGGAGAAAGAGCATTATGCTTTTGGCTATCACAACAGACAGAAGTTAGTCTTCATCATAGTGATGAAAATGCAAAACAGGAGGCATCTGATTTTGTTTCATTAATGACTCCTGTAGTTAAATCAATGTTTACTGATATGGGTATGGAAATTACAAGCGAAGCAATGCAAATTCATGGAGGATATGGCTTTACAAAAGATCTTGGTATTGAACAATTATATAGAGACAATAGAATTACCCCAATTTATGAGGGCACTAACTCAGTTCAAGCTGCTGATTTAGTTTTTAGAAAACTTGTAACCAAAAATGGAGATATAATTGATAAATATCTAAAGTTAGTTAAAGAAGAAATAAATATTAAAGATGAAAGAATACAATCATTTACAAATCAATTGGATCATTATTTAGATATGTTGATTAAATTTACTGACTGGATTAAAGAAAAAATAAATGATTCCAAAGATGATGTAAGTGCAGCTTGTAATGATTATTTAAAAGTTTTAGGTTTAGTCGCAACTGCACATGCTTGGATAAAAGTTTTAGAAGTTAGTTTTAAAGATTATGACAATAATAAAGATTTTTATGAAGACAAAATACAAACAGCTAATTTTTATTTTAATAGAGTTCTACCAAAGGCTGAAAGTCATTTTAAATCAGCTATAACAGGAAGTAATTACATAATGGATTTTAAATTTAATTAGTTATGAGTAATTATGATACAAATTTAGACAAGAATAAAGCAAACTTTGTTCCATTAACTCCTCTATCTTTTTTACAAAGAGCAAAAGATATTTATCCTAATTATGAAGCTTTAGTTTACGAAGATAGAAAATATACTTGGAACGAAATTTATAAAAGATGTGTTAAATTTGCAAGCGCTCTAGAAAAGCTTGGTATTGGCAAAGGAGATACAGTTTCATTTCTAGCTTTTAATACTCCCGAAATTTTTGAGGCCCATTATTCTGTTCCTATGACTGGAGGAGTATTAAATACAATTAATATTAGATTAGATGCCAAAACTATTGCTTACATTTTAGATCACAGTGAAGCAAAAGTGTTAGTTGTTGATAGACAGCTTCATGTAGAAGTTAAAAAAGCTTTAAGCGCAACAAAAAATAAAATTACAGTAATTGATATAAATGATAAGCACGCAGACCAATCAAAATTAGAAAAAATTGGTGACTTAGAATATGAGGAATTTTTAAATACTGGAGATGAAGATTATAATTGGAAAATGCCAGAAGATGAATGGCAAGCTATTTCATTAAGTTATACTTCAGGAACAACAGGAAATCCCAAAGGTGTAGTTTATCATCATAGAGGATCATATTTAATGTCAACAGGAAGTGCGACTGCCTGGAATATGCCAAACAGACTAAATTTTTTAACTGTTGTACCAATGTTCCATTGTAATGGCTGGTGTTATCCTTGGACCGTTCCAATGTTAAATGGTAAGACAATTTGTTTACGAAATATTGATATTAAAAAAATTTTTGAATTAATTGAAAAACACAATGTAACTCATTTTGGAGGAGCTCCAATTGTACTTA
>Ga0208410_1000958_pt1 | contig 15693 bp, 10 predicted proteins | sample ETN02SmetaG_3_FD_185787 | JGI IMG/M metagenome (GOLD analysis project Ga0208410, IMG submission 185787) | Marine microbial and viral communities from oxygen minimum zone, Eastern Pacific Ocean - ETNP2014F10-02SV257 (SPAdes) (version 2) | ecosystem: Environmental > Aquatic > Marine > Oceanic ... | reverse complement strand
AGAATTGATAGAATGTTCAAGGCCAGGGAGATAAGGCTTCAGAGAGACATGGATAGGCATCAAAAATTTAGGTCAGAGGCAAGAAAGAAAATCCTGATCGCAGGTTCTAGCGGGCTTATCGGTACCCAGATGGTGGCCTTTCTCGATACTGGCGGTCATGACGTCTATCGCCTTGTTAGAAGAAATGTGAAGGATGACCATGAGATTGAATGGGACCCTGAAAAGGGAGAGATAGACAGCAGCATGATTGAGGGTTTTGATGCTGTTATCCATCTTGGTGGTGAGGGAATTGGTGATCGTAGGTGGTCAGCTAAAAGGAAAAATAAGATTATGACTTCAAGGACAGAGAGTACATCGCTTCTTGCAGAAACTCTGGCAAATCTCAAGCAGCCTCCTGAAGTTTTCATGGTTGCCAGTGCCGTTGGGTTCTATGGGCACTCTGACGAGCAGGGATTGACGGAAAAATCAGAACCCGGTACGGGCTATCTTGCGGAAGTGTGTTCGGCGTGGGAAGAATCTGCACGTCCAGCAGCAGATTCTGGGATACGTACCATCTGGCTACGAACTGGAATCGTACTCTCAGGAATTGGAGGGGCGCTTGGAAAAATGCTTCTCCCATTCAAGATGAATGCTGGAGGGCCTATTGCATCAGGGAAACAATGGATGCCTTGGATATCAATGGATGACCAGATATACTCCATGCACGAGCTTCTGATGGATTCTTCAGCATCTGGAGCCTACAATCTGACTGCGCCGAACCCTGTGAGTCAGAGAGAGTTTGCGAAAACGCTTGGCAGGGTCCTCAAGAGGCTTGCAATCGCTCCGCTTCCTTCTTTCGTGGTGAAGATTCTCTTCGGTGAAATGGGCAAGAATCTCCTAACAGAAGGGCAACATGTTATTCCATCGAGGCTCGAGGAGCAAGGGTACGAGTTCACGCACAGTGATCTCGAAAGTGCATTGCGCGATACCCTTGGGATGTGGACATGAAATGGAAAATCCATTTGACAGAATGACTTCGATCTGCATCGATAGGCCTCGTTCGGTATTGGCAATCGGCTTGGTTTGTACCCTTGCTCTAAGCTCAATGGCCATGTTCCTTGAATTTGACAATTCTGAAGATGCCTTTTTTCCGGACAACGATACTGTAAGGCTACTTGATGAAGTCGAAGGGGAATATCAAGCAAGTCTGGACTTTGTAAGAATAATTGCCAGGATTGATTCTGGGGGACTTTCAGATGCGGAAAATTGGATGCATCTTGCGGAAATGGAAGCAATTCTTCTAGAGGATCAAAATCTCTCAGAATACGGATACCCCCTATTCGGCACTAGAGCCAATAGCGGCCCTGCTAGTATTGCAATAGGTTGGGAGCTATACAGCGATCCGATCACAGCTCGAGTTTGGTCTGAGCCTATCGAGAATGCTCTCGTTGAGGTGGGGGCGGCGAGCGATGATGAGGAACGTGAAATCGCTCTGGATAATCTTGAGGCTGCAATGTTCTCAATTCCATCTCCAATTGAAATCGATTCTTCCATTCTTAGATCGTGGGTTCCATCGGATCCTGATCTTTGGGTGGATCGTCTTTCCAGTGGGGAAAACATAACCGAATTGATCGTTACATTTTCGCAGTCGGTAAGTGCGATTCAATCGGATGACGAGTCGTTCAACGTTTCTAGAGACTTGGCGCTTGTTAAACTGGGTATTCTTTCTGGGATGCAGTATGTGGATTATAGCGCCGCTCTCAAAGGTACTGTCCCGGCTGCAGATCATGAAGAGTTGATTGAAGCAACTGGACCGGTACTCATCAGCTTCGTGATAACAACAGAGTCAGAGAGACATGGTGGGGCGCCTCTTGGAGATATTCAGGAAGATGTGGATGATTGGGCCGGTGTCCTCCAATTGAAGATAGAAGAGACGGGGGATGATGCGTCTACAGTATTTTCTTACTCTCAACTTTTGCTAGGACAAAATGAAAACCTAGGTAAGGAGCTTGGGATTCTGAATTCGGCTTCATTGCTGATTCTGGGAACGATCTTGTGGTTCTCGTTCAGAAGTAAGCGAGATACTGGATATGTGCTCGGTCTTACGGTATTCGGAATTGGGGCCACATATGGCACAGCAGGAGTTCTAACGCTGATGGGGGTGCCTATGACATTCAACGGTGCGATGAACTCGATACCTGTCTTGCTTCTGGCGATAGGCGTGGATTATGGTCTTCATGTGGTGAAGAGGATAAGAGAGGAATACCGCCTGGCATCTGAATCTGAAGAGCATGTTTCGTCTGTAGGGGATCTGCAGAAAGATCTTCGAAAGGCTGCTGTACTCCGTGGTACTAAGTACACTTCAATCGCACTCTTGATAGCGATTTTTACCGACATGGTAGGGTTTCTTTCTTTCCGTCTGTCGAGTCAATCGTTTCTGGTTATTTTTGGCACGGTGATTGCGATCGGCCTATTCTACATCTACTTGTTCAGCGTGACTGCGTTGCCCGCATTGATATCATTAATTCCTCCGAAGGATCTTCCAATAGAGCGGACTGTCAAGATGGAAGAAAATCGAATGACGCGTTGGGTGGGCGATTTGACGAAGATGCCGGCCACGGTGGTTGCAATCGCCGTTCTGCTGTCGATGCCGGCATTGTATGGCGTGCAACAACTGGAAGTTGGCTTCGATACAAGGGACAATTTTGACGATTCGGTTCCCGTTGTTGCGGATTTCCTGTTGATATCTGACGTATTCCAAAGTAGTCCTTCTCCATTGTATGTCGTATTGGATGGCCCTGTAATAAGCGAGCAGGGGCGGATTATGGCTGAATCCGCGATTGGGGTACTGCAGGGAGACAATCGAGTCACGCAGGTCACAACAGACCTTTGGTCCACTCTGGAATCCGGAAGATTCTCGAATTCCGTGCTTGATTCTCACATGAGTGGTATCGAATCAGGAGCAGATGGCTCATGGGGGGACCTTGAGTATTGGTTGCTCCAAACAGATGAAGGGCGGGAATTGAGTGCAGGAATCTTATCGAGTTCTGGGGATCAAACTGTAATATCCTTCCAGGCATCAACTCTGGACTGGTCAGCAACCTCAGAATTTGAATCTCAACTGTCATCGTCATTGTCAAGTGAAGCGGGGGATAGCGAGTTCACCTTGAGAGTCAGCGGTAGATCGCTTATCTTAGCTCAGATTACCTCTGATGTGGCTGAAGCTGCGACTCTTTCAACGACGATTGTTGCAGGGGTTATCCTAATCATGCTATTTGCCATTCAAACTGGAAGGACCGGAAGCCCATTGAAAGGGGTGAAGAGAGGCTTTGTCACTTGGTTGCCCTTGATGGCTGTGGTTGCTTGGGTTTTCGGCATAATGGGATTCACGGGATTCCAGTTAAATTCGCAGACAGTGACGATTGGGGCACTTACGCTTGGACTCGGGGTGGACTACGCTGTTCACATTGCTACTCGTCTTGAAGAAGAGGCCATGCATGATCCTTCAGCAGGGCCATCAGTTTGGACCTCGAGGTCGATTGCCACTACTGGTCGTGCGATGTGTGCTGCAGCACTGACAACAGCAGGTGGATTTTCAGTGTTGAATCTATCTTCCTTGGTTCCCCTTCAACTCTTTGGGCAGGCGTTTGTAGTCGCGATTACACTTGCTCTGATGTCAAGTCTTCTTCTCTTGCCCCCCTTGTACGCAAGGCTGCTTGAATCTGAAATTAGACATGGCTAGCTGACTCTTCCGCAATCAGAAGCGACTGCATAATACGAAGTGTGACTGGCGTGAGAATCATACTTGCAGCGAGAGCCAATCCAATCATGATCGCGCAAAACAATCCGAATGTTGAGAAGAATCCCATCGAAGACTGCATGATTACGAGGAATCCGGCTATATCTGAGAGAGCTGATCCCACCAGTGCTATTCCAGAAGCACCACCCACTGCTTTGATGGCCACATACGGGTCGGCTTTCTTCTCCATCTCCTCCCTGTATCTCTCGACTACATGGATCACGTAATCTATGCCCACGCCAAGGGATATCGCAGCGATTGAAACAGTGATCATATTGAGGCCATATCCTGCAACTTCAATCAGAGCATACAGCCACACTATCACCACTGCTATGGGCAGGGTGGTCGCGAAAGAGAGGAAGAATGCTATTCGGCCCCATGCCGCACATGCTAGGATTGAGGCTGTGAAAAGGACTGGTGCGTAGCTCCAACCAATTACTGTGGAAGATATCATTGTGAAAACCGAAGCTATAGCAAGAGATTGGATCAAGTCATTTCTACTTGGTCGCAGTTTCAGCCTCTGAATGGCTTTTCCATCTGGGCGGTACCCCCACCACAAAGTGGCCATGCATGCAACGATTCCAAGTGCAAGCGTTCCTTGCATCTGATCTTGCATTCCATCTGCTGCAACGAAACGAACTACTGGATCGCCCGTCGGTATGGCCCATGACACGGGATATTGTTCATCTTCCAGTGCTTGTGAGATTGATCCTCTTTCATACAAGGGGCCAATTGATAGATTTCTGAAGGGGGCCATATCTTGAATCAACTGCTCAAGAGCGGGTTCGATAAGCGGGAACTGCTCTGGATCTGACAAACCGAATCTCATAGACATGCGAGTGTATGATGGCATCTCCCCATCTGTGGTGAGCCAGTGGGCGTCTGGATCTAATTCGTCTTCCGTCTGGATGAATTCAGTTACAAGTGGTGCAGGGATTTCAGGATAGCCGCCGCTAGCAGGGACCCCATAATTCAGAACGTATCCGTAGATGAAGACCAGACATTCACGGTCATCGAGATCGGGCAATCTAACTGACTTCCCTTCAAATGGATTGTAGACGAATGATGTATTGCAACCAACGCCACCGTCAGGGAGCAACGAATTCCAGCCTTTCTCTTCATAGGGAGTTATATTCCAGGCCATCGCTGCCTTTGTTCCAAGGACTATATGATCGAGGGCGATTAATTCGGCTTGGCCTGTGGGCGTTCTTGAGATTTGATCTGGATCTCCTTCGCCATGCGAATTGATGTTGAGTCTGAGTTCCTCTATGGCTTCGATCACTAATGGGTTCGCAATGTCTCCTTCCACCAATATGTAACCGGGTTCTCCATCTCCGAACCTTTCACTGGCCAAATTCACTCCCTTCGCAAAATCAGAATCTGGATCGAGGAAATCATCAATCTGAAAATCGCCCTCTAGATTGAACATTGGACCTAGTGCCAGTACAGTCAGAAGTACTGTCAAAAGACCAACAAAGGGGGCTTTCGAATAAGACGTGAATGTCGTTGATGAAAGCCAGTGGCTTGGTACCAAATGTAGTATGTCGGTCCTTTCCTCTTCCAGTCTATCTCGCCTCTTGAGGGCTAGATCATAATCCAATCTGAGAAGTGGTACCCACAGGCCCGTCAGCAAAAATGCCGAGAGGACTCCGAGGCCGGCTTCGATTCCGAAGGATCTCAAGGCAGCAATATCTGACGATAGATTAGCGAGGAAAGCTACGATAGTGGTGAAGCTTGTTAGCATGATTGCTCGGCCTACTTTTGATATCGATATGTGTGCAGATTGCTCAAGAGTGGCGCCGTTGCGTCTTTCTTCCTTGTATCTGTGAAGAGCGTGGAGAGAATCGTCAATACCAAGTGCTAAAACCAGGATGGGGAGTAAGTTAGAGAATTGTGATCTTGCTATAATCTGGAAGCCGAATCTCTCCCCTGCAATCCAGATCCATCCTATCGACCCTTGCATCCATAGTAGAGAAAGTGAGAGGCCCGCTCCAACGATGATTACATCTGAGACTCTCCTCAAACTCATCCATAGTAGAAAGACGACGACTAAACCCATGACGCCGACGAGAAAGGAACTGGAGAGGAGTTCTCGATTTATTTCGACGTTTGGGCCTTCGCCCAATAATACTGTTACAACTTCCTCATCTGTAGATCTGAGTTCTTCCTCTATAGCAAGATATAGCCACTCAACGGAGCATGGATCTAGACCTTGTTGGGCTTCGATTTCGCATTGGTCCATCGTATACTGTATTGGGTCCGTCTTGAACGAAAGCCCTTCTCGCTCGAAACCAAACTCTGGTCTGGCGTCTATCCATGCGAAGGTCCAACCATTATCCACCATATTTTGTCGATCTAGATTGAGTATCATCCATACTGAGCTAGCAGTCCACCGTCCTGGCCCCCATTCTTCGGCTTCTATTGTTCCATCTTCCTTCAATACACCTCCATATGGACCGATCACCGGGCTGGTAGGGTCAGGTTCGAATGTTCGATCTACTGATAGATATCTGAGGAATGATCCCCTGGTATGATTCGCCATTCTGTGTGCGGCAAGGTCGATATGTGCTTGGGTGAGTAGTGGGTCATCAAAAGATAGGCAGTCCAATTCTCCGCAGTCGGTCCAGTTAGTGGGTGCTATCTCCCACTGGAGGGAGAATGGGTTGATCCGATCTCTTGTGACCAGAGAACGATTGTCCATGAAGACCCTGAACTCATTTGGAAGATCTAAAACGCCTTTTAGAGGAATTCCAGAGATATCGGAAGAGAAATTCAGGTAATACCGAGATACATCGTGATTTTTCAGGATATCCGCCTTCATGTCCGCCTCCCTAAGTATTGAGAGGTTGAGTATGCCTCCAGTTGGCTCTTCTATTCCTTGTGAGGCGCCGGGGAACGGTTCAGCCATCGAGATCTCCGACGGCGTGTTTCCGACTTCTTCCATAGAACGAACGAATATTCCGAATCCCCATATGTTTCCTGCTCCGGAAAATTCCTCCCTCATTACATCGTTCGCCTCGAGTTCTGGGGAGTCCATGTTGTATGCCTCGATGTCTATTGGCGTGAGAGAGGACAGGAAACCGGGTATCATGAGTGCCGTGATGACGATGACTGCGGCGTGTACGCGATTACTACCAGAAACCATGCGATCTGCTATAATCGAGAAGTCACGCACGAAGAAAGGGCAGTGAACATACTTATGAGGCGTTGTAAGGGCTTCAGAGGCCCTCGTTCCTCAGTCTCTCAAGTATTTCTTTCTGAGACTCTGTCAGGTTTATCCTGTCCTCCAAAGAGAATTCTATATCTAGATCTGATCCATCGAAACCCATCCCGGGTATTCGTCTTCGATCTCCTATCTGCGTCCCAGGCATCACCTCTATTCTGATTGATCTCCCGATTGGAGTACGTATGTCGCATTTACCTCCAAGAATCAGTGTGCTATATGGAATCTTGACGGTCTGTATTAGTCGTCCGCCCTCCCATCTCCTGCCCTCTTCGGCATCTATTCGTATTGTGAGTATCAAATCACCTGATTTGCCTCGTGGATGGTCATGTCCAAGACCTTTCATTCGGACTTTTTGACCGTGCTTGGAATTTGGGGGAATCTTGACTGTGATGGTCGATCTTCTGGAACGAACGCCCTTTCCATCACAACCCCCACATGTGCGTGTCGTACCAAAGGTAGATCCCTCGCATTTGGGGCACGTCTTGAGGCGTTGGTGGTCGAATTCAATCGCGCACCCAGCCTCAGCGTCGGAATATGGCATATCTATGCCGGACCTGATGTCTGAACCACGTTCTACCGATCTTCCTGATCGATTTTGAGAGGTCTCGGATGCTGATCTTGAGGCGTTGAACATCTGCGAAATTATGTCCGGCATCTCAAATCCTTGGAATCCTGTACTTCTTGGCCTCCTTCCATTCTTGAAGAAGTCCTCCATCCTCTGAGCCTCATCATAACGATGGCGAGCCTCGGGGGATCCTATGTTGTCATATGCCGACTGTATCGATTTGAATCTCTCCTCGGCAGCAGCATCGTCAGGATTCCTGTCAGGATGGTGTTGTCTTGCTAGTCTACGGTACGTACGCTTGATCTCTGCATCGGTAGCATCCCGGGCTACTCCGAGGACTGCATATGGGTCCTCAGACATGTGCAAGTCTGGGAGGGGGTGAACTTGAATTCTCTTGAGCGAAGGCATGAATAAATGTCAGCTTCACGTTGAACCGATGCCTCTCGGTTGGGCCGTATTCAGAAACTATGTTGGGCATGCAAAGGAAATAGGAGGGGACGTGGCCGATTATCCCCGATTCTTCCTAATGCCCGGCTCCAGTCACGTTGAATCCAATTCGGATGGATCCAACATTATTCGCTTAGGGGATCCGTCAGATCACATAGACCATGAGGTCGAGCTTGTTATTCGTCTTGGAGACGATCTTCGCCCTGCTTCAATGTGCATCGGATGTGATACGACGAATAGGACTCGTCAGGGCCTTGCGAAGGAGAAATCTTGGCCTTGGCTAGAAGGTAAGTCGTTCATTGGTTCTGCTGTATTAGGCACTTGGACAGAGTGGGATCCAAGGCCGAAGAAATTGATGCTGTCTGTAAATGGTGAAACTCGTCAGAACGAATCCACTGAACTAATGGTGCACAGTGTGGACAAGCTCCTTGATACATTGACAGATTGGTACGGCATTAGTCCCGGGGATTACATTTGGACTGGGACGCCGGAGGGAGTCGGAAGAATGTACCCTGGAGATTTGATCGAATGTGGAATGGCTAACTCAGAAGGAGTGGTGGTCAGTAAGTTGATCGCAAACTGCGAAATTTAAGCTTCATTGAGTGAATAAATACGCACTGCAGATGTATATGATGTTATCATTTTACTAATTGCGACCGCTGCAAAGATCGTTGCTGAAACAAGAGCTATCATTGAACCTGTGCCAGTATCCATTTCTGCAGAGAGGTAGAGGCCCAAAATCACTGAAGAAAAGCCAAAGATTTGCGTCAAGACGAGGCAGGACCTGAAACTACGTCCAATCAGTTGAGCAGTGGCAGCAGGGGTGACTAACAGAGCAGTTACTAGTAACGTACCCACCACTTGTACCATACTCACAACAACCATCGCAGTTACGACGCTGAAAATCTGTCCGATACCTCTCACAGGGAGTCCCTGTATCAGTGCAGCGAGCGGATCAATTGTTGTTGCTAACAATGCTGAGTGGATTAAGATCAAGGTGAAGAAAGATATGAGTGAAATCGTGATGATCAGATCTAAATCGGCACTATCGATTAAGAGGAGATTCCCAAACAGATATCCCTCGACATCCAAGGTTATTCCTCCGCCTGATATCCGGAGTAGAACCAATCCAAACGCTAACATCCCAGTTAGAAATATAGCAATGGATGCATCGCCAGTTAGTATTTCTCTCGATTGCATCTCGTAGATCAAGATGCTAGATATAATGCTGAATAGGAGCGCATACCAAAGTGGTGAAGTCGACCCAAGCACGATTCCAACTGCGACGCCGCCGAATGAAACGTGAGCGAGTCCGTCTCCAATAAGAGATAGGTTTCGAATCAGGAGGAAGCTTCCTAAGAAGCCAGATACGATTGTTACAGCCATTGCTGCCAATAGAGCACGTTGAAACATTTCCATTGTGAAGAAGTATGGGAATACCTCGCCGGGCATCATTGGTCCAATCCATTCGAGATAAGGGGATGTCAGATCAAGCATTATTACGCCTATTCCCAAACAAAATCCCCCTTCTTCATAATTGATTTCTAGTATCAATCCCCATGGACATTTGCTATACCTCTTAGATCGGCTAGCTTATCCATATCCGGGAATGACCACGTTGGTCCATCGAATCTGATTGTCTCTTCTAGGAAGACTATTCTGTGTGCTGATCTGGACATGGCGGTGAGATCGTGTGAAACCATCAGGATTGTTTTTCCCTGCTCGTGGCACAACCGGTCTAGTAGTTTTAGTAGAGAATTTCTTGATTCTGGATCTATTCCAACCAGCGGCTCATCAAGTAAAATAAAATCGGATTCTGTTGCCAGTGCTCTTGCTATAACGGCCCTTTGCCTCTGCCCGCCGGACAATCTTGCAACCGGAGTATTCTGGACTGCCTCTAAACCTGTCATTCTAATAGCCTGGTTGACCTTTTCATTCCTGCCGCTGTCCAGAAAGTCAAACATGTTGCCTGAGTGCAGAGTCCCCAGTTTAACCAACTCACGGACTGTTATTTTGACGTCCTTCGGCAGATATGAGGCTGCTTGCGAGACCCAGCCAATCTTTCTATGGAGCTTCCTAGACATCGGAGGGTGGCCATATATCTCGATGGTTCCACTTCGTGTTTTGAGCAGACCCAGGATTGCGAGCAGGAAAGTGGACTTTCCACCGCCGTTAGGGCCTACGATTGCAACGAATTCTCCCTCATTTATCGTGAGGCAGACATCCCTGATTATGACCTTCCCTGAACGGACAACCGACAGATCGCAAACATCGAGGATCTGTTTTTTCATTGGACTCCCCCTATAGTGAAGATCTCATAATCTCAAGAACATGTTGGATGGCGATTTACCGATAGTCACGATTCCGACTTCCCTGTGATATACTCGTAACCAAGGTAAAGCATCAACTGGCAGTAAACTAAACCCACGAAGAGAATTGGGATGATGTCTGTCATATCATTCACCCAATCTCCTCGAAGCGTCATCCTGTCGAAGGCGTTCAGCAACCGATGCCGGAAATCATATTCTGAACATTCTTGTTCATCATGCTCAAGTAGTCATCATCGCTGTCACTGGGAGCCATTTCCATCGTATACAGAATCTGTATATCGACATCGGTCTCTTCGACTATGCTCTGCACTGCAGTCTGATCCGTGTACTCTTCGACGTATAGCGTGGTTATGCCCTCTTCTTTGATGTGTTCAACAACCTCAGATACTTCAGCTGGAGACGGTTCGCCTTCAGGGTCAAGTCCGTGGACAGTCATGATGTTTACACCATATCTCACGGAAATGTAGGAGTATGCGTTGTGGTTGGCTACTATGGTTTTGTCAACTCCAGACGTTGCGCAAGTACCCTGCTCGCCAAATGCTCCCTCGAAGTTAAGATGAAGTTGTGTGAGTTCGAGATTGTATGCATCTGCATTTTCTGAAAAGACGTCTGCTCCATCAGGGAATGTCAGGGCCATCTGCATCATGACCAGGTTAAGCTGCGCACTAAACGACACTGGGTCAAGCCAGCTGTGTGGATCGTACTCAAATGCCTCATCATCATCATCAGCAGCAAGTTCGCCTTCGTCCTCGTCGTGGTCGTCCTCGTCGTCCGAGTGGTCGTCGTGGTCGTCCTCGTCGTCCGAGTGGTCGTCGTGGTCGTCGTGGTCGTCGTGGCCGCTCTCCCCCATTACGATGGAGAATCCTATATGGCCAGGTAAGGCGAACCCATAGTCCCCTTCTTCCTCTATGTGAATGACTAGTGCTCCCATTTCATAGTGCTCATCTTCATCCGAGTGGTCGTCGTGATCTCCTTCCTCATCTGAGTGATCGTCACCGTGGTCATCGTCACCGTGGTCATTGTCACTGGGGCCACTGTCAGCATCTGTCCACATGAGTCCGGCCGCTTGACAGTCGGATTCGGTTGTGAGGGACATATTGACAGTGTGTGCAGACATGTCATAGCAGACCATTTCCGCAGGGAAAGAAAGTGTATGGACAACGCGGTCCGCATGGATTTCAGGAAGGTCGTGATCTTCGTGGGCCATCCAAACGTGACCTGCTGATGCACAGTCAGCCTCTGTGGACTCGTAGTTCTGATGAGTGGTCGTGTTGTGACACATTCCATCGCCGTGGTCATCGTCGTGATGGTCTTCATCTTCCATCCACATATGACCTGCGTTTGCGCACTCCTCTTCGGTGGACTCGTAGTTCACATGGGTGGTCGTGTTGTGACACATTCCATCGCCGTGGTCGTCCGAGTGGTCGTCGTGGTCGTCCTCGTCGTCCGAGTGGTCGTCCTCGTGGTCGTCCTCGTCGTCCGAGTGGTCGTCCTCGTGGTCGTGATGGTGATGTGCGTGGCCACCCAGCATCTTCAGAACAGCCATGTTGAAGTCTTCGTCGTGCTCTGACACAAACTCGAGGATATGCTCACCTTCTTCCATGTGGAAGACCTGGATTACAGTGTCAGCAGGGCAGCTATTTGGATTAACAAATTCCTTCTCAGCCTCTGCGTGGCCGTGTTCATCATGGCCGTCATGGTCGTCATGGTCGTCATGGTCGTCATGGTCATCTTCCTCATTCGAGTGATCATCATGGTCAGCCGTTGTCTGGATGTCGTCGTCATGGTCGTCATGGTCGTCATGGTCTTCCATGTCGTCATGGTCGTCATGGTCGTCATGGTCGTCCATCATACCAAGAGTTGTGGTTTCGAAGGGGCCTTCTGTCATAAGTTCACACAGATTCGACACAAGCAGAGAATCGTAGTCAAGCGTGGTCTCCCCAGATTGCATTGTGTGCGTCATGAAAGAGGGTGGCGCGTTGGTCATCGATGCCAGGGTTGATTCTACCCAAGGCTCGAGGCCCAGGCCGTGATAGAAGAAAAGATCTGATTCCGCAAGTCTGACGATATCTGCCGGCGAGGGCTCGTAGTCGTGAACCGGTATGTTGTCTTGGCTCATGTAGTCGACATGGATGTTCTCGCCGCCTACGGCTTTCACTAGCTCGCCAACGTGATATGTAGATACCATCACATTCCCGTAGATCACAGGTTCTTCCGGTGTAGGCTCGGGTTCGATGATCGGACTCGGTTTGATATCTTCACTAAGGCACCCAGCTAGACTTGACATAATCATAATCAAAGAAACCATGGCCACTTTCAGCATATTCGCATTCATCATGGGTCGTCCGCAAAGTAATAACTATTTAATTAAATCTAATAATTAGTCAATTCAAAATTATTATTAATAGAAACAATGTGCATCGGATTATGAGTCAAATTCTGTCTTTCAGTGCTGACAGGGAATTCGCTAACGATTTTGATGATTTGATTAAAAGATCCGGTTACAAGAATCGAAGTCGCTTCATTCGTGATGCTGCTTTGTTCTTTGCTGAAATCCAACAAAAAGGCGATTTGATGGATATGTCTGATGAAGAAATCGTAGAGGGGCATTTGATTGTTCATTATCAACATGCGAATGAGCAAAAATTGATGGTCAGCCGTACAGGTTCGATTGAAGTCGCTGCATATCACCACAGCAGCCGGCTCGGACACTCGTGCCATTTATCGGTTGACGTGGTTCATGTCAAAGGAGAAGCACGGAATGTTCGTGGCGTCTATGAACAGCTCCAAAACACGTCGAATGTAGACAAGGTATCCTTCATCAGCGCCCCCATGCGACAAGAAGACTGTTGCTAGCATTCGACACGCACTTAAGCGGGCGGTTCTCCTCGAATCCCCATGGAATCAGGCGATAGACGGGTTGTAGATACCTGGCTACATGATGGTTCAACACCATACAGAGGAGACGTGATACTCCATGCGGATGGGGGTTGGAGCCCCAGCAATGGTGATGAGGATGTCATAGATGTTATCGACGGGTCGAGCAAATTTGTGACTCGTTCTCTTCAGAATTGGCATACACATCTGCCCATGATGCTCAACAGAAGTATGGGGGAAGGGCTCGATCTGATGTCATGGCTCAATACGTCCATATTCCCCACGGAAAAAAGGGTCACCAGGGAATTCGTCGAAATCGGGGCAAGGGCTGCTGTTGCAGAGATGATATCCACTGGATCGACTTTCGCATGCGATATGTACCATTTTCCGAGCAGCATTGCTCCTGTGCTCGCTGATTCTGGCATAAGAGGAATCGTATGTGGACCGACTACAGAGTGGCCTCCGAGAGAGGATGGAGCGGATGATGGTTCGACGCTGAAAGAGTTGGATGGACTGCTATCTGAAGGATCCTTGGGAAACGGCCGTGTGGAATATGGTGTCGCGACTCATGCTGTCTACACCTGTGATGAAGAGGTCCTGATGAGAGGGAGCGATCTTGCTCGGAAACATGACTCCACATTGCACATACACACGAGCGAGACTCGTGACGAGGTTGCCAACTGCCACGCTGAAAAGGGGATGTATCCCATAGAATACTTGGATTCCATTGGCTATTTCACTGACAAGACGGTATGTGCGCACTGTGGTTGGGTTACCAAGAAAGAGATGCGGATACTGGCCCGGCATTCTGCTAAATGTGTTCACTGCCCCACATCGAATCAAAAACTCGCTTGCGGAGGCACCATGTCGTACCCTGCAATGGTCGAGGCGGGCGCAGATGTGCGTCTTGGAACTGATGGGGTCGCCAGCAACAACTCACTTGATCTTCGGAAAGAAGCCAAGATAGCTAGTCTGATTCAGCGGCATGATCATTGGGATGCATCGATACTCGATCCTGATGAGACATGGAGGCTCGCAACCAAGGGATCTGTGGATTGGGTAACTTGGGATATCGACGATATTCGGATGAGACCCTATGGGGTGAATGGGCGGAGGCTGTTAGCAAATCTGCTGTATTCGGACTCAAGGTGCATGGATGTCTTTGTTGATGGTGTCTCAGTGAGAAAAGACGGGGTGACTGTGACCCTTGACGAGAGGAAGGTCGGAGTAGATCTGGAAAATGCCGCCAGAGAGTATTACAAGGGAATTTGAATAATCAACTCTTGGAAAAAGTCTGCCTGGTGATTCGGACATGGTTGAGAAGAAGATTGTCAATGACTACTACAGGTTACCCAAGATAATCTTGCTACTCGCTAGATTTCTGCATGTTATGTCCCCATATCTCGCTTCTAGACTTCTTCTTTTCTTCTTCACCCGACCGATACGCTTCAGGACCCCGGATAGAGAGCTTGGGTTCTTGGCTGAAAGTGAGCTTTCAAGAGTCTTGATACCAGAATTGAATAAAACTCTACAGGTCTATCATCTTAGAAATGAAGGTGAAAAGATTCTTCTTGTTCATGGATGGAACGGGAGGGGGAGTCAGTTTCACCGCATTGCAAGGGAATGTCATAATGCTGGTTTTGACGTTACTGCTTTCGATCTTCCCGGTCATGGAAAATCTACCTCGAGAGGATGTAACGTATCCGAAATCATATCCTGCATCAATCACCTATCTAATGAAATAGGGCCCTTCGATCATGTAATTTCGCATTCTATAGGCTCGATTGCAGCTTTGAATTCTGTCAAGGGAGAGGATGATTTCCAGAGCATAGTTACAATCAGTCTGCCATCCTTGACGATCAGGCCCCTATTCGTCGATTTTGTTGAGATGTTTGGTCTGCCTGAGGAAAAATATACTGATATGATGTTTGAATACTACGAGAAGAGATACCGACAGAAAGTGTCTTCCTTGGACCCTGTTGGATTTGCAGATGGTCTTCGTATTCGATCGCTGATAATCCATTGCAAAGACGACATGGACGCTGATATGTCGTCGTCCGAGGGATTGCACGAAGAGGTGGCTAACAGCGAGATTCTGCTAACTGAAGGCCTCGGGCACAGAAGGATTCTCCGAGCCGAATTGGTGTCTGAAAGGATAGTTAATTTCCTTCGAGGGCGCATATCTGTCTGACGATATGTAAGCTGGTTTCAGGCCCCCACCAATCCCCAAGCCATGACCAGTAACCCGAACAGCAACATCACGCCGACCGCGACAAGCGCGCAGAACGACATAAGGCCATACGCAAATGGCTTCCTGCCAGTGGCATAACCCCAAACCACACCTGCGATAATGGTGACTGGCCACAGAAGACACATCACCATCGCAATGGCGTCCTGGTTCCCGGGGTAGTCCTCTGAATAGTATGAGAAGTAATCCGGCTGGCCGCACTCTGAGCATTCATTCAGATTG
>Ga0208410_1000957_pt1 | contig 15740 bp, 14 predicted proteins | sample ETN02SmetaG_3_FD_185787 | JGI IMG/M metagenome (GOLD analysis project Ga0208410, IMG submission 185787) | Marine microbial and viral communities from oxygen minimum zone, Eastern Pacific Ocean - ETNP2014F10-02SV257 (SPAdes) (version 2) | ecosystem: Environmental > Aquatic > Marine > Oceanic ... | reverse complement strand
AACTTCATTAGCCCATTCTTCTCTCTGTGAAGGGTCAACCCATCCGCGAGATTCAACTAGAGGTTCTTCAAGTAAAACTCCAGTTTCTTTATCAATAACTACCCTTATCAACACAAATCCTTCTCCTGAAAGATTTTGGCGTTCTTGGAGGAGTTCCTCGCTAACAGGAGACCCCTGTTCATCTATCATTATCTCTCTGCCAGAAACACGTTCTATTTTTTCCAGTCCATTGTCTGTAAGGAGTATCTGATCTCCATCTGTGCAAAGAACTATATTGTTTTCATCCATGCCCCTATTAACTGCGAGCTCATAGTGATCAATCAGGTGTGTGTACTCGCCGTGAACAGGGATGAACAATTCCGGGTCAACAGTTTCATGTAGTTCCATCAACTCTTCGTGTTTTCCATGTCCGCTTGTATGAACCTGCACCTGGCCACTATGTACTAAACGGGCCCCTAGCAGGGCCAGATTGTTTTGCAACTTCGAGACTGCAGCTTCATTGCCTGGAATTGGATGAGAGGAGAAAACAATCGTGTCTTTTTCTCCGATGTCAAAATGCCTATGCTCATTTCGAGCCAGTAATGCTAATGCTGCTCGAGGTTCCCCCTGGGATCCAGTGCAAACTATACATGTCTCTTCAGGCTCTAGAGACTTGATGTCTTCTGGGGAGGCGATCATATGATCAGAAATTTTCAATAGTCCTAGTTCTCGAGCAAGTGTGACGTTTCTCTGCATTGACGGTCCGAGTATCACTAAGTTCCGGTTTGCTTTTTTTGCAGTATCAGCGATTTGCTGAATCCGATGTATATGGCTTGAGAATGCTGCAATAGTAATTCGTTGATTTTGATGGTTGGTGAAAATTTCTTCTAAGACCGGGCCTATTTCACTTTCACTCGCTGTTTTCCCAGACGAGCCTGCATTTGTTGAATCAGCTAAAAGAAGACGGATTCCTCGATCTTCCGATATTTCTTTCAACCTAATTAGATCCGTTACTCGCCCATCAACAGGAGTGGGGTCAAGTTTGAAGTCGCTTGAGTGAACAATTGCCCCTTGTGGGGTATCGAATACTGTCATCAGCCCACTAGGAGTTGAATGGGTAACCGGGAGAAACTCACATTGAAACGGACCGATCTGGCGAAGGTCATGGTCATTTAACTCAATCGTTTCTGTTCCACGTATACCGGCATAGTCGAGCTTTGCTTGGAGCATGCCTAAAGTAAATTTGGAACCATAAATTGGAATATTGATTTCTTTGAGAAGATGCGGCAAGCCACCAATATGATCTTCATGCGCATGCGTGACGATACATCCTTCAACCTTGTCTGATCTTTCAAGAATCCAAGAAAAGTCTGGAAGTACGGCATCTACTCCCGGTAGTCCTTCGGGAAACATTTGGCCACAGTCCAGAAGAACTATGCGGTCTTCAGCCTCCAAGGCAGCACAGTTTCGACCAATGCGCCCTAAACCACCAAGAAAGGTAAGTGTTACTGGCTCTTTCATTTGTTGTTTAATGTCGCCCTAAGTCCGCGAGAATTAACCGTGCTTTATCTTGCAAACCATCTGGTTCAGGCCCCATAGGCAAACGGCAGTCTCCGCCTGGTAAGCCCAGAACCTTCATCATCGCTTTTGTAGGAATTGGATTTGGATTCAGATCCCCAGATTCAAATTCATAAGAAGGAATAAGTGCTCTATTTATTTCTTCAGCCTCATCTATCTTCCCCGAGAAAAAACTTTCCATCAAGGAAACCGTCTCAGGAGTAGTCCAATGACTAGCGACACTGACTGTTCCTACAGCTCCAACGGTCAGAAGCTCTAACGTCAAGGCATCCTCACCGCTGTAAATTTCAAACCCTTCAGGAGCCTCTTTTATCAACTGGGCAGTAGCTTCGACATCTCCAGCGGCATCCTTTACCGCCACAATATTTTCTGTTTGGTGTGCTAATTGAAGAATTGTTTCTGACTCAAGCTTTCTTCCTGTGCGGATCGGAATGTCGTAAAGCATGATTGGCAATTCAGTGCTTTCAGAAATCCGAAGGTAATGTTCATGCATCCCGGCTTGAGAAGGGCGATTGTAATACGGCGTAACGCTTAGAATTCCCTTAGCCCCTGCTTGCTCGCATCTTTGAGTGTTCGTAACCGCAGATTTAGTGTCATTACTTCCCGCTCCAGCGATTATGGGAATTTCAACCGCTTCTACAACGGCTTCCACCAATCTAATTTGCTCATCTTGAGTGATGGTTGGAGACTCCCCTGTTGTTCCTGCTAGTACCAGCGCATCATTTCCTTGATGCGCCAGCCACTGGGCAAGATCGCTTGCTCCTTTTATGTCTAGAGACCCATCTTCGTTGAACGGTGTAATCATTGCCGTAATCACTCGACCAAATCTTGGCGTCATACTGGCCTCTCATTCATTATTATTTCCATCGGTTTCTTTAGATCGTTCTATGCCGAGAGTACTCAATAAATTCTCGTGCAACTCAAACCATATGGTGTGATACGAATCAATCATCGGTTTTGTAAACCATTCAGGTTCATTGTTTTGAACTTTATGCAACGCTTCAGAGAATCGATTACTGTACCCCTCAAATCGATTTAAAGAAGTTGCTAGCGACTGGCAAACTGGTTGAATTTCGTCGTTTATATTTACAAGTCGTGCGATTACTTCTTCATCATAAGCTTCATCAGAATGGTCGTTTATTTCTTGTTCACCTTCAACCGTTCTTAGTTGCCAGTCAGTGCACAAAGATAGAAATTTTTGGTTAATTGAGAGAAAGCGTTGATAGCTAGAATTTATCTCTTCTTTAAATCCAGAAGACTCTAATTCGGAAGATACTAATTGCTGGCTTTTCTCTCTCCCTTCTTGTGTCAGCATCCAGCCTTCTATTCTTCCTTCACGGTAACTGACAAGACTGTTTTCTCTGAATGAATCAAGACAGTTTTCTACTTCTTCTAATTTGAGCCCAGTCGATACAACTATCTCAGACGACTGCACAAATCCTCTGATACGCAAGGTATGCAAAATAAGTAGGCTTGATTCGCTTTGATAACTCATAGGTTCACGTTATCTGAACAGTTTCTTTAGATACTTTTCTGAGCACTAAAGGATATCCAATGAGAGCAATTGACATAAATATAAACCATTGAACAGCATAGGAAAGATGAGGCCCTTCTGTTAGATCAGGAGGTAGAAGCGGTATCGGAATCTCAGTAACTGCATCCAATTCTTTTCTCTGAAGAACCACTGAAGTTAAATCTATTTGCCAGTAATCGCTTAGAGCTTCTAAATCTATTTCTGCCATTTCATCCCCGTACCCTCTATCGTCTTTTTTTCCCGCTATTACTAAACCAATAACATCAACTTTTCCTGTTGGTGGAGACAAATCTTCAGGGTTTGTTTCTAAATAAACTGACCGTGGTATGAATCCGCGATTTATTGCAACGAACAACGAGCTCTCAAGAGTTTCAAGGGCAGTAACAACATGTACTCCAGCTACTCCGTTTTGTGATCTATTTACAACATAAATTTGTTTAGACGGATCAAATTCTCCCGAAACTTCAGCGACACGGTAAAGGATGTCTGATTCTTCTTCAAAACTCTGAAGAAGATTAGAAAGTTGTTCTGCCGGTTGTTCGAATCGTGATGCGACTATGGAGTTATAAGACTGTCTTTCATCTAGACGACTTAACTGCCACATCCCGAGTGTAAAAGTGGAAACAACGAGGGCGCATACCAATATGTGAGAGATAATCCAACTAGGCCTCAATAGGCGATGCCTACCTGAATTCATGGTTATCTTTAGATCCCTAGTAGAGATTCAAGACCCACTGTGAGCCCAGCCCCTTGAACATTTTGTGCCGCCAGCACCACACCCGGCATAAATGCACTGCGATCTGTGGTGTCATGACGAATGAGTAGAGACTGACCTGTAGTTCCCAGCAGTACTTCTTGATGAGCCACCATTCCTTCCATACGGACCGAATGGATTTTTATGTTTGCTTCAGCAGTTCCACCTCTTGTTCCAGCCAGAGTCTCTTTGTTGGTCGGATCTTCTGCCCATTCTTGAGAAGCAGAAGCCATCATCTCAGCGGTAGCAATTGCGGTTCCAGACGGTGCGTCAACCTTATTATTATGGTGAAATTCAATAATCTCTGCTGTCTGGAACCATGGGGAAGCCATTTCTGCAAATTTCATCATCAAAACAGCCCCGATAGCAAAATTCGGTACAACGAGACAAGCGCTCTGATTAAAAATTCCATCTAGAAATTTGCAGTCTTCTTCAGTTAGTCCACTAGTGCCGACAACCGCATGGATTTCTGCTGCCGCTATTTCTGGCAGATTAATGAGAGATGCTTTCGCCACAGTAAAGTCAATCACTACTTCGGGGCCTATAGATATGAACTCTTCAAGCGAGGTTAATACTGGAAGGTCATCTATTAGATTTTCTTCTTGTTCAACGTCAAAAAGAGCTGATACTTCTAGTCCTTCTGCTTGCGTTAAAGCCTGGTGGGCAGCACGCCCCATCCGTCCAGTTGCTCCCAGTATTCCAATTTTGCGATTTTTTGGTTCTATACCCATATGAGGAGATTAGCGCCCAAAGAGCCTACTGGAGAGTTGTTTATTATTTTCTAAAAATTCTGATCCCAAATAATATAAAAATTCTGCTGGACGTTACTCTGGCGAAGTGAAGAAATTAGTTTTTACTGCTCTATCTATTGCTTTTATTTTGGGTCTAACGATTTTTTTACTTACCAGTAATGAAGAGAACCAAACTGATTCAATATCGGTAGCTGTTGAAGAGATTCCTACTATCTCTGATGGTCAGGAATCTGAAGAAAAAACTTCTCTTAGTGGAACAGACCTTTCCGACTTGAACGAAACGACGCTGAATATTGAATTAATCCGTTTGAAACGAATTGATTTAATAGAACTTGTGGGAGGAACCATCACTTTAAACATCGAAGAAGTTAGAGCAAGTCATCTTGAGCGTGTCGCGGCTTTTCAGGAGCGTGTCGTATTAGCGCAAGAAGTGAATGTTCTCTTAGGGAGTTACCCGTGGGGGCCTTCAACAGCAGTTGAAGAACTTCAATCTCTTTTAGGTTTAGTTGTTGACGGCGTGTACGGAGAGGGGACTCGCTCCGCTCATCTATCTGAACTTGAAATTAGAAAATTGGCAGTAGATAACGTTCCAAATGGAGCTCAGTTGATGAATGTGTCTTCCTCTATTAACAACTCTCCAGAAACTGGAGACTGCTTTGAAGAGACACCTGAGTTACGTTCATGTTGGCCTGGGCACGAAGGAGGGAACGAGACAATTATTCAAAATGCTTTTGATGCTCTACCTCTAGCTTTACGAAACAGAATTCCATCAGATTTCATTTTAGTTAACGGCTGTCACCCTTTTTCGGATCGGTGCCCTTACGGAGTTATGGACAGTCACGGCTGGGGATCTGACGGTCGTTGTTGCAACATGCCGTGGGGTCGATCAATTTGGATTTCAAATCGTGGAATTAATTCTGGCCACCTAAATGACATAATGATCCATGAAGCATTCCATGCTGTTGAATACACAACACTGAGTTCGGACATGCGTGACCGTATAAGCAGCGAATTCGGCGATAGTGAGCGAGCCGCTGATGGAGCTGTCGCATACTTTGGTGGAAACTGGCAACATTATCGAGGGTCAGGTACTGGGATATCTGACTCTCAATCTGCTCTTTTCGACGAAATTTTCAACTAAAGAAGAACGTGAATTTAACGTCCTTTGCGTTTACGTCCTCGGTTACGATTTGATTCCGGCCCTAAATCTCCATGAACACTCTCGAGTTCAGCAGCGAAGGCTTCTTCGAAAGAAGCTTCCTTTACCTCTTGGACATCGTCGTCATCTTCTTCGTAATCGTCGCTTCGATTGTAATTTTCGTCATCGTCATCGTCATCGTCTGCGTCTGCGTCTGCGTCTGCGTCCACGAAGTTTTCATCAGATTCCGCTTCTACAATCTCTTCGGGCTCTATTTCTTGAACTTCCTCTGCTTCTGTATTGTTTTGAGCGCTTTCTTCAGAGTCGCCTTCTGCAGGAGTAAGAGAAATTTTTCCATTCGGATCAACGTCTTCAACTACAACTTGAATCTCTTGACCTAGTTCAAGCACGTCTTCAACTTTGTCGATCCGCTTGGATCCTCCAATCTTTGAGATGTGGAGAAGACCATCTCGCCCAGGGAGAATATTCACAAAAGCACCGAACTTAGTGATATTCACTACTTTTCCTGGGTAGGTGGCGCCCACTTCTGCTGTGGGAGGGTCAACGATAAGCATGATCTGTCGTACTGCTTCATCTACTGTGGCCCGATCTGATGAAGCTACAGAGACTATTCCAACCATTCCATCATCATCGACACTTACCTCAGCACCAGTTTCGGCCTGAATTGTGTTGATCATCTTTCCTTTTGGTCCAATTACTTCACCAATTTTTTCTACTGGAATTTCAAAACTCTCTATCTTGGGTGCATGTTCGCCTACATCTTCACGTGGAGCAGGAATCGCTCCAGTCATGACAGCCAAGATCTGCTTCCGCGCTTCTTTAGCTTGATCCAAAGCAGATGCCAGAACTTCAGCAGGTATACCATCGATCTTTGTATCTAACTGAAGGGCTGTTACGAAATCTTCTGTTCCTGCGACTTTAAAGTCCATATCGCCGAATGCATCTTCAGCGCCAAGAATGTCAGTAAGGGTCACATATTTTCCATCGTGGTATACGAGCCCCATAGCTATTCCTGCCACAGGAGCCTTGATTGGCACTCCAGCATCCATCATTGACAGGGCTCCAGAACAAACTGACCCCATTGATGATGAACCATTCGATGCCAAAACTTCTGAAACTAACCGGAGAGTGTAAGGAAACTCTTCGAAGCTGGGCACAACTGGGAACAACGCTCTTTCAGCAAGGGCTCCGTGACCTATCTCTCGTCGTTTCGGCCCACGCATGAAACCTGTTTCCCCGGTTGAGAACGGTGGGAAATTGTAATGATGCATGAAACGTTTACGATCAATTGGGTCTATGCCATCTATCATTTGATCCATTCGCCCTGTTCCGAGGGTTGTGATATTCATTACCTGTGTTTCGCCGCGCTGGAATAAACCAGATCCATGGGCGGTTGGAATGATTCCTACGTCAGAGGACAGGGGTCGTATTTCTGAAGGGTTTCTTCCATCAATACGAACTTCTTCTTCTACTATTCGTTTACGAACAGAGTCTTTTGTTATAGAGCGAATCGCTGCACTTATTTGATTGCTTGCATTTTCGATCTCTTCGAATTGTTCTGAGAGTTCTTCTTGAATCGCTGCGCTTACCTCAGCTTCTGCTGCGCCTCTTTCGCTTTTATCTGCGATTGTCTGTGTCTCTGAGATTCGCTGTCTTCCAATTTTTTCAACAGCAGCAAAGATTTCATCTGAATAGTCAACAGAAACCTCGTATGCCATGGTTTCTGGTTCACCCGCAGCCTTTACTAGTTCTTGTTGGAGTTCAATGACTTCCTTGATGTATTGTTTTGAAAATTCCAGTCCTTCCGCAAGAACAGATTCGTCTACTTTTTTGGTTCCAGCTTCGTAAATATCGCTGGTTGCTTCAGTTCCTCCGGCTTCTACCATCATCACTGCAACATCACCACCATCTAGTGCTCGACCAGCAACCACCATTTCAAAAGCAGAATCTGCTCCTTCTTCGTAAGTTGGGTGCGCTACCCATTCTCCAGCAGAAGACCAAGCGATTCGAACTGCCCCAACAGGTCCGTCAAATGGAATGGGTGAAAGCATCAAAGCTGCCGAAGCCCCATTTAAAGCCAAGACATCATGGGGGTTCTCCATATCCGCTCCTGTAACTGTTCCAACGATATGGACCTCATTACGAAATCCTTCTGGGAACATTGGGCGAAGAGGCCGGTCTATAAGGCGGCAAGTTAATATAGCGGTTTCTGACGCTCGTCCTTCTCGTCGAAAGAACGATCCAGGGATCTTTCCTGCGGCATACATTCTTTCTTCTATGTCAACGGTGAGTGGAAAGAAGTCTGCTCCTGGTCGAGCTGACTTTGCTCCTGTAGCGGTTACGAGAACAGTTGTATCGCCTAGACGGGCTAATACGGCTCCTCCGGCTTGTCCTGCTAGTCGTCCGGTTTCGAATGAAATAGTTTTTTCGGTCCCAGTGAAAGTGTGTGAGACGCTTTGGATTGTTGTCATGTTTTTCCTTATTTTTCTAATGTGGTGTTTTCCACGAAAAGTTGATGACGCTCAATTTGTTCAATCTTCAGTTTCCAGTTGGATGTTTCCCAAAACATAATCATTGAAAATGATTGGGCGACACGCAGCTGGCACTGATTACTGCTATAAAATTTCGCGTCTTTTCCTACTATCTGATTTTGTCGTTTGTGAGGTTGACTTTAGGTTCTGATGATTGCTTTGTATAGCAACTATCGTCGCAGTCCCAATTTAGCAATAATGGCGCGATAGCGCTCGACATCGTTTTTACTAACATAGTCAAGCATCCGTCTACGACGCCCGACAAGCATCAAGAGCCCTCTTCGGCTGTGATGATCTTTCTTATGAACTTTTAGATGTTCAGTTAGATGGTTGATCCGATCACTGAGTAAAGCGATCTGTACTTCAGGAGAACCTGTATCAGTCTCGTGTAGTCGATTTTCTGTGATTGTTTCAGCCTTTGGGGGCAAATTAGTCGGCATGTGTAACCTCTGGGTTTATGACCCGGCCTCATAACGGGTGATCACCACGTTGGAAGCCACGTAGGGTCGGGTTTCTTTTGCCGACCCTAGATAGTCCACCTTGAACTATCTACGGTTATCAATCCTACCAGTACCCTCTAAAAGGAACACCTTTGTTGAAATACTAACTAGAAACTGTTTCTAGCTATTTGAGTCATTTCTATTGCGGCTTCAGCACAATCGGCGCCTTTATCGCCTGATCCCACTGCGGCCCGCTCTAAAGCTTGAGCATAATTTTCAGTCGTTAAAATACCGAAAATTACTGGAATTCCGGTGTCTAGACTTACTCGCATGATTCCTGCTGATGCTTCTCCTGCTACATAGTCAAAATGGGGTGTTTCTCCTCTGATAACCGCCCCTAGGCAAATAACTGCATCTACTTTTTTAGAATCTGCGAAAAATTTTGCCGCTAAAGGTGCTTCAAAAGCTCCTGCTACCCAAACAAGATCAATGTTGTCTTCACTCACCCCAAGTTTTTTTAATCGGGCGAGCGTTCCTTCTAGTAGTTGATTTGTGATGGCATCATTAAAACGACAAGCCACAATTCCAATTTGAATATCTGTTCCGTCCAACGGGAGATTTAGTTCTTTCATGCTGGCTCCGTTTCTCAAGAATCTTCGGATAGGTGGTGGCCGAGTCGCTCTCGCTTGGTTTCGAGATAGCGAATGTTTTCCTCATTAGGGTCTATTTTCAAGGAGACCCGATCAACAATATTCAGACCGTAGCCCTCAAGTCCTCCATATTTCACCGGGTTGTTAGTCATTAACCGCATTTCAGAGACTCCTAAATCAGCAAGAATCTGTGCCCCTACCCCATACTCTCGAGAGTCAACTGGAAGCCCTTGTTGTAAATTGGCGTCGACGGTGTCTAATCCTTCGTCTTGAAGTTTATAGGCGCGCAACTTATGGCCTATTCCGATGCCACGGCCTTCATGTCCTCGAAGGTAAACGATGATGCCAGTTCCTTCTTCTCCAATAATCTCTAAGGCTGAATCAAGTTGTGATCCACAGTCACAACGTATTGAACCGAGAAGGTCTCCAGTTAAGCATTCAGAGTGAACACGAACTAGCGGAGCCTTTGCCTGGCTGATGTCTCCGAGCACGTAAGCGACATGCTCTATTTCATCAAGAACTGACCGATAAGCATGCGCTGAGAATTCTCCGTGTCGTGTTGGGATTCTTGCCTCTGCAAAATGTTCGACTAGTTTTTCGTTACGGCGGCGATATCGAATTAAGTCAGCAATCGTGATGAATAGAAGATCATGTTCGGTTGCGAATTTTTCTAAGTCGGGAACTCGTGCCATTGTTCCATCTTCATTGACTATTTCACATAAGACTCCAACTGGAGATCGTCCTGACATTGAACAAAGGTCAACAGCGGCCTCCGTATGGCCTGCCCTTTTTAATACTCCACCTTTTCTTGCTCGTAATGGGAAAATATGTCCTGGGCGAGCAAAGTCTGTACCAATTTGATCAGGGTTAGCTAATGCAGCGACAGTCGCTGAACGATCTGATGCTGAAATACCAGTGCTGGTACCTTCTATGACGTCCACGGAAACTGTAAAAGCAGTTCTCATAGATTCGGTATTCTCTACGACCATTAGAGATAGATCTAATTGATCTGCTCTTTCATCAGACATCGGCGCACAGATGACTCCGCTCGTATGCCGAATCATAAAATTCATTTTCTCTGGCGTCATTGCATCTGCTGCAATAATCAAATCTCCCTCATTTTCTCGATCTTCATCATCGACTACAACGAGAAACTCTCCCTGTGCATAAGCTTCTATAGCTTGTTCGATACTTGCTAATGGCATTAACTTTCTCCTTTATCAAAGGTGTATGAACTGTTTGCAATAACTCCTGCCACATACCGTGCGAATAGATCAGCTTCTACATTGACTTGATCTCCGGTTGTTTTCTGACCAAGTGTCGTCACTTCAAGAGTGTGTGGGATAACTGCAATATCAAAGGTCTCTGCGTTTTGGTTGACACTGGCCACAGTAAGGCTTACTCCATCAAGGGCCACTGATCCTTTTCTAACAATTTGACCGACGATGTCTTTAGGGATCTGGAAAGTTAGTCGCTGTGACCCATCCGGATGGGTAAGAATCTCTAGAACCTCTGAAATAGCATCTACGTGTCCTTGAACCACATGCCCGCCAAAGCGGCCATCAGCTGACATTGAGCGTTCGAGATTGACTGGGTCTTTTTCTTTCAGATCTCCCAAAGTGGTCAAACTTAGACTCTCTGGAACCACATCTGCTGCAAACCATGAATCAGGATCTTTATTTTCGTAGGCAACAACGGTTAGACAGCAACCATTTACAGATATTGAGTCTCCGATTGAGATATCTCCAACAATATCTGTGGCGTTGATTTGTATACGGCGCCCATCGCCCTGTTCGCGCGACGAACGGATACTTCCAAGTTCCTCAACGATGCCGGTAAACATTTCTATATCGCCTCTTACTTTTCTTGATTCTCGAGGCTGTATACCAGCGCAGATCGGTATACACGATTTGACGCACTACGAACTACGTCAAATGATTTCCGACCTTACGCCCTCTCCCATCCGGACTATTACCGTCGGCTTAGGAGTTACACCTAATCAGCCTTGATTCACAAATGTTTCACAAGGGTCGCGGGCTACTGTTTGAAATAAAACAGATCACCGCCGGCAGGGATTTGCACCCAACCCCGAGGACTATGTTTTTTGATTTATCTTTAAATAAATCAGTGTGTTTACCTTACCTGACACAAAAGAGAAGACATCACTCTTTATTGCTTCTAGAAACAAGCCTTCAAGAAAAGTGGCTTTTAATGGAGAAGTTCCTTTGTTTCTTGAACATCTAACTCAAGTTGATTGATCAGAAATTGAAGGTTGTCAAACTTTTTTTGAGGCCTTAAATACTCAACAAAACGGACTCTGACTTCCTCCTCATAAAGGTTTGCGTCAAAATCCAAAATATGTGCTTCTAATAAGAGATCTCCATCTGTATAGAAGTGTGGTCGAGTTCCAAGAGAAATTGCTGTTCCATGGATAGATCCATCTGCTAGTTCTATCCAGCCGGCGTAAACCCCATCTGCCGGAAGTAGCACAGAACTATTTATTCGAACATTTGCTGTAGGGAACCCCAATTCTTTACCCCTGCCATCTCCGGCAGTAACCACACCAAGAACTTCATATTCTCTACCGAGCATATTGTTAGCTCTTCCGAGATTTCCTTCGCCTAATGCTTGACGTATAAAAGTTGAAGAGACCTGTTCATGGTCTCGTGCAGGTTTTCCTTCTAAACCAACTAAGCCCATGCCTGTAACTGTGAAACCTTTTTCTTTACCAATAGTGCGTAGAAGATCAACATTCCCTAGGCGGTGACGCCCGAAATGGAAATCTTCGCCCACTACTACATGTTTTACTTTCAAACATTGGACTAAAACGTTGTCTATGAAATCTTCCGCGGATTCTGCCGCTCTATTCTCATCAAAAGGCACGACTAAAGTTAGGTCTATTCCTGTAGTAGAAAGTTGTTCGATTTTCTGATCTAGCTCTGTTAACAGCAATGGAGCAGACTCAGGTCTCACTACCGAAGCAGGGTGCCGATCAAACGTGACAACGGCGGATCTTAAATCTCTTTCGCTGGCTAGGCGGCAAACTTCATAGATGACACTTCGGTGCCCTCTATGAACACCGTCATATGCCCCGATTGTCAAAACGGTTCCTGGATCTTCCGGCTTAGCTGGAATTATTTGACGAAAAATTTCCACATACTGGAGGCTAGCGAGCCGCTGGCGTTAGTGGTCAACTTGGACCTACTAAGACCACGGTTGGTTTCACCCCAGTCTTGTGGGGTTCATAGACAGCTAGAAGATTTCCTTGGAGATCAAGCACTGGCCAAGGGCCTGAACCATCATCAACTCCTAATCGTTCGCGTTTGAGAACTTTTCCATGACTAACTTCTATCGCCACTTCTTCTGCGACTCTTACTTCTTTGAAATCTCGAAGTCCAGCAGCAGGAGAAATTAGAACTGGATTTTCAATTGGATGAGCTTCTTCTACTGTGAACGATCCAACAGAAAGTCTTCTAAGGTTTGTCAGATGCGCTCCTCCTTTTAGCATTTTTCCGAGGTCTGCTGCTAAGGACCGTATGTAAGTTCCGGTTGAACATCTAATATCACATCGAAAAATATGAGAATGACTTGTTTCAGCTACATCAAACTGGGACACCGTCACTGGTCGGGGCTGGCGTTCTACCTCTCGGCCTTCACGAGCGATTTCATGAAGTCGGCGACCTTCTACTTTCAAGGCTGAAACCATTGGAGGAACTTGGTTTATGTCCCCCGTCAGTTGTGCCGCTGCTGCTTTTACTTCCTTTAAAGTCACAGAACTCATATCGTAAGTTGCTGTCACCTCGCCTGACGCATCCAAAGTAGTAGTTTCAGTACCTAAAACTATTTCACCGACGTATCGCTTAGGAAGACCAGTCAGGTATTGAAGAATTCTGGTGCATTTTCCGACACCAAGTACCAATACTCCAGTCGCATCTGGGTCTAAAGTTCCCGAATGTCCTACTTTTCTCGTTCCAAGAATCCCGCGACACTTAGCTACTACGTCATGACTCGTCCATCCTGCCGGCTTATCAATAATTAATATTCCATTAGGTTCAGTTTTGCTTTCACTCATTTGAAGGAATCTCAAGGTCTCGAAGTATCTTTTCAATACGTTCCGCTGACCTTCCAGTTTCATCAATTATGAAATTCAGTTGTGGCACTCTTCGGAGTCGCGACTGGTTACCAATCGCGTGTTGAAATCGTTGCCTATTCCCGGCGAAGGCTTCCAAGAGGCTTTCGTCATCAGAAATCCCTGTGACATAGACTTTTGCTTTTGTGAGATCTCGGTCTGTGCTGACCCCGGTGATTGCTGCAAGAGTCAAGCGTTCGTCATCAATGAGTTCAATTTCTTCGGCCAATATGCGTGTTAATAATTCGTTTAACCGATCTGATCTATCAAACCTTCGAGCAGGTTTGTTATGGCGTTGAGAGTGCCGTGCCATCACTTAGGTTCGGGGAATTTCCCGTTCGTCGTAAGTTTCTATGACATCTCCCTGTTTAAGGTCTTGAAAATCTGAAAGTCCGATGCCACATTCAAATCCGGTCTGTACTTCCGCTACATCTTCTTTGAATCTACGAAGCGAACTGATCTCGCCTTTCCAGATGATTGAGCCGTCGCGCAAGAAACGCACTTTTGATCCTCGAGAAATTGCGCCGTTCTGTACGTAACATCCAGCGATGCGGCCAATTCTTGGAACCGAGAAGATTTCTCTTACTTCAGCATCTCCGGTAACTACCTCTTCGAACTCTGGAGTGAGCATCCCGACCATGGCTGCTTCAATGTCTTCTATCAGTTTGTAAATTATTTCATAAGTTCGAATTTCAACTTGCTCTGTTACCGCAAATTCTCTAGCTATTCTCTCTGGTCGTACGTTAAATCCAATAATTGTGGCATTTGTTGCTGCTGCGAGTTGAATATCGTTCTTTGTGATTCCGCCTACTCCTCGATGGACGAAAGATAAGCGGACTTCTTCTCGTTCTAGTTTTCGGAGACTCTCTACTACAGCTTCAAGTGACCCATTTACATCGGCTTTTATAATCAAATTGAGATTTGCTGCTTCACCACGTTGTATCTGTTCAAATATGTCCTCAAGGCGGGCTCCTCCTGCAAGAGCGTGAGAATCTCGACTTATATTTGTTTGTCGCTTCCAATGTTCTCGCCGTTCTGCTACACGGCCTGCGATTCGTTCATTCGGAGCAACTACAAATCCTTCTCCGGCATCAGCAACATCTGATAATCCAAGAACTTGTACAGGAGTTGAAGGTCCGGCTTCATCAACTTGTTCTCCAAGATCATTAACCATGGCTCGTACTTTGCCCCAGGCCGCTCCAGCTACCAGCGGGTCGCCAATACGCAGTGTCCCTCGCTGAACCAGCACCGTGGCAACTGGGCCTCTTCCAATATCTAGATTAGATTCAAGAACAACTCCCTGGGCTCGACCCTCAGGATCCGCTCTTAAGTCTTCAACTTCAGCTAGCACCTTCAAATTCTCTAAAAGATCATCAATGCCTAAATCTTGAAGTGCAGAAATCTCAATTGTGACCGTGTCTCCACCCCATGCCTCAGGTACGAGTTCGTGTTCGGCTATTTGAGTCATAGTTCGTTGAACATCAGCATTGTCACGATCGATCTTGTTTATAGCCACGACAATGGGAACTTCTGCAGCTTTTGCGTGGCTTATTGCCTCTACGGTTTGAGGCATAACCCCATCGTCTGCTGCTACCACTAGTACGACAATGTCAGTTGCATCCGCTCCCCTAGCTCGCATCTCAGTAAAGGCTTCGTGGCCAGGGGTATCAATGAAAGTTAATGGATGTTCTTCTAAGACAACTTGGTAAGCCCCAATATGTTGTGTGATCCCGCCAGTTTCTCCATCAGCTACATTTGCTTTTCGTATTTGATCCAGAAGTTTTGTTTTTCCATGATCCACGTGCCCCATGACTGTGATAATGGGTGGTCGGATCGGCGCATTAGAATCTTCGTCTTCTTCCACTACGTCCAGAAGTTTCAGAAGTTCCACTTCTTGTTCTTCTCCTAAGTCAACAAGACGTACTTCTGCGCCTATCTCTGCAGCAAACAATTCAATCATGTCGTCTGAAAGAGACTGCGTTGCTGTAACCATTTCACCCTGTTGCATCAAGAATCGAACGACATCTGCTGCTGTTCTATTGAGTTTAGGTCCGAGCTCTTGAGCAGTTGTAGGTCGTTCAATAACAACCTCTCCTTCTGGAACTGCCGCATCTTCAGGCGTGTAACTTGGGGCATCCAAAGGTTCAAGTTCTTCTTGAACGCGGCGGCGACGCTTTTTACCACGCGGCGGTCTTCTTCCTCCACCTGGTCCTCCACCTGGTCCTCCACCTGGT
>Ga0208410_1000956_pt1 | contig 15745 bp, 21 predicted proteins | sample ETN02SmetaG_3_FD_185787 | JGI IMG/M metagenome (GOLD analysis project Ga0208410, IMG submission 185787) | Marine microbial and viral communities from oxygen minimum zone, Eastern Pacific Ocean - ETNP2014F10-02SV257 (SPAdes) (version 2) | ecosystem: Environmental > Aquatic > Marine > Oceanic ... | reverse complement strand
TTTCATCATAACCATTTGCAATACTTGAAAGTGTTTTCATTGTACAAGGAATGACAATCATACCGTCAGTTTTGTGAGTTCCACTTGAAACATTTGCAGCCATATTATTTTCATCTGCTACCTCAGTAGCAAGAGATTCAACATATGCAACGTCATGTTTTGTTTCCATTGGAATACATTTTTTTGCCCATTCAGACATTACAAGATTTGTTTCAATTCCTTTTTCTTTTAGAACTTCAAGTAAACGTATACCGTAAATGACTCCAGTACTTCCAGTGATTCCAACTACTAATTTCATGTATTTGTTTAATCAAATTTCACAAAATATAACTGAATATGAAAAATCACGCTTGAGGTTCATCTAACTGCTCAGATTCTTTTCGTTTGTTTAACCAAATTTTGATAGCAGCTGCAGCCATTCCGCCAAAAAGTATCATTCCAACTAGAACCATTTCAACTTGCATAATAGAGTTGAAAATTACAAGTAGAAAACTCTTCTAAGGAAGCATTTAATTTTACAATACAAATTGTTAAGATATGATTAAAAGATCTGAAATGCAAAAAATTGCATCAGAGTATACAGATCCAAAAATCGGAGTGTTAGGAAGTCATTCAGCATTAGAAATTATGGATGGTGCAAAAGATGAAGATTTTGAAACAGTAGTTTATTGTCAAAAAGGAAGAGAGGTGCCATATCAAAGATTTAGCAGAATTGCAGACGAAATTAAAATTGTTAAAAAATTCAAAGATATGGCAAGTCCTGCAAATCAGAAGATTATGAGAGAAAACAATACAATAATTGTCCCACATCGTTCACTTACAGCATATCTTGGTTATGACATATTAGAAAATAAACTAAAAGTTCCAATCTTTGGAAATAGGAAACTTTTCCAAGCTGAAGAAAGAGAAAATAAGAGAAATCAATATTATTTATTGAAAAAAGCAGGGGTAAAATATCCAAAAATCTTTGAAAATCCAAAATCTATCAACAAACCAGCAATTGTCAAAGTAATGGAAAAAGATAGAAAATTAGAACGTGCTTTTTTTACAGTTACATCATATGCAGATTACAAAGAAAAATCTGAAGAAAAGATCAAAAAAGGCATCATTGCACGAAAGGATTTAGAAAAAGCAAGTATTGAAGAATTGGCAATTGGAACATATCTGAACTTTAACTTCTTCCATACACCAATTTCAGATCAAGTGGATTTTATAGGAATAGAAAGAAGATTGCAAACAAACATTCACGATTACAATGCACTTCCTGCAAAACAACAATTAGAGATGGACATTCCACTACAAAATATCGAGGTAGGGCACACACCTGCAAGTATTAGAGAATCATTATTAGAAAAAGTCTTCAAAATGGGAGATAAATTTGTCAGAGCAGTAAAAAAAGAATATGCCCCAGGAATAATTGGACCATTTTCACTTCAAAGTGTAATTACAAAAGATTTGGAAATGATTGTGTACGATGTGTCACTTCGAGTTCCTGGCAATCCAATTGTTGCAACTACAAGTCCTTATACAAAATATCAATATGGTACAACATTTGGAATCGGTCGTCGTATAGCAATGGAAATTAAACGAGCCGTAGAAGAAGATAAAATCAAAGATATTGTTACGTAGTCTCTTCTATAGGACTTTTGAGCATATTATTTCGCACTAGAATTGGAATTTTGTAGTATACTGCTAATGCCACAGCATCAGATGCACGATAATTACGCAAAACAAGGTCTTTTTTTCCAGTGAGGTAAAGATTTGCACGCAATGCATCTCCACTTTCATAAATTTTGACCTTTACCAATAACAATTCATTTGCTTCACAAATATCTTCAAGCATTTTGTAAATTGTTGGGACAGTATCATGATCATCGTCAAGAAAACTTGCAATATGCCTAGATACCTCACCTGAGAATGCACGCATATGAAATTCTCTTTTATCATCAGAATGTAAAATGACTAGACCCTCATTTCCATAAGGATCTACAAACCCCAAGTTACTTATTGTAACTACCTCATAATCTGGATCTTGAACTTCATTAATTTCCATTCTTGAATTTACCTACAGAACATATGTTAAAAATATAATGAACTAAGTAAAAGATCTCATATGGAAAAAGAGACTACCAAAGGTGGTCAAAATGACAAAAAATTAATCATTTTAGGATTCATTTCAATTGGAGTTTTATTTTTGATCTATTTTCGATTTGAATATCAAGAAATTACTCCTGATGCAGTGCAACCAATTGAAAGATTAGGAACGGCATTTTACATTTTGTTTGTAATTTCAATAGGAATGATTGGAGTGGGACTTCGTAAATTACAAAAAAGAGTTGCAGCTACAGGAAATACTACAGCATTATCTATGATTTGCAGTAATACTTTGGGCAGTAAAGCTAAGAAAACATTTGTTATAACATTCATCATTTATGGAATTTTTTTCTCAATGACATCAGGTATTTTGGTATATCAGCCAGAAGTTATATTTTCATATCATTATGGTGCAGAAATTCCTTCAGCACATGTAACACCATGTTGCGGACCACCCGGATATATGCCAAAATTTGTTGCATATTTGACAGAACATATTGGAATAAATATTGTTCCAATCAATCTTCTGTTACAAATAATTGTGTCATATCTTGTTGCAACAAATACTGCACTTGCAGTTAATGCAATTTCAATTACAAAAAAAACAGGAGGATTAGGAAGTATCGGGGCAACCACAGGATTGTTTATCGCATGTCCAACGTGTGTAGGATCATTTTTATCATTATTCATAGGAGCTGCTAGCGCGGTTACATTTACAATTGCAGTAACAGAATTACAAACATTGTTTATTGCAATTACAATACCAATATTGATTTTAACACCATTTATTATTTCTAGAAAAATAATAAGATCTCAAAATAATGGTTAATTTCATGTTTAGAAATTTTTTAATTTTTCAGTTACAATTTTGAAGATTGCGTCATTATCAAGCAAAATACACGGCAAGTTATTTTCCTCACATGCCTGACCGCTTTCAGTATCACGGGTGATTAGAATCATATCATTTTCTTTGGCATAATTGATTACAGAATAATCAGTATGAAGCTTTTCACCTTCAGTACGAAGTTTTTTTACGCTATATGCATCATAGCCAAGTTGGATTAAGCGTTCATCCATTCCGTCATCCATTTCATCAATTAGAATTTTCATTTCAAAGTGGAAGTAATTTTTTTGATTTGCGAGATAATTTTTATTTTATCCTTAATTGAAATTTCAGGTTCCACTGTGACAAACAAGGACTTGGTTTTTGCATACATGACAATTTGAGATATGTTTTCACGCTCTACATTAACAAATCTAACCTTACCTAAAGTTTTATCAAATTCTTCACGCATTTTTCTACGAGTAGTGACATCTCTACAGAATTTTTCTTCATTTTTATTTTTTAGTAATGATGGAACTTCATCTCTCATTTCAGTTTTTAATATTTTCCCATTTTTGTTTATGATTGCCACAAATCTTATTTTTTTGTGAAGCTTACCAATTTTTTGGATTAGAGAATCTAAGTCTCCAGCATTAGTCATAAAATTTGCCAAGAATGATCAAATATAATGGTATCAGAGAATAACATATCACACGAGACAAAAATGAAAGATTTCAATTCAGATAATGGAATTAAAAATGAGAAAACAACGTATCAGTTTAACCACAAATTATTGGTAATATCACTAATCATTTTGGCATTTATTGGAACTACATATTTTTGGCTTGATGAAAGAGTAGAATTTTTTGAATTAAGTTGGATATTGATTTTTTCAATCTGGTATGTGTGGTTAATTGTAAGTTTATTTTTTATTTTTTCTAGAAAAAAATTAGGTTATTTGTTAGGAGGGATTTTAGCTTGGGTTACAATAGGATTTTTGTTATTAGATAATTTTCATACAGTTTTTGGCATATCCGTAATAGCGTCAAAACCAAGTTTGAATATTACTGTGAAAAATTTCATTGAAATTATAGTTGCATGTCTATCCGTATTTTCAGCACATAACTCATTTCATAAATTTAAGATGACATAGGTTAAATTATCTAAAAGTTAGCACTAGATAATGCTTATTAGTCACTAGGCAGATTAAGGGTGTGGTATACTTAAGAAAAAAGAAAGTCAAAGGAGTAGACTATCTATATTTAGTAAAAAGTACATGGGACAAAGTAAAAAAAACATCAAGACAAGAGACGATAAAGTATCTAGGCGAATCATCGTCTGTGACAAGAGACGACATACCAGAAACATATAGAGATGACCCAAAAATTAATTCATTTTTACTACAAAATACACCAAAAGATAGAGAAAAACGAGAAAAATTAATTGAACAATTAAGAGAAAAATTATTTTCAGCATTAACAGAAGGCAGTCTAAAAGATACAATGGCAATTTACACAGCATTTGTTTCAGGAAATTCTTTGGATCAATTTTATGAAAGAGTGATGACTCCAGTAATGTCAGAAATTGGATACATGTGGTCAGAAGGTAAATTATCAATTGCAACTGAACATGTTGCTAGCAATATTGCACACAGTTTAGTCAAAGTTATTTCAGATGAGAATAGAAAATCTAAAAAAGACAAAGGGAAAATTGTCCTAACCACACCAGTCGGAGAAGATCATAATCTAGGATGTAATGTATTAGATTCATTTTTAGTTTCAAAAGGCTTTGTAACATTCAACCTTTCACCATCTACTCCTGCAGAATCATTAACAGAATTTATTAGAACAGCAAAACCAGATGCATTAATTGTATCCATCACATTAGAAGAGAATATCAAATCAGGACAAAGAATGGTCAAAAAAATTCATGAAACGTATAAAAAACTTCCAATATTTATTGGAGGATTAGCATTTTCAAATAAAACAAATTTCAAATTTGATGGAAAACTCATCACTGACGCACACGCATTAGAACAAATTCCTCGAATTATAAGAAAAAGATAAAGAATCGATTATGGTAAAAAATACTGAAAAACCTTCTTTTTTTCCCAAAAATGTTTTTGGTGCATTTGGAATTTTATTTTTTATTAGCGGAGCAATAATTCCATTACAAAATTTAATAATTTGGGGACCAGAGTTTGTTTTACGTTATTTCACATCATCAGACATTACAGCAGAGAAACTATCACTAGTGGTTATTGGAATTGGATTTGCCATGATCATTTATGGAAAAAAGAAACAAAATCAAATTTAAGATGAAACTCGATCTCTAGGGTCTAATTGAAGAGATTTGTTATAACACTCAGATGCCTCATCGTATCTTCCAAGACTTCTTAAAACAACACCTTTTTGATTCCATAAATCAGGATCATCTGGCTTTAGAAGTAGTGCTTGTTCAAAAAAGCTCAACGCATTTTCAAAATTACCATTTTCAAGATTTTCAATGCCATTTTGAATAAGAGTTTCTAGTTCAGTCACTGAATATCTATAGAGCCACTCTGAAATAATCCCATCGCTCAGGATCAAATTTTTTCACAAAGACAACATTCTTGTCATTTTTCTTTCTTTCATCAATTACATCACGCATTGCAAAACTAGTCATGAATTTGAAACCTTTTGATTGAACCTGCATCATGAATAATTGTCTGAGTTCTCGACCTCCATGAAATCCCCAATATCCATTTTTAATTGCAATAGGTTCAAGAAATACAGTGTTATTTTTTCCACGATTTTTATCTTCAAACTCAAAATCGAAATCATATTTTTCTAAAGGACCGCCTTTTGCAAATCCAATAATCTTTCCAGTAGAATTTCCTATACGAAGCATGTTAAGAATTGTATCAGGATCACGTATTGATTCAATAAAATCATCTCTTGTAAATTGTAATGGTTTAGGTAATTCACGGTAAATTGATAATAGTTCATCAAGAACATCATCTGAAAGTGTACTTTTTTGTATACATGGAACTAATGGCAATTCATCAAAAACAAATTGATTGTAAATTTGAATTTCTTCTTGTCGTAATTTCATGAACCCAACTATATTGTCTAAGAAATTTTTTCGCATATGTTTTGGAAGTCCATTTAGAACTCTTTGGCACATATCAGGTTCATTATTGAGCATATCCTCAAAAAAAACAACTGAACGTCTAACAATTAATGCAGGATGCCAGCTTGATGAATGAGCGTTCATCTTTGCCATCTCCATTGCTTTTTGAAAGTCACCTAACGAATAACCGCCGATTCGATCAGCAACAGAGAGAAAATGTCCTAAATCTCTGAAATGTTTTTGCCGTTCTTTGTTATCTTTTATTTCAGTATTTGAAAAATAATTTTGAATCAATTTCTCTGTGTTGGTAATTATATCACCAGTCCAAGGATAGACGGTTCTAGAGATTATTGCACAAATCAAATTTTTATCAAGATTTGCATCAGAAAGAAGTTTCTGAATATTCTCATCTTTCAAAATATACTGGATGACATTTTTTTCATGAGGTTTATCTACAGATTTTTCAGGATCAAAATCATGTAAAAGTGCCGAAACAAAAAGATAATTCAAATCATTCTTAGAAATATAATTTTCTTCAAGAGCATATTTCCCAGAAAGTAATGTAACATAAGTTACTTCAAGTTCATGATCAACATTATGATATCCATAATAATCACTGAATAATCCATTGTTTTTGAATAATTGAATTGTATAATCTAGTAATTTCACATTAGCGTCGGTTGCAAGATTTAGTGAGGAAAGTAAATCAAAAATGCCATTTCTTAATGAAGGCGGATTAGCAAATTCTTGCATGTGTTAGACGAAAGATTTACGGTTTTAAGTTATTTGGTAAATGTGCTAAATCCTCAGATCTAATATAAAGCAAATAATGATATTTCGAGTATGGGATTGAAGCGATACTTAGTCACAAGAGGATTAACGATGTTTGGAGTTTTAATGATAACACTACTGCTTACAATCTCCCTTGTTGGTTCTAATATGGATACAATTCTAAAACAAGGAGTCATCTATCAAGTAAGGTCAGAGATTACAGAAAATACAACGATAGCACAGGGGTTTAACAATCCCGAAGAGTTTGAAAAATTTGTTCAGCAAAAAATTGATGAGAGAGTAAAGACATTAGGTCTTGACACGCCGTGGTATTCTCCACAAAGACTTGGATATACAATGTATAAAATTTTAATTTTAGATTTTGGTAATGCAACGTTTCTTACAAGCGATTCAGGATCATCAAATGTAGGAGATATAATTTTTGAAAAAATGCCAAAAACTATTCTATTGTTTACTACAGCTACAATAATCATATCAATAATTGGAATTGTGTTAGGCGCAGCGTCAAGTAATAAAATTGGTTCAAAAACAGACAGAATTACGTCAACATTTGCAGTAATTAGCAGTAGCTTCCCAGTGTGGTGGATTGGTATGTTAATGATATTTGTATTTGCATTTATGTATCAGATTTTTCCTGCAAGAGCAACCCCAAGTATAGAACCAGATGACCCAGGATACATCTTAGCGCTTCTATATCACATGGCACTTCCTGTGATAACAATTGTTTTGATTGGATTTGGCGCATGGGCATACCTTGTTAGAAATTTCATGGTAGGAATAATGCAAGAGGATTTCATAGCTGCAAAAAAGACCATAGGAATTAGCAAAAAGAAAATAGTATACAGTCATGCATTACGAAATGCAGCGCCACCAATTGTAACCATACTTGCACTCAGTTTATCAGGATCGTTAGGAGGAGCAATAATTACAGAAGCCGTATTTGACTGGCCAGGAATGGGAAGATTGTATTTTGAAGCAATTAGCGTAATGGATTTACCAGTAATTATAGGCTCAACATACATTTTGACAGTATTGTTTTTGGTGAGTATATTTATTGCAGATTTGTTGTATGGATACTTTGATCCACGGGTGAGGACGTCAAGTTGAGTAGTGTATCAACACAAGAAATCAAAAAAGAATTCCTAAGAAGCAAATTAGGATTGACAGGGATTTTTATTTTATCAGGACTGATTTTAGTATCAATTATTACCATTTCAGTAATTCCATCATCAACATTTCAGGAATGGAATAATCCTGAAAAATGGATTTCATATCCAAAAACATCAGTGCCAAGCTGGGTCAATTTTTTGTCTTCAGAAAAGATTCCAGAACATAAGATTATTGATGCAGAAATTTTTCAATCTCAGGAAAATGGAATTTTTTTCACATCACAGCAATTTGGAGTCATTTTTGAATATGATGATTTCCCAAGTGATTTTATTTTTGAAATGAAAACAAAATATTCAGATTCACATTTAATTCAGATTAAAGTTATACGACCAGATGGAATTACTTTAGAATTATTATCTACCTCATTACCACACTCAAATTCAGAAACAATTCATAATCAGAGATATTTTTCAACAGATAGTATGATGATGAAAAATCTTAATTTGTATAAAGATGATTTTCAATTTGACTTTTTGTCAGATACAACAGAAATAATATTTTCAGAATTAAATGAAAATAAAATTCAAAAAGGTGATTACATTTTCATCATAGATGCATATGGCGTAAAAGAACCATTAGATGTAATAGAATCAAAAATGGTGTTAGGAGGAAAAGCCTACGGATTAATGGGTACAGATGAACTTAGACGAGATTTGGCAATAGGATTACTCTGGGGAACCCCATTGGCATTGTTTATTGGAATTTCAGTCTCAATTGGATCAGTGGTGGTAGGATTAGTTTACGGAGTTTATTCAGGGTACAAGGGAAAAAAGACAGATGAAGTGATGATGCGATTTAATGATGTCATTTATGCATTGCCAGCATTACCATTTTTAATTATTCTAGCTGTCACCATTAGCAACAGTATTTTCTTAATGATAGGTTTTCTTATGATTTTTAGCTGGGTAGGAATTGCAAAGGTTTCACGAAGTATGTCACTGCAAATCAAAACAAGGCAATACATAGAGGCTGCAAAGATAATGGGTCAAAAAGATTCAAAGATAATTTTCAGACACATTCTTCCTCAATTGCTCCCATATGCATTTGCAAGTATTGCCATTTCAGTACCTGCTGCAATAACTACAGAAGCAGGATTAAGTTTTCTAGGGCTGGGAGATCCTTCATTTCCAACATGGGGACAGATTTTACATGATGCCAATACCTACGGAGCTGCAGCACAAGGCTTTTGGTGGTGGATTGTACCTCCAGGAATTTTAATAGCAATTACAGGTTTAGCGTTTGTTTTTATCGGAAATGCATTAGATGCAATAGTTAATCCAAAATTGAAACGATAGTTTATTCAGTAAGGCTGAATTTTCGAATAAGATCTATCGATGAAGCAGTCAATTTTATTGTATAAGTTGCGGCGTTTGGGTTTGTATTTTTTTCTTCAGCTAACAATTCAACAAATTTTGTTTTTTCTTCTTCAACAGCACCTGCTTCATGAGCACAGAGATTGAATGCCTTAAGCTGTAAATTATTTTTTAATAAATATGATATGAATTTTTTATAATTTTCGGTACTATTCCAATCAATATTTTTTTCATCACATGCAGATATCCAAACATCGACAGAATTATGGAAAAAAACTTTTTTTCTAATTATATCTAATGCCAATTCGGTTTGAGACATTTTTAATCCTAGAACATTGCACGTTTCATGCTAGAACCGCATCGTGGGCATTCTCTCGCATTGTAAACTTTATGACAAACAAGACATTCGTATTTTATTCCAGGTTTATCACTCTGTTGACCAAACAAGCCTCCGCCAAATCCACCACCAGATGAACCTGAACCACCGCCACCAAATCCACCTCGCATTCGACTCATCATTCTTCGTCTTAAAATTAATGGAAATGCAATGAATAGAGCTAATGCAGCACCTAATCCATATGGAAATGGAAGAATCATTTGTAATCCAATACTTACAGCAAGAGATGCAAATAGAAAAATCAAATATGATTTGTAGTTAATCATGATAAGAAAATTATTCCAATTTCAAATATAAGGTTTATTGAGCAATTAGCAATTAATTATTCGTCAACTATAGGTATTGTATTTCCAGAACTATCCCATGCAAAAATATCTTCATCTTCATAAGGAGATTTTACAATTACAGAAACTAAACCAAAGAAATTGTTCAAATCTTCAGAAGAAGGTTCAGCAGTACCTACAGGGTGTGAATGAACCATTCCAATATAATCAGAATCAAATGGAAGTTGATTAGCTGGAAATCCTGCAAATGTGGGACCGGTTTCATGAAAAGGTGGAACCACTAAACCTTCAACAAACATTTTTCCTTTTTTTGAGTGTCCTTTTAAGATTAGAATCATTTCATCAGGATGAGTTATCTTACAATATGAAATGATACCATCACGAGTTTCATTAAGAAATACAAGACTGCGTTCTAATTTTTTTGTTTTAAAAATCATGGATTATCTATTGAAATTGTATAAGATGTTGATGTAACATCTTTGAGAGTTGTTTCGATTTGATGAAGTATTGTAGGCAAAGAATGTGTAAGATCAAGATTTTCATCCTCAAATGCTTCCAATTTTGATGAGATATCAGAGATGTTGTCTTTTTCTCTTTTTAGATTGTTTTCTGTATTTTCAAGAATCTTAGTATCAAAGCTTTCAAGTTTTAAAGTTAATTCCTGTTTTTTTGTTTCAAATTTTTCTTTGGTTGAGATTAAAGAAGGAATTATGTTTTTTATTTCAGCGATGTTATCTTTTGATTTTGAAACATCTTTAACAGATACAGAACCAGAATTAATTCCTGTAACTATAGAATCAAGTATATTTTTTATTCCAGATATATTATCAGATTCCAACGCATCATATGGAGAAGAAGCTAATTTTGCAGTCAGATCTTTTATTTCTTTATCATGTAAGGAGATGTGAACAAATTTTCCAAGAGGTCTAGATATTTTGGTGAATTCATCATTGATGTGATGACGAATTTTTACTTCTTCAGAATCATAATTAGATAATTGTTCAGTGTTATTAAGAAATTCTTTGTAATCAGAAGATTTTTTGATCTCTTCAATTTCATTTTCAAGGTTTTTAATTTTTTCTTTCTTTTCATTTATTGAAGATTTTAGTTCATCAATACGTGAATTTTGTTTTGATAATTTTTCTAGTGTTTTTTTTCGAGAAGACAATAATTCGTTAATGGTTTGAACGGAGTTTTCAGTAGAGGTAAAATTATCAATTAATGCAGTTACTTCTTTTAGATTTTCATTCAGTTCTTTCAGATCAACGGTAAATTTTTTTGAATATTTTGGTGCAAAATGGTGAATTACTTTAGAATGCTTTCCTAACATGTCTCCTACTTTGTTTATTCCCGCAGTAGATATTTTTTTGAATCGCATAACATCATCTGCAGAATTAATGTCAGGGAAAGGATTTCCAAATTCTTTTTTTATTGACGAAATGACCTCTTTTTTTCCACGATTGACCATTATTTGGAAATGAGGATCAAGTTTATCCGGATCCAACTCATCTTCAGATAATTCATTTGCAATTTTTAATAAAATTTCTCTTTGAGGATCAATTCTATTTCGATGTGATTTTATTTCAGATGCAAGTGTTCCTTTTCTTAGAACTACCATATCAGTTAGGATTTTTGGAATTTCATCCAATGTGATAGTTTGAGGAGCATATGCAATATTTTCTACAGGTTCTTCATATTCTACTTTCTTTTTTTTACCCCAACCAAAAACCATAATGAAGAGATCAATAGTTGAATTATATAAATTTGAGAAGTATTGTACAACAGCATGAATTCAAATTCTGTAAAAAAATCGATAATAATTGATACAGATTTGGATAAAGCATGGTCAAAAATCAGCAAAATTGCAAATTTAGATTGGTTAGATGGACAAATATCAACAAAATTTTTGAGTGAAAAAAAGACCGGAGTTGGTGCCAAACGTTTAATCTCATTTGAAGATGGCTCAAAAGTTGAAGAACATGTGGTTGGATGGAAGTCAAAAAAATATTTTTCATATATTGCAGTTTCAGGATTACCATTAGAAGCATATCACGCCACAATATCTATTGAGAAAGATAATAACAAATCAGTGAAAGTTACATGGGAATCATATTTTGCATCAAAATCCACAAAAAATGAATTTGATGAATTTAGAAAATTTCTATCAAACTTTTATTCCAAATCTTTAAAAAATTTAAAAAAAGAATTTTCATAATTCACTTTGACTGAAGATTACAGGAGAGGGAATTTCACCTTCATTGTAAATTTCAGTTTTCATGTATACAATTGATTCATCATATGTGATTTCTAGTGTGACAGGAGTTGTTTTCCAGCCATATTTTGGTGCGTTTTCCAAAGGTATCAATTTGGTGAATTTTGAATCTAAGATTTCAAATTCCTCATGAAACGTTTTTTCCATACCTAGAATCTCCAATATAGCAAACGAGGATTTGCCATCTGAGTCATTAAAAGTGATAGATATGGAATTGCTATCTTTCAGATATACAGTATCAAATGTGAAGTTGCTAAAATCTTCATTGTTTTCAGCAGGATTAAAAATAATTACAATGCTAACTGAGACAGTAGCAATTAAGATAATTAGAAAATTTTTTGGAGCAATCAATTATGAAAACTCTTTTTTAATTGAATTTAGGAATTTTGTGGAAACACGAACTCGTTCCATGGTTTGTTCTAAAGTCATTTCAGTACCTCTTAGAGGATTTACTTTAAAGAATTTACGAATTTCTTTTTCTTGTTTTGCATCAACAACTTGACCAATACTTGCAACAACCCTATTCAATAATGGATTTCCAATTCCAGCCTTTTTGACAATTTTCTTCCAATTCTTTTTGAGCCATACCCATAGGAATTCTTTACCATTTAGATTTGCAGCAATTCTCATAATTGGCATTTGTATATTCTGTGAACGAACATCAGAACCTAAAGTAAAATCAAGTGTTTTCAATAGAAGATTTTTTTGTTGGAAATTACACATTGCAGCTAAAAATCTTAATTTTTCTTCTTGAGATTTTGCTTTTTTGTATAATGATGTGAACTTTTTGTATGTAGATTCATTTCCAGACCATGCAACTAAAACAAAGACTGTTTCTTGAAGATCAGCAGAGAGGCTATTTTGATTTTTCAAAAATTTGTCAAATCTTTGTTTTGATTCTTTTAGAATTTCTTCATCTCCCAATTTACCTAATCCAGAAATTGCAAAACTTCGTAAAAGTGCATTTGTATGAGGCTCATTCTTTTTTGCATCCCAACCTAAACGGTCAAAAATTGTTCTCAAGAAATTAAATGCATATTGTTTTATCTCATCAGAGAATTTTTCTTTATGAGTTATAGTGTATAATGTGTAAAGATGCTGTGCAAGATTCAACGAAGAAATGTAGTTGTCTTCATCAAAATATGCATTTGTGAAATCAAGATAATTTTGTAATTTTTTCTTTCCAATAACACATTGAGAATAATAGTCATTTTGAATGCTCCATCTATCTACATAATTTAGTATTTTTTCATCAATCAATAATGATAGATTATCCAAAGTTTCAGAATCATAATCCATTCGGTAAAATCCAGTTCTTCCCGAATTAATGATGAAATTTCTTTCTTTATTTTTTAATTTTATTGATTGGGATTTTTTATCCATGATGTATGATGTAGAAGTATTTCCTTCATCAACAATTAATGGAATTTTCCAAGTTCCTTTTTTACTTGTCTTTGTTTCTTCCAAAAGATATCGTGTTTGTTTTAAAGAGAGTTGCGAGCCCTTTCTGTTTACAGATACAATCGGAAATCCAACTTGATCTATCCATGTATTCATCATTTTATCAATTGGTTTTTTTGCCACTTCACCTATTGATTTCCATAAATCACGACCTTCTGCATTTGAGTATGCATACTTTTTTAGATATTTTTGTAATCCTTTTTGGAAGTTTTTATCAGTTACAAAATGTTCTAACATTCGTAAAACACATCCACCTTTATCATAAGAAATAGAATCAAAAATTTCTCTAATCTCTGAAGGGTGATTTACTTTAACATCAATAGGATGTGAAGTCTTTAAGGCATCAAGTGACATAGCAGTATTCATTGCATCTTCCAAGAATTGATCCCACAAATCCCATTCAGGATAAAATTTATCTACAATTTTTGTTGCCATAAATGTTGCAAAACTTTCATTTAGCCACAAATCATTCCACCATTTCATTGTGACAAGATTGCCAAACCACTGATGTGCCAATTCATGAGAGATTACTTCAGCTATGAATTGTTTAGTTCTAGTGGAAGATGTTTTTGGATCATACAGCAATATGGTTTCACGGAATGTAATTGCCCCCCAGTTTTCCATTGCGCCTGCAGCAAAATCTGGGATTGCAAGCATATCGAGTTTAGGTAATGGGTATTTTATTCCAAAATATTTTTCATATTCTGCAAGGAATTTTTTTGTTAATTCTAATGACAGTTTTGCTTTTCTTTTATTTCCCTTTGTTGTTAAAACACGAATTTGAATATTTCTTAATTTGGTTTCCAGATATTCAAATTCTCCAACTCCAAGATAAAGAAGATATGTAGACATTATAGGAGTACGTGCAAATTCATAGATTATTTTTGAGCCAAAGTTTTGCTTTTTTCTTACTGGCATATTTGAAATTGCCATATAGTTTTTCTCTACTAGAAGAGACACATCAAAAGTGGCTTTTGTGGCAGGTTCATCCCAACATGGAAATGCTCTTCTGGCATCAGCTGCTTCAAACTGAGTGGTAGCCATGTATTTGGTCTTACCATTAGGATCAGCGTATTTACTTCGATAAAATCCAAGAAGACGATCATTTAAGATTCCAGTAAACTCAATGCATAGTTTAATTTTTCCTGAAACTTTTTTTGCAGAAGTAATAGAAAGAGTTTCTGTTTTTGCATCAAGTTTAATTTTTGTTTCAATTGTTTTAGTTTTTGAGAGTATGTAACATTTTTGTATTTTAATTTCAGCGCAATCTAATACAAATTTGTTTGAAGTTGTTGTTTTAAATGAAAGAATTTCAATACCCTTGAAGGTGAAATTTGAGAAAATAGGCTCAAATTGAATGTCATAATTTATTTCAGATATTGCCATTATCTACACTAAAAAAAATGGATTATTAGAAGATTAAGATTCAATTTCAGGTAACGTGCCTAGACTATCACCATCTACCTTGTTATTATCAGTCCGAATGTGTGTTTCACCATTTAGAACGTATGCAGTAATTATTTCACCGGGTGCCCAATCAGTTTCATTTTTTTTATAAATAGTGAGATATTTTTTCCCTTTTTTGATATGTGATGCTAGAGTTTTCTTATCAATTATTTCTGGTTTTCCAAATTCAGTTTCTAAATCTTCATGAATTTGAACATGAGAAATGTTTGCAAGACCAGGACCTTTTTTTATTCCACTAACTACAAAATCTGCCCATTTACTCATAATTCCAGAGATTTAGAAAGAGTATATAATTTTTGATAGATTTTCAAACTTTAATGAATTCTAAATGTGTCACTTTTCATCGTCATCATCGACAGATTCAAGTTCTTTACGTAAATTCTCTAATTCTTTTTTGATTTCGGATGCAAGATCAGATTTTTCATTTGTGGAAGATTTTTCTTCACGTTCTAATCTCTCTTTTTCTGCCTTAGCCTCTTCTAGTTCTTTTTGGAGTTGTTGAGCTTCTGCTCTTTTTTGGGCTTCAGCTTGTGCTTTGGCTCTTGCTTCAGCTTGTGCTTT
>Ga0208410_1000954_pt1 | contig 15763 bp, 9 predicted proteins | sample ETN02SmetaG_3_FD_185787 | JGI IMG/M metagenome (GOLD analysis project Ga0208410, IMG submission 185787) | Marine microbial and viral communities from oxygen minimum zone, Eastern Pacific Ocean - ETNP2014F10-02SV257 (SPAdes) (version 2) | ecosystem: Environmental > Aquatic > Marine > Oceanic ... | reverse complement strand
TTCACGTCTTCTTCATAACTTGGGACTCGTCAATCCTTGAGTTAATTTAGAGGGGGTCGAGTTATGGCGGTTACGAAGAAGTACTATCCTCCAGTCGTCGGAAAACGTAAGGGTCTGTAACTCGTCGCATTGCGAAGTGATATTTTTATCGCGGATTACAAAATTTTACATATGCCTGTGAAGCGCCACAGTATTGCACGTAGCGAGGAAAACGCGCGCACGCGAACTTTTGAACTTTTTTATCGTGGGAGAGAGTGAGCCTGAGAGCAGGGAAGCACCCCTTCGGCGTCTTCAAAGCTCAACTGTCGAGCCAAGGGCTCATCGTCGTCGCTCGAACTATCGTTGATGTCTCTCTGCCCACTCTCGTCGAGCTTCGACGTCTCTCGACGCCAAGCACGGTACGTACTTGTCACAAACTTCATGCCAACCTCTACTCTTACAAAATCTGAAGATAGTCATTTTACATACGTCTTTCCCTGTTTCCTCGTTGAAACGTTTCGTTATTTCATCCCACGTGTAGTTTCCATCTAGCTCCTCAGACAACCGAGCAAGCACCGACTCGTCGGCATCTGTCAACACTTTTGGCGGACCCGGTCTCGGGAGCGCAGCTGCGCTTCCTGTCTCGCGCTGCCTGTTTATGATGTCGTAAACAGCCGTTGGACTGATTTTCCACACACTCGCGAGCTCCTTTATGCTCAACGTCCGAGTAATGCGCGCGAAACGCGCCGCAGTCGCGAGTTGTGTCCTCTCTTCGTCCGTGAGTTGTCGCCTTCCGCGCTCAACCGTGGCGAGCGCAGGCTTGCACGGACTCGGTAACGCGCGGGAAGTCATCACACGAGGTGTTTTCAGTGCCGCCGTCAGACGTCCACTCGCCGGTCGCGTCCGGACGGCGCCGTGTACCTCCTCTTGCGTTCGCCGTCGCTTGCGATTTGAATTCGATGGCGTCGACACATCTCCGACACCCGGCGCCCCGGTGCCTCGGTTTAGCGCGCGAAGTGGCCGATCGCGCTGAGACTTCGCGCGCGCGGCGCCCATGCCCGGTCGGGTCGGCCGCCGCGCCGCGCGCGCGCCACTGACGCGCGGAAGGGCGCGCTTTGTCAGCATCTTCGATCGATGGCGATGGCCGTAGTGTTGAGTCGTTAACCCTAAGAGCGCTAAAAACTTATGAAAATCACGGTCCAACTTTGCAATGTTTTTATGCATTTTCTATCATTTTGATAGATGAGGAAAATTTTCAACTGCAGTTTCCGGCGAAATTCGTGGAAAAAAGAATAGCGCAAATGCGACCATTAGACAGCATTTAACGAGAGCTTTCGAACGCGGGGCTACACGACATCATCGGGTAATCACCGGGTTAGGTTAGAGTTGTTTATTACGTTTTCCAAGTGCTGGAGGATAGTAAGTCAAAGTTTGCTTGCCCAGCTAGCTTGCCGCCGGTCCTGGTGTTCCGCTTGTCGTCAAACGTCGAACACAGCGGCGCTGCGGTGGTAGTATACGTGTGAGCGGGGGATCCTATCACATTCTATGTTTGCAGATCGTTTCTAGACTCGTCTAAGAACCTACAGCCGACAGTATGCAGCAATCTGTTTTTTCCGGTGGTGACACAACGGCATCCAGCGAAAGCTCTGAGTGTGAGGAACAAACCTGGATATCCTGGTTTTGTCGTTTGAAGGGAAATGAGTTTTACTGCGAAGTTGATGAAGATTATATTCAAGATGATTTTAATTTGAGCGGGCTTTCAAGTATAGTGCCCTACTATGACTATGCACTGGACATTATTTTGGATGTTGAGTCGCGCGAACAGCTCAGCGAGCAGCAACATGAACTTGTAGACTCCGCAGCTGAAATGCTTTACGGACTTATCCATGCACGCTACATTCTGACAAACAGGGGCATGCTTGCTATGCTAGAGAAGTATAAACAAGGGCATTTTGGACGTTGCCCGAGATATCTTTGCAATAATCAACAGTGTCTACCTACTGGAACCTCGGATATCTTTCGAACTGCGACTGTAAAAATATTCTGTCCAAAATGTCAGGTATGTACTCCATCTCAACTTGCCCAAGCACTAAGAAATGAATTTAGGATATTTACTTTCCACGTAGTAAATACCAGGGTAACGTAGATGGCGCATATTTTGGAACGACGTTCCCACATCTTTTCCTGATGACATATAGGCACTTAGTGCCTGAGGTAGCCTGTCACAAATATGAACCGCGGGTTTTTGGCTTTAAGGTCCGTACTTTTTTTGTATGAGCGTGACGCCAAATGCAATTATCCACCTCTTCAGATACGACAACAGAAAGAAAGACTTGATACTGTCTGACAGTTGCAGAGAAGACAAGGTTTGCACAGTTGATATGACAAGTTTGGACGACCTACCAAAAGGCGTTCAATGTTTCACACCATCCGGGAATTTCTAGCTGATTGTTTATTGAAACAGTGAAATTAACGCGTTTGTATAAGTTGTTCAACTACTGTGGGATCTGCGAGCGTGCTAGTATCGCCCAGATTTTCCAGGTCACTGTTTGCGATCTTACGCAGTATACGGCGCATGATCTTTCCACTTCTTGTTTTGGGCAATCCAGGCGCCCAGTGTATCACATCAGGTGACGCAAATGGTCCTATGACACTACGAATAGTTTGCACGAGTTCCTTACGGAGTTTTTCATTGCAAGCAGTCCCCGGTATGACCGTCACAAATGCATAAATAGCTTGTCCCTTAATTTCATGATCGATGCCCACCACAGCTGCCTCTGTACATGAAATATGAGAAACAAGAGCGCTTTCTACCTCCGCAGAGCCTATACGATGTCCAGAAACATTTATCACGTCATCAACCCTTCCTGTGATCCAGTAGTACCCGTCGCTATCTCTCTTTGCACCGTCACCACTCGCATAATATCCCTTGAAAGGAGCGAAATAAGTTGTTTCGTATCGAGAATGGTCACCATAAATGGTACGCATCAACGAAGGCCATGAGCGTTTGAAACAGAGAAGACCTTCAGCTTCCCCGCTGAGTTCTTCGCCCGTGGCACTTAATATGACAGGTTCAACCCCAAAAAAAGGTAGCGTTGCGCATCCTGGCTTTTCAGTGAAGATTCCCGGAAGTGGCGTCAAAAGATGTCCCCCAGTTTCAGTCTGCCACCAAGTATCAACGATAGGACAGCGCCTGTCACCGACAACCTCGTGATACCAACGCCATGCTTCTGGATTGATCGGCTCACCGACTGAACCTAAGATTCTCAGTGAGCGGCGAGAGTACTTTTTTACGTGCTCGTCTCCTTCACGTTGCAATGAACGAAGGAGAGTCGGCGCCGTATAAAACACTTGCACGTTGTATTTGTCGATGATTTCCCAGCAGCGTCCACAGTCCGGGAAATTTGGTACTCCCTCAAACACTAGCGACGTTGCCCCATTCAAAAGGGGACCATACGTCAGATAGGTGTGACCAGTGATCCATCCACAGTCAGCCGTACACCAGAAAATATCCCCTGGTGAGATATCAAAAACATACTTCGTAGTAGTGGCCGCGTATACCATGTATCCACCAGTACAATGAACAACACCCTTTGGCTTACCCGTTGAACCAGAAGTATAAAGCATGAAAAGAGGCGCTTCAGCATCCATCCAGCACGTGTCACATTCGGCGGACATTCTTTGTACAGCATCATACCAATTTTCATCGCGTCCATCAACAAGATCTGTGCTGACACCATTCACGCGTTCGTTTAGGGCGCAAAGACAGTGTGAAACATTAAACCCATTATTGGAGGAAATCTTTATGGCGTTGTCAACAATATCCTTGAGGTGGATTACTTTGCTACCGCGCATCACCGCATTCGCCGTTAAAAGAACAGTGGCGCGGCTATCAAGTATCCGCTGAGACAGTGATTCTGCAGAGAAGCCAGCGAAGACAACGGAGTGGATAGCACCTATGCGGGCGCATGCCAGCATAGCAATGGGCAGCTCAAGGATCATTGGTAAATATATCACCACTCGATCTCCAGGTCTGACGCCTACATGTTTTAGCCAATTCGATAGTCGATTCACGTGTAGTTGCAGCTGATTATACGTGAGTTTGTCTTGTTCTCCAGGTGAGTTGCCTTCCCAGATAAAAGCAGTGTTATCACCTAAACCTTTGCTTATGTTTGCTTCGATGCAGTTCCATGCCAAATTAGTGCGCCCGCCTTTGAACCATGAGTGTTCAACCTTTCCTCTCGTGATATCGAAGTTGCTTTCCATCATGGATTCACTATGCCAGGGAGCTTCCCATACAAACTCGGAAGCGATGTTGGACCAAAATTCCTCGGGTTTCTCTATAGAGGTCCGGTACAGTTCTTGGTATTCGTCCAGTGACTTCACTCCAACTTTAGGCTCAAACATGTTGCTCTATGCTAGCGACTTTAGCGGACTTTTCACCACAGTCACGTCCACGCGTCACACGGTGTGCTCGACCTTGCGGCGCAAGGCATTTGAGACGCGAGACATCCCCCCCCCGCAGTAATTTCCGTATTTATATGCGCGTCTTGATATTCAAGTGTCTTTGATGCCCATGATTATACTAGCGGTTACCGCTGCGGTACTACCGCGGGGGTATCCTTTGCCGAAAATATGGACACTATAAGGCTGAAGGGCAGATTGCTAAAACTCCATAATTTGGGCCGAATTTCAAGGATTTTTTAGCTTTTCGGAGATTTTCCCACACTCTTCTTCAATTAGCATTCGGCTTTCTAAAATGTTTAGAAAAAAAGGGGCTCGTGACTCGTCGCGACGACGAGTCAATTGGAGAGAATAGCCGTTGAAAGGCAGATTCCTAAAATCGCGAGCGGAATCGGCATTCCTCGCCATGCAAACGCCGAGTACGGAGCACGCCGACCCCCCGGAACCATTCGAATCGCAGCCCGGTGGCCCGGGTGATGACGCACACGACCACGTGCCGCTCTCTGCGCTCGCGGACATCGTCCGGTCGCCCGGAGGCGTGCGGTCTGCGTCCAAAGGGGGGCGCCACTCTTCGTGAACGAAAACGGAATCGCTCGCCGCTGTACTCGCGCGCGAAGCGGCCGACAACAGTGAGCAGCGCGAGAAGCAGGAGGTCAGGGCAAAAGAATGCCAACGGCGCTTCATGGCTCGTCTTCGTGACGTCCAAACTGCGCACGCGGAGCTCGCGCGGAAGAACATACCCGGTCCGTTCTTGCCCATCGTCTACCGCAAAGCGAACGTCGATATGACCGCGACGCCGGAACAAACGGCGACGCAACGCGGTGGGAACGCAGGTAAATCAGTGCTTATGCGTGGGGACGCGATTCACGCGTGCGTCGCCAAGCACATATTACCAGTCGCTCGCCACAAGTGGACGCATCGCGAATCGGGCATCTACTGGACGGACGTCCGCGCGGCCGTCAGCGCGCGCGTCGACGCGTTGCTGACAGCAGATCCACCGATGGGTAAAACTGATCGCGAATTACTATCTGCAGCGCACTACGTATGGCAGTGGACGTGCCCAGAGAACCCTGACGTTGTTGCGTCGTCGACACTCGCGAAGCACGCCGTGATGACGTTCGCCCTCACAAAGAGCCTCCCGCGTCCCGCGGAAGGGTATCCCCAGACTCGCGAGGAACAGCGTTCGCGGAAAGCGTCGCGCCAGAAAGAGCAACGCGCTGCTGTGCCTGCAATGCGTGCGACTGACTCCGCGCAAAAGCGAAAGCGTGAAGAAGATGAGATCCGGACGGCGCAGAAGAAAGTTCTCGCCCTTCTCGAGGAGGAGCTGTTGGCGATGCGGGCAGAGCGACAGCGCGAACGACAGCGCGAACGTACCCCCTCCGACGACCATCGCATCGTGGGTGTCGCATCCGGCGCGTGTGATTCGCCTGCGCGCGGGGGTGGACTCTCGTTTACGTCGCGCCTCGAACGCGCGGAGGACGAAGATTCGCCCGCGGAAAACGCAGCCGAAGGCGCGACCGAGGTACCAACCGAACCCGCGATCTCACCGGCTAAAGAAAACGTTCCACCGAGCGAATCCCTCGGGCGCGACGCGCAGATTACGCCGTGCCACGCACCGGTCACCGCCGTCGAAGAAGAGGACGCGCGACGACAATTCGTGTAACACACATGTACGATAGTAGAAGTATCTAGCACGAAGCTGTGTTCTGTATGGGGTCGAACATCATATACAACGTCCAGAGACACTCTTCATTGATGCGATTCCGACAGTGTGTACTCTACCTCCTCGACATACATACACATACCACTTCACTCTGTGTAAGTACGTAGATGGTGACCCGACCCGCGGCGTCTCACTTGTCTCGGACGCGACCGCGCGGACGACCGCGAGGACGCGCGCGAGCGCGTCGCGCGCGACGATGACGACGACGACGACGACGCCGCCGACGCGCGCGATATTTTTCGATCTCGACGACACGCTCGTGGACACCGCGAGCGCGGACGCGCGCGCGTACGAGGCGGCGCGACGAACGCTCGCGACGACGCGCGACGACGCGCGCGATGACGACGAGACGGACGACGACGCGAGGTCGAGGGAAGACGCGGCGACGCGCGCGGTGGAGAGGTATAAACGAGCGATGGTGACGCGGACGCCGTGGGACGAGACGCGAAGGGAACACGTGTGGAAGACGCGAGAACGCATGTGGGTCGAGGCGGCGGCGACGGGCGACGACGACGCGCGCGGCGGACGCGCGGCGGCGCGCGCGAATGTCATTTTTCGAGACGTGCGATTGGAGACGCTGAAGATTCGGGAGAGAGTGCGCGAAGGAATCGCGCGATTGCGTTCGAGAGGGATAGGAGTGGGGATCATCACGAATGGACACGAAATCGTGCAGAGGGAAAAATTGGCGGCGTGCGGCGCGTACGCGTGCGTCGACGGGAAAAATATTCTCGTCGGTGGAGAGGAGGTGCTCGCGGGAAGGGGGGAGAAACCGTGCGCGTCGATATTTCGAGAGGCGTGCGCGCGAGTGGGGGTGGGACCGGGGGAGGCGGTGCACGTGGGGGATTCGTGGAGGGCGGACGCGCGCGGCGCGCTCGACGCGGGACTGCGCGCGGCGTGGATCTCGGCCGGGCGATCGACGCCGGACGATGGACACGACGCCGAACGATTGCGCGTGTTCACGACGATCGATGCGTTTTTTGATCACGTGGAGTCGGCGACTGGGGAGGAGGACGCGTGGTGTCGATTCGAGGAGCGACGCGGAGACGACGCGGAGACGCGACGACGACGCGGCGTCGCGTAACGCTACGGTGGATTTATTCCGCGATGAGTGGTGCGTGTACTGTACAGTACTGTATTATTGAAATTGTCATCATCACGCATCGTACCGTGATTCACGCGCGCATCGTTCGAGACGAGACGCTCGATTCCGATTCCGCGTCGGACGACGCGCGCGCGACGGTCGTCGTCCCTCACAACTCGACCCTTCGTCCTCGATCGAGGTCGCGCGCGATGTCGACGCTCGCCGCCGCGCGCGTCGTCGTCGCCAACGCTCGTCCCGCGGCGCGCTCGCTCGCTCGCGCTCGCTCGCGGCGTCTTCGTCTCGGCGTTCGATCGTTTTCCCGCCAAAATCATCGACACGATGACGACGCGCGTCTCTCGACGAGCGCCTCGTCGTCGGACGCGACGAGAGAGCGCGCACGAGGCGATCGCGAGGGCATCGATCGATCGCGCGTCGGTGTCGGAGAACTGCACGTCATCACCGGACCGATGTTCGCGGGGAAGACGTCGGCGCTCATGTCCCGAGCGGCGCGCGCGCGCGCCGACGGGAAACGCGTCTTCGTCGTGAAATCAGCGCTCGACGTCGAGCGTTTCGGGGAGGCGGCGCGGGAGGCTCTGATCGCGCACGATGGAAGGACTCTGAGAGGGGAGGAGTCGGGGGTGGGAACGGCGCGCGTGCGAGCGGTGCGAGAGCGTTTGGGAGAGCTGTCCGGGGACGATTTGCGCGCGTGTCGACGCGCCGACGTCGTGGCGGTGGACGAGGCGCAGTTCATGCCGGATTTGGTGGAGTTTGTGAGACACAGCGTGGAGGTTTTGGGACAGGTGGTGTACGTGGCCGGTTTGGATGGGGATTTTCGTCGAGAAAAGTTTGGCGGAGTGTTGGATTTAGTGCCGCTGTGCGACACAGTGACGCGTCTGCGAGGCGTGTGCGCAAAGTGCGGCAAGGAGAGCTTATTTAGTCAACGCGTGGTGCGGGAAGATGGCGATGGCGTCGTGAGCGTGGGTGGGAGCGATAAGTACGCGCCCGTGTGCAGGGCGTGTTACGTCGAGTCGAGCGACGGGGCGGCGGCGCCGAGGTAGGCGAGTCGAGCGGCGACGGCGCGGAGGGCGTTGTTTTGCTGTGCTTCTAATTAAAATCTACGTACAGTGTGTTTCATCGCATCTAGAACTTTAATCGTTTCTTCGGTGATTTCTTCGGTGATTTTCCCTTGACGTTCGCGTCGGTGGCTCGACGACGTTTCTTCGCCGTGGTGACGACGCCGGCGGATCGCAAACCAGGCATGTACGCTTCGTCGTTTTCGTCACCCTCGTCCTCGTCGTCGTCCTTTACAATCGCTTTGCGCTTCGGCGTTTCGGCGTCTTCTTCCGCTTCCGTTTCCTTGGCCGCGTTTCGTCTTCTCCTACCCGGCTTGGTGGCGGAATCCTTGAACATGTTTTCGGCGAAATCGCTCGCGTCTCGAGTCATCAAATCTCGGAACGTATCCGCGGCTCGTCGCGCGCCGGCGATCGATCGTGACGCCGTGGCGTCGATGACGGACGTTTCAAACGTCACAGATGAATCGAATTTCACGACTTCAGCGTTTCTCGTCGCCTCCGTCGGGACGTAGGACGCCACACGCGCGTCGGACAATCCGTACGACCTCTTCACGTGCGATTTCAGCAAGAGCACCACACTCAGCGCGCCCGCGAGCTCGACGTTTCTCTTGAACTCCTCGTCCGGTGCCTCCTTATCCGACTTTTCGCTCGACGCCCTCAAACCTTGCGTGAGATGTTCGAGCAACAGACCGCCCTTGAGCGAGATGACGCGATTGAGCTGAAAGACGACGTACAGCGTCTCGTCCACCGACGTGAATGGTAATTCGGTGACGACGTGGGCGAGGAATCGGAGGAACAACACGTCGGAAGACCCGCTCGTCGTCTCGAATCGTCTCAAGAGCGTGTTCAAGAAGGCATTTCGAGACGTGCGAGACGAATTGACCAACCCGTAAATGAAGGCGAAACCGCCATCCGTGTCGGATGCCTCGCGCGAACCGTTTTCGCCTCGCCTCGCCGCCGTTTCTAGACGTTTTTTGAACGTGTACGCCTGCTCGACGCCGTGCGTGAGCTGGTGTTCGAAGAATTCACCGTGTCTGTGAACCTGAGCCTTCAAGAGCTTTCGAGCGAGACGCTTGACGCTCTGTCTAGAATCGATTTGCAGCGCGATGAGCGTGGGAAACGCGCTCGCCGGGTGCACCAACCCTTGACGAAGAACGACCTCGACGAGATGTAATCCCTTCAATCGAACGCCGTGATCCGCGTCGACACAGAGTGATAATACGTCCGTCCAGTAACGCTGCGCGATGCCTCCCGCGATCGAACGATCGCTCTGACCGTTGACGATTTGCAACTTTTCCGACGCGCGCGCGCGCTTTTGCGCCGACTTGAGCACGGACGCCTTGGTGGACACCGAGGTGTCGTCGACCGCGGTCGAGGTACCGACGGCGGACGTCGACGTCATGCGTTGCTCTTCTTCGCGAATCAATTCACTGAGATTGTTGAGCGCTTGTTCCTTTAGACTGCACTCGGCGCTCGACGACAGCGCGGCGCGCATGATGGGATCGAAACTCCCCTTGCCGAAACCGCCATCCTTGTTGAACATGAGCTCCGGTCTGGCGACGAAGAGATCACCGCACGCGCCGAGCGCGCCTCGCGTGAGACTGAATTCCTCCGCGGGCTGCATCTCGAGCGTTTTTCGGAAGACGCGAAGAAGATCTTGCATGGAGATGTCGCACTCGCCGCGTTCCACCGCGGCGTCGATGACGTCGGCGCCGAATCGAGCGATGTTACCCAACACGTAGAGCGAGCGCGCGCAATGCGAACGCTTCTGCATCGTGAGAGGCTCGTCCGTGGAGATGGACTCGATGACGATGGACACGAAACGCTTGAGCATGGATATCGTGCCGCTCCCGCTTCCGCCTCGCGTCTCCGCCACGGCGCAGAGCGTCTTGCACGCGAAATAAATGACGGGCTTGTCGTGATGTCGCAACAGCAGAATGCGCAAGTCCCGCTCGATCTCGTTCGCAACCTTTGCAGGGAGCCGTCCGGCGTGACAGGCGACGACGTGAATGACGGACATGAAGCACTGCAGCTTTTCGCCGACGTGCGGCGAGACGTCGTCCACGCGCTTGAGGTACGTTTGAAGCGCCACCGCGAAATACGTCGGGTCACTCTTGGGAAGGCAGAGCGTCGGATCGACGATGGTGAGTATGTGTAATCCGAGCGCATATTTGACGCTCTTCGGTACCTCGGGTGTAGCCGTCGAGGACTCTGGAGCGACGAGTGCCCCTCGCGCGTCGACCTCCGACGGCGCCTCGTCGGATTCACATTCGATGAGAGCGTGTAACATTTGTACCGCTAAACGACGCGCGATGCGTCTCATACCGCGTACGTCAACCCATGAATCAAGCTTCTCATCCTCGCTCGGATACAATACGGCGTTCAGAATGGCCACCATCGGAAACGTCGGAAGAAGAGGAAGCTTTTGTCTTCCGCTTCGAGAGACGAGACGATAGACGTCCCACGAGATGCCAACTATTTGGCTCGCGCGGGCAGATATCGGGTCGACCGCATCCGTCATGCTGTCGTTGTGAGTGGCGAGCTGCATCGCGCACGCGTCGTCGTCGTCGCTCCCCGCGTCGTTGTCATCGTCGTCGTCGTCGGCGGGGCGCTCGAGCGCGTCCGGCGAAAACCACAACTCTCGGAAAATCTTCACCACGTGCTGTCGGATCGATTCCTCTTCGTCTAATATGCGGAACGCCAAGACTTGCATGGCTTTATCCGCCTTGGTGAATTCGGGATGTCGCAGACACTCTTGCAAGATTGACACGACGCGCTTTCGGACCGAGACGCCGACGTCGGAGACGCGATCTTCTATGACGTCGTAATACTTGTCTGCGAGCGCGACGTTTCGCACCATTTGCCTACCGATGACATCGACGACCGCTGACCGCACGGACGAACCGGTGTCCTTCATTCGAGTCTTCAGCGCCCGCACGATGTCCGGTGATTCTAATAATCTCGGGTCCGCGCTCACCATGCCTCCGATGGCTCTCGTCGCCGACGTGCGCACCATGACGCTCGAGTCGTCCAACATGTACGTCACTCGCTGCACGAGCACGTCCAGCTGACGCGCCAACGGACGTCGCGCGTTTAGTTGTAAGCACAGAGACTTGGCGAGATCGCGCGGGAGACCGGCTAAGGACCCGCGCGAGGCGCCGCGCGCCATCTCGGCGACGCGACGCATCGCTGTCTGCAGCGCAGAGTACATGGGTCTGGAACCACCCGCGACGACTTCTTGTCTAAATCCTTCACCCGCCTTTTCCGCATCGCGAGCAAATTGACATAAATGGTACGCTAAGGCTGAACTGTGCAAAGTCACGCGCGTGAGGGATGACGTTTCGGACACGGTGTTTGGGTTCTCATCGTCGCCGTCGTCGTCATCCTCCTCCGTCTCGTCCATCGTGTCGGGCGCCGCCGACGCGACGCTGCGATTGTTCTCCGCGACGTATCGAGCTAGAATGGACTCGAGAGCAAAAATCTCTTCGCGTGCCTCCTCATTCGCCACGATCGCGTTCGCGTCCTGCGCGTCGACTCGAGTTTGCACTCTGGCGGCGTCCTGATGTGCGAACAACACGGCGCGTTCGTGAAGCGCGTCCGGATTGGAAGTGAAATCCAAGTCATCCGCTCTGGGGAGTTGTCGCCAAAAAGCGTCTTCTTCCACAATTTTTGCGTCTTCGCGCAGACTCGCCGTCGTTTGTCCGAGAAAATCGAGCGCCACCTCTCTGATTTTGGAATCTTTACACTGTAAACCCGACGTTCCGAGAAGATTACCCGCCAGATTAAGCACGAGTAAGTTTGCAACGGGCCATTCGGGAAGGTTTCGACACGCCAACGCGTCCACCAACGCGTTGTTGATCACGGCTCGAATCTGACGCTCGTTCTCCGCGGCTTTCACCTTTGGCCATCTCGAGAGTAAATCTTTCCAAAAGTAGTTTGTCCAGTAAAACGCAGAGCCAAAAGCCTTGGCGTGCACATCCGTCGGGCCCGACTCTGTCGTCTTATTGTCGGACGCCGGTTCTTCGGCATCGGAGAACTCGACGGTGGCTTGGAGACATTTCATGAGCAAAGCGATGAGCATCTGAATCTGCAGGGCGTCCTCCTCGGGAACGTTGAAACATCGAGTGCCGCGGCTTTCGGAGGGAAGCTTTACGAGCGACGAAAGCATATTGTCGATGATGAACCCACGGTGTTCGCTGTACTGCGCGAAAATACTAGTCACCAGATCGACTGATTTCAACTGCACGAAGCTCACGTCTTCAATCTCGAATGCGGAGAAAGCCAGCGAAGTGAGTTGCAACACCGTGGCGTCTGGAAGCGCTAAAATGGAAATCAAATGTGCCAGATGCGTGAAAACAACACCAATCTTGGCACCCAACACGTTTGCTACTTTTCGACCGTTACTACTCGCTTTCATCGTCGACGAAGGCGTCGCGGCTGACGCACTCGCCTTGGTTTTACTCGCGGGAGTCTTCTTCTTACCGTTCGCTGGTCGTTTGTCGTCATCGTCTTCGTCTTCGTTATCGTCACCACCACGGTGCACATTCCACAAATTGGCGTCGTAAAACACGAAAACATTTCGAAGCAATTGCTGTCGCGTACATTCAATCATCTCATCGATACTTTCTTCCCTATAAATCTCCTTCGGCATGTCGGCTGACGACAAGATGACAAAGTACACCGCCATAGCTTCCATCGCTTTCATGACACGCTGCGCGTTTACACCGCGAGAATGATCGTTCATCTCGATCACCGTCTCATTCGCGCCCTTGGAGACGCGCTCGAGCATCGACAGCGTCTTGATGATTTCCCTCTTGCCGACATTCTTCAACAATCCGCGTTCTCGCAAAATCTCGCACCTGGAACTGAAATCTCGCAGTTCGCTCATCATGATCGCGTCCGAACAATCCTCACCCTCGGCCCTATCGTCTAACTCCATCTTATCGCGCATATCCTCCGCCGCTCGAACGAAATCACCGACCAAGGCTTCACCATCGATCGAATTCACGTATTCCGTCGTCGTCATCACCGTCTGCGGCGCCTCCACCGCCGGCGCTCCTCCCGCGTCCGCGTTTCCTCGCTTCCCCTCCTCACCCTCACCTCCGCTCGGAAGCGCCATATTCTCCGTCGCATTACCCATCGCCACCGCCGACGTCGTCGACGGAAGCGTCGCGGTCGCCTCCACGGATAAACACTCGCCGTTCGCCTCCGTCACCTTGGCCGTCACCGGACATCGCGTCGCGTCCGTCTTCGCGTACCTTCGTCTCCCGATCACGAGCGTCGTCGACCTGCACGCGCGTAAAAACCCAAACCAACGCGTTCGGTGTCAGTCTCGCGCGCTCTCTTCCCTCATCCCGCGCGTCGAACGTCGTCTCTTTTAAATCTCAAAGACGTCTCGCCTGTCGCAAGATGAATCAAATCTCATCTCAATCCAACCTTCCGCCTCCTCCTCGTCCACCCTCTCCCGCGCGAGACCTCATCGCGCATCGATCACGCACAGATACGACACATCGCACGCCTCCAACAGTTCACCCAGCGCGACCGCGAGCTCTCGAGAGACGCCCTTCGTCGACACCGACCCATCCATCGCCTCGTCCCACACCGTCGACGCGAGCTCGACGTGCGACGCATCGACGCTCGGAAGCGCGGCGCCGACCGCGAGGTGGTGTTCACCGGGTCCGATCGCCGTGAACCGAGGGTTCTCGGGCGACGCCGCGAGCGACATGGCGGACGACCGGCGGGGTGTGACGACCGCGAGAATTCGAAACCGAGCGCTGGGTACGTGAGGGTTTATGTATGTATGTGTGTATATGATGGGTGAATGGTGGGTATTATATGTATGTGTGCGGTGGCGTGTGACGCGCGGCGTCGCGGGTACGTCATCGCTTGCCCCTTTTGGTCTTCTTCGACGACGGCCACTGAATGACGAAACCGCGTCCGGGGACGTGGTGAAGGGGGTGGAACGCGCCCGTCTTGCGCTTGGATTGGCGTTTACTCTTGGGATCGTATCCGTGCGCGGGGACGTAACACTTGCGCGCGAAGAGACGGCGTTCGTCCTTCGTCGTCTTCGATGATGATGATGATGGGTCGGAGGCGATGAAATCGGCGTGCGTGGAGACCGGGGCGATGCCCTCGAGGGCGTCGATCGGGTTGACGTCGACGGAGGTGCCGAGGAAAATTTCATTCGGGTGCGTCGACGGCGGGAGTTCGCCGCCCCACGCGAGCACCTCGGCTTGCGTCATGAACCAGCAGCACTCGATCATCATCGACTCGTCCTCGTCTTCGAAACATCTTTGTATCTGCGCCACGTACATCTCCTCGGTCGTTCTCTCGGGAAGGCAGTACACGCAGTCTCCGGTTTTGTATTCCACGCCCTCTCGCGAGAAACCGTCGTAAAACGTTCTGTCTCGGCGAACCTTGTCCTTCTTCCCCTCGCCGATCCACGACACGATCGCCAAATGGTTTCCAGCCTTCTCGTTGGCTAAATCTCGCCGCTTACGCTTCTTCGGCGCCGCGTCTTTCGCCGCCGCTTTCTTATTCTTCTTGCCCTTGTTTTTCTTCGCCTCGGCGCGCGCGCGATCCTTCGCCTCCAACTCCAACAACGGATTCACCCGCGCCATCGACCTCTTCTCCGGAGACGCCGCATCAACGAACACCCTTCCCTTCCTCGTCCCTCCCTCGCCCTCTTGCTCGTCCGCGGCCGCTCTACACATCCTCAACACGTCCCTCACGCTCGCGTGCGGCGTCCTGCGTCGTCTCTCCTTCGTCTTCCCGCCTCCTCGACTCGCCCCCAACCAACTCCTCGGCGGTCTGTACTCTCTCCCCGCGAGATCAAACACGACGTCTCGCGCCCCTCCCTCGCCTCGTCGCGTCCACCCGGACCCTCCACCGCCTCTCGCGTCCGCCTCCGCCCCGCTCGCGTCCCGCAACGTCTCAAACGCGCTCTCCTCCCTCGCGTGATTCGTCCCGTCCTCTCCCACCAGCGCGCGCTTCGTGCGCTCGCACGTCGTTCGACGCATCACGTCCGCCACCTCTCGCGCGGTGACACCGTCGTGTCCGCTCAGAATCACGCGCGCCGCGCACGTTAAAATCATCTCGCGCGCGTTCGCGGGAATCTTCTTCCCATTCGCGTCTCCCATCGTCGCCCTCGCGCGCGTCGCGCTCTCGCGCGCCATGGAATCGACGCACACTATCTCCCCGCGCGCTCTCTCTCGCGCGCGTCCCTCTCGCGCTCTCTCTCGCGCGCGATTCGCCGCAGTCTGACGCGCGACGGCCGACCGACCCGTTCGACTCCCCATGCGCGTCCGCGTCGACGCGCGCGGGTCCGCGTCGCGCGCCCGCGACGCGCGCTGGGTTTCCGCGCGCGCGCACCGCCGCGCCTCGGCGCGCGCGCCTCGGCGCGCGACGGCGCGCGACGGCGACGACGGCGTCCCCGACCTTTTC
>Ga0208410_1000952_pt1 | contig 15764 bp, 12 predicted proteins | sample ETN02SmetaG_3_FD_185787 | JGI IMG/M metagenome (GOLD analysis project Ga0208410, IMG submission 185787) | Marine microbial and viral communities from oxygen minimum zone, Eastern Pacific Ocean - ETNP2014F10-02SV257 (SPAdes) (version 2) | ecosystem: Environmental > Aquatic > Marine > Oceanic ... | reverse complement strand
TTAAGCCAGTCTATTGTAAACTTCATCTGCTTAAACCTCTGTAACTTGAAGGAACATCCAATGGATCAAATCCAAAATAATTTAACCACCTATAATCTGTTTCAAAAAAGGATCTTAGGTCATTAATTCCATACTTGAGCATAGCTAATCTATCTATTCCAATTCCAAATGCATAGCCTTGAAATTTTGATGGATCTACTTTTACATTTTTAAGAACATTTGGATGTACCATCCCACAACCTAAAATTTCTAACCATTTGTCACCTTCGCCAATAACTATTTTTTCATCTTTGATTTTATATCCTATGTCCACTTCAGCTGATGGTTCAGTAAAAGGAAAATGGCTCGGTCTAAATCTCATTTTTATTTTATCAACTTCAAAAAATTCTTTTATAAAATAATTTAAACAACCTTTTAAATGGCCCATATTTATATTTTTATCTATATGAAGACCTTCGACTTGGTGAAACATTGGCGCATGTGTTTGGTCACTATCGGATCTATAAGTCCTACCTGGAGCTATTATTTTAAAAGGTGGCTTTCCTTTTAACATTGTTCGAACTTGAACAGGAGACGTGTGTGTTCTTAATAAATATTCTTTATTAGCATCTAAATAAAAAGTGTCATGCATATCCCTAGCCGGATGATTGTCAGGAGTATTTAAAGCTGTAAAATTATTATATTCATTTTCTACATCAGGTCCTTCTTCAACGTTAAAACCTATTTCTGAAAAAATTGATGATATCTCATCAATTACCTGTGAAACTGGATGAATTTTACCTTGACAGAAACTTCTTTCTGGAAGAGTAACGTCAATTTTTTCGTTTTGAAGTTTTGAATTTATTTCTTTTATTTCTATATCTTGAACTTTGTTCGATATTGCAATTTGAAGTTCGTCTTTAATTGAATTTAAATCTGAAGCAAATTTTTTTCTTTCTTGAGCATCAACAGATCCTAGTTTTTTAAATTCATTTGAAATTTTTCCATTTTTTCCAAATAAATCTGTCTTAATTTGATTAACACTATTAAGATCTAGATCCTCTTTAAGTTTATTGATAAATTCGTCTTTAATTTTTTTAATATCAGACATATTTGCAGATTATTTCTTCGCTAGAATAAAACAATAGTGAAGATTAATTTAATGCCGATTGTGCTTTTTTTACGATTGTTTTAAAGGCTTCAGGGTTATCGTATGCTATTTCTGCTAGAATTTTTCTATCTAATTTTATTCCCGATTTACTCAAACCATTAATAAATTTTGAATAAGTAAGCCCCTCAGATCTAACTCCTGCATTAATTCTTTGTATCCATAAAGACTTAAATTCTCTTTTTTTATTTCTTCTATCTCTATAAGCATATTGCATAGCCTTTTCCATAGCTTGCCTTGCAACTCTTATTGTATTTTTTCTTCTTCCCCACTGGCCTTTTACAGCCTTTAAAACTTTTTTATGTTTTGCGTGACTTGTTACACCTCTTTTTACTCGAGCCATTTTATCCTCTCAAACTATATGGCATATAAGATTTTACAATCTTACTATCTTGTTTTGCCATTGTTGTCGTTCCTCTTTGTTTTCTAATCTGTGAATTAGTTCTTTTTATCATGCCATGCCTCTTACCTGCTTGAGCCATTATTACCTTTCCTCTAGCAGTAATTTTAAATCTTTTCTTTGCTGAACTTTTTGTTTTTAATTTTGGCATATTTTGCGGAACTTATACAAATATTGTAATTATTTTACAACCTTAAATATTAATTACAAAGGCTGAATCACCATGATCATTTGTTTTCCTTCAAATTTTGGATGTAATTCTATTTTACCTAATGATAATATGTCAGCTTTTATCTTTTCCATCAACTCATTTCCCAAATGTTTGTGTTGTAATTCTCTACCCTTAAATCTTATAGTAAATTTAACTTTGTCGCCTTTAGACAAAAACTTTTGCGCATTTTTTATTTTAAATGAATAATCATGCACTTCAGTAACAGGTCTTAATTTTATTTCCTTCAGATCGATTTTTTTTTGTTTTTTTTTTGCCTTATTAGCTTTTTTTTGAGCATCATATTTAAATTTACCCATATCCATTATTTTACAAACTGGTGGTCTTGCATTCGGAGAAATTTCTATCAAATCTAAACCTTTTTCTTTTGCAATAGATATAGCTTCATTGGTATTTAAAATTCCTAAATTCTCTCCATTGCTTGATATGACTTGAACCTCGGGAGAATTTATTCGATTATTTGTCTTAGGCCCTCTGTCTTTATTTCTTCTCTGAAAATAATTTTTTTTTTGATCTACCACTTAATTTGATACTGCTTTATTTAAAGCGGTGTATTTTTCTAAAAATTTATCTAACTTCATATTTTCTTGATCACTAGAATCCAACTTTCTAATGGTTACACTGTTAGTGTCAACTTCTTTTTTTCCGCAAATTAACAAAATAGGCACCTTTGCTAATAAATGCTCTCTTATTTTATAATTTAAATTGTGATTTTTTAAATCAACTTGGCAATTTATCCCACTATTATTAACCTTATTTGCTACTTCATTAGAGTATTTATCGAAATCATCTGATACAGGTATGACAACTACTTGGAGAGGACTTATCCAAAAAGGAAATTTTCCAGCATAGTTTTCTATGAGAATTCCTATAAATCTTTCAAGTGATCCAAATAATGCTCTATGTAGCATTACTGGAATTTTTTTTGATCCATCCTTATCAACATATGATGCACCAAGTCTTTCTGGTAAATTTAAATCCACCTGTAGAGTTCCACATTGCCAATCTCTTCCTATTGCGTCTCTTAAAACAAATTCAATTTTAGGACCATAAAAAGCACCTTCGCCTTTATTAATACTGTATTCTAATTTTGATTCTTTGACTGCTTCTAGCAAAGCTGCTTCTGATTTGTCCCAAACTTTATCATCACCAACTCTTACTTCTGGTCTATCTGAATATTTCAAAATCACATTTTTAAAACCTAAATCTTTATAAATATCTAAAATTAAATTTGTTACTGATAAAGACTCCTGTGTAATTTGATCTTCTGTACAAAAAATATGTGCATCATCTTGAGTAAAAGCTCTTACTCTCATTAATCCATGTAAAGCACCTGAAGGCTCATATCTATGTACCTTTCCAAATTCTGACATTTTAAGAGGTAAATCTCTATAACTTTTTAACCCTTGATTAAAAACTTGTACGCAACCTGGACAATTCATTGGTTTAATTGCAAAAATTTTTTCATCAGGTGTCGTTGAAGTATACATGTGTTCGCCAAATTTTTCCCAATGGCCTGATTTTTCCCATAAACCTCTATCTAAAATCTCAGGTGTATTAATTTCTTTATACCCTGCTTTTTTTTGTCTTAACCTCATATAGTCAATTAGTTTTTGAAAAAGATTCCATCCTCGCTCATGCCAAAAAACTGAACCTGGACTCTCTTCTCTAAAATGAAATAAATCCATTTCTTTCCCTAGCTTTCTATGATCTCTTTTTTCAGCTTCTTCAATCATTTTTAAATAGTTATCAAGTTCTTTTTGAGATGGCCAAGATGTTCCATAAATTCTTTGCAACATTTCATTTTTTGAGTCACCTCTCCAATATGCACCTGAAACCTTTGTAAGTTTAAAATACTTTCCAATTTTTCCAGTAGAACTTAGATGTGGCCCTCTGCATAAATCGTGCCACTTTCCATGAAAATAAACCGAAACCTCTTCTGCCTTTGGAATATCCTTAATTATTTCCGCTTTATAAATTTCACCAGCTTTTTTGAAATGTTCAATTGCTTTATCACGTTTCCAAACTTCTCTACGAGTAGGCTCGTCTCTCTCAACAATTTCCATCATCTTTTTTTCTATTTTACGTAAATCTTCTTCAGTAAATGGATCTTTTCTTGCAAAATCATAGTAAAATCCATTATCAATCACTGGTCCAATAGTTACTTGAGTCTTAGGAAATATTTCTTGTACGGCCATAGCTAAAACATGAGCTGTGTCGTGTCTAATTGTTTCTAATCCTTCCTTATCTTTAGCGGTATATATTTTGACTGAACAATCGTGATCTATTTCATGATTCAAATCTTTTAAATTTCCATCAATGCTAATTATCAAAGCCTGTTTTGAAAGAGATTTGCTGATTTTTTCAGCTATTTGAAATCCAGTAACTTTTTTATCAAAGTTTAATGAATTCCCATCTGGTAATTTAATATTTGGCATTAATTAATTAATTTTTTGTATTCTGAATAAGTATTAAAACACATTTTTTCAATATTAAATCTATTTAACACATTTTTTCTACCTTCATTACCCATTAAATCCAATGTCAAAGTATCAAGTTTGATTATTTCCTTTAATTTATTACTTAATGCCTGTGGATTCCCACTCTCAAATAACAAGCCAGTTTTATTATCTATTATTGTTTCATTTGATCCACCAATATTACTAGCAATAATTGGTTTTTTCATAGATTGAGCTTCAATAGACACTCTACCAAATGCCTCGGGTTCAATTGATGAAGAAACAACAACATCTGACAAGTAGTAAGCAAGTGGCATTTTCTTACAATGGTCAACAAATTTGATATTTTTTGTTAAGTCATGTTGTTGCACCAAACTCTCAATTTTTTTTCTAAAAACCGTTCTACCTTGATCTGTTCCAAGAATTATTGCTGTAAAGTCAATTTCAGGATTAGTAGATCGAAATATATTTAATGACTCAATAAACATTTCTTGTCCTTTCCAGGAAGTTAATCTACCAGGCAACAGAATAATCTTTTTATTTTTATCTAATTTCCAAAGGTTCTTTAGTTTAATTATATCATCTTGCTTAATATTATTTGGGTCAAAGTATTCGGTATTAATCCCTCTAAATATTACCAAAAATTTTTTTTTGGAATTTAAATATTTAGAGTAATTTTCATGAATATGAGAAAAAATAAAATTTGACCCTGCAATTAATAGATCCGATTTTACCATAATTGAATTGTAAAACTTTTTTATTTTATTTTGAAAATTATAAGTGCCATGAAAGGTTGTTACAAATTTTCTTCTAGTTATTCTAGTTGCGAAATAACAAGACCATGCTGGCGCTCTACTTCTTGCATGAACAATCGAAATATTTAAAAATAAGATGATAAATGATATTATTATACTATTAACTAATATTAATAATGGATTTTTACTATGAACTGGTAATTTTATTAATGTAACTTTTTTTTTATCAATATATTTAATTAATTCACCACCACTTGTAATTATATAAGATTTACAACCAACTTCATTGAGATAGTGGGCTAAATCGTAACAACCTGTTTCAGCGCCTCCATAACCTAATTTGGGAATTACCTGTAAAACTTTAAATTTTGATGCCATTCAAGTAAAATATACATTAACAAACGATCTAAATAAACTTTATATGAATAAATTTAAATATTTAAAATTAAATAAATATAAAAAGATAAGGTATTTATCGGTTATTCCGAAAAGTAAAATTTATATAGTTTTTCTTCATGGTTTTATGTCTGATCTGGAAGGTGAAAAACCCAAAAATTTTCTTAAATATTGTAAGAATAAAAATCTAGGTTTTCTTGGTCTAGAATATTCTGGTCATGGAAAATCATCCGGCAAGTTTACATCAGGAAACATTACTAAATGGTCAAATGAAACTAAAATAGTAATTAAGAAAATTTTAAAAAAGAATAATTTTATTTTAGTTGGCTCTAGCATGGGTGCTTGGATTGGTTTAAAACAATTTAAATATTTTCGTAAACAAATTAAAGGTTTTTTAGGAATTGGATCTGCACCAGAATTCCTAGAAAGGCTCATGTGGAATAAATTTTCAAAAAAAATAAAGAAGGAAATTGTAAGTAAAGGAATTTACAATTTAAAACATGGCAACTATGAATATCCCATTACTTATCAACTAATAAAAGATGGAAGAAAAAATAAGGTCTTGAATAATAAGTTAAAATCAAAAATTTTTGTAACAATGATACACGGAAGTAAAGATGAGGTTGTTCCAGTAAACTACTCCAAAAAAGTGTTAAATTTATTTAAAAATGCTAATAAAAAACTAATAGTTATAAAGAATGGTGATCATAGCTTATCAAATAAAAGAAATTTAAAAAAAATAATTTTTGAGCTAAATAAAATTGTATCTAATTCAATCTAGTTTTTAAATATTTAAAATTTAACTTACTTCTTTTACTGATGATTTCTGTGTTATTGGATTATCTAATTTATCTAACATTTCTTTTGGACAGACTTGCAAAAAATTAAAAACTTCTTGTTTAAAATTTTCGATAATGTTTTTTGAAATTTTTGAATTTGTTTGTTCAAAATGTTCTTTAACTAAATTTTTAAAATAATTAATCCAATATTCAGTTTCTAGAGTTTGCCAAACCACTGTTTCTGGATTAACTTTTTTATGAAATTGTTTGTTAACATCATATATGAAGGCCATACCTCCTGTCATACCTGCTGCAAAATTGTCTCCAACATCTCCAAGTATAATTACTGTACCTCCAGTCATATACTCACATCCATTAGAATCACATCCTTCGACTACTGAAATTGCTCCTGAGTTTCTAACAGCAAATCTTTCACCAGCCTTTCCAGCAGCGAAGAGTTTTCCTGATGTTGCCCCATATAACACTGTATTTCCAATTATTGTGTTTTGGTGGGAAACTAAATTACTTTCTTCTGGTAATTTTATAGATATGGTAGCACCTGATAGACCTTTACCAACATAATCATTTGCATCTCCTTCAATATTTAAACTTAGACCTTTTATGCCAAATGCACCAAAAGATTGACCAGCAGAACCTTTAAAATTTAAACTTAAAAATCCATCATTTAATTTTTCATTTCCATATTTTTTATACAAATAATGAGATATTCTTGTTCCAACTGCTCTATTTGTATTTTGAATTATAAATTTCTTTTCTATTTTTTCTTGTTTATCTATTTTTTTCTCAATTTCAGGCCATATTTTTTGATCTAATGTGCCAGGAACTTCGTTTATTATTTGGTTTTCACAATATCTTTTATTATTTCCAGGATCTGCTTGGACAAAAAGAGGGTTAAGGTCTAAATCGTCTAAATTTGATGAACCTTTGCTAACTTGTTTTAGCAAATCTGTTCTGCCAATTATTTCATTAAGTGATTTAAATCCTAATTCTGCAAGTATTTCTCTTACTTCTGTTGCTATAAATGTAAATAAGTTTACTACTTTATCTGGTGTACCTGTAAATTTTTCTCTAAGCTTAACATCCTGTGTACATACTCCAACAGGGCAAGTGTTTGAATGACATTGTCTAACCATTATGCAACCCATAGCTACTAAGGCTGTGGTTGCGACTCCATATTCTTCAGCTCCCATCATTGCAGCAATTACAACATCACGGCCTGTTTTGATTCCTCCATCTGTTCTCAGGGTTACTTTGTCTCTTAGGTTATTTAAAGTTAAAACTTGATTTGTTTCTGTTAATCCCATCTCCCATGGAATTCCTACATATTTTACACTAGTTTGTGGAGTTGCTCCTGTTCCACCATTATGTCCAGAAATTAAAATAATATCAGCTTTTGCTTTTGCAACACCAGCAGCAATCGTTCCTATTCCTGAAGATGCAACCAGTTTTACTCCAATTCTTGCACGTGGATTAATTTGTTTTAAATCATAAATTAGCTGCGCCAAATCTTCGATTGAATATATATCATGATGCGGTGGTGGAGAAATTAAAGTCACACCAGGAGTTGAATGTCGTAATTTGGCAATTTCTTCTGATACTTTAAACCCTGGAAGTTGTCCTCCTTCTCCTGGTTTAGCTCCTTGCGCTATTTTAATTTCTATTTCATTACAATTATTTAAATAATTAATAGTTACTCCAAATCTAGCAGATGCAATTTGTTTTACTCTAGAGTTTGCACTGTCTCCATTTTTCAATGTATTAAATCTTTTTTCATCTTCACCTCCTTCACCACTACAAGAAGCACCTTTGATTCTATTCATTCCAATAGCTAAAGTTTCATGTGCTTCTTTTGATAAAGCTCCATGTGACATACTTCCACTACCAAATCTTTTTAATATTTTTTCTACTGGCTCTACTTCTGAAATATCTATTGATGACTTTAAATATCTTTTTCTAAAGTCTATTAAATCTCTTAAATTAATTGGAGGTAAATCATAAATTCCTTCTGCATATTTTTTATATGCATCATAAGAGTTTGATGTTACTGCGCTTTGAAGTAAATGAATTAGTTTACCTTGATATTGATGAAGCTCTCCATTTTTTCTGTATCGATAAATTCCACCAATAGGTAAAACACTGTCTTTATTTTCAAAAGCTTCTTTATGTATATTTTTTAGTTTTTTTTCTATACCTGTTAACCCTATTCCTGAAATTTTAGATACCATTCCAGGAAAATAGTCTGATACTATTGTTCTGCTTAATCCAACTGTTTCAAAATTGCACCCACCTCTGTAAGAACTTAAAACAGATATTCCCATCTTTGACATTATTTTTAGAAGACCATTATTTACAGATTTTATGTACCTTTTTGTACATTCTACGTAATCAAATTTGCTAAACAATTTTTTTTGAAATCTTTGATACAAACTATCTAATGCTAAATAAGGATTAATAGTTGTAGCACCCACACCTATAAGCGTTGCAAAAGAATGTGTATCCATTGCTTCGCCAGTTTGAACATTTATTGAAACATAACCTCTTAGTTTATTTTTAATTAAATAAGTATTTATGGCTCCTACACATAAAAGCATTGGTATTGGAATCCTTTTTTCGGAGATATTTTTATCACTAAGCAATAATTGAGTAATACCTTCTCTAACAGCTACTTCAGAAATTCTTTTAATTTTTTCAATCGCATTTTCAAGATTTTCATTTTTATCAAAAGTACAATCAACTATAGTAGAATTTTTTCCAAAAAATTTAGTAATTTTTTCTAGCTGTGTATTTGATAAAATTGGTGTATTTAAAACATAAATATTTTCTTCAGTTAAATTATCAAAATCCAAAATATTTCCAAGATTTCCAAATCTTGTTTTTAAACTCATAACTTTATTTTCTCTAAGTGAATCAATTGGAGGATTGGTAACTTGGCTAAAATTTTGTCTAAAAAAATGATAAAGTGGTCGATACCTATCTGATAATACTGCCAAAGGTGTATCATCTCCCATAGAACCAGTAGCTTCTTTTGCATCTTCTGCCATTGGATGTAAAATTAACTCTAAGTCTTCCAAGCTATATCCAAAAGCATGTTGTCTTTTTTTTAATTCATTTCCTGTAAAAAATGGTTTTTCATCCTTAATTATTATTTTCTTATCTAGATTAATTATCTGATTGTTAAAGTGCTTATACTCTTTGGCTAAAAAATTTTTTATTTTCTCATTCTTAAATAATTTTCCTTTTTCTATTCTAACTCCAATAATTTCTCCTGGCCCTAATCTGCCCTTTGCAATGATATTTTCCTCTGCAAGATTGATCATTCCAGTTTCTGAACCTGCAAACAAGAATTTGTCCTTTGTAATTGTAAATCTCATTGGTCTTAGTCCGTTTCTATCAGTGGCTGCTATTACCCACTCGTTATCTGTAGCTGCTATAGCTGCCGGTCCATCCCATGGTTCCATTGTACTGTTTAAAAAATTAAATAATCGCTGATGATCTTTTGGTAAAACCATACTTTTTTTTGACCATGCATCTGGAATTAACATAAGTTTAGCTAAAGGTGCTGGTTGACCAGAAATATTTAACAGTTCAAAAACATTATCCAAAGATGCCGAATCTGAATTTCCAGGTGGAATAACTGGTTTTATATTTTCTATATTTTCAAATAAAGGGCTGGACATTTCTTGTTCATGAACTTTCATCCAATTAATATTTCCTTTTAAAGTGTTTATTTCCCCATTATGTGCAAGTGCTCTAAAGGGTTGCGCTAAATCCCAACTAGGAGCAGTATTGGTTGAAAATCTCTGGTGAAAAATTGCATATCTAGAAATTAATCTTTGATCTTGAAGATCGGGATAAAAATCAGATAATGCTTCCGCAAGAAACATCCCTTTGTAAATAATTGATTTAGAACTGAATGAACAAATATAAAAATCCTTCAAATTATTTTCTATAGCCCTATTTTCAATTTTTCTCCTAGACTCATAAAGTTTTATTTCTAATTTTTTTCCAGTTACATTTTTGTCGTTATATTTAAATAGAACTTGAGTTATTTCAGGTCTAGTTTGTTCGGCTTTTTCACCTAAAACAGCTGTATTTACAGGAACTTGTCTCCATCCATAAATGCTAAAATTATTTTTCGTAAGTTCACTCTCAACTAAAGTTCTGCAACTTTCTTGAGCTGAATAATTATTTCTTGGTAGAAAAATCATTCCTACACAAATTTCCGAGTTGTCATATTTGTGTCCAGACATTTCTATTTTTTCAATAAAAAAGTCTGAGGAAATTTCGATGTGGATTCCAGCACCATCACCTGTTTTTCCATCAGCATCTACTGCTCCTCTATGCCAAACAGCTTTTAGGGCTTCTATTCCGTATTCAATAACTTTTCTAGATTTTTTTCCATCAATTGATGCAACCAAACCTACGCCGCAAGCATCATGTTCCATTTTCTTGGAATAAACATGATTTTTCTCAAGTAATTTCAAATTTTTTAAATATTGATTCATTATGCTACTTTTTCTTTATTAATTACTTTTGCTTCTAAAAATTTTTTAATATTTATCGCTGCATCTCTTCCATCCTTAATCGCCCATACCACCAAAGACGCTCCTCTAATAATATCGCCCGCAGCAAAAACCCCTGTAAGATTTGTTTCCATTGTATCAAAATTAGTTTTTATTGTTCCCCACCTTGAAACTTGTAAGTTTTCACTTTCAAATAATTTAGGCAAATTTTCAGGATCAAACCCTAACGCCTTTATCACCATATCTGCCTTTAAATTAAATTGAGAATTTTCTTTAATTTCAGGTTTGCTTCTTCCACTTTCGTCTGGCTTTCCTAATTTAATTCTATCTACAATTAAATTTTCTATTTTGCCATTTCCATTAAATTCTTTTGGGCTTGATAACCAAATAAATTCTACACCTTCTTCTTCTGCGTTAGAAACTTCTCTTGCTGATCCAGGCATATTTTTTTTATCTCTTCTATAGAGACACTTGACTGATTTAGCATTTTGTCTGATAGCTGTTCTAACACAATCCATTGCAGTATCTCCTCCACCAATTACGACAACATCTTTTCCTTCTGCATTTAATATTCCATTATCAAATAAATCAACTTTATCTCCTAAGCCCTTTTTGTTAGATGCAGTTAAAAAATCCATGGCTGGAAAAATATTATTTAAATCATTTCCCTCTAAATTTATCTCTCTAGCTTTATAGACTCCGGTAGAAATTAAAATTGCATCATGTTTTTTTCTTAGTTTATCAAGTGATGCATCTTTGCCTACTTCAAAATTTTGAATAAATTTTATTCCACTTTCTTTAAGTAGTTTTGTTCTTCTATTAACAACATATTTTTCTAACTTAAAATTTGGGATACCATAAATTAAAAGACCTCCTGCACGATCATAACGATCATAAATAGTTATTTGATAACCCGATTTTCTTAGTTCTTCAGCACATGCTAGGCCAGCAGGGCCAGCGCCAATTATTCCAACACTTTGTTTAATTTCATTTTTTATTTTAATTGGTTTTACCCAATTGTTTGCCCAGGCATTTTCTGTGATGAATTTTTCAACTGAACCAATTGTTACTGTTCCATGACCTGACTGCTCAATTACACAATTACCCTCACAAAGCCTGTCTTGTGGGCATATTCTTCCACAAATTTCAGGCATGTTATTTGTGCTTTGTGCTAAATGGTAAGCTTCTTCTAAACGTCCTTCAGCAGTTAACTTTAGCCAGTCAGGTATGTTATTACTTAAAGGACAGTGAACTTGACAAAAAGGGACTCCGCATTGGGAACATCTGCTAGATTGTTCTTTGGCTTTTTCATTAATAAATTCATCATAAATTTCTTTAAAATCCTCTTTTCTATCTTCAGTATCCCTTTTAAGAGGATTTTCTTGACCTATATTTACAAATTTCAACATTGCATCAGACATTTTTTTATTGTGTATATATCAATGAAATCAACATATAAACTGAAATTAGGACAGTATTAGTTACCTATTTTTTATAAAATCTGCATAAAACCTTGGTTAATTCCTTTTTTGCATATCTACTATTACTCCATGTTATTGCTTTATTTTAAGTATATTTAGTTTACCAAATTAATTTTTAATGATCTCAAATTTTCTTGAAATATTAATACTATCGATAGTGCAGGGTATATCTGAGTTTCTACCTGTAAGTTCCTCCGCACATTTGTTTTTAGTTTCAGAAATTTATAAATTTGAATCCCAATCTCTGCTGGTGGATGTTGGTTTGCACTTGGGTTCATTATTGGCAATAATATTTTATTTTAGAAATGAACTTAAAGATATAGTCAATAATAAAAATTTACTTTTTCTTATGGTCCTTGGTTCGTTACCTTTGATAATTTTAGGAGCAATAATTTATAAAACTGGATTAATTAATTATTTTAGAAATATAGAAGTTATAGCATGGACAACACTAATATTTGCATTACTTTTATATATTGCTGATAAATTTGAAAATAAAAAAAAAATTGAAACAGATTTACAATTAAAATCTATTTTAATAATTGGACTGTTCCAAATATTAGCTTTAATACCTGGGGTGAGTAGATCAGGTATTGTAATTACTGCTGGAAGATTTTTAAATTTTAGTAGATACGATTCAACTAAAATATCTTTTTATTTGTCTATACCAGCTATTGCAGGTGCTAGTTTTTTGAGTTTAAAAAGCTTAGTTAATGAAAATATAGATTTGAATCTTATTGTATTAGTTTCAATTTTATTTTCTTTTATCTTTTCTTATTTAACAATCAAATATTTTTTAATATTTGTAAAAAAATTTACTTTAAATACATTTGTTATTTACAGAATAATTTTGTCAGCAATACTATTCTTGATAATATATACTTAAGTTTTTTTTATTGTTGGCATCAATTGTGATAATAATACGCCCGCTAAAATAAAAACACATCCTAAAATGTTATTAATATTTAAAATTTGATTAAGTATAAACCATGCTGCAATAGTAGCAAAAACACCTTCCAAAGAAAAAATAATAGCAGCAGGTGCAGGATTTATATTTTTTTGTGCATAAATTTGTAACACAAAAGCAAAACCTCCTGAAAGAATACCAGCATATAATATCTCATAAGTTTCATTTAAAATATTTTCAATTATAAAATCTTCATAACTGATGCCAATGCTAAATGATAATAAGGATACAATAAAAGTTTGTATTAAACCTACAGTAATTGGCAAATCAAAATCCTCAACTATTTCTCCAATAAATATAATATGTAAACTCCAAAATACTGCTCCTATAACTACTAATAAGTCTCCTAATCTTACTGATGCATCATAAAAATTAGTTAATAAATATCCACCCATAACGCAAAGAATTACAGATGGCCAAACACTCCAATGAACTTTTTTTTTATATAATATAAAAACTAATAAAGGCACCATAGGAACATAAAAAATTGTAAAAAAAGCAGCATTGGCTACATCAGTGTACAACAATGATATTTGTTGTAGAGCTGATGCTAAAAATAAAAAAAATCCTATAGATATTGATAAATATAAAAATTTTTTTCTGTTTTTATTAAATATTTTTTGGAAATTTTTTTTTTCTATAATTATAAAGAAAGGTATTAAAGCTAAAAATCCTACAAAAAATCTCGTTCCATTAAATATGAAAGGACCAATTTTATCCATTCCTGTATCTTGGGCAATAAAAGTGGTTCCCCAGATCAAAGTACATATAAGTGCACTAATAAGTGATAAAGATTTTGACATATAGCCTATATAGCTAACTTATAAGCAAAATTTTTTCCAAGATTTTCTTTTAATTCATTATTAAATCTTGCTGCTTCAGCTCCATCTATTATTCTATGATCATAAGATAACGACAGTGGAAGCATTGTTCTTACTTCAAATTTATCATTTACTAAAACCTGTTGTTTTCTTAACTTTCCAATTCCTAAGATTGCGACTTCGGGGTAGTTAATTATTGGAGTGAAAAATGAACCGCCTATACCACCTAAACTTGTAATAGTCATAGAGCCTCCATAAAATTCCTTTTTATCAATTTTTAATTTTTTACATTTGTCACTTACTATTTTTAGTTCATTATTAATTTCACCAATTTTTTTATTATTAACATTTCTTATTTTAGGAACCATTAATCCATGTTCAGTATCAACAGCTATACCTATATGAAAATATTTTTTTAATGTCATTTTTCCATCTTCTATATTGTCTATAGAACAGTTAAATGATGGAAATTTTTTAAGTGCAGCTGTTACAGCTTTTATTATAAAAGCTAATGGAGTTATTTTTTTATTTTCTCCTGTATAAATATCTTTAAGAGAATTTCTAAATTTTTCCATTTCAGTTACATCAGCTTCATCATGATTTGTTACATGAGGTATTGTTGTCCAAGAATTTGTAAGATATTTTGCAGTAAGTTTTTTTATTCTGGGAATATCTTTTACTTCAATTTCTCCAAAATCAGAATGTGAAAATTCATTTTTAGTTTTGCTTTTTTCTGAAAAGGATTTTTGAAAAGTTTTTTCTTTAACAAAGTTTTTAACATCGTTTTCTATAACTCTTCCTTCTCTTTTGCTTCCTATTATTTGGTTAATATCTAAACCTAATTCTCTTGCAAATTTTCTAACTTTTGGACTTGCTGGAACTCTACTTTTACTTTCAGACATATTATAATTTACTTGGAAACGGTTTTTCAGTTTCTATATTATATTTTTTTATTGCTTCTTGTACATATTTTGATGCTATCAATTGTTCTTTAGAAAGAATACTAAGCGCATAAGTTACAATATGTTTTTTATCTACTTCAAAAAATTTTCTTAAATTTTCTCTTGTATCACTTCTGCCAAATCCATCAGTACCTAATGAATAAAAACTCTTTTTGACATATGGTCGTATTTGATCGGAATGACTTCTCATGTAGTCGGATGCAGCTAAAATTGGCCCTTCTGTTCTTCCAAGACATTTTTCAACATAAGAAACTTTCTGTTTTTTATCTGGATTTAAAAGATTGTATCTTTCAGTTTCCATGCCGTCTCTTCTTAATTCATTAAAACTTGTAATACTCCATACTTCACTGTCTATTTGATATTCATTTTGTAAAACTTCTGCACCAGCAATAATTTCTCTTAATATAGTTCCAGAGCCCATTAATTGTATTTTTGTTTTTTTAAACTTATTAAATTCTTTAATTTTATACATCCCTTTTAATATTCCTTCTTCGCAATTTTTATCTTTTGGCATTTCTGGATGAGAATAATTTTCATTCATTGTTGTTATATAATAAAAAATATTTTCTTTTTTTTCATGCATTCTCTTTAATCCATCTCTAAAAATTACTGCTAGTTCGTAGCCAAATGTTGGATCATAAGATATACAATTAGGTATAGTAGAAGCCAACATATGACTATGTCCATCCTGATGTTGTAACCCTTCACCAGCGAGTGTTGTTCTGCCAGAAGTTGCTCCTATTAAAAAACCTCTAGACTGACTATCTCCTGCGGCCCAATTAAAATCACCTGTTCTTTGAAATCCAAACATTGAGTAAAAAAGA
>Ga0208410_1000950_pt1 | contig 15773 bp, 11 predicted proteins | sample ETN02SmetaG_3_FD_185787 | JGI IMG/M metagenome (GOLD analysis project Ga0208410, IMG submission 185787) | Marine microbial and viral communities from oxygen minimum zone, Eastern Pacific Ocean - ETNP2014F10-02SV257 (SPAdes) (version 2) | ecosystem: Environmental > Aquatic > Marine > Oceanic ... | reverse complement strand
CCCCTTTCTTCACCAAAGTTTGGAGGATCTTCACATTTATCAGATTTGCTTTTAGAGTTAAGAAATTTTGATTCAAGTATACAAACAATCATAAACCTTAGATGGGATCCGATTGTATATGAGGCCCTTAAAAAATTAAACATAAAATATATTAAATTAGTTCGTGAAGGAGACGATTTGTTAATTACTGAAAAGGCAGTTAAATCCAAAGCTATGATTGATGAAGGTGGACATGGTTTTGAACCATCATTGTATATATTTAGTTCAGATTCAGAATCAGTTTGTCAAATTGTTGAAGACTTAGCAATTTCAATGAAGGAAATGGCATGATTTCTTTAGATTTCGCATTTTTCATATTAGTTATATCTTTAGCCTTTTTTGCATGGTTAGGTTACAAAGAATCCCTAAAAACTAAATTAGATTATGATTTATTTTTTTCAGCACGGAATAGTCAGAATTGGTTAATGATTGGACTTAGCTTATTTGCGTCTGGCATGGGCATCTGGATATTATTTGGCCCTTCTGAAGTAGGATATTATGGCGGTTTCTATGATGTATTTGGTTATGCAATTTCATCAGCAACACCTTTCCTTTTGTTAGCATATTTTGGACCTATCATTAGAGATTTGACTCCTAAAGGAGTTACTCTTGCAGATTTTGCACGTGAAAAAATGGGTCGCTCTATGCAAGTTTATGTGGGCATTATTTCTATTTTATACATGTTTACTTTTATGTTTGCAGAGTATATTGCAATTGGACGTGCTTTTGAATTTCTCTCAGGCTTTGATTCACTTATAACTATAATTTTTGTAGCAATTGTTACGACATTTTATACAACATTGGGAGGTTTGCCCGTATCAATTAAAACAGACCGTGTTCAATCATTTTTCATTATTTGGCTAATTATTTGCATAATTATTTTTATATTTAGTGAAGGTTTAGGAAACACACTGGAGGATGCAAAAGCACACACACCTGAGGATATTGAATGGGACTGGTATCATGGAAGTATATCAGATTTCTCAACATTTAAAGCTGGTTTAGCATTAGTTTTGGCTATAACTGCAGCAGAAATGTTTTCACAAGGTAATTGGCAACGTACATGGGCTTCAGAAGATAATGAAGCATTACAAAAAGGAGCATTGTTAGCATCAGTACTCTGTTTTATTGCTGTGTTATTACTTGGTTTTTTAGGTACAGTAGCAGCAGGGCGTGGTGCACTTTTAGATCCTTCAGTAGCATTCTTTGAATTAATCAAGGATTATAATGAATTAGTTTTAGCTATGTTTCTAGTTCTTGGTGTTGCATTAGTTTGCTCTAGTATTGATACTCTTCAGAATGCAGTTATTGCAGTTGTTTCTAGAGATTTAACAGATTCTCGATTGGATATAAATCAGGCAAGATATTCAATTATTGCTACAGCTCCAATTGCTATTATTTTAGCATGGTATTATGCCGATGACGCGCTCAGTGTTTTTCGGTTGTTTTTAGTTGCAGATTTGTTTGCAGCAGCTACAGTTTTTCCAATCTTTTTATCATTATCAGATAGAATAACAGCAAATGGAGGTTTATTTGGAGCGATATTTGGTTTAATCTCTGTAATAATTTATGGAACCTATACCTCAGATTTGCAGACTGGAATAGATTATCTTACAAATCCAGTTAATGAAGGAGGCCTTGCTAATTTGGAAGTATTTCTTTCCGCATTATTAGGCTCTGCTTTTGTAACAATTTTAGTTTCAGAGATAGAAAATGCTCAATCATGAGGTAAAACAAAATTCCCCTTTACTAGCAATAAATTTCCACTATGGCGTTCAATTGTAACTTTTCCAGCAGGGCCAATTTGATTGTGTATTCCTCTACCTCCCATTCTGAGCTTCTCATGTTGTAAATTCCATTTTGCCCCATCTATACTGACTCTAGCTTCAGGAATTGCTATTAGAGAAAATAATGTATTCTCTTCACCAACAATTATTTCTAAATTAGATATAGCTTTTACAGTAAAGTTATCATCTATGAGTTCTACTTTCGGATTAAATGCTAAGCCTAGTGCAGCCATAGTATGATCTATACGGCCTCCAGACCATCCTACAATCAGTATTTCTTTTGCACCTCTTTCAGTTGCATAATCAACAGCTTTTTCTAAATCGGTATTTTGAATATCTTTGTTTAATATTAACCAATCTTCTAGCTTTGTAGCAGTTTTTTCAGATATAGAGTCTAAATCTCCGATTACTTTGTCAGGTAAAATTTCATACTCAAGTAACCTATCTGCACCACCATCAGCAGCAATAATTAGTTTATTTTTGGATAAATCAATTATATTTTTAGTTAGCGGCCGATTACCTACAATTAGTGCTTTCATATTTTATTTTATTAACCTCTTTTTGTTTTTATTAATTTGTCTAAGATATCCTTTTCCAAAGAATGTGAAAAGTTTACTTCTTAATGTGTTCTTAGTAATCTTCTTTGACGTATCTCTATATGTGATTTTATCATAAATATCCATAAAATTATTTTTAGCATGATATTTTTCCCTTATTCTATCATACTTTTCTTTATCAAAATGTGTCCAAAAATCGTCATAATCAAAGTAACAGGTTGAGAAGAAACCTTTGAAAACACCATTCTCAAAGGAGAATTTTTCAAATTTTTTATTAATAATTTTAGAATCAATAGTAGTATTCTTTATTCCATAAATTCCAATATCTATTATCATGTCATCTTTGCAAAGTTCTTTTTTTCTTGTAGAAAATAGCTTATCTGGATGATAATTATCCTTACTTGGACAAATCCATAGGGGGTATGTCTCAGTCATTTTATCAACTAAGTTTAGGGCTTCTTCTAAGTTTGACAATGGGACTCCTATATCTGTAGTTAATACATATTCATCTCTTGCATAGTCGCCTACTATTTGATTGGCAGCCAAAAAATATTTGCCAACATTAAGTCGATCTCCTTGAATCATTCTTCTAGGTATTAAGGAATAAACTAGTCCTGCATATAGATAATCTCTTAATTTATATGGAGTGTAAAGATAATGGCCCCAGAATGCGGAATAACTATATCTTTCTAAATAATCAACAAGTCTTAGATAATTGGTTTCTTTTTTATTAGCAATTTGAGCATAAATACACATATGTCTTTGTTTTAAAATACTTTTATCCCTTATGACTAAAATATTTTCTTTTTCAACATCTTTGATGAAATTAGCTGCAACAATGGTAAAGTCATTTTTACTATTTACAAAAGCTTCAATGAAATCATCTTTTTTTTCTTTAATTCTCAACGAAAAGTTCTCATAAAAATCATGGAATGAATTATAGTGATAATAGTTGATTTTAACGTAATTTTCACAATTTATCAATTTCATTTTGACTCTAGTAATAATTCCCATGGTTCCATATGTTCCACCAATGCCATAATACAGTTCTGAGTGTTTGTCTTTTGAAACATTTTTCAATATTTCACCATTTCCTAATATGATATCAAAATCGATAACATTATGATTGAAGAAACCATGAATGTATGAATTTGAACCTAAAGCTAAGCCTCCTAAGCACCCTCCAACAGTAAAATTATCACCTTCAGGCAATGAAGGAACCATCTTGTTTTTAGGTATAGTTTTTCTATTTATTTTGCCTACACTTACAGATGATTCACAGTCAATAGAATATTCATCCATCGACAATATAGAATCAAATAGATTAGTATCTATTTTGTTTTGTTCTTTTTTAAATTCTAAATCACGATGATTGTGACCTTTCCTACTAGTCGTAATCAATTTTTTATTTTTCTTAATAATTTTGGAAAGCTGCTCTAATTTTTTGTTATAATTTGTATATGTCATTTATATGATATTCACTTTTCCAGTAATGAAAGGATTATTCTTTTTTTCTTCTTCGAGAATGGTTTCAGGGCCATGTCCTGGATAAATTTTCGTATCATCAGGTAAAGGTAAAATCTTTTCTTTTATACTTTCCATAAGTTGATGAGGGTTTCCTCCAGGTAAATCCGTTCTTCCTACCGACCCTTTGAATATCACATCTCCTCCTATTAGTATGCCTTCAGTGTAAAAACATAGTGAATCAGGACTATGTCCTGGACAATGCAAAATATCAAACGTAGTTCCACCAATGATTACCTTATCACCTTCATTTAGAAAATCCCCATGTTCTATTTTTGAAATATTATAGCCAAATGAGGCAGCTAGTGGCCCTACGTTTCCTAATAAGGGAACACCAAGTGGGGAGATTTCTAATTTCAGATTTAGTTTTTCCATTGCTTCGTTACTTCCAGCAATATGGTCTATGTGACAATGTGTAGCTATTAGTCTAGTTATGTTCATTTTTTCTTTTTTTGCAACATTAAGTATATTTTCAATTTCATCTCCAGGATCAAAAAATATAGTTTCCTTAGATCCTAAGTCCATGACTAACGTAGCATTCATTTCTAACGGCCCTACTGGGAATTGCAAGATTTTTACAGCCATTATTCAAACACCTTCTCACCTTCAGGCGCTATTAGTGTATTTTCAATATCCTGATTTAATGAGATGTCAGGTCCAACAATGGAAGAGTTTATAGTTGCACCATATATTTTACTATTAGTCAGTATTACACTTTCACTAATTACACATTTTTCGATAATTGTATCTGGACCAACAATTACATTTGGACCAATTATAGAATCTATAATTTTACTACTTTCATGGATTTGAACATTGTCTTTTATTTTCTTATTTTCACTTTCTTTGTTTGGCTCTAATAGTTTAAAATTAGCCTCTAAATAGGATTGAGGCGTGCCAGCATCTATGAAATATCCTTCGAAAGGCATTCCATAGAGGCCATTCCCTACTATTTTTGGATAAATGTCTCTTTCTATAGATATTTTTTGATTCTCAGGAATCATATTAATCACTTCAGGTTCAAGTATGTATGTTCCAGCATTTATCAAATTAGATAATTCTTCACCTTTTGGGGGTTTTTCTTGAAATTCTAAAATTTCTCCATTTATAAATTTTACAACACCAAAACGATTAGGATTCTCCACTTCCCATAATGCTAACGTGCCTTTTGCTTGGATTGAATTATGATAGTCAATCATTTTTTCTAGATCTATTGAGCTTACAACATCTCCATTAAAAACGGCAGTAGTTCCAGTTAGATATTTCTCACAATTCTTCATAGCTCCTCCAGTACCAAGAGGGTTCTCTTCTGGAACAATTATTATTCTTCTTCCAACATTAGTTTTTTTGAAATGTTCAAGCATTTGTTCAAGCCCGTAATTTACAGCTAAAATTACAGTATCTATCTTTTCAGGTAAATTCCGTATCATTCTTTCTACCATTGGAACATTAGCAAGAGGTAAGAGTGGCTTTGGAATTGTTTTAGTCAAGGGCCTTAATCTTGTCCCTAATCCGCCAACTAGAATTATAGCTTCCATTATTATTTATTCATCTAAGAAGTGATGTATTAATGTTATGCAGGCTGAAGTTAATAGACTAGTTTCACCAATTTTAACTTTATCTAATGAATTAAGTATCTTCATTTCATCATCAGTGGGATCTCTATCATCTCCAAGTATAAATGTTTGATATTTAGATTCTATTTTATTTTCTCCTTTTTCATTTAATAAAACGGGTTTAGGGAGTTTTTTAACAAGATTTGAAAAATTTTCCCTTTGCATAGTTACTCCAGGACTTGTTTCAAGGGGGCCGTCTTTTCCGTTTAACTTGATTAAACCATTTCGTATTAGTGCTGCAGTGGATCTTTCATCAGGATTAAGATATTTTATATTTTGACCAGAGAAATGAACTGTAATATCAGGTTCAGGTTTCCCCCTCAAAGATAACCATACATCAGTATCATGTCGAATTCCATGAGATTTCCATAATGAGGCAGTTACAGATCTAACTAGAACATCTAATCGTCCAGCACCTCCACATATATCATCTAATTTCCAGTCTGCGGCAGTGTGCGCTCTGTGGCCAATTATTAGAAAATTTTTACTTGCCATTATTTGTTAGTCTTCTTTTTCGCAGATTTTTTAGTTTTAGGCTTTTCTTCTACCATTTCCGCATCTTGTATATCTTCCTCAAAGTCCCATTCTTCTGTTTTTTCACTACTGCCTTTTTCAGCAGCATTAAGGCTAAAAGTTCCCATTAAGATAGCACATGCAATAAATGCTGCAGCTCCGGGATAAATGGATGGTTCATTGATAATTCCAAGATAAATTCCAGAAACAGCCATAGCTGCAAGTCCAATACCCATTATAGCTTCTCCAGCAATTAGTCCCGAAGCAAATAAGATTCCAGGTCCGTGCATTTTTTCCTTAATTAAGTTTAATTTTTCAATATTTTTAGATTTAAACAAATTAGGATTTGATTTTTTCAATGGATTATCAAATCTTTTATCAACATACATTTTGATTAATCCTCCAATAAAAATAGGGATGGTCATTTTTAGGCTTAGATACATTCCTACAGCTACAGCCATAATTGAAATATCTAATTGTCCTTTTTCTCTTATCCAGTACTGTGTTGCAGCTATCAATAAGCTTCCAGTAAATAGAAATGCAGGTATTGCCCCTTCAAGAAATCCTCCTATGAAGAAAATGAGATAAGAGCAAATTAATATGTTAATATATTTGTCAGCATGCCTTAATGCAATTAGACAAAAAGCAATTCCAGCACCCATGAAAACCATTGCCCAGTCCATTCCACCTTCTAGAATTCCAGTAGTTATGCTAGACATTAGGAATGCTTGAGGGGCTGAAAGTTCGCCGTTTAATATTTGATCAGATAAGAGATTTAGAACTAAAGGGATTGCAACAGCTCCTGCAGCAATACCTACAATTTGACCTATTTGTTGTTTCCAAGGGGTAGCTCCTAAGAGATAACCCGTTTTCAAATCCTGTAGATTATCACCAGATATAGCTCCAGCACATGCTACAAATGCAGCCACTCCAATTACAGCAACTTGCAAATCTGCAGTATTTTCTCCATTGTAAACTAAACTATTGAGTAGTGTGAATGTTGTTGCAGTTAATATAACTACGATTATTGTTACACCTGAAAGAGGATTATTACTGCTACCTACAACACCAGCCATATATCCTGCAACTGCAGCAAAAAGAAAACCAGCGGTAAAAATTATTATTAATGATAAAATAGCTGGAAGTAATAATCCTGAGATAAGCCATACCATGAAAAACATTGGAATTGCCATAGCAAGGCTAGTCATTGCAACAGATTTGGCAGGTAAATCTTTATCAGTTCTAAGAGTTCTAGTAGTAGCAACCGTTTGTTTTGTAGCCTCAAACATTTCATTTATTCCCTTCGTGAGGGCCTCTCGCATGATTACTAATGTGTATAATCCTCCAACGAGCATTGTTCCTACACCAGCCATTCTTCTTCTCTCATTCATGTGTCCTGCATAATCGCCATAATTGACGATATTTCCTTTAGCAGCTTCATCAGAAATGTAAGTTATGAATAAATCTGTAGGATTTAGAATAGTACTTGCAATTGGCATTATTAGAATTGCACCTAGCACACCTCCAAAGAACACAAAACTTGCTATTCCTGGCCCAACAATATACCCTACTCCAAGAAGGGCTGGAGATAATTCAGCACCTAGATAGAATGTGGTTTTAGATTTGGCATAAGCTATAGATTGATCTAATTTTCCACTTAGCGTGTAAAACCCATCCCAACCGTGTTCCCATAATCCCAAACTAACTTGTTTTCCATTAGCAATAACTGATGAGCTAAGTTTGTATAATGCTCCAAAAGCAATCCCCACAAAAATAGGTAGAACTTGATTTCCTCCTTTTTCACCAGCCACTAAAACTTCAGCGCATGCAACACCTTCAGGATAGGGTAATTTTTCTTTCACAATAAAAATTCTTCGAAGGCTAATTGAAAATAAAACACCTATTGTTCCTCCAACAAGTGCAATAATTAGTGTTTTTAAATATGGAAATTCCGCCCATCCAATTTCTCCATTACTTTGGCTATTCATAATCAAAAGTGCAGGTAGTGTAAAAATTACGCCAGCAGCTAAGGATTCTCCAGATGATACTGCAGTCTGAACCCAATTATTTTCTAATATATTTGTTCCTTTTGAAATATTAGCTTTTTCTAAGCTTCTGAGAACTGCCATAGAGATTACTGCGGCAGGTATTGAGGCACTTACCGTCATGCCAACATAGAGTCCTAAATAGACATTAGCTGCAGTTAATAAAAATCCCAAAAGTACAGCTAAAATAATTCCTTGAGTAGTTATCTCAGGGAGGATTTTTTTGGCTGAAATGTATGGTTTATGTACGTCATTTGAAGACATAATATATGCCCACGTGTAAAAGCAACATTAATGCTTATGCCCCTCCGTACTTTTTAACCACCTACTCTCTAGCTAATTGTGAGTGAAGGCATATCTCTGAATTTCTTCCATGAATCAGGTTTCACTAGGCAAACATGCACTAAGTGTAAATGCTCTTTTTGGTCGATTATTGAGCGTGAGCTTTGTGGAGATGCACCCTGCGTCGAATATTCATTCATAGGTGATCCACTTTTTCCTAAACCGATGAATTTAGATGAAGCAAGAGAAGCTTTTCTAACTTTCTTTGAAAAACATGACCATACAAGAGTTGACAGGGCTCCAGTAGTGGCTCGTTGGAGAAATGACATCTATCTTTCTATAGCTTCCATAGCTGTATTTCAGCCTCATGTTACCAGCGGTGCTTCTAATCCTCCAGCCAATCCATTAACCATTTCACAACCATGTATTAGATTAAATGATTTAGAATCAGTAGGTAGAAGTGGTAGGCATTTAACTACATTTGAGATGATGGCCCATCATGCTTTTAATAATGAAGAGGAAAAAATATATTGGCAGAATAAAACGGTTAGTCATTGCCAAGAATTTTACACAGGATTAGGTCTTGATGGTTCTAAAATAACATATAAAGAAAATCCATGGGTGGGAGGAGGTAATGGAGGAGAGGCACTTGAAGTTCTAGCAGGAGGTCTTGAATTAGCAACTTTAGTTTTCATGGATCTTGAAGAAGATCCTGATGGAGATATTGAACTTAAAGGAATAAAATTCAAAAGAATGCCTAGATCAATAGTAGATACAGGTTATGGTTTAGAAAGATTGGTTTGGGCCTCTCAAGGCACACCTACTATCTATGAAGCAGTTTTTCCAGAAGCTGTGTCATATATAACAAAAAAGGCGAATCTTCAAGAAAAGTTAGAAACATCAGGTACTTTAATATCAGAAAATGCAAAACTATGTGGTGTTTTATCAGTAGATTATGGTTCTGATTTAACAAAATTACGGAAATTAGTCCTCGACCGACTTAATTCACAAGGTCATGAATTATCATTATCCGAGTTTACTTCAACAATAGAACCATTAGAAAAATTATTTGCAATTGTTGACCATTCTAGGGCGTTAGCATTTATGTTTGGAGATGGAATCGTGCCTAGTAATGTTAAAGCAGGTTATTTGGCAAGAATGGTTTTGAGGCGTACAGTTTTATTGTCAAGAGATATTAATGTTTCAGATATTTTACCTGAAATGGTGCAGCACCATATAGATAATTTTTCGAGCACTTATCCCGAATTAAAAAGTAATGAATCACATATAATTGATATGGTCAATTTAGAAATCGAGAGATTTAATCAAACGTTAGAAAGGGGCCGTCGAGCAGTAAAAAGGGCAATTGATTCGGGAGGAATAAATCAAGATAAATTATTGGAACTTTATGATTCACAAGGTTTACCACCTTCTGTAGTTAGTGATTTTTCCGAGGAATTGGGGCACTCAATCGAGGTCCCGGATGGTTTCTTAGCAATGGTTGCAGATAGACATCAAGGTGAAACAAAAGATAAAAAGAAATCCAACATTATTATTGATAGCGAACCAACTAAGTTAGCATATTATGATGATATGGATAAAAGAAAGTTCAAAGCCCAAATCACTTATTCAGACAAATCAAGTATTTCTTTAGACAGTACGTTGTTTTATCCAGAGGGTGGAGGTCAGTTAGGAGATACAGGTTTTTTAGAATGGAATGGAAATAAAAGTAAAGTTGTAGATGTACAAAAAGTAGGCGATGTAGTATTACATAAAATAGATGGAGAATTGCCTAAAGTAGGTACAAATGTTATTGGAGTCGTTGATGATGATAGGCGCTCAAGCCTTAGTAGACATCATACAGCTACGCATTTGATTGGAGCTGCAGCAAGAGAGATATTAGGTTCACATGTTTGGCAAGCAGGAGCTTCTAAGTCTGTAGATAGAGCAAGGTTGGATATTACACATCATAGAAGATTAACAAGAGATGTCATTGCTTCTATTGAATCTAAAGTGAATTCTTTAATCTTAGAGGATCATTTAATAACTACAAAATTCCACACTAGGGAAGAAGCAGATCGGAAATATGGAAATACTTTGTATCAAGGTGGCGCTCCAAAATACAAAAATGTTAGGGTTGTTGAAATTCCTAATATTGATGCGCAAGCTTGTGCAGGGACGCATGTCTCTTCCACTTCAAAAGTAGAAGCAGTTAAGGTTTTGAGGACCGAGCGGATACAGGATGGAGTGGAACGTATAGAATTCTCAGCCGGACCAGCTGCAGTAGAAGCTGCACAAAGGGAAAGAGCCCTATTGGAAAAAACAGCTGAAGAATTAGGTGTCCCTATTGAACAGGCTCCTAGCGCAGCTCACAAATTTGTAAAAGAATGGAAAGATTTGAGAAGTAAAGTATCATCATTAGAAAAAGAATTAGCTTCATTTAAATCTTCTAATTTAGAGTATGAGAAAGTAGGCAGTATTAATTTTTACATGGATAATTTAGGTGAAATTAATCCAGGGGAAGTTCAAAAATTAGTACGTAAAATCACTTCAAATGAAGGCAATTTAGCTGCGATTGGTTTTTCCCAAGGTTCTAAGGCTTCTATTATTTTAGCCAGTTCAAATTCTTTGAGTATTAATTGTGGTTCTATTTTGAAAGAGGCTTTATCTTCAGTAGGTGGTAGTGGTGGCGGTAAAGAGCTCTATGCTCAAGGCGCCTGTTCTGTTAATGATATATCCTTAGTATTATCAAAAATAAAAGAATTAATAGCTTAATTATCTCGTTTCGATCATTATACAAGAATTAATTAGATATTTTATTCCATCAGTATTTTTCAACCAATTTTCAAGTTCTTCACTTTCAGAGCCGGGTTGAAACCATAGATGTTTGATTCCTAAATTTGCAATATGTTGAGCAATTTTCATAGCAACAGGAGGGGGGACTACAAAATTGGCAATATCAGGATATGTTTCCATTTCTTCTATAGAAGAGTATGCCTTATCTCCTTCAATAAATTTTTCTTTAGGGTTTATAGGAATTACATGATAATTTTTACTTCTTAAATCTCTATAAATTTTGTTACCATATTTGCTTCTATTATTTGAGGCACCAATAAGTGCAATCGTAGTGTTTTTTTGTTTTAATTTTTCAAGGACCATTTAATTTCACATGTAACCTTTAGTTTTTATTGTTTGAGATTAATGTTTGGCGACGTTGATTTTTTATTTTTTTTTAGTGTATATTTCCCGGGGGACTATAGTCCCCCGCAAATTACTATGTCTGGAAAAAGATTTTTAATAAGGCTTTCAAAAAGGTGGTATAATGGATTTGGTAATTGTAGAGTCCGGGGCAAAAGCCAAAACAATACAGAAATATTTAGGTAAAAATGTTCTTGTTAGAGCTTCGAATGGACATGTTCAAGATTTACCAAATTCTGGTAAAGAAGGTAGTAAAGCAGTATGGCCAAACAAGAAATCACAACTTCCAGAGCCTTCTTGGAGTTGGACACCACGTTCAGAGAATCATATTAAACGAATATTATCAGATTCACGTCGTAAAAAAGTAGAAAGGGTTCTAATCGCTACAGATCCAGATAGAGAAGGAGAGTTCATAGCTTGGAGGCTTGCAGAACTTTTCTCAGAATTTAGAGAGATAAAGCGTATTACTTTTAATGAGATTACAAAAGATGCAATTCGAAAAGCATTAGATTCAGCAGGTAATGTAGATTCTAACTTAGTTGATGCAGCTAAAGTTCGTAGATTTATGGATAGGCTGATTGGTTATCGTGCATCTCGTTTTTCACGTTCATGGAACCTAAGTTCTATGGGGCGTGTCCAAACTCCTGCATTAGGTTTTGTAGTTAAAAAAGAGCACGAAATAGCTAATTTTGTTTCTACACCTTATTGGGCATTACAAGCTACAGCACAGAAAATTGATTTTAGAGCTAAATTTCATGAAAAAAATGATGAAGATGCATGGAGAGACTCCAAAGGCAAATTTGATTCACATAGAACAAATAGTTCAGATTTAGCTTCAGAAGGGTCTTTATTACTAACAAAGAATCGTACATTAAAAGTGAGCAAATCTAGTATTAAATCATATCAAAGAAGTCCTAAGGCTCCTTTTACTACAGATACTTTATTGCAAACTGCAGGAAGTAGGTATAGCTGGAAACCAAGTAACACGATGCGCCTTGCCCAAGGACTTTATGAGGCAGGACACATAACTTACATGCGTACAGATTCGACTCGAACAAGTTCTTCGTCAAGAGATGTTGCTAAAGAAAAAATAACTGAAAAATGGGGTTCAGAGCAAGTAGGTAAAGGAGTAGTTTACGCTAAAAAGGCTTCAGATCAAGATGCTCATGAAGCAATACGTCCTACAAATCCTTCAGTAGAATTACCAAGTGGACTAGAGAGTTCACAAGCTAAGTTATATCGATTAATTTGGTCTCGCTTTATTGGAAGTCAAATGATTAATTCACAATGGTCTTCTATGAAGATAGAAGCATTAACTGAGGGTTTCTCAAAAATATTCGATGGAGATACTAAATGGAGAACTGAGCCAGGCTGGGAATTAGCTTTTGAAAAGATAGACAAGAAGCCTTCTACATCACCGCCTAATCCTGAAATTAAGGAAAATGTTATTCTTAATTTAGATGATAAGGAAAATAATCCTAATTTAATAGAAGATGAAACAAAACCTCCAGCAAGATATACTCAACATGGTCTTGTCGCATTAATGAAATCAGAAGGGATAGGTAGACCTTCTACTTATGCAGCAACCATAAAGAAATTATTAGATAGAAAATATTGTAATGATACTAAGGGACGTTTGAAAGCAACATCGAATGGAATAATGCTATGGGATGAAGTAAGTCCATTTTACAAGCAAGATAACAAAGATTTATTTTCAACTAATTTCACTTCAGAAATGGAATTGGACTTAGACAAGATAGAAACAGGATCTCGAGCGGCGGCAGAAGTTTGGGATAATTTTGTTACTTATTTTAGAGAATTGCATGATAATGCTTTGAAGAAGAAAAAAGAATTTCCAACAAAGCGTCAAATACAATATTATGAGCGTTTAGCGTCATTAATATCTTCTGACAAGTTAGAGGAAATATTACAAGGTAATGATCCTCTAAAATATAATAGTGAAAAGATGGGAGATTTGATTGATTCCTTGATGAAGGAAACAGAAGGATTGTCTCTTCCACCTACAGCCAAACAAGTTTCATACATAAAGAGTCTAGCTGAAAACTTAGAGATGACTGAGTCAAAGGCGTGTGAGTTAGTTTCAATAGCTAGTTTTGATGAATTATCAGGCGGTAAATCAGGTACAGCAAGCAACTTAATTGGGAAATTAAAAGACTTATCAGATAGTAAACCTAGACCTCCAAGTGTTAAGCAAATAAATTTTGTTAAAAATTTAGCAAATAAAGCAGATTTAGATGAAGAGAGTGCATGTAAATTAGTCGAAACATCTGCATTTTCAGAGTTGTCTGGAGGGAGGGGTGGTACAGCAAGTAAACTAATAGCCATTCTTCAGAAGAAAGCTCCAAAGAAGGCTCCAAAGAAAAAATGAGTGTTATTAATCATAAATTTTTAAAAAGAACAGATTTAGAAGACAGAACATATCAATCAAATATTTCAAAAGCCTGTTTGGAGCAATCTACACTAGTTATTTTACCAACAGGTATGGGTAAAACAGTAGTTGCATTGAGAATAATGATCGAACGCTTGCATATAGGTAAAATACTTCTTATGGCTCCAACAAAGCCATTAGCTCAACAACATTTTGATTTTTTTACTAAGTTTCTAAAATCTGATGTGAGTTTATTCACAGGAGCAATTTCACCCTCTGAAAGAGAGCCACTTTGGGCTAGTTCTCAGGTTATCATTTCAACTCCTCAGGTTATAAGCAAAGATATAGAAGCAAATAGAGCTTCATTGGAAGATTTTTCTTTAGTTATTTTTGATGAGGCCCATCGTGCTGTAGGAAATTATGCTTATGTTTCCATTGGTAAACATTATTTAGAAAAAGGTAGGAACCATTTATCTACAGGAATGACTGCCTCTCCTGGAAGTTCGAAATCGGAAATTATTCGTTTATGTCAAGATTTAGGAATTACTGCAGTAGAGAATAGAGATGAAAATGATTCAGATGTTTTGGATTATATTCAACCAATTAAAACACGTTGGGTTAAAATTGACATGCCTGAGGCAGTTAAGGATATAGCTAGTCAATTGAGGAAGTTACAAGATTATCTTTGCGGTAAATTATACAAGGGAGGATTTCTAGATCGGCCGCGTAAAGTTTCAACAACAATGATTCTTGAGGCTGGTAAAAAGTTACAAAGACGTTTTGCTCAAACAAAACCATCAACACCGCCTAATATTTTCAATTTAATGACTACACAGGCCATGGCTATGAAAACAGCACATGCAATATTAACAGTTGAAACACAAGGTATTCTTCAATTTTTAGATTACAGTAGAAGGATTATGGATGGCTCTAAAGAGAAAAAAAGTAATAGGGCAAACAAATGGTTATCAACAAATTCAGAATGGAAAATAGCACATGAAATTGCTAAATCTAATAAGACAAATCATCCAAAATTATCCAGATTAGTTGAATTAATAGAATTACAACTAGAGATAGGGACTTCAAAATTCATCATTTTTTCAGAAATAAGACATACAGCTTCTTTGATAGTTGAGAAATTGAGTAATATAAATGGAGCTAACCCCGTTCGTTTTGTTGGACAAGGTTCTAGGGAGGGAGACAAAGGGATGACACAAAAACAGCAGAAGGCGATATTAGATCAATTCAGAAATGGAGATTACAATATTTTAGTTGCAACTTCAGTGGGTGAAGAAGGCCTAGATATACCCTCTACAGATGCAGTTATTTTTTATGAGCCAGTTTCATCAGCAATTAGATTAATTCAAAGGAGAGGTAGAACTGGCCGTAATAGGCCTGGAGAAGTTTTTATTTTTGTAACCTTAGGCAGTAGAGATGAGGCAGCACTTTGGAGTAGTAGAGGTAAAGAGCAGCAGATGCAAGACATTTTTGCAGCAGGTAGATTAGAAATAGATGTTCCTACAACCGAAGAATTAACTGGTTCTAATTTTATGAATAGTAAGGATAGTGTTCAGACGACGTTTAGAAAAGATTAGTCTCAGCCCTAATATTATACATACCTATGCATTCCGATAAATATGCGTAGAAAACCAACAGTTCCATTGAAAGAAGAAGTAAAGCATGGGCACGGTTTTTTCAGAGGTGAAAAGTGCCCTCTCAGCGGTGAAGAAGGCGTTTTGGTACTTTCCCCAAGACATTTGGACCAGTTTGGAAGGATGATGGCAGGAGTATTGCGTCACTTCCCGGACCGTTTTGATCTTGAG
>Ga0208410_1000948_pt1 | contig 15789 bp, 6 predicted proteins | sample ETN02SmetaG_3_FD_185787 | JGI IMG/M metagenome (GOLD analysis project Ga0208410, IMG submission 185787) | Marine microbial and viral communities from oxygen minimum zone, Eastern Pacific Ocean - ETNP2014F10-02SV257 (SPAdes) (version 2) | ecosystem: Environmental > Aquatic > Marine > Oceanic ... | reverse complement strand
CAAATCAAATCAAATCGAATTGGTCGCCGCGCGCGCGCCTCGCCCAACAACCTAACAACCGTCATCCTCGTCGTCAATCTCTCGTCTCTTCGATCCCGCGACGCGTCTCGCCCTCGCGCGCGCGACTCGAGAACGCGCATATATATATATATATATTATTTTTCTTCGCCCGTTCGTCGTCGCGTCTCCCCCTCGTCGTCCTCGCGCGCGCACCACCGTCGACGATCGAATGCGAATGCGCGCGCGCGTGGACGATCATCATCCATCGCGGATGCGCGCGCATTCACGCACGCGCGCGCGCGCGCATCCATCCGCGGTGCCTCCGACGCATCAACGAACACGAATCCATCCATCCACATCCACCTCCACCACCTCGTCGTCCTCGTCGCGTCCTCCCTCGTCGTCGTCATCGCACCTCTCGTCGCGTCGCTCTCGCGCCGCCCCGACCCCGCGCGGTCGCGTCCACGCGCACGATTTAGTTCCATACGAGTTTCTCACACCCTAAGGTACACACACACACACACACACACACACTCCAATACGTACCGAATGTCCTATACAATTCCCTCTCTCACCCCCACCACGCACACCCCCTCACCCTACCCCCCGAGACCCATACACGAGACCACCGCTCGCCCATCACGCGGTTTTCCCACCTCGACCGACGACTTTCGCGTCGTCTCGCGATCGCGTCCGTCGTCGTCGTCGTCGTCGTCGTCGTCGTCGCGACGTCGCGCGCGCGACCGCGAGTCGACTCGCGACTGAAGACCTCGTCGAGAGGTGGGTGGTCTCGTCGCGTCCATCGTCTCCGCGTTCGTTCGCGTCGAGAGAGAGAGAGAGAGAGAGAGAGAGACGCGAGACGTCGCCGCGAGACGGGAGCGGTCTCCGGACGACGACCGGACCCGCGCGAGGGTTGGACCCATTCGGGGCGCGCATCGTGTGCGACGGTGACGACGGCGAAAGGGATCGATCGATCGATCGACGATCGATGGAGACGTCGGAGACGATGGAGACGGAGACGGTGATGACGGAGACGACGGTGGAGACGGTGGAGACGGTGGAGACGGAGACGGGGACGACGGAGATGACGGCGGGGGGATCGGCGGGGAAGCGCGCGCGCGAGGCGGAGGCGCGGGAGACGTTCGAGAGAGAGATTCCGGCGGATGTGCTCGCGGAAGCGCTGGGAGCGAGACGGTCGGGGAGAAAGACCAAGGCGAGGGTGATCATGGTGGATGGGGAACCGGTGTTGAGGTCGAATAATTACTCGTTGACGGAGGGCGAGCCGAGCGTGTTCGACAAGGAGCTCGGCGGCGGCGGCGGAGCGGGAGAGGGAGAGGGAGAGGGGGGGGACGCGGGACGGACGCAGTACGTGTTTGAACCGCAGAAGGAGAAGAGACAGTACGTGCGGAAGAAGCCGAGAGTGCCCAAGGTGGCGACGGATGAGGAGGTTCAGTGCGCGAAGAATAATAAACGCATCGCCAAAGCCATCGAGGACGCGCACGCGAGACGGTCAAAGTACTTGCAGGCGCAGCTGAAGGTGCTCGAGCCGTTCGTCACGCCGCAGGTGAAGAATGCGATCGTGAATCGGGCGGAACAATACGAGGCGTCGCTCAAGGGGCCGCAAAAGGTGCTCATGCCGGTGGAAAATCAACCGGCGATGATCAAGGCGGTGTTGCGCGAGTACCAGCTCGAAGGTTTGCGATGGAACGTCGGCATGTTCGATCAAGGGTGCTCGTGCATCTTGGCCGATGAGATGGGTTTAGGTAAAACGCTTCAGTCGATTTCGTTTTTGGCGTGCATCAAGGAGATGCGTCAAGCGAACGGTCCGCACTTGGTCGTGTGTCCGCTCTCCGTGCTCTCTTCGTGGATGGATGAATTACAAAAGTGGGCGCCCTCGTTCCGGGTGGTGCGTTTGCACTCTGGCGACGAGAACGAGCGCACGCGATTGCGTAAGGAAGTCGTACCGAACACGGAGTCGTACGACGTGGCGGTGACGACGTACGAGATGGCGTGTAACCCGGCGTTCAACGTCACATTGACTCAAAAGGTGTACTGGCGTTGTTTGGTTCTCGACGAAGGTCATCGCGTGAAGAACGAAGAGACGGCGGCGCACCAAGTGTTGAAGCGTATCAAGCGTCAGCACACCTTACTTCTCACGGGTACGCCCATCCAGAACAACTTGCACGAGTTGTACGCCATTCTTTCCTTCTTACACCCAGACATTTTTACGTCTAGCGAACCGTTCGACAAAGCGTTCAATCTCAATACGTCCGAGCACAAGGTTGATTCCGATTTACTCGAAAAGGCTCACTTTTTGATGCGTCCGTTCATTTTACGTCGCGTCAAGGGTGAAGTCGAAGTGTCTCTTCCGCCGAAGACGGAGACGAAGATTATGTGTCCGCTGTCCGAGGCGCAGACGTTCTGGTACAGAAGACTCTTGTTGCGCGAAGCGACGGCGCTCCAATCGCTCGAGAAAGCGACGAAGGGCCAAGGCGGCGCCGATAACTTTCAAAAGCTTAATTCACTGTTGATGCAACTGCGTAAATGTTGCAATCACCCGTTTCTCTTTAGCGGCACAGACGTGCCCGAGGAAGGCGTTTCAGTCGAAGAGCTCATCAACGCTTCCGGTAAGCTCGCGGTGCTCGATCGCGTGCTGCAAAAGTTGAAGGAAGGCGGTCACAGAGTCGTACTTTTCTCTCAGTTTACGTCCATGCTCGACATTTTGCAGGACTTCTTAACCTTGAGAGGATACACGTACGCTCGCTTGGACGGATCGACCAACCGCGTGCAGCGTTCCATCGACATTGCGGCGTTTAACCGCCCGGATTCTCCCATGTTTGCTTTCTTGTTGTCCACTCGCGCCGGTGGTCTCGGTGTGAACCTGCAGACGGCGGACACGTGCATCTTGTTCGATAGCGATTGGAACCCGCAGGTGGATCTTCAAGCCATGGCGCGCGTGCATCGCATCGGTCAAAAGAAGATGGTGCACATCTATCGTCTCGTCACCGCCGGAACCGTGGAAGAGCGCATGACGCAACGCGCCGAAAAGAAACTCTTTTTGGAACAAATGGTGTCGCGAGGCTCGACCAAGGCTGCGGAGCAGTCGGACAGTCTTGATCGAAACGACTTGTACGCCATGTTGCGATTCGGCGTCGACGCTGTCTTTAGCAAGGCGAGTGGTGATCCGCCCACGGATGAGGAGTTAGACGTTCTCATGGATCGCTCGGCGAAAGGTGACGAACGTCGCAAGAAGATGTCCGATCTTCAAGCCGACGTCATGACCGCGGAGGATTACATCGAAGGCAAAGCCGAAGCCGCGCCAATCTCCACCTTTTTGTTGCCGACGCAGATTGCGAGCGAAATGGGCGTCAATGAGGACGCGGTGAGCGAGGCCAAGGCTAACAAGTACAAATCCGTCAAGGACATCGCCGCGGAATACAACGCCAACGTCTTGCACGGTAAGCGTTCCAGAACGAAGACGACGATTGAGATAGACGGTCACACCGTCTTGAAGGCGAACAATTACGACATGGAAGATGGGGAACCGTCCGTGCACGTGCGCGAAGCTCGCAACGCCAAGCTCAAGACGGGGCCGGAATCCAAGAAGCCGCGCTCGCAAATTGCCGGTCGCGACTACGGTCACAGCTCGGTGTGCCAATCGTGCTGGGACGGCGGCGAAATCGTGTGCTGCGATCTCTGCCCGGTTTCCGTTCACCCGGCGTGCATCGGCATCACCATGAAGGACATCACTCGTTACCACAGATGGTCGTGCCCGCATCACTCGTGCCATGAGTGTGGCCGTAAAGCCGCCGCCGTCGGTGGTATTCTTTTCCGTTGCGAAGCGTGCCCGCGCGCTTTCTGCGAAGACCACTTACCGGGCACTTCGGAAATCGTCGGCAAATGCAAGCGTTTCCAAGATCTCGGTCAGAATCACCCGGCCCAAGCGTGTTTCATTCACTGCGACGAAGAGTGTGCGAAGTGGGCGGCCACGCACATCGCGGACGAGTACGGTAAAACCGCGGAAGGGTGGACGATCGGCAAGAAGGTTGCTATCACCGACCACTGGATCGAAGAGCGCGACGCCGAACTCGAACTGCCGGTGGAGAACGGCACTCGAACCAAGCCGTTGGCGCACGCGACGTTTACCGATCTCGTGCAGTTCTTGCTTCGCAACGAAGGTCCGAAGAAGGGCGGTAAGAAGAAGAAAAAGTTGAAGTCTGTGGAAGAAGACGCCGCGCCGCAACCAGGCGAATTGCTCGAGATGCGAGGCGTCCTGTGCTACTACACGCGATCCGGAGAAAACGTCGCCAACGTGGCCGAGATGCACAAGGTTGACTGGCGAGACATCATCGAGTGGAACACCGGTTGGGTCCCGGGCGCGTTTTACGGCAAGGGCACGTACTTGCTCGAGGGCACTCGACTCTGGTTGGCGCCTCCTCCGCGCAAGACGCTTGACGAGATGACAGAGGAGGAACGCATCAAGCGCATTCAAGAGGATCGCGAGGCTACCTTAGCCGCCGTCGCGATGGGCTTGCCCGGTGCGTCGCAGATGCTCAACGAAGGTGCGGTGTCCGTGCTTGGTCGAGATCTGAAGAGCTTGCGTCAAAAGGATTTACTTCCGTCGGAGCGGGACGAAATCGTCACGGAGATGTTCAAGCGCGTGCGCCCGCTTCTTGAAAAGAAAATCGCGGCGACGCGCAAGGCGGAAGAAGAGAAAGCCAAGCAAGAAGCAAAGAACGCAGAGCAAGAACGTTTCCGCGCCGCCGAACGCAACGCTCGTTCGGCGCGTCGCGGCGACGGTATGCCTTCCGATTCCTTCCTCGCCGCCGATTTGACGACTGGCGACCGCGCGCCGTCTCGTCGAGGTGCGCCGCCGCCCATCGCGGCCATTCACGGTGGTAAGATTGAAAAAGATGCGCTCGATACGATGAAGAAAGCCATGTTGCGAAGCTTACACTTGGCCGGAGCGACCAAGGGTGGCGAGTTCTGTCCCGCGATGATGTTAAAGGTGAGACTGGCTCGCGGTCACACCGGATCGAAGATTCTCATGGACATGCGCACGCGATGGACGTCGGACATGCGCGAAGACATGGGTTTTATCCTCGCCGTGATCGCTCTCGAGCGCGACGGCGCGGTCGAGCTCGAGCTTCATCACAAGTTTCCCGAAAACATCGAGCTCGCGTCGATTCGATTGACGGCGAAAGCCACGATTCCGCCCAAGGCGAAGGGCGAGCTTTCGCAGGATCCCCCCAAGCAGTCTCGCGCGAACTCGTCGCAAACCGTCTTGAACGAGCAAGACGTCAAGGTACAGTGCGGCGATCTCGACGGCATTCTTCGACCCGGCGTCAAGCGCGGCGACGAGAGCATCGAGTTTACCGATCGCGACGGCAAGTCGCACGTCGTGCAAGCGGTCGAGTTTGAACGCATGGGCGGTCGCGGCTCGACGCGCAAGTGGCGTCAATCCATCCGTCTCGCCGTCGACATTCCTGCGGTGGAGATCGACGACGACAGCAAGCGCGGCATCCCGATCGGAAAGTTTTTGCGCGACGAGGGTCAGGTGTACCGCGAGAGCATCATCGGTCGGTGCCTCGAGATGTGGTTTCCGGAGGTGGAGCAATTCTACCCGGGCGAAGTCATCGATTACAAGGCTGATTCGGGCGAGCACGAAATTCTTTACGGCGACGGTAACCGCGAGTGGATCTACTTGTGCTTACAGCGCACCCGCTGGCCCGACGGCTTGCCGACTCGACTCGAGCTCATCAAGACGCAACCGGGGAGAAAGGTGACGGAAAAGTCTGAAAAGGAGGGTAAGCGCGGACGCGCCGCCACCGTTTCCGCGGAGACGATGCAGAATGGGTACAGAGTGTTCGTCACGAACGAAGATAAGATGACGCTCGAGCAAGTATCGTCGCAGATGGGCATCGCCGTGGACGATTTACTCGAATACAACGCCCCGTACTACGCCAAGTTGTCGGCGACGACGAAACTGCCCGAGGAATCGAAGCTTTACTTGCAAGTCGGCCCGGATCCCGAAGAGCTCGAGGCGATGCAGATGGTTGAGGCCGCGCTCGACGAGACCGCCAAGGTTGAAAAGGACGTGAAACCCAAGGTGACCAAGGCGGCGAAACCAGCGCCCAAGTCAAAGTCAAAGGCGAAGTCAAAGGCGAAGGGCAAGGCGAAGAAGGGCAAGGATGCGCCCAAGGGTAAGCCACCGAAGCGCGCCGCGGCGAAGAAGGCGAAAAAGTACGCCGACGACGAGGGCGACGACGACGACGACGATGATTACGATTCTGAGGAGTCCGAGTCCGAATCGGAAGAGTACGATTCGTCCGACTTTGAAGACGAAGACGACGACGAAGAGTACAAGGTGCGCAAGCCGGGTCGCTCCAAGTACACCGAAGAGGAGATGGCCGCCATGGCCGCGGCCGAGTTCCAACTCGAGCTTCAAGCGCAGTGTGTCGTGCGCGGTCTCGCCGTTCCGATCCAGTGCGGTGGGCTTAAAGCCGTCTTGAATGGAGGGAACCTCACCGTACTCTACGCCAAGCCGCCGAAGAAGACGACGACGGAGATGGACCTCGACGCGTTCATGAAGCTCGCCAAGCGCAAGGGCCACTGGCAAGAGGAGGTCAAGTACAACGGTTCGGGCGAGATGAAGGGTGAACCCATCATCCACTACCTCGCCTCGCGCGGACTCGAGATTGGACGCGGCGTCATTGGTAACAATGTCGACATCTTGCCGCCGGGTCTCAACTGCGGCATGCAATTCTTCCCCGCGAAAATCGTCAGCTTCGACGACGTCACGGGTTCGCACGAGATTCGATACTTTGGAAAGGGCGAACACGAGTTGGAGAAGATCCATCTTCCTTTGGCCACCATTAGATGGTTGCCGAAGATGTGGGAGCCGTACTCTGGACCAGAGTGCGTCAAGAAGCCCGACGCCGACGGCGGACTCATCTTCGCCCTCAAGCCGATCCCGATCGGGTGCGGCGGCATGCGCGGCGTGTTGCTTCCGGGAGGCAAACGCGGTGAAGAGATGGTGCGTTACTGTCTCATGCGACGCGAGCGAGAGCGATGCATCGTCGACGAGCTCACCATTCCGGCAACGGAATTCGAGCGCTTGAGCGGCAAGGGCACGGCGAAGAAATGGCGTCAATCCGTGCGCGTGGTCGATCCCGATCACAGTCTCGGCGAGTCTGTGAGCAAGGTTCTCAAGCAGGTCGGAGAAGCGCTCGGTAAGGATGTCGTGAAGCGCGAGATTGAAGTCTTCTGGCCGGGCGACGAGTGCTTTTACTACGGCACCGTCATGGGTTTCCGACCGGAATCCGGTGAACACGAGGTTGTGTACGACGACGGAAACAAGGAGATTCTCCAGATTCCGATGCAAACCGTGCGCTGGGGTCCGGCACCGACCGTGCGCAAGGGTTCTGCCGCGCCTCGCCCGATGTCCAAGGCGGCCAACCCCGCGGCCAAGCCCGCGGCGTCGCCGCCCAAAAAGGCAAAGACGTCTTGGATTCAGTGCGACGACTGCCAAAAATGGCGCATCGTTCCGCAAGCGTACACCGACTCGCTCGGCGATGACGATCCGTGGCGTTGTAGCATGAACCCGGACCCGGCGAAGAGCGCGGCCGCGTGCGAAGCGCCCGAGGATCAAGAGGATAGTTAGAATGAACGAAATGAAATTTGTCACTGGCGCACCGCGCCCACTTCATGTTTAATTTGTTTTGTGTAATTAAAAACGAGTTCGTCAGTTGATTCGGTCGTCTTATCCCGTCGCTTGTCTCGCTTTTCTTCTTTCTCCCTTTCCTAAAGCGGCGAAACCTCGCTGAATGGCGCCGACGGATCGAGACGCGCCGCACGCTTGGCATCGGCAATACGACAAACGCGAGGCTTGCTCCTTCACCAACTGCGTATCGGACGATTTGCACATGTTGCAAATGACGTAATCGATGAAATAGTGCCGTAACACACCCTCGAATACCTTTGGCAAGAATCTCCCCTTGAGCACGAGACGCTGTTGTCCGTCGAGCGTCCCGCTCGTACCCAACTCGGCCAACAAGTACTGCGTGACGTGTTCGCTCGGTCGATGCATCGCGTTACAGATTTCCATCAAGTTGGCGAACACCGTCTTCTTCGTGCCTTCTCTCAACACCTGCGGCGGCTTGATGATCGTCTTCGCCTTCTCACCCAACGCAGGGTTCTTTTCTCTCAAAATACCGAACACTCTGCCCAAAAGCTCGTCGTAGTGGTAGTCGCGCGTCGTCCCGTCCCACGATGTCCCACTCCCCGTGTGCGTGCCATCGCGCCCTTCGTCCGCGTCAGCATCGGCCGCATCATCGATACCGTCCTCAGCCTCGATCGCCTTCTTCTTCTTACTGCTCTTCTTCTTCTTTTTCGATCCAAACTCGGCGTCTAAATCCACGTCCCCCGAATCTTCCCCGTCGTCGTCCAACGCCAACGCCTTATCCTTTTTCTTCTTCTTCTTCTTCTTCCCGAACTCACCGTCCCCGGCATCGAGCGTCATGTCATCCACCCCCTCCGCCGCCGCGTTCACCGCCGATTCATCGTCCGACAGATCGAGCGTCACCTTCTTCTTGGATTTTTTCTTTTTGAGCGTAGGGTCAAAATCGACCCCATCGTCCTCGACCGTCGCGCGTTCGTCGTCCGCCATGTCGATCGCACGCGTCGCGCACGTCCCGCGCGTCGTTTTCTCTCCCCCGTACCCGCGAGCTCGTCGCGCGGTCGCGTCGATCGTCGCGCGGCGGCGTGTGATGATGCCCACGATCAGGGTTTGCAAAGGGTTTCCGTCGAGACGCCGGGACGTCGACGTCGATTCGATTCGATTCGATTCGATCGAGCGACTTTTCGATCGCCGATCGGTGTGCGCGCATCGACGCGCCGAGAATATAAAAATGTACCGTCTAGTGCGCGCGCGCGATCGGAGTCGCTTTCATCGCCGCGCCGACGGATTCACCGACGCGTCACGACACCGTCGCCGGATCCCAACAGAATTTCACCCGATCGCGCTCGAACGCGCGTTCGAGCGCGTCGACGGCGGATTCGACCCGACCTTTTGTCTTTTCGTCCTCTTCGTCCATCGCGCGATAGACTCGAAAGTTTTCCTCGGCGCGTTCTCGCGTCGACGATTTGACGACGACGGCGGCGGCGCGCGCGAGCGACCATCGCACGAGCGCGGGCGCGGGAGGTAACCCGACGTCCTCGGCGAACGATACCACCCTGGGCTCGGTCAACAACGCACCAACACCGAGCGGGGAGTACCCGACGACGCGCACGCGTCGCTCGGCGCAGAATCGGCGGAGGTCGACCTGCGGAAATCGAGGGTGCAGTTCGATTTGATTCACCGCCGGCGGAATCTCCGCGACGGCGAGCAATTCCTCGAGATGTGAAATCTCGTAGTTTGACACCCCGATCGCGCGACACAGACCCTTTCGTAGCGCGCGTTCGAACGCACGCCACGTGCACGCGCGCGCCTCGCGATGGGCGTCGCTCGACGGCGCGACTTTGCTCCGTCCGGGCCAGTGCACCAACAAGAGCGACGGCGGTCTGCCGAGACGCTCCACCACGCCCTCGATCGCGCGCGTCGTCTCCGCCTCGCCGTGCATCTCGCTCGGTGAGATCTTACTCGTGATGAACGTCTCCGAGGACGTCGCGAGGGACGTCGCCGCGAGCGCCTCGGCGACGGCGCGTTCGTTTCGGTAGCACGTCGCCGTGTCCACGTGACGAAAGCCCACCGCCAGGGCCTCGCGCACGGCGTCTCGACACTCGTCGCCGCGAAGTCTGTACGTGCCGAACGCCAAGGTGGGCATGCGGACGTCGCGGGAGATGAGGACGTCGCGCATGTCGAGCGACGCGCGGAAAAAGCGCTCGGGACGGTTTGGGTTCGGGTAACCGTCCCGAGGACGTTGGCGACGCGCGCGCGGTGAACGCGAGAGGTGCGAGTCGAGCGCGCGCGCGCGCGCGACGAAACGCGCGTTTCGACCTCTCTCACGCGCGCGAACGGTGCGAGACGCGCGCGCGACGTCGACTGAGGCGAAGGGGCGCGGCGGCGCTACTATTACACGCTGAGTCGGCGCGCGGCGGTCCCTCATCGACGAGATTCACGCGCCCTTGGCGCCTTTCTTCGGTTCCGGTGGGCCTCTGATGGCCTTTCGGATCATTATGCCGAACCAGTAGGCGTTTAAGCCCGCGCCCGCGCCGACGAGGATATTGAGCGGCACGGCGACGGACGAGGGAACGGCGTCGATGAGACCTTTGCTTCGGATCCAGAGCATGTGGCTGTACCCGATGGAGTACGCGATCACTCTGACGAGGAAGAAGATGACGACGAGGACGAGGCCGGCGAAGAATTCTATTTGTTTACCGGCGTTTTGCGGCGAACTCACCTTGTCACCGGTGAAACCCAGCGCCTTGGCTATTTTTACGACCTTTTGACTCTTAATCGTTAAGCTCGCGCTCTGAATGGTCCAACGCAGCGTCAAAAGCGGCGTGGATGCTTCACCCAGGAGCAACCACGCGAACGGCAGCATCATCGTCTGCGAGACGCCCGACAGGATGGACGCCACTACGAAGACGCAGTGGTGCGCCAACATATCCACCTTGCCCAAACGCGGGAATTGCGTCACGATCTGCACGGTGTCGTGCACGAGATACCCCAAGAACAACCAGTTCGTGCGTTCGATCGTATCTCTGGTCGCGTCGCTCAACCCACCGGCGACGCCTCGATTATAATACATATCCGCCGGGTTCGAAGCTCGGAGCACGTCGAGCAAAATGTAAAACGCTAGCACGCTCACCAACAGCGCGTGCACCAGGCCCGTGTACTGCTTCGGTGCCTCGAAACGCACGCGTTTCGTGCCCTCGTCATCGTCGTCGCGCGCTGGAAGCACGCGCGAGACGACGAACACGACGCTGACTCGAACGATTTCCCAAAGGACCGTGTAGACGAGAAGTTTGCGCAAAAAGTCCGCGGGCGCGCCGAGAGGGTCCATCTCGTGCGGGCCGTGGTACCGCACGCGCGTTAACACTTTCGGCCTTCCTCGGAACATGGCGACGGGGCGACGCGAGCGTGCGTGCGCGCGCGCGGCGGCGCGGCGTAATGGGGAAGATTTTAAATTGGAGACAGTTGAGAGTCAGTCCGGAGCCCGCGCGGGAACCGCGGGTTGAATCGGACGTTCCGGGCGCGACGAGGGGTCGAGGAGGGTGGATTCGCGCGAAGATCGATGATGCGGTGCGTCGACGGCGTTCGTGCGCTTTTCAGACGCGCTATGGTACTAGGGGTCGCGCGGGCGATATCGAGCCGCTGCGGCGCGAGTGGTCTAAAGCACAGTCTTGATCGATCTAATCCTCCTTCTTCGCCTCGGGCTTGGGCGGACCGCGCATGGCTTTTTTCACCATGAGAGAGAACCAGTACCAGTTCAAACCCGCGCCGCAGGAGACGAGCACGAGCAGGGTGTTCGTGACGGATTTCGGAATCGGATCCAAAACGCCCGTGTGCCAGTTGTACAGCATGTTAAAGAAACCAGACGTGTAGCACAAGATGCGAACGATGAAGAACGTAGCCATGAAACCCACGCTGGTGACGAACTCCAACTGCTTGCCCGCGTTCTTCACCGAACTCACCGCTTCGCCCTTGTACCCGAGCGCTCGCGCCCACCGCACGACGCGCTCAGACTTCAACTCGTACGTCATCTGTTGAATCAACCATCTCAGGCAGAGGATCGGCGTCGAGAACTCGCCGAGGAGCAACCACGAGAACGGCAGCATCATCGTCTGCGAGTGACCCGCGAGCAAGGAGCATGCGATGAAGCACGCGTGGTGCGCCACCATGTCCACCTTCCCCAATCGCGGATACTCCCACAACAGGTGCAATAAATCTCCGAACATGTATCCACAAAACAACCAGTTCCCAATCTCCGTAAACTTCATGTCCGACAGCTTGAACAGCGTCGACGAGTTGTAGTAATACCTATCTCTCGGCAACCGAATGCTGAGCATCACCCAGCCTATGCGTAACCCGGCGCTCGCCACCGCCAATGCGTGCACCGTGGACATCACGTACGCCGGCGCCACGTGCACGAACTCCTTCTCCTTCTCCGTTTCCGCCTTTCCGTACGTCTTACGCACGATGAAACTCGTCAACGCGCGCGGGATTTCCCAAAACAAGACGGTCGCGGCGAGCTTGGTGGTAAAGTCGAGCGGATCGTCGAGGTTCATGCTGCACGGCGTGATCAGACGCGCGTACGGCGGGACGGCGGCATTCGTGAGCTTAAACATCTTTCTCGCGCGGTGCGTCCCGGCGCGTCACCGGGCGCGAGCGCGCGCGCGGGTCGCCGAGTGTCGTTGCGCCCGAGGGGGTAACGGCTTTTCCCGAAAACGAGGCTCGAGGCTCGAGCTCGCCGCGTTTGAGGACGTTTCTCGGTGACGACGCGCGCGTTCGAGACCGTGTGTGCGGAGCTAAATGAATGTCGATGAATAATCTAGTGCAATCGCTGTCTAGTGCGTCTGGCGGCGCGATCGGTGGATGGCGGATCGGCGGAGACGGAGGCGTCGGCGAAATCGGAGACGTCGAGGAGCTCGCCGGCGAGAATGGATTCGACGAGCCATTCGTGCCGAATGCATGGCGCGCCCAGGCGTTTCGCCGATCGAATCCACGCCGAGTGTGGCTTCTCGCCGCTCTGCGTGATGAGGAAATCGAAACGTCGGTCGGTCTGCGGATTCGACTCGAGCGCGGCGCCGGCGTGCGCGAGAAGCGACGTAAAGTCCTTGACGAATCCCTCGTTCCCGGTGATGGCGGTCGTGACGTCGCGGAAGAGTTTACCAGAACACGCGCGATGCCGTTCGCGAGGTTTACCCTCGGCGTCGAGAGGTTCGTCCACGTCGAGGATTCGACGCTCCTCCGCGCACGCGTCAATCCAAGAGGGTTTGGCGAAGCGCGCGCCGGCGGCGACGCCGTACAAACATTTCATCGTCCGCCCCATCTTCGGCGTGACGACGACGATCGAATTGACCGATACGTCGGGCGACGGTTCGTCGAGCACGGTGCCTCCGTGCGCGCGAATGGTCTCTTTGAGCGCACCGCTCGACTTTCCCACGCCGGAGAGGAGAAAGTGCAGAGACGAAAACGTCCTCGAACGCGCGCCGCCGCCGGGCTTGGTCTGCTTCGAGGCGGTGCTCATGCGCTTGGACGTCGACGCCTTCGTCGCGGGTGTTTTCGCGATGGACATCTTCGACGTGGGTGTCTTTGACGCGGGCGTCTTCGAGATCGCCGCGGGCGTGCGACCGCTCGTTCGCCTGGACGTCGTTCTCGCCGAGGTGGTGACGGAATCCACCGACGACTTCTTCGAGCGCCCTCTCCCGCGCGGCCAAATCCCCTTCTTGGCGTTCTCTAAGATTGTCCTGCATCTGCCACACCCACCCTTGGAGTGTCGGCACTTCGGACATCCCAGGGTCGGTAAAGGTCTGTCCTCCTGCTCCTTGGACGGCGTTCGTTCGTCGCCGTCGCGCGGGGGCGACGGCGCTTCCACGCGCTCCTCCGCAGGCACCCTCTGGGCAAACGTCGGAGCCGGTATGCTCGTGATCCTCGGACGGAGAAGTCCACCCTCGCTGTCTCTCTGACTGAAGTCCACGAAATCCCCTTGACTCGGGTAATCCTGCGTCGGCTGCGTCTGCGTCATGGATTGCGATAAATCGTCGTCGATGATGCGAACGCGTTTCGACGGCGTTTCGTCGTCAAACCTCGGCGGCGGTGGCGGCGGCGCGCGACGTCTCGGCTGTCGCCATTGATGCTGTGAAAGCAGAATTCTACTTCTTGGAGACTCTACCTCTGGTTGCGATAACGGCGGCGGCGGTGGAGGCTGAGCTTTTAACGGCGATTGCGACTGCTGCGTTTGTGGTCGTTGCGGCGAGTCGACGTATTCATCAGCAGGTCTCTGTGAGTAAAACAACCCGATGTCGGGAGAACTCGGGGGCGATTCGGGTGCGTCGCCAGCGTCGCCCAAAACGTTCTCTGGCGTCGCTTCGACGACGTCATCATCGTCGTGGTCTTCGCTCTCTTCGTCGACGAGTTGAGAAAAATCGTTTCGCGGCATCGACATGTCCACCCCGAGCGATTGTCTCTGCTGTTCTCTCGCCCGTCGCACCGCCTCGATCGCGGTGTTCTCCACCCCTCGCACGTCCTCGCGCTGCGTGTCGATCGACCCGAGCGCCCGCGCCGACGCGGTGACCATGGATGAATCTTGCGTTCTTCCCGCCAAAACTCCCGGACGTTTCAGCGCGGGAGGCTTGCTCGGAGGATCGATGACGTCATCCAGCGGCGTGCACTCGACGCGTCCGTCCAAAGCGCCTCGATCATTCGCATCAGAGCGAACCGGCGGAATCGACGCCGACGTTTCGCGCGCTTTCGCCGCTTCCGAACTCTCTCGACGAGCTCTCTCCTCGGTGGGCGTCGCCGCCGCCGCCGCCCACAACGATTTCGGTCTCGGTGGGGACATGGGCTGACGCGCACTCCCCTCCGCGGGCGACGCGTTCTCTTTCTTCCCGCTCGCGCGTTCAGGAAGCTCGATCGACGCCGACGCTATTCTCATGAACGCCGCCGGCGAATCCTTGCGCGGCGGCGTCCGGGCGACGGACGCGACCTCTTCGTCGACGCGTTCCGGTTCCTCCTCCTCTGGAACTTGCGTGCCGCCCACGAACTCCGCCTCGAGATCTTCCATCACCTGCGTCCCCGCGATCGCTTCGTCCTCGACGTCCTCGCACGCCTGCGTCCCACCGACGTACGCGTCGTCCTCCGATTCGGTCGACGCGCCCTCCTCGTCGTCTTCCTTCGCGTCGGCGCCCCGCGCGCGAACCTCTTCCTCCCCGCCCTCCAACTGACTGTACACGTCGCTCACCATCGCGCACGGCGCCTTCGGTCGTCCCGACGCGCCCACGGACGCCGTCCCGAGCGTGTGTTGACTCCTCGCCTCGGGCGCCGTCTCCCACCCGCCGGACGAATACTCCACCTGCGCCAACGCGTCCTCCAAACCGCTCTCCGAGATGGTCTCCGCGCCTCGCGATCCCTCGGCGAAATCGAACGCGTCCAACCCAATCTCCGCGCGCGATTTCTCCACCCTCGCGCACATCGCCTCGACGAATCGCTCGCGTCTCTCTTCGTCCTCGTCCTCGTCCTCGTCCTCGTCTCGTTCGTCGTTCGTCGTCATCGTCGTCGTCGTCGTCGTCTTCCTCATCCTCGGCGCGTCCACACCCCTCTCTCCAACCCCATTCCCCCCCTCCCCGATCGAACACTCCCCCACGCCGCTCGCCGCGCGCGCGCGTCCGTCGTCTCTCTCGCGTCCCTTCGCCGCGTCCCTTCGCGCGCGCATCGCCTCCCCGATCGCCATTCGCTCCGACGCCGACACCAGCGCCCGAACCGTCGCCCCCGCGTCCCCACGCACCGCCTCCGTCGCCCGTTTCCTCGCCCGTTCCCGCGCGTCATCGATCGAGCTCGTCGCCATCCTTCGAATCAAATCAAATCACGAATCAAATCAAATCACGAATCGAATCGACGTCGTCCGTCGTCGTCGTCCGTCGTCGTCCGTCCTCGATCGCGCGATTCGGAGATCGACACCTCTCGTCTCTCTCGCGTCTCTCTCGCGCGTCTCTCGAGACGTCGCACGACGTCGTCTCCCGTCGCGCGTCCCTCGAGATCCATCCTCGACGTCGTCGCAATCTCGGCACCGATGATGATGATGATGATGATGATGATGATGACGCGTGGACGGAGGCGCGCGTCGC
>Ga0208410_1000947_pt1 | contig 15828 bp, 16 predicted proteins | sample ETN02SmetaG_3_FD_185787 | JGI IMG/M metagenome (GOLD analysis project Ga0208410, IMG submission 185787) | Marine microbial and viral communities from oxygen minimum zone, Eastern Pacific Ocean - ETNP2014F10-02SV257 (SPAdes) (version 2) | ecosystem: Environmental > Aquatic > Marine > Oceanic ... | reverse complement strand
AATTTATAATTAAAGATTGTTCTGAGCAAAGTTTAGGAGAGCTTTTCTCATATTTTATATTAGAAACGGTTTTAATTGGAAAGTTGTCTAAAATTAATCCATTTAACCAACCAGCTGTAGAAGAAATTAAAATTGATACCAAAAAATTATTGATTTAAGAATTTTCCAAAAATTATTTTTGAACGTCCATATTTTTTTATTATTATTGGGTTGAGAATGTTTTTAAAATTATCAATAGATTTTTCCTCTCTATGAATAATTATTATATGGTCATTTTTATAAAATTTTTTTTTATAAATTAATTTTAATTCTTCAATATAATTATTTTCTGCAAAAGGAGGGTCTAAAAAGATAATTTCAAATTTATTATTGTTTTTTTTATTTAAAAAATCTAGTATTTTATCTTTCACTACAATAGCTTTATTTTGAATAGATAAGTTTAGTAAGTTTTTATTTAAAATTTTAATTATACTTTCATTTTTTTCAACAAAAGTAATCTGATTAGCTCCTCGAGAAATACACTCTAAACCAAATGAACCAATTCCAGAATATAAGTCTAGAATATTTGATTTTTTCACAGCTACATTTAAGAGGTTTGAATGAGCTAGAATATTAAATATATTTTCTCTAACAGAGTCTTTCAAAGGTCTTGTAATTGAAGATTTTAAAAATAAAATAGATTTACCCTTAAGTTTTCCGCTTATAATTCTCATTTTTTTTTAAATTACTCTCCAACCAATATCTTTTCTGAAGAAACCATGTTTCCAATTTATAACTTTAATAATTTTAAATATATTTTTTCTTATTTTTTTAAATATTTTTCCAGTTGATGTGATATTTAAAACTCTACCTCCATTAGACACTAATTCGTTATTTATTAATTTAGTTCCAGCATGGAACACAAATGAATTTTTTTCATTTTTTAATTTATTGATATTTTTAATTATTTTTCCTTTTTTGTATTTTCCAGGATACCCTTTAGAACACAAAACAATAGTCATACATTTTTTTCTTTCCCATTTAATTTTAATTTTATTCAATTTATTTAAGACCGAACTTTGAAAAATTTTTAATAAATCAGTTTTCAATCTTGGTATGATTACTTGACATTCAGGATCTCCCATTCTTACATTGTACTCTATTAAGTAGGGTTCATTATTTTTAATCATTAAACCTACGTATAAAAAACCAGTATAAGGTTTTTTTTTCTTTTTTAATTCTAGCAAAGTAGGGTTTACAATTTTTTTAATTATTTTTTTCTCTAATTTTTTTTTTATTATTGGGGCAGGAGAATATGCGCCCATTCCACCAGTATTTGCACCTTTGTCTTTTTCACCAACACGTTTATGATCTTGAGCTGATCCAAAAAATTTATATCCTTTTTTATCTACGATTAAAAAATAACTAGCTTCTTCTCCTTCCAAAAATTCTTCAAGTATTAATTTATTTGATGTTTTAAATTTTCCTTGGAAAATTTCATTTGAGACATTTAAAATTTGTTCTTTTGTTTTACAGATTGTAACTCCTTTTCCTGCAGCCAAACCATCAGCTTTAACTACTAATGGCAGTTTGCTATTTTTTAAAAATTCTTTTACATCTTTCTTATTTTTACAAATTTTAAATTTTGCAGTAGGAATTTTATTCTTTTTACATATTGATTTCATAAAAGCTTTCGAGCCTTCCAATTTTGCTGCATATTTATTAGGTCCAAATACTTTAATTTTATGTTTATTCAAGAAATCAACTACACCTCTCACCAAGGGTTCTTCAGGCCCAACCAGCACCAAATCTATTTTGTGATATTTTATAGTTTTTAATAATTTTTTAAAATTTAGAAAATCTAAATCAATATTTTCTGCTATTTTTTCAGTTCCTGCATTTCCTGGAATGCAAATTATTTTTTTTGATAATTTTGATTCATATATTTTTTGGCATAAAGCATGCTCTCTTCCACCACTACCTATTAAAGCGATATTCATATGAATTGATATATTATATATAATTTATAGATGAATAAAAAAAAAGCTAAACTTAAATATAAGCATAACTCATTTGAAATTATTGAGGAGGGAGAGTTTGTAATTTGTGCTATCTCTGGAAAAGAAATCCCATTAAAGCAATTGAATTATTGGAATGTAGACTTGCAGGAAGCCTACTATTCTCCTGCAGAAGTTAATGAGCGCTACAGAAAATTAAAAAAATAAAATTTACTTAATTATTTCCACCTATCATGAGTCCAAATCCATTGGTTGGGGTTTTTTACAATCATTTCTTCTAAGACCTGATTAAGTTTTTTAGTAATTTCTAATTTATTATTAAAGTTAGATACATCAATTGGATTAAAGACTTTCATTTTAAAGTTATTAATATTTTTTCTTTCAATAAAAATTGGAACAATTTTAAGATTATATTTAAGTGCTAATTGTGCCGGCAGGGTTGTTGTAAGAGCTTCATCTTTAAAAAATTTAATTTTTATTCCTTCACTAACACGTTGATCAATCATTAGAGCGATACTGTGACCACTATCAATATATTTAATTGAATCTTTAACGCCTTTAATGCCTTTTTGAATTTGATTTTTGCATATGTATTTTTTTCTCAAGTATTCCATAAATGGATTTAGAAAAAAATTATTAAGAGGCCTGTATATAGTTGCCAGATTTATCTTTTTTTTTGTAATTTCCATAGACATAAGCTCAAAGTTTGCAAAATGTCCTGATATAAATATAACTGGCTTATTACTATCAGATATATCATTCAATATTTCTTCACCTTCAATATTAATATGTGAATTTCCATTTCTTAATTTATTTAGAAAAATATATTCAATGAAAGTCATTCCATAATTGGACCACATGTTGGATATAATTTTGTTTTTAGTTTCTTCAGAATTTTTTTTTAAGAATTTATTTAAGTTTTTATTTATAATATTTTTAGATTTTATAAATGGTCCAATCTTTTTAAAAATAAAAGAAAATGGATTTATTGAAAAAAATAAAAGTATTCAAGCATTTGATCCAAAAGAAAATAAGTTTCTACCCGATAGATATGTTGAAGGAGAATGTCCAAAATGTAATTACCTTGAAGCTAGAGGTGACCAATGTGATAGTTGCGGAATAACCTTAGATCCTGAAGAACTTATCAATCCAAAAAGTAAAATAAGTGGAAATCCAGCAGAGTTTAAGGAAACAGAACATTATTTTTTAAAGTTGAGTGCCTTAAACGACAAGCTTTCCGATTGGTTAAATACCAAAAAAGACTGGAGGCCGCATGTTATTAACTTTTCAAAATCTTTTGTTAATGAAGGATTGCAGGATAGAGCAATAACTAGAGATCTAGATTGGGGTATAGAGATACCAGATAATGAACTTGGGGATGGAAAAAAGATTTATGTATGGTTTGAGGCTGTAATTGGTTATCTATCTGCTTCAAAAGAGTGGGCAATTAACAACGGAACCCCTGAAGCTTGGAAAGATTTCTGGCTAGATGAAAATTCAGAGTCTTATTATTTCCAAGGAAAAGATAATATCCCTTTTCATGCCATCATTTTACCTGCAATACTGCTTGGAGTTGAAAATAAAAATCTTCCAACTGAAGTAGTTGCAAATGAGTATCTAAATTTTTCAGGAAAAGAATTTTCTAAAAGTAGAAATTGGGCAGTCTGGCTTCCAGATTTTTTGGAAAAATACTCAGCAGATTCATTAAGATATTATCTAACTTCAATTATGCCAGAAACATCTGACTCAGACTTTACTTGGGAAAGCTTTCAGAGTGGAGTAAATAAAGATTTATCAGACGTTCTAGGAAACTTCGTAAGCAGAGTAACTAAATTTACAAATTCAAAATTTGGTGATGAAATTCCTGAATTGACAAAATTTGATAATAACCAAGTGATTATTGTTAATGAATTATCTGATAAGGTTTCAAACCTATCAAACCATATGAATAATGTTGAAATAAGAAAAGCATGTGCAGAGTTGCGAAACATATGGACCATAGGCAATGAGTACCTTCAAACCGCAGAGCCATGGAAGATATATAAAGAAAATCCAATTGAAGCAGGGTCAATAATAAATTTTTCTTTCAATTTGATCTATCTTTATTCAATTATTTCTGAACCATTTATTCCTGATACGTGCGACAGAATAATCGAAGACTTGGGATTTCCTATGGGGTCTACTTGGCCCGAAGATTTGGATTCCTTTTTACAAACAGTAAAAGGTGGGCAAAAATTTAACGTTCCAGAAAATTTGTTCCAAAAAATATCTGACGAAGAAAGGGAAACCTTTGCCGCTAAATTCTCAGGAAACTAAAATTTTTCTCGTAAACTTTTACTAAATTTTAGGCGCAAAATAACTAAAGGCCTGAAAACCCACTCCACTAATGAGAGAAGTTACGACCCCACCCCAAAACATATCAATTAAAGTCATTTGAATCTTCCAATCTTTGAGAACCAAAAAGTTTGTAAAATCATATACTCCGTAGCAAAGCAGTCCCAAAAAAAACCCAGACGCTAATGTCTGTGAAAAAGACCCACTCTTAAAACCAGAAAAATAACAAAAGTAAAATACGCCTGCTACATAAAAAATATAATATAGTAGTGTTACATAAAGATTAATTTGGGGGCGCATTAAGTGACCAATATGTTTTGAAAAAAAAGGCCCCATAAAAAATGTTAGCATCAATGCTTCTATTACGACAAACACCAAAAACATTATTATATAAGTGGCAAAAATCTGCATAAACCCTCCTATAATAAACATCTAGGTAATTTAGGCAAAATAATCAATAGGGATATAAATTGACATTTAATTTTCTTTTAAAAAATTTCTCACTTATCCTTTACATCATTAAAAGGGGTAGTATTGTCTCAATTATTAGTAAATAGGTTTTAGTAACTATTTTAACGGATAAAAGCACGCGGGCGTGATGGAACTGGTAGACATACCAGACTTAAAATCTGGAGGCCGAATGGCCGTGGGGGTTCGAGTCCCCCCGCCCGCACCAAGAGCTGAACATTCAAATATATCATAGTTTTTAGGCAGAAATGGAAACCTTAATTTGTATTCTCTAGAATTATCAGAAAATGGGGTCAGGATACCCCTAATACATTGGAAGGGGCCTCAAAATACTTCACCTGTATTTCATTGGGCCCACGCTACCGGTTTCAATGGCGAAACTTATCGAACACTTTTAGAGCCATTGAGTAAGCGGTTTAACGTTTACGCTTGGGATTTGCGTGGGCATGGGAGGTCTCTGGAAAATACGTCAATCATAAAAGATAGTGATATTTATACGACATATGTAAAGGATTTGAGTTCAGTAATTTCTTCGCTTTATAGGAAACACAATTCAAAGATATTCCTTGGAGGTCATTCCATCGGTGCAACAATTTCAATATCCGCCGCTGCTGAAAATATAAAGCTTATCGAGTCTTTATTACTAGTGGACCCAGTAATTTTTAACTGGTACTCAAAATATTTAATGAATATTGCAAGAATTTTGAATTTAAATGTTCCCGATGCATATTTATCGCAAAATGCAAAAAGAAGACGCCAGGAATGGCCGAGCATAGAAAATTTAATTAAATCTTATGAAGGAAGAGGCGCTTTTAAAACCTGGAAAAGAGATTTCCTAATTGATTATATCAGAGCAGGAACCACGGTATCAGGAAATTCTACGTTCTTATCTTGCCATCCTGAATGGGAATCGAGAAATTTCAAAGCATTCGACTCGGTATACATACTTAAAGCAATTAGAAGCTTAAAGCTCCCTGTTAGGTTGCTATTAGCCCAAAAAGGGTCTACTACCAAATCATTGTCAGCCTTCAGAAATAACAAAAATAATCTCAATCTGGTTGTAGAAAACAGCACACATTTTATACCGATGGAATTCCCTGAAATAGTGCAAAAAGAAATTCTCGACCTCCTTATAGAGCAATAATAATTGATAAGAATAAATCAAAGATCAACAGGAGCAATTTTTCTCAATAAGAAAACACCTCCTCACATTTTTACGTTAGTAATTTTAGCAGGCGTACAAGCTCTAAATATGAATTTATTTCTTCCGAGCCTTCCAACCATGGCAGAATATTTTAATGTAAGCTATAGTGTCATGCAGCTTTCCATATCAGGATATTTTGCAGCTACTGCCTTTTTACCCATAATTATTGGACCCATATCTGATCGCATGGGCAGACGGCCCGTCATGATATGTGCAATATTGATATTTATATTAGCTGCTATCTGTTGTGAATTTTCTAAAAGCTTTGGGTATTTTTTATTTTTCCGAATAATTGAAGCTACCATTGCGGCCGGAATGGTTCTCGGAAGAGCTATAGTAAGAGATATGGTATCAATGAATCAGGCTGCATCTATGATAGGTTATATCACAATGGCAATGACCATTATGCCAATGCTAGGCCCTGCAATAGGAGGATTAATAGAGGAAAATTTTAAATGGCAGGCTTCCTTTAGATTAATGTCCATCCTGGGTTTTATAGCCTTACTCGTCGTATGGTTTGATCAAGGAGAAACCATTAAAGAAAAGCAAACGTCCATAAAACGACAGTTCTCATCATATATTAATTTATTCAAATCTAAATTATTTTGGCTTTACTCTTTGACTGCCGGATTTTCTGTTGCCTGCTATTATAGTTTTCTAACGGGAGCTCCTATTGTTGCTGAAAGATATTTCCAAACCACTCCAAGCCAACAAGGTTATTTATTTACTATAGTAGGACTTGGATATATCCTCGGAAATTTTTTGACCGGAAAATATACGGTTAGAATTGGAATGAATAAAATGATGTTTATGGGATGCACTGTCACAATATTAGGACCAACACTTCAAGTTATTCTTATGCCGTCACCAATAATGGGTCCCCTTACTCTATTTGGCCCAATGTTTTTCGTTGGCTTAGGAAATGGAATGACTTTACCCAATGCATCTTCAGGTATGGTTTCTATCAATCCCAAATTAGCCGGGAGTGCTTCAGGTTTAGGCATGGCGATAATGATTGGTACTGGTGCCGCAATATCTGCTTTCACCGGATCTATATTAGGTTCTGGAGCAAGTCCTTACCCTCTCATCTTGATGGTTCTATTCGCTACAATAATGAGTTCCATCACATCTTTTTCTATTTTTAAGCTTGGAGAGCCAAAGTGATTTAATAACTATTTTGCTTCTTCTAAGGCACTATGAATAGTATTATATCTTTTAACGGAGAATTCCTTTTGAATTTCAAGTAATTCTAAACTTAAAGCAATTGGATTTATTATTTCTTTTTGTTTCAAAAAATTTTCAGCCCTCGTATAAATATCGTTTGCAATGTTTTTTCTAACATCTTCAGATCTTCCTTCACCCATTCGAAGTACCATATCTACAAAACTATATTTTGCTTTTCGGTCAGCTATTGAACTTACATCGGCTGCCAAACCACGTACACGGATTCCACCTACTGGAAAGTAAGAGGTTTCACGCATCGCGTCAGAAAGCTCATCACATAATTCCTGAATCTCAAAACAGTTAGACAAATCCTTGGAATACTCAAAAGTTAGGTGCGCCATGAAGCCCCCTGTGTTCGCTAATACATGTCAAATATTTTATGGACTAAATATATAAAATTTTCAACCTGTTGAACAATGACATTTTAGTTCCATTATTTATTCAAGTATAGTATTCAATATCAAAAATTAGCTTAAACAAATCGAAATTCAGTTTCCGAAAGTTACCATGTCATTACAAGAGAACTTAGAAAAAGTAAAAAGCTATCTACGGAAAAATTTTCCAGACGGTACAGTTTATAATCATATTAATGGAGGATCTGTTTCCTCTCATTCAGGTAATACGTTTACAAGTTTTTCACCCACAAATTTAGATCCATTGGCCAATGTTTCAGAAAGCGGCAAAGAAGACGTAGACAGGGCAGTTCAGGCATCTGTAGATTCTTTCCCGGACTGGAGAGACCTTTCCGGAAAGGAGAGAAGAAAAATTCTCCTGGATATTGCTAGTGGAATAAAAAATCGTGCTGAGGAAATAGCACTTATAGAGTCCATAGATACAGGTCAAGCAATCAGGTTCATGGAAAAGGCTGCATTAAGAGGCGCAGAAAATTTTATTTTCTTTGCCGAGAAAGCCGTTGAAGCGCGAGACGGAGCTAGCTTGTTGGCACCCGAGCAAATAAATATCACGAGCAGAACCCCTATAGGGCCTGTAGGGGTTATAACACCGTGGAATACCCCTTTCATGCTTTCAACTTGGAAAATCGCACCTGCGCTCGCTGCCGGATGTACAGTTGTTCACAAGCCTGCAGAGCTCTCCCCAATTACAGCAAAAATTCTTCTAGAAATAGCTGAGGAAGCCGGATTGCCTCCTGGTGTATGGAATATCATTAATGGTTACGGAGAAACAGCCGGAAGGTATTTAACAGAGCACCCAGACATTAAAGCAATTTCTTTCGTTGGTGAAAGTGCTACTGGAAAGAAGATTATGAAGCAAGGATCAGATACTCTTAAGAGAAATCACTTTGAATTGGGAGGAAAAAATCCCGTTATTGTTTTCGAAGATGCAGATACTGAAAATGCCGTAAAGGCTGTAGCATTTATGATTTTTTCATTAAACGGAGAAAGATGTACATCTTCTAGCAGACTTTTGGTTCAAAACTCAATTAAGGTGGAATTTATTGAGAGGCTCAAGGAGATTATCACTAATATAAAAGTGGGGCATCCATTAGATGAGGAAACTGTGATTGGACCTCTAATTAGCCCAGAACATGAAAAGAAGGTTTGCTCTTATTTTGACATTGCAAAAAATGAGGGCGCTAAAATTGAAATGGGTGGGGCTAAAGTCCTCGATAAAGAACTAAAAAGCGGCTGTTATGTATCTCCCACTCTTTTTACAAACGCTTCAGAAAATATGAAAATTTCTCAAGAAGAAATCTTTGGTCCCGTATTAACAGTAATTGGATTTGATAAAGAAGACGAAGCTATTAGAATTGCTAACAACGTTAAATACGGTTTAGCAGGTTATGTATGGACCCAAAATTTAAGTAAAGCGTTGAGGGTGACTGAGAAAATGAATGCAGGAATGATTTGGGTGAATTCTGAAAACATCCGACACCTCCCGACACCTTTTGGAGGAACAAAAGACTCCGGAATTGGAAGAGACGGCGGGGATTGGTCTTTTGATTTTTATATGGAAACAAAAAATGTGTGCCTTCCAACTATAGACAAGGAGATCAAAGGTCTCACAAAATAGGAATTATTTTTATGCCCTTACCAAAAGTTAATCTGGAACCTGATTTTGATATCTTGCGAATATCCCACACTAAATTTTATGTAAAAGATTTAGAGAAAAGTAGATTATTTTATGAGAAAATCTTAGGCTTACAGGTTACAGCAGAAGCAGAAAAGCAGATTTTTCTTAGAGGGATGGAAGAGCGAACCCATCATTCATTGATTTTAGAAGAAGGAGATTCTGCTAAAGTTGAGAGCCTCAGCTTTAGATTAAAAAGCGAAGGTGAGATCGATAAAGCTGCCTCATACTTCAACAAAATTGGCTGTGAATTTGAGTGGGTTGAAAGACCTTTTCAAGGCAAGACATTAAGAACTTTAGACCCCCACGGTATGCCTCTTGAATTTTTTTATATTATTGAGCGTTTGCCAACCATTCATCAAAAATATTATTTATATAAAGGTGTTAAACCTCTCCGGGTCGATCATTTCAATGTATTTTCTCCCAATGTAGACGAAAGTGTTAGATTTTATAATGAGATTGGATTTCGAACAACGGAATATACTGAGGATAGCAAAACTAAAAAACTGTGGGCAGCCTGGATGCATAGAAAGGGCGGAGTACATGATATTGCTTTTACAAATGGGGTAGGACCTCGCTTCCATCACTTAGCTTTTTGGGTAGCACATCCAATAAATATTATTGATCTTTTAGACCTCATGGCTTCTAAAGGGTATGTAAGTAATATTGAAAGGGGTCCTGGTCGTCACGGGATATCAAATGCCTTCTTTCTGTATATTTTAGATCCTGACGGCCATAGAATAGAGATATATTGTTCTGACTACCAAACGATTGACCCAGATCATGAGCCTATACATTGGGATTTAACCGACCCTCAACGCCAAACTCTCTGGGGTGCTCCAGCTCCAAAGTCTTGGTTTGAACACGGAACAAATTTTCTAGGAGTTCCAACAAAGAAGTCTTCGCTTAAATCCAAGCCAATTGTAGCACCTTAAGTTAAACTAATAGAGAAAGAATAGCATTATGAAACTTGTATCTTTTTCAATAAATGGAAAAAAATCATATGGCGGGTTAAATGGTGATTTTGTGGTTGAAGCTCCTGCAGAGGTTCTTAAAACGTATGTCGATGTTTCAGAAGCAGCAAATATGAATGAACTCGAATATCTATTTGAGCAGTCATCTTCAAAAAACCAATACGATGTAAGAGATATCAAATATCTGCCCCCAATCACAAGACCCAATAAAATTATATGTGTTGGGGTTAATTTTCCAGATCGAAATGCTGAATATAAAGACGGATCTTCCACTCCTCAAAACCCATCTCTTTTCATCAGATTTCCTTCGACCTTTACTGGACATTTAAACCCCCTAGTAAGACCTCCAGAATCAGAGCAATTAGATTACGAAGGTGAAATAGCTATTGTTATTGGGCGTCCAGGCCGTAGGATAAAGAAAGAAAGTGCATTCAATCATATTGCAGCATTTACACTATGTAACGAAGGCACAATTAGAGATTGGCTAAGGCATGCAAAATTCAACGTCACCCAGGGTAAGAACTGGAATAAAAGCGGTTCTCTCGGACCATACTTGTTGCGATTTAAAGATAAAGCACAGTTAATCAACAAAGAGATACAAACACTTGTCAATGGTGAGCTCCGTCAAAATGATAATACGAATAATATGATTTTTGGATTCGACTATATCATCCAGTATGTCTCTACATTCATAGAACTTTCTCCAGGAGATGTTCTAATCTGTGGCACCCCCACGGGGGCAGGTGCCCGGTTCGATCCACCAAAGTGGTTAAAACCAGGTGATGTTGTAGAAGTAAAAGTGGATGGAATTGGAAATTTAATTAACAGCGTGCAGGATGAAAATATATAATGAGGGAAGAGGACATTAAAAGAACAGCAGATGATCTTTTTAATGCTGAAAAGAACCTTATACAAATTGATTTAATTTCAAGAGACTTCCCAGAAATAACCTTGGAAGAAGCCTATGCAATTCAAGAAAAATTAATCGAAAATAAATTGTCCTCTGGACTAATAAAAAAAGGTTGGAAAATAGGGCTTACTTCGAAAGCAATGCAAAGAGCCTTAAATATTGAAACTCCAGATAGTGGTGTCCTTTTTGATAACATGTTCTTTCAGAACGAATCTCAAATACCTAAAAATCGTTTTATTAAACCAAGGATAGAGGCAGAAATAGCATTTGTTATGAAAGCCAAAATTTCAGGTAAGGAAATCACAAAATCAGAAATAATAGAGGCAACTGATTATGTATGCCCAGCATTAGAAATTTTAGATACCAGAATAAAAAGAAGCGATCCCACCACTGGGCAAACTCGAAAAATATTTGATACAATTGCGGATAATGCGGCTAACGCCGGCATTATTCTTGGCAACCAAACTCACAAAATCAAGGATTGGGATTTGCGTCGGGTTGGATGTATCTTAAAGAAAAATAATGAAGTTGAAGAAACAGGCTTAGGAGCAGGTATACTAGATGATCCGGTAACTGGGATATTATGGCTAATAAGGAGGTTAGCGGACTATAATAAATATTTAGATAAAGGTGATGTGGTCTTATCTGGAAGCTTTATCAGGCCTGTAGAAACTAACTTTGGAGATCAAATTAGTGCCGATTTTAATGATTTTGGAACTGTGTCTTGCACATTTTAAAAACTTAATTTGATGCTAACGTTAATCCTTCATTAAGGGCATCGCCTATTTTTTTCACATCTTCGGCCGTAACAATTAAAGGAGGAGAAAGTATCACATTAGGACCGGATACACGCACTAAAACCCCAGCATTGTAGGCACCTTCAAAGACTTTCCCTGCAGTTTCCTTGTCTATAGGCTTCTTTGTTTTTCTATCACTCACTAATTCCATAGCAGTCATTAATCCCTGCCCTCTGACATCACCTATTATTTCGAATTTAGCTTTAAGCTCTTCTAAAATTTTTAACAGCTGGTCACCGCGGGATGCAGCATTTTCTTGAACCTTTAGTTTGGAAATTTCTGGCAAACACGCTAATGCAGCAGCAGCCCCTACAGGATGACCACTATAGGTATAACCATGACCAATAGAACCAAATGATGACTTGTCATTCTCAAAAATATCAGAAACTTTTGAAGAAATCATTACAGCACCAAATGGGAAATAACCATTGGTAATGGCCTTAGCAATACACATTAGGTCTGGCTTAACCCCCCAGAGCCTAGATCCCGTTAAAGCTCCTGTTCGACCAAAAGCCGTAATTATTTCATCTGCAATAAGTAAAATTCCATGATCATCACATATCTTCCGCACCATTGGCATAAATGATTTGTGTGGAGGGATAACACCTCCAGCACCTAAAACAGGTTCCATAATAAAAGCCGCAATAGTGTCAGGTCCTTGAAAATTAATTTCATCTTCCAATGCTTTAATACAAAAGGCAGAAAGTTTTTCGGGGTCCTCTTCATCAAAAGGATTTCGATAAGTATAAGGACTTGCTATCTGAAAACATCCCTGCATTAAGGGCTCATAATTTCTCCGAAAATTTGCATTTCCATTTACACTTGCTCCTCCAAAATGAGTACCATGATAGCCTTTCTTTAAACTTAAAAACTTTGTCCTATCCTTATCTCCTCTGATTTTATGGTATTGCCTTGCCAGCCTAAGAGACGTTTCTACACTATCTGAACCACCACTAGTAAAAAATGCCTTTGTTAAACCATCTTCCTTGAACCAATTACTCAACTCTTCAGACAACCTAATGGTTGGCCCTGTGCTTGTACCTCTGAAAATAGAATAATAAGGGAGCTTTTCCAATTGATCAGAAATTGCCTTCTTTATAGGATTGCAACTGTAACCCAAATTTACATTCCAAAGCCCTCCAACGCCGTCAATTAGCCTTCGGCCATCGACATCTATAACTTCCACACCTTCTGCCTCTGTAATGATTTTAGGAGGGTTGGTTATCATTTCAGCAGGATGAGCCATTGGATGCCATACATGCTTTGCATTATGTTCCTTTAAAAAATTCTGTTCCAAAATTTGTGAGCCCTTCATTTATAAATACTGATATACTTGCTTTAAATTTGATACGATCTTATTTTAGATTATATTACATTGAACAACGTAAGCAAATCTAAAACTATAATGGCAAAAATTGAAAATCCTCTAATCGCTGTAGTAGGCACATTTGATACCAAAACAGACGAGTTGCAATACTTAGCAGAAAAAATCCAAACCGCTGGAGGAATTCCCATTACAATAGATGTAAGCGTATTAGGGGAAACCTCATTCAAGCCGAAGTTTTCAAAGCATGATGTGGCTTTATCAGCAGGATCTACAATAGATAAAATAACTGATACAGATGATGAAAATATTGCAATGCAAATTATGGCAAAAGGCGCTGCTCAACTGATTAAAAAACTCTACACCAAAAATGAGATAAATGGGTTTATTGCACTAGGTGGCACCATGGGAACCGACTTAGCTCTAGAATGTGCCTCATCCCTGCCCTTAGGTTTTCCTAAATATATTGTATCAACAGTAGCTTTTTCGCCTTTAATTCCACCAGATAGAATGCCCGCGGATATCCAAATGATCCTTTGGGCTGGAGGATTATATGGACTGAATGACATATGTAAAAGTTCTCTAAGTCAAGCTGCAGGGTCAATTGTTGGGTCAGCATCAATAGTTGAAAAGCCGGACTTTAAAAAACCTTTAGTGGGCATGACATCACTCGGAAAATCAACTCTATCCTATATGGTGCATCTAAAACCTGAATTGGAAAAAAGAGGTTTCGATACTGCTGTATTTCATTCAACAGGTATGGGCGGTAGAGCCTTTGAAAATTTAGCTAATGAGAATAAATTCTCACTTGTAATAGATTTTTGTCTTCAGGAATTTACAAATTATGTTCACGGATCAATCGTAAATAGTGGAAAGGATCGGTTAGTTAATGCAGGAAAAAATGGTATACCACAAATTGTGGCACCGGGGGCGTCAGATCTAGTGGATATCCAGTCCTGGGGAGAAAAACCAGCACGCTTTAAAGGTAGAGAATACCATGCCCATAATAGACTAATTGGATCGTTCTCACTATCGAAAAGAGATAGAGAGAAAACTGCAAAAGATATAGCAAAAACTTTAGCTAAAGCAAAAGGTCGAACCCATGTTCTTATCCCTAAACAAGGAATTCAAGAATGGGATAGGAAAGGTGAAGCTCTTCATGATCCAGAAGGTCTCAGTCATTTCTGCAAAACTCTGAAAAGGGAAATTTCAGAGCCAGTAACTTTTGATGAATTAGATTGCCATATAAATGACAAAGCATTTTCAACTAAGACCCTTGAAATTGTTGACGAATGGATAAAAACGGGCGTTATTAAGTTTTAAAGGCCCCAATCTAATGGTAAAGGAAAATGCTGAAAATATGACTTCAAGTGAAAAACAAAAAACCTTTATATCATATGCTTCAGGACCTAAATTTAAGTCTGATACAATTGCGCTGTCTTTTAAGAGCTACATACCTTTGGAACGGAAATTCAAAATTGAAGATCTTTTTGAATTTAAGAGAAAAGATGGTGACCTATTTTTGTCCTTTATATGTTTGCTTTTTGCAGGATTTATCATTTTCAATTTCTCCTCAGAAACTGGTTGGGAAGATCGTGCATTAGATCATAAAAGATTTGGAAAAATACTAAAACAACCATGGGTGGGTCCTTTGGCATGCGTAACAATTTTACTGCCAGCTGCTCTGTTAAATATCCTACCATCATATCGAAGGTGGATTTACAAAAAAAGAAATCTAATCCCAAGTCGATTTTTTCATGAATTTTCGATTTGGATAAAAGCTCTTGAATTTATAGGTTATTTCTTAATTTACACTCTCTCAATTAGATATCTTGGATATTTTTTATCTACAGTAATATTTGGAGTTTTTCTTACAAATAGACTGGGTTATACGGCGTTAAAATGGCAAATTCGAAGCATTCTTACCACAATCGCAATCGTTCTAATCTTTCGAACTTTTCTAAAAATCAAAACTCCTGTTAATATTTGGCTCTATGAATTTTTTCCCCAAAATACAGAGACATTCATGAAGATTTACTTTTGATGGAAAACTTTTGGTTAGGTTTAAATAACTTACTAGATCTACAAGTCTTAATAGCTCTTTTTGTCGGAGCAATAGGAGGTATGGTAATTGGAGCAATACCAGGCATTGGCCCAGCTATTGCCATATCAATACTTTTACCAGCAACAATCTTTCTTCCAGACCTTGTTAGCCTCATTTTATTATTGGGTGTCTATGGTTCAAGCATGTATGGTGGAGCCATCCCTGCCATACTTATTAATACGCCAGGAACTCCTGTAAATGCTTTATCAACCTATGATGGTTACGCCCTAACGAAACAAGGAAATCCTGCAAAGGCACTTTCTATTGCCTACTCTTCTTCATTTTTTGGGGGCTGTTTTTCGGTTCTTATTGCTCTCTCTTCCCTTATTGCTTTTGGACCTTACCTACAAAACGTTGGCGCACTTTTTGGGCAACGGGATATTTTTATGGCTGCCCTTTTAGGA
>Ga0208410_1000942_pt1 | contig 15856 bp, 11 predicted proteins | sample ETN02SmetaG_3_FD_185787 | JGI IMG/M metagenome (GOLD analysis project Ga0208410, IMG submission 185787) | Marine microbial and viral communities from oxygen minimum zone, Eastern Pacific Ocean - ETNP2014F10-02SV257 (SPAdes) (version 2) | ecosystem: Environmental > Aquatic > Marine > Oceanic ... | reverse complement strand
AAAGATTATTTCAAATGGCTAACAGGGAAGCAAAAAATAAAATCAAGAATTTTGCATAATGCTAACTATTCAAATAAAGATTTAGAATTATTTTATTGGACAGCGGCTGCTTATGGAGGAGCGGTAAGTTCCAGCGGTGGAGACCCTAAGTGGATCATAAAGCTACCTAGAATAGGGAAGCTGCTAAATACTATAGTTGATATAGATTCATCCTGGAATAATGGTGCTGCTCTTGTTGCGTTGATCTCATATACGATGAATAATCCATTACTATCTCCTAGTGAAGCAGATTCAGTATCTAAGAACCTTTTTAACCAAGCTATAGAGGCTTCTAAAGGTAAAGATATGGGGCCTTATATTACCTATGCAGAATCTGTTTCAAAAACTAGACAAAGAAAAGATGAATTTGTATTATTATTAAATGAAGCTTTAAAGATAAAAATTAATTCTTCCAAAGAATTTCAATTAACTAACACAATTAGTAAAAATAGAGCAGAATGGCTTTTAGATAATATTGATGAGTTTTTTTACTAAAAAGGTAACATAATATGAAAAAAATCATAATCTACTTTTTATTTTTTCTGATAATATCGGATTCTTTGGCAGCAAGGAAAACTGTCATAAAAATGGCAACTTTAGCTCCAGAAGGCACACCTTGGTATTCGTTGATTGCAAAAATGGGTGAAAGATGGAGTGAAGAAACAAAAGGAAATGTACGACTTAGAATTTATCCTGGAGGTATTGTTGGTGACGAGAGAGATATGATAAGAAAAATGAGAATTGGGCAGATCCATGGTGCAGCTATTTCCGCGGAGGGTCTTTCTGAGGTTAATCCTCAGTATACTTACTGTTTTATACCGTTATTATTTCAGCAGTATGAAGATATTGATTTTATTAGAGATCAAATTAAAGATGACCTGGTAAGTGGTGCTGAAAAAAATGGAGTAAAGGTATTGACCATGGTTGATGTTGGTTGGGTTTATTGGTTTAGTACCGAGGCTGTTTTTACACCAGATGATTTAAAAACTCAAAAAATCTGGACCTGGGCTGGTGATTATAAAACAGCAAAATTATGGGATGAAGCGGGTTTTAATTCAATACCCTTATCAGTCCCAGATGTTCATTCAAGTTTGCAAACTGGGCTTGTAAATGCAATGGCTTTTCCGCCGCTATATGTTGCAGCAAATCAATATTTTGGTATCACGAAAAATATGTTAAATATGAAATGGGGAATCTTGACAGCTGCTCTGGTGATTGATCTAAAAGTTTGGAATAGAATTAAACCAAAATATCAAAAAGCAATGATCAAAGTTTCTGATGAAATTGGCGTAGAATATCAGCTGAATAATCGAAAAGAAGAGGATGAGGCTGTAAATGTGATGAAAGATTATGGATTGCAAGTTAATGACTTAAGTCTAGAACAAATAGAGGAGTGGAATACTTTAGTTGAATCCATGTATCCACTAATAAGGGGTAATATTGTTCAAAAAGAAATTTTCGATAGAGTAATAAAATTGAAAGATAAAATGCCTTCGAGATTAAAATAGGTATTGATTTTGAATGCCATCAATAAAATAGAAAACTATTTCGCTTGCTGTGTTTTTATTTTACTGGTAACGCTACCATTTTCGGATTTACTAATCAGGGAGATTATTAAACCTTTAATTACCACATTTACAAAAATACCTGCTTCACAAACACTTGTATCTCATTTAACTTTATTAATTGGTTTTAGTGGTGCAATAATTGCTTCAAGAGAAGACAAGTTGCTTTCATTATCAAATTACTCTTTATTTGATGAGAAACTAACGGGATATATTGTTCATGGCTCAAGGTGGTTATCAATATTTATTACCCTAATGCTCATGGTAGGTGGTATTGACTTAGTGCTCGTTGAGCTTTCATTTGAGCACCCAGCATATGTCGCTCCAAACCTACCTCGCTGGCTATTTCAAACTGCTATTCCATTAGGATTTTTTATTATAACTCTTCATCTATTATCTAAAATGAAGAAAAATATTTTTTCTATTGAAGGCCTAGTGTTCTTACTCGTTTCAGTGGGTTTTTTATTTTTTCATGATTTTTTTAGAGGAAATTCACTTATTATTTATACAGCCATAGCATTTTTTATTGTCGCTATTTTAAATGGTGCACCTATTTTTATCATTCTATCGGGTTTTGCTATTTTATTTTTCTATTATGACTATGTACCAATTTCTGCAGTTATTGCTGAGTCATACAGAATTGTAGTATCTCCGCATTTAGCTACTATTCCACTATTTACGTTAGCAGGATATTTTCTAGCAGAGAGTAAAGCATCAGATAGGTTAATAAGCGTATTCAAAGCTTCTTTTGGTTGGCTTCCTGGTGGCACTCCGGTTATTGTTCTTTTAATTTGTGGATTTTTTACAGCGCTCACAGGCGGTTCTGGTGTTACCATTCTTGCATTGGGAGGACTTTTATTCCCGATGTTATCTAAAGATGGATATAATAAGAACTTTTCACTAGGTCTGATTACAGCATCAGGATCTATTGGTTTATTGTTCCCTCCTAGTCTACCTCTGATTCTTTATGGTGTGACTGCAGGTATATCAATAAAAAGTATTTTCTTAGCAGGTATTATCCCTGGGATATTCTTAATCATTATATTATCTATTTGGTCATATTTTTCTGGTGAGGTAAAACATATTGAAATAAGTAAGTTTGATTTCAGGTTAGCATTAAAGACCTCTTGGGAAACAAAATGGGAATTATTTATTCCTATTATTGTTCTTTTTGGTATTTTTGGAGGACACGCAAAACTTGTTGAGACAGCAGCATTTACAGTTGTGTATGTATTTGTTATTGAGACTTTTGTGTATAAAGATCTCAAACTTAGCGATGCTCCTAAAATTATAGTATCCTGTGCGACATTAGTAGGTGGAGTTTTAATTATTATAGGCTCTGCTATGGGGTTAACTAGTTATCTTGTTGATGCGCAAATTCCCATGGCCATATTATCTTTTATGAAAGAGATTATCCATTCAAAATACGTTTTTCTAATCTTATTAAATATTTTTCTATTAATTATTGGTTGTTTAATGGATATCTTTAGTGCGATTATAATTGTTGTGCCATTAATCGCTCCTCTTGGGGTTCACTATGGTGTCGACCCAATTCATCTAGCGATAATTTTCATCGCTAATCTTGAGTTAGGCTATTTAACTCCCCCAGTCGGTATGAATCTATTTCTATCTGCTTATAGGTTTGAGGAGAAAATGCCCATTATTTATAAATCAACTTTGCCGTATTTTATAGTTTTACTGATAGCTGTTATTGTGATAACCTATTTCCCAGCTATGACTCTTTGGTTGGTTTAAAAGTATTTTTTTAACATATGAATCACACCTTGACATAACCTTGGTCTATTGAATATATTCTTTGCTCATTAAACAGGAGTACTATTATTAAATAAACGCTATTTTTACCTCAGAAGTTGAGGTGTTATTATATTAAATTTTCACTATCTAGGAGACTTTCCATGAAGCGTTTTATTGTAGTACTCGTTGTACTTCAAACATTAATTAGTTCCCTCTTCGCGCAAAGCGAGGCTGGAGCCATTTTTCTTTTAATAGCACCTGGTGCTAGAGCAGGTGGTATGGGCGAGGCGCAGGTTGCTGTTGCTGATGATGCATATGCAAGCTACTGGAACCCAGCAGGATTAGGTTTTTTAAAAGGATCAGAAGCAGCTCTGATGCATGTAAATTGGCTTCCGGGTTTAGCTGATGATATGTACTATGAATTTCTAGGATTTAGAAAACATTATGATAAGCTTGGTACATTAGGTGGTCACGTAATTTTTCTGAATTTAGGAGAGCAAGTAAGAACAAGTGAAATTGGTGAAGAGCTTGGTACATTTACCAGTTATATGACTGCTTTTTCTATGTCTTATGGTGCTCTAATATCTCAAAAGAAATCGTTTGGTATAAACGCAAAGATCTCATACCAGCACCTTGTTGAAATTGGAGCAGGTAGTGAAAAAGGGAAGGGAACTTCATTAGACTTTGGTTTTGACATTGGTTATTTGCATAAAGATTGGTTAATCGATGATTTAACCTTTGGGTTTAACTTATCTAATATCGGACCAAAAGTTTCTTTTATAGACCCTGACCAAGCTGATCCCCAGCCGACGAATTTAACCTTAGGTTTTAATTATGGTATCGTTAATTCTGAGTTTAACAAACTAAACATTGTTTATGATGTTGATAAACTTTTAGTCGCTTCCTATCCGGATATGGATTGGGATGATAATGGTTATATTGGTGGTTATGATGAAGATGGTAACCAAAGCCCCGGTAATGACTATAACAAAAAAGGACAAATAGAGATTGCTCACACAGATCCCATTTATTTAGCATTATTTACCTCATGGGTGGATGATTGGTTCTTAGGAGGAGATATTGATAAAGCTATCTCAGGTGAGTATGGTGATAAGGTAATTGGTGGATGGACTTGGGATGAATCAATGGATTTAAATGGTAATAATGAACCAGATGCTAATGAAATGAGTCAGACAAATGACTTAAACCCTGGCGATGATGGATGGGGTATATATAACGAATGGGGTCAGAAAGAAGTTGGTAATAGTGATGATCGTAGTCTGTCTGATGAACTTGATAAATTAGTCCATAATTTCGGTCTTGAATATTGGTATGGAGAGTATTTTGCGATACGAACTGGTTACTATTATGATAAAACTGGAAAAATTAGTAATCCAACTTTTGGTATTGGATTACGGTTTGCTGGTTATGGTTTTGATTTTGGTTATACCTATGGTGAACCTGGACATCCGCTAACCAATACAATGAGATTTTCCTTAAATATGGAATATTAATTTAGCCTTTGTGAAGATTAGCTCTTTTAAAAGTCTGATCTCGTTTGTTCTCAGCTTACCAATTCTTTTAAATGCAGATATAACAGGTGATTTAAAAGTATGTGCACTAAAAGTTGAGTTTCAGGAAGATTCTAAAGAAAGTACCACTGGGAATGGTAAATTTCTTCAATCTATTCAAGGTATCGACTGTAATCCGTATCATATAGATGCTCCACCACACGATAACGATTATTTTTATTCACAATTAAAAGCTACAAATAATTATTTTAAATCTGTATCCTATGGGAATTTTGGTCTAGATACTTTAGCCAGTAGCGTTTTACCAATAAATAATTCCGCCTATTTATTACCAAATGAAATGTCATATTACTATCCTTACAATCAGGATAGTATCGCTGAAAAAAGACTAGTTGAACTCTATATTCATTCTCTGGAAGCAGCATATAGTCAGGATGAAATTAGTTTTTCTGAATATGATTTAATTATTGTTTTTCACGCAGGTATAGGACAAGACTTTTCTTTGCCTTTTTTAGATCCAACTCCTGAAGATATTCCATCAACCTTCGTCGACTCAAAAATGATTGAAGAATCTATTGGTGTAAATAGTATATCAATTGGGAGTTCTCAAGTTAGTAAAGGGATAATACTACCTGAATCTCAAAACCATTTAAACTTTGACATTTCTAATACAATGTTTGCAGGAGAGCCTGACCCTTGTGAGTATCAGTTCGGTTTAAATGGAACTCTCTCTTTAATGATTGGTTTTGCGGTTGGTCTTCCACCATTATGGGATATTGAGAATGGTAAAAGTAGAATTGGTATTTTTGGGCTTATGGATCAAGGTTCCAACAATGGTAGGGGATTAATTCCTTCTCCACCTGACCCTTGGTCTAGGATATATGCTGGTTGGGAGAGGCCAATAGATATACGTTCAAATTCTCAAATTAATATTCCAAAAAGAAGTAAGAATAATATTTTGAAAGTAGCTATAAACGAGAATGAATACTTCTTGGTTGAAAATAGAAACAATCATTTTAAAAAAGGAGTAAGTATAGACTCTGCTAGATTTAAAGTATATCAGGACACGGATGAATATCCATCATTTATTGAAACACTGATGGATTCTGTCCCGTTAAATACTGATGATAATGGCGTTATTGTTGGGTTACCTAGCTATGACTTGGGTCTTCCTGGATCAGGCTTATTGATATGGCATATAGATCAGCGATTAATTGAGGCCGGTATTTCAACGTATGAGATCAATAAAGATGTAAATAATATGGGTGTTGATTTAGAGGAGTCTGATGGTGCTCAGGATATAGGAAATGACTCATTTTTCCCATTTTATGACCCATCATCTGGATATTTTGGCGATATGTGGTTTTTTGAAAATCCAGAATATTTTAGAGCGAATCCTCAAAATGAAGGATCACTGCCATCATTTACCAAAGATACTTATCCAAACACAAACGCTAATAACGGCTCTAAAAGCTATCTGTCATTTGAAAATATAAGTTCGGCTCTAGATACTATGTCCTTAAACATTTACAACGATATCAAGCCATATGGCTTCCATGATTCGACTGCTTTTTACAGATTCGGTATTAAACCAGATAATTATGACAATGTTATTATAATAGGGGGTGCCGATTCTTTATGGTTTAAAAATAGTATAAGTGCTGATTTAAAACTGTTTTTCCATGATATTAATGCTGAAAAACTAATTGTAGGATTTCAAGAAACATCAACTGAATCATTTTTACATGTATTTGAATATTATGAAAGTTCTACTAGGTTTATTGAATATAGGTTTAATGATAGTTATAATGATTTGGAATTTTTCGGTTCTTCTATAATTGATTCGTTAGTGTATCCTATATATAACGAAAATTTTTCAGATTATTCATTTTTTAGTGCTCATGAATGGGGATTGCATAGGAATAGTGTTTTTGGAAATAATTTCATTTACCAGATTGATGAAAATGATAACGGTTTAATTAGTAGAAATATAAATGAATCAGGGAATATTACTTTAGAAAGCATATCAGCTTTTTCTATTTTTGGAATTGATCTATCATTAGATGCAATAGTAAATCCGTTAGTCATTGACCAAGAAGGAAGTCTTACCGCTTATGATAATAACTTATATGTTATGTCTGGATTTCCATTAGATGAAAAAGTTTCGGGCCCTGTTTTAGCTAAAGATATATTAGGCTCCGGAAATCCAGAGATTATTGTTAAATCATCAGATTCTAGTAAAATAAATATTTTTAATAGTAAGGGAATGCTTCTTCAATCTATCTCAACCGGGAAAGATGATGAACTATCATTCTTGCACACAGTTGACCAAAGAAATTACCTATTTACAAGGTATAATATTTTTGAATTTGATAAGGAAGAGGTATCTAGTGGAAATACTTGGTCAAGTTTGCATGGCAATCAAAGTAACTCAAGAAAAGTTCACTTGAATTACTCTTCAAATGTAGACAGCGAAGATTTGGTTTTAAGATCCTATTGTTATCCAAATCCAATTAAGTATAGTTCACTTGCGAAAATTAGAGTAGAAACCAATGATGCTAATAATATTGTTATAAACATATATGATTCCGCAGGATCATTCGTAAAAAAATACTCTAAAAATATTTCCTCAGGAGGGTTTCAAATATCTGAATGGGATTTTGATGCTAGCAAGCTAGAGTCAGGTGTTTATTTTGCTAAGTTAGATGTTAAATCAGCTAACAAGGCATTAATCGATAACTCTAACAAAATAATTAAAATTGCTGTTATAAAATGATTTTCATTCTTTTTGTTATAATTGCATCAAATGCAGCTTTGTTTGGGCAAGCAAAATATAATCACCCAGAACTTGATTGGTATACCTTTGAGACTAAAAATTTTAAAATTCACTATCATGATGGTACAGAAGTATCAGCGAGAGAAGCAGCAACTGTAGCTGAAATGATTTTTCCGAAAATCACTGATTTTTATGATTTTATTCCAGAAACAAAGACTGATATTATTCTTAAAGACACAGACGATTATTCAAATGGAGCCGCTTATTATTATGATAATAAAATTGTTATTTGGGCTTCACCGTTAAATTTTGAATTAAGAGGAAGTCATAGGTGGTTACAAAATGTTATTACCCATGAATATGCGCATATTGTTTCACTACAAAAGTCAATGAAAATGGGAAATAAAATTCCTGGTGCATATTTTCAGTTTATGGGCTATGAAAAAGAAAAAAGAAAAGATGTTTTGTATGGTTTTCCTAATTCTTTAGTTAGTTATCCCATTCCTGGCACCGTTGTGCCTCCATGGCTTGCGGAGGGTATAGCCCAGTATATGTATGATGGTGCAGATTGGGATCATTGGGATACTCATAGAGACATGATTTTAAGAGATAGAGCCATAAATAAAAATTTACTATCTTTTAATGAAATGAATACATTTGGTAAAAAAGGAATTGGGAATGAATCTACATATAACTCTGGGTTTGCTTTATCTAGATATATTGTTTTTAAATATGGTTCAGATATTATCAAGGATTTGATGATTGAGCTTTCAAGTCCATTGCAGTATTCCATTAATGATGCATTTTATAATTTGTTAGATATAGAGGGTGAAGAAATTTATGATGATTTTGTATCTACCCTTGAAGAGAGATATAATAAGCTTGTTTCAACTATTGAAGTAAATCATACAAATCCTATTATTATTAAAGATGAAGGAACTGCAAATATGTTTCCTGTCTGGGCCCCTGATAGTAACGTATTTGCTTATTTAAGTAATAAAAATAATGATTATTTTGGTCAAACGGATCTATTTATTCATAATCTTGATAATGATATAGAGCAAAAAATTTCAGGATCTGTTTTTTCTGCTCCTACCTGGAACCCAGATGGTAATATTATTTATTATAGTAAAAAGCCAAAATTCCCTGATAAGAATGGTTCAAGGTATTATGATATATATGAATATGATATATCAGCAAAAAAAGAAAAAAGGTTAACATTTGGAGCGAGATCATTTTCTCCGGTTTTTATAGAATCTGATAGTAGTATTGCTTTCCTTGCTACAAATGATGGTTCTCAAGATGTATATATATACAATATTGGTCAAGATAAAATTACTCAGATTACTGATATTGAAAGTCGTCCAATCCTGAGCAGCCTTCAGTATAATTATTTTGATAATAGTCTGTATTTCGATATATCGTTCCATCATTACAGAGACATTGCAAAGATATCATTAGATGATTCAACGTATAAGATGGTTTTAAATAATGACCTATGGGATGAACGTAATATAGCTTTCTCAAAAGATGGTGGTCTCATTTATGCTGATGATAAAAGTGGTATCTTTAATTTATATATGATTGATGAAAAAAATGGTGTGCAGGGATATATTACAAATGTTTTTGGTGGATCATTTATGCCAAATATTAATAGAGATGGTAGAGTTTTATACTCATTGTACAAAGATGGTGGCTATAAAATAGCAGTTATAGATACAGTAAAGTTCATAGACGATGACTTGGTTGGTTATTCTAAAACATATTATAAAAAAAATGAGAATTTATCAAAACCCATAACCTTTTTAGACACAACCAAATCTGATAAATATGTTGATCAGTTTCCCAGTATGTTTATTATGCCAAAATTGATGTATGAATATGGAACCGCGAAACCTGGATTTTATTTCTATTCAAGTGAGATTTTAGAGAGATTGAGCTTATTTGGTGGGATGTCATTAAATAGTTTAATGGACACTGACTTATTTTTTATTTTTGAGTTTAATCGTTTGTATCCTACTGTATTTTTTGAAACTTTTTATTTAACCCGAAATACCTCTGATAGAACTCAGTATCAAGATATTTACCAGATAGATAGTGATATCAAATTCAGGATGTTATTATTCCGACCTGGTATTAGATTTCCATTTTATGGTAGCAGTATCGAAATTTTTAGTTCATTACAAAGATATAGAGCTTTTGTTAGTGAGTCGCTTCCTTCCGAGAATCTAGAAGCTGGAGTAGCTTATGATTATTACAATGGTGTATCATTAAATTTTGATTGGAAACTAGATGTGATAAAACCTCGCCTTGATGGGGGAATAAATCCTTCAAATGGATTTAAAGTAGCAGCAAAAGTTGATTTTGAAAAAAATAAATTCATTGAAGGACTTGATCTATCTGATGCTGGAACATTGGTTGAGAATTTTAAAGATAATAATCTTGTTAGGCTCCAAGGTGAAATGACATATAACTATGAATTACCTTGGGTAGAAAGAATGACAACTAGTATTCATTTAAACGGTGGATATATAACAAATACAAAAGTCGATTCCTTCTTTCATTTTTTTAATGGAGGAATGAGCGGTCTCAAAGGTTATCCATTTTATGGTATAGAAGGAACAAGGACTGCCCTAGTAGATTTATCATTGAGGTATCCTATATTAAGAGAAAAACACGTTAAACTCGGATGGTTTATCATGCAAAATAGTGTCATTGGAGCGATCTTTCAATTCGGTGATGCGTGGCGAAATAAAGATGATCAAATGTGGAAGAATTCTGCTGGTTTACAATGGCGCATAAATGGTTTTTCATTCTATAATTATCCCACTGCAATTGAGCTAGAGATTCACAAAGGATTAACTAAATTTAACAGAACTATTAAAGGAGAATCATATTCTTATGGTAAGGAATACAGAACATATTTTAGGCTCTTATTTGATTTCTAGATCTATATTATTTTTTAGTTTAAGTATGGTTCTATTTGCACAAGACTCTACAAAATTAGTTGTAGAAAAGGACTCTACTTTCTATCCTGGAAAACCTCTTCTTTTATCATTAGTTGTTCCTGGCTTAGGTCAAGTTTATAACAAAGAACCACTTTGGAAGCCTGGTGTTTTCATTGCAACTGAAATCGTAAGCATAACGAGTATTATGTATGCTAATAAAAAAGCAGATGAAATTCGAATGGATTATCAAAAATTTGCTGATGAGAATTGGAATGTAAAAGATTGGTGGAATTTTACTCAATCTGGTCCAGAGGTAATTGAAAATAACGGCTTATATTTTACTGATAATAAATTAAAAGCCATGAGAGATTATGTTGGAACTCACCATCTTACAATACATTTAAAAGGTGATTTAGTCAATCTTTTCAATACTGAATTTTTAACTTCTGATAGTCTTTCAATTTTGTCAGGTTATTTAGACAGTGATGATCTTAGCATGGTGAAAGATAGACATTATTATGAAAATATCGGGAAATATGATCAGTTTGTTGGAGGGTGGTCGGATGTTTCTACAAGTTGGTATTGGGAAGAGAAAGATGTCGGTGATAGCACAGAAATAGTCATTAAAACTCCAATGAAACAAAGTTATCTTGATGATCGTTATAAATCAAACCAATGGCTTTCTTTTGCTAAATTTAGCATTAGCGCTATGATGTTTAATCATGTCATTAGTGGATTAGAAGCTGTTTGGGCAAATCGTAGTATAAAAAATGAAAAAAGTGGAGAGGATGCTAAAAAAGTAGATCTTGACCTAGGGTTATTATTTAATCCAAGTAATTCTTATGGTGTTGGTGGTTTATCTTTTCGAGTAAATTTTTAATGAAAAACATATATTTTACTTCTTTATTATTTTTAATTGGATGCTCGTCATCTGTTCCTGATGCTAGTATTCCTTTGGCAGATCATTTAAAAACTGGGATGGATTTTTTAGATCAAGAAAAATATGTTAAAGCTCAGGAAGAGTTTCAATTTATTCTATCTAGAGGTACTGGCACAGACTACGGTGATGATGCTCAATTCTTTTTAGCTGAATCTTATTTTCTTAATGAGCAATATATATTATCTATTCAAGAATATGAAAACTTAACTCGAAAAATGTCATATAGCCCATTCTTTGAAAAGGCAAGATTTCGAATTTGTGAAGCTTACAGAATTGAAAGTCCTAATTATTATAATGACCAATCTTATTCTGAGAAGGCATTGGAGAGATACAGGGAATTTTTAGATGATTTTCCCGAATCTGAACACAGTCTAGTCGTCACCGAATCAATGGGTGCATTAAGAAATAAACTTGCAAAAAAATTATATGAAACTGGCGTTCTTTACATGAAATTAGATGAATTTGAGCCTGCTAGAATGTCTTTTGACCAGGTACTTGAGCAATACTATGATACTGACATTGTTGAAAATACTCATTATGAGGTCATTCAGTCCTACCTCAGAGAAGGAAGCGTTAAAAAAGCTGAAAAACATTGGCTTACTAAAGGTAAGGAATATATTGTTCAAGAAGATCTTGTGAATGATTTAACATTAAGGTTTTCTGAAAACAAAGAATAATGAAAATATGTTTATTCGGAGGTACTTTTGATCCTCCTCATATTGGTCATCTACTAATAGCTCAAACTGTTTGTGAAGCTGAGAACTTTGATAAGATTCTTTTTATGCCAGCATATTCTCCTGCACATAAAAATGGTATTACAAGTATAGATCACAGAATCAATATGGTTAAAATAGCGATTAAAGATAATCCTAAGTTTGAATATTCAGATGTAGATGTAATTAGAAAAGGGACTTCTTATTCAATCGATTCTATCATTGATATAAAAAAGAAATTAAAAGTTGAAAAAGATGAAATATACTATTTGATAGGAAGTGATAGTTTAATTGATCTTAAAAATTGGAAAAAGCCCAGAGAGATTTTAAAAGAAGCTAAAGTCATAGTCGCAATTAGGCCTGGGTTTAGGCCAAGTGATATACCGCATTGGATCTTAAAAGATGTCCATTTTGCAAATATTCCCAGATTTGAATTGTCTTCATCTAAAATTAGGTCTAGATGGGTAGAAGATTTGACTATTCGCTATATGGTCACTCTCCCAATTTGGGACTATATTAATAAAAACAATTTATACAGTAGATAAATAATAGTTTATCCAGCGAAGTCTAGATACCACCTTACTAGATTGAGAGTTACTAGGACTGTGCCTTGCAATCTACTTATTTGCCAGTTAGTTCTCATCATTATTAGTACCATAGAAACCATAATAATTAGCACAACAATACTAGAATGAATATCCGATTGTATATTTGTAGGGTTAATTATTCCTGCTAAACCAAGCACACCCAATAAATTGAATAAATCACTTCCTATAAGGTTTCCTATAGCCATCCCGTGTTTTTCTTTAAATGCTGCTGTAAGAGATGTAGCTAATTCAGGTGCTGATGTTCCAGCTGCAACAATGGTCACCGCAATCACCCAATCTGAGACACCAAATGCACGTGCTAGTGAGGAAGCATGTTCAACCATCAAGTGGCCTCCAAGTACAATTGAAATAAGACCAACCCCAAACCATAAATATGATTGCAAATCTGCAGATTCCGGATGTGTTTCTTCGATTGTTTCTTTTTTAATAAACAAGAAAATAATATAACCAATTAATGCAATAAAAAGGATGGCCCCCTCTGTTACAGATATAGCATCAGCAATATCCCATCCATTAAATCCAAAGAAAAGAATATATATTAATATGGTTGCGAGAAGTAGAAATGTACCATCTCTATAAAGAAGTTTAGGAGTAATGTTAATTGCCCTGATCATTGCAGTTCCGCCTAAGATAAAACCAAGGTTGAAAATGTTAGACCCAACAACATTCCCAATAGATATATCAGTTTGCCCTGTTATAGCTGCTCTTATAGTCACAGCAAATTCTGGTGCTGATGTACCAAAAGCAACAACTGTTAAGCCAATTACCAGGTCAGAAATTTTTAATGAATGTGCAATTTCCGCAGCAGCTTCAACAAGCCAGTCAGCACCTTTCCAAAGCATTACGATTGATATTGTTACTAAAACTAAATCTAGAACTAAGTTCAAAAAATTATCCTTTTTATAAATACATTAATTATTTTTAAGAAATTTAAGCACATTTTAGAGTATTTATATTCATAATTATATGTATTTTGCTTGAAGATAGCCTTCTATGCTTTTTCTAACGATAATATATAACTAATTTAACTATATGATAGATTTTCAAAATGTATCTTATACCCACCAAAAAGGTAGAGGCGTTACAAATCTTTCTTTTTCAATTGATGAAGGTGAATTTGTTTTTTTAATAGGCCCAACTGGATCAGGTAAAACGACACTTATGAGACTTATTTACTTTGATCTTTTTTGTGATTCAGGAAAGTTAAATGTTGGCAATTTTCGATCTGAAAAGATGAGAAAAAGCCATGTTCCTACATTAAGGCGAGATATTGGTATGGTCTTTCAGGATTATCACTTGTTAAATGACCGGAATGTGTTTCATAATGTTGCTCTGCCTCTTCATGTTATAGGTTGCGACGCAAGTGAAATTTCATACAGAGTTGAGGATGCCCTTGAAATGGTTGGTTTTGAAGGAAAAAGAACTCACTATCCTCATGAATTATCTGGTGGTGAAAAGCAAAGAGTTACTTTAGCTCGTGCTATTGTAAAAGAGCCAACTCTAATTTTAGCAGATGAGCCAACTGGTAATCTCGATCCTGTGGCTGCATTTGAGCTAGTTCAACTATTAGAGACTATTAATAATAATGGAACTACAATATTAATGGCTTCTCATAATTATAATTTAATTAAGGGTAGAGGGCGTAGAATCATTGAGCTAAAAGATGGTTTGTTGCGAGGTAGCTAGTGGATAAATTTTTATATTTAGTTTCCGAAGGTCTTAAGAATGTCTGGCGACATAAAATGACTACTTTTACAGCTGTGTTTTCATTGTTTCTTGCATTGTATTTTGTTGGGTTGTTAGCTACTGCGGGAGAAAATACAAGATCTATACTTCAGTACCTAAGATCTAAGTATAAGATTGAAGTGTTTTTTAAGCAAAATGTAGATTTGAAAATGGCGAAAAAAGTATCTGATTCGATTCTTGAAATAAAAGGAGTACGTTCTTCAACCGTAATCAATAAGGATGATGCAGTTAGAATTTTCAAAGATCAATTTGGAGAAGATATCCTTGGCATACTGGGGTATAATCCATTGCCTATCAGTGCAGTAGTAAATCTAAAAAGAAATTCTGAAGAATTATTGAATGTGACGCCTATTGTAAATGGTATAAAAAGAATGGAAGGTGTGGAAGAAGTAAGGTATCAGGGTCATCTAATTAAAAAGATAGAAAGAACTTACTCACGCTTTATGAAGGTTTTTCCTTGGGTAGCTATGGTCTTTATTACAGTAGCTATTCTTGTGATTTACAACACTGTTAAACTCTCTATATATTCTCGAAAAGAACTCATTAACTCATTAAAATTAATTGGTGCTACTAAATTATTTATTCAAATGCCCTTTATTTTTGAAGGTTTAATAGATGGAATTTTAGCCACCATTATTTCAGTTCCTTTACTTATAGGCACTATTAATGGTGCTAATTATGTTATTGATAACTTTACAAGTTGGAATATTGAACTTACACTAGCTCCGATATTGTTTTTATGGCTTACTTTACTTTCTGGTATAATTTCTGTACTAGGTAGTTATAGAGCTGTGTCAGGTGTAATGAAATAATTTCATTTTCAATATCATACTGATAGAATTAACGATTAATTAAATATTACTAATTGGAGTCCATTTTGACAGAAAAGAAAACTGCTAAGACAAAAAAGCAGACTACTAAAAAGAAACAAGATTCAAAAACTAAAAAAGTAAATACAAAAAACTCCAGCTTTAAAAAGGAGTTTGATGTTCTTACAGATAAACACATAAGGCTTAAAGCTGAATTTGAAAATTTTCGAAAGCGGAAAAATAAAGAAATTTCCTCTCTTTTACAGTATGATGGTGAGAGCGTTTTAAAAGAAGTTTTACCAATATTTGATGATTTAAACAGAATGGTAGAATCTGCAGAAAGTTCAGACAAAAAAAATGAAGATTCATTGGTTGATGGTATCAACTTATTACGAACAAAAATAGAACGTTTTTTTGAGAATAAG
>Ga0208410_1000939_pt1 | contig 15885 bp, 13 predicted proteins | sample ETN02SmetaG_3_FD_185787 | JGI IMG/M metagenome (GOLD analysis project Ga0208410, IMG submission 185787) | Marine microbial and viral communities from oxygen minimum zone, Eastern Pacific Ocean - ETNP2014F10-02SV257 (SPAdes) (version 2) | ecosystem: Environmental > Aquatic > Marine > Oceanic ... | reverse complement strand
CCGCCGCCGATGTCAATTCGACGCGCGACGCCAACGCTTTGCGCGACGACGCCGACGCCAGCGTCACCAGCGCCACCGCGACGACGCGCGTCAACGCGTGCCACGCCACGCGCTCGCCCGCGCGCATCTCTGGTCCTCGCCTCCTCGCGTCCACGGACGTCCCCGCGCGGCGTCACAGTCTGACGCGCGCGGTCGCGAGGATGACGCTCTGTCGCGCGACGACGACGGCGGCGGCGTCCGGACGCGCGGTGCGATTAGCGATGCGCGCGCGCGATCGCGTCGCCGCGAACGCGAACGCCGCGAACGCGACGCGCGTCGACGGGAGACGACGAACGCTCGCGAGCCGCGTTCGACGTCATCACGCCCCGAGAAGGGCGGCGACGCGAACGGCGACGACGCCGATCGCGCGTCTCGCGGGGGTCGTGGACGTGAAAAGGGTGAGCGAGGTGGCGGGCGCGGCGGCGCTGGAGGTGTCGAAGAGCGTGCGGATGCGAGGCGTGGAGGCGCCGGATGTGGATAAGAGTTACGTCGCGCGGTCGACGACGGCGGAGATCGACGCGGATGGATTGCCGCTCGTGTATAACAAGGAACAGATTCAAAAGTACTGGGATAAGCAGGGAGGGGCGTTGCAGAAGCGGTGGGCGGAGTTTTTGTCGCTGTCGGTGCCGTTTCTGACCAAGGTGGCGACGCTGGCCATCACGGGCGGGAGCGCCGAGTTGTCGAAGAACGACAGGGCGTTGGCCAAGGATGCGATAATCATCATCGAGAAGCTCGGACCGACGTACATCAAGGCGGGACAGATGATGAGCGTGCGGCCTGATGTGTTGCCGCAGGCGGCGTTGGATGAGTTGGCGGTGTTGCAAGATTCGGTGAAGCCGTTCGCCACGGCGACGGCGATTGAAACCATCGAGAGCGAGCTCGAGGGGCCGTTGTCGGATTTCTTCGATGAAATCAGTGAAGATCCCGTCGCCGCGGCGTCGCTCGCGCAGGTGTATCGAGCAAAGTTGAAGGGGAGGGATGAGTACGTCGCCGTCAAGGTGCAGCGTCCGCAAATTCTGGACACCGTGTCCAAGGATTTATACGTCTTGCGCCGCGCCGCCGAGGTGTACCAAGGCTTGATTGAGCGATTCGCCCCGCAACAGCGCACGGATTACGTCGGTTTGCTCAACGAGTGGGCGGTTGGCTTTTACACCGAGCTCGACTTTCTCAACGAAGCCGCCAACCAACAAAAGTTGCGCGATTTGTTACAGCAAGAGCAAGTCAAGGACATTTACGTGCCCGAGGTGAAGCACGAGCTTTGCACTCGACGCGTGCTCGTGACGGAGTGGATGGACGGCATCAAGCTCAGCGAGTGCGAACCGACCGAAATTCGCGACTTGGTGGGTATTGGTCAAGAGTGCTTCCTCGTGCAGCTCTTGCAGGTTGGTTTCTTCCACAGCGACCCGCACCCGGGTAACTTGATGAAACTCAACGACACGTCCAAGGGGAAGTTGGCCATCTTAGATTTCGGTCTCGTGGCGTCCATTCAGCAACAGGACATGGATACCATGGTGAGCTCGATCATTCACCTGGCGAACAAAGATTACCCGTCGTTGGTGGATGATTTCATCGCGCTCAAGATTTTGCCGGATGACTGCGATCGCGCCAAGGTGGTGCCGCTCATGGACAAGGCGCTCTCGCCGTACGTCAAGGGTGGTGGAGCGAAAAAGTACGAGGCGGAACTCAAGCGCATGTACAACATGGACGGTTCCCTGTCCTCGACGGCGGGCGGTTTCCAAGCGATGACGCAAGATTTATTGACGGTTTTGAACGACATTCCGTTTTCGATTCCGCCATATTTTGCGCTTCTCGGCCGCGCCGTCGTCACGCTCGAGGGCATCGCGTTGTTGGGCAACCCGGACTATAGATTGGTGATGGAGGCGTACCCGTTCGTCGCGCGTAAACTTTTGCGCGAGGATCGACCGGAGGCGCAGCGCGCGTTGCAAGAGGTTTTGTACGCGTCCACGCAAGGCGGCGGGAGCATCTTGCAAGGACGTCGTCTCGCCGTGATGTTGAACAGCGCGATGGGTATCGTCGCGCAAAACGAAGACGTCTTTGTCGATCTAGAGACGATCCCGGAAGACGCCGCGACGTTGGACCAATCGCTCAAGTACTTGCTTCAACCTCAAGCCGCGAGTCTTAGAAACTTGCTCGAACGCGAAGCCGAAACCGCCGCCGATTTGTTGCTCCGCCAGTCGCTGCGCAAGGGTGTCAATCGCGTCTTCTCGCAACTTCCGAAACCACCCTCGTGGTTGCCATTCACGGATTCCCTTCCGAATCCTCGAGACGTCAGCGGTCCGGTTCTCCTTCCGGTGAGCGGAAGCTCGACGCCCGTCCCGGCGTTGGCATCGCCCGGTCAACTGTTGGACCTCGCCGCGCCGCAACTCAACCTCGAAGAAGAGGTATTCGCCCTTTCGCTCGGTGATTTAGCCGCCGGTTTGATCGGGAAAGACGCCGCGACGGTCTTGATGGGAGACGCGTTTCTCGAACCCGAGGCTGTGGCCGCGTTGTTCCTCAGCATCGTCGCCACCGGCGAGTTGCCCGTCGGGACGAGCGACGAAGTGCGCCGATTGGCGGCGAACGCGCGCGACTCTCTTCGACAAGTCACTCCCGAAGGCGAGATGACGGAGGAGCAAAACTTTGAAGATTTGATCAGCGCCGTGCAAAAGCTCGACACCGAGGAGCGAGATGTCTTACAGGAATCGACGACGCGCGTCATCAACCGCGTGTACGAGAAGATTTGCGCGCGCTTGATTCCCATCACCGGCGGTCCTCCCGTCGCCGCGCAACAAAACGTCGCCTTGGAATCTCGATAGAATGCTTTAGAATGCTTGTATTAACCTCTGCGAATTCATTTACAATCACAGTGTCTACGCTATTACCCCTGACTCTGGTGAAGCGACGCGAAATAATCCTTGTACAAGCCGGCGCGAATCTCCATGAAGCCTCCGACGTACTGCTTGTATTGCTGCAATCGGGCCAACTCTTTCTTCGTCAAGAGGGTATGCAAACGCCAGACGACATGTTTGACGTACTGGATGATGAAATACGCCACCATGCTCGCGCTGAGCGCGTACGCGCCGCCGTGTTTCACGCCCGACCATCGCACTTGGCCCTCTTGCGGGAGCAACAATCGCTCGAGTTGCGGCGACTGCGGGAACAGCGCGCGCAAACCGCTCGCGATGACCGGCGTCGCGCACACCTCTAAAGCGGCAATGTAGATGGACATGAACAAAAAGAACCATCCGACGATCATGAGCGTCACGCCGCGAAGGGACCTCTTCATGTTTTCCTTTTTATGCGCGTCGTTGGTTTCGATGACTTCGTCGATGCGCTCTTCGATGCGCGTGCAATCCTCCTTCATTGTCGTCAAGTTCTTCTGTACCGTCAGCCGAATCGCTCTGTCTATGTCTTCACACACCTCCTCGATTGCGTTCGGAATCGGCACCGTCAAATCATCCCGAGGGAGATAAATAGTCGGCAACTTGAACGCGTGAGAATTCTTAATGCGCGATGACAAATTTTGCGTAATCTGAATCAACACGCGCTGTCGATCGTGTTCCTTCTCCACTTGATCCGCCTTGGACATGTAATACGCCAATTTGTCCGCGTGGTGTTCGTTCAACGACTCGATCACCGTCATCGTGCGCTTACACAGCGCCTGTCCGATGGGATCGAAGAAGCACAAAATCAAGTCAACGTGGTCCGCCAACCACGTGATGACTTTACTCACGTCGAAAGGATAACACATCTCCCCGTCCACGAGACCCGGTGAATCCACGATGTCCACGCAACTAAAATTCTTCTCCTTACTCGTCGAAATCTCCGTGAATATGTTCGCGTTCAATCCCTCCACGTCTTGCAAACCCTCTAAATAATCATAAAACGCGAGCGTCGCGTCCCCCTTGAGCGTCTCCCGTTTCCGACCGCTCGTCACGAACGTGAACCCTCTCGTCTCGATCGCCACTCCGGTCGTCTGCACGCTCTCCCCGATGTACCAATTGATGAACGAACTCTTCCCCGCCGAGTGATTCCCGATGATCATGGCGCTCACTTTTTTCCTCGGCTTGAAACACTTGACTCGAAGCAGCGGGTCGTTGGCGATGTCCAACAGCCCGATCGTCGTCCCGCGCGTCCCCGCACCCCCCGCACCCGACGGTCCACGCTCGTACAATTCGTGTATGCTCTTCAAGATGCGTTCCTGCGATCGTTCCCGGTCAGTCGCGCGCGCTCTCGTCGCGACGCGTCGATCCGTCCCCGCGTCGTCCCGTCCCGTCCCGTCCCGTCCCGACCCGTCCTCGCGCGTCGATCGCGTCGCGTCGCGCGTCGCATCGCATCGCGCGCACGTTCGGGGACATGGCGAGCGCGCCCGCATCGTTCGACGTGTTCACGCGCTTGACCTTGGTCATCGCGCGTCCACGCCTCGATCTCGCGTCTCGCCGAGGCTCGGTCTGGGGCCAACCGTTGAAACGAATGGGAAGGAAATCATTCGTCATCGCACCGCAGTGCGCGACGTCGACCGCGGGTGACGACTCACACGCGTCTCGCGCGCGCGGTGCGCACACTTCTTTCGAAACGCATCGCGTTCGCGCGCGCGAGCGTCGTCACCGCGTCGTCGTTCGCGAAAGATGAGCGGCCACGATGCGAACGCCAACGGTGCGCCCGGGTCGAGCGCGTCCGCGGACGTGCTCGACGCGCGGGAGACGATGGCGGATGGGCCGAAGCGATTGATGCGATTGGTTCGCGCGCCGTTCGCGCGCGCGGCGCCGCAGTGGAAATCGTTCGTAAAGGTGGCGTTCGCGTGTCCGAATTCGCCGTCGGAGGCATCCGCGCGGGCGCGGCGAAACGTCTGCGCGTACGGGTACTGTTATCTCGCCCTGGGACTCGGTGTCGCCGCTTTTAACTGCCTGTCGAGATGGTTCACGGTGGTATTGCTCGTGGGTGCGTTCATGGGACATCACTTCGTCGCGCGCGTGCGTCGAGTGCCGATCGAGATCGGCGGGAAGACGTTTAGCGCGCGCGCGCAATCGTTCGCCGTCGCCGCGGCGACCGCGGTCCTCTTCGGTCGATTCATCTACGACGTCTTCTTCGTCACGTTCGCGTTCGCGTTGGCGTTCGCGTGCGCGCACGCGGTGATGCGCGTGCCGGAGGCGAAATCGGACGAGGACACCGGGGAGGTTCCGTTGTTGAGAGACTTCGCCGCGGCGTATCGAGACAGCGGCGTCGACGAGTACGTCCCCGCGCGGGTGACGAGCGCGGTTCGAGGCGCGTTCGCGTCTCTCTCGCGCAAATCGTAAACACACGTGTAAAAGATCCATCGGACGATCATCCGTTCGATCCCGTCTCCCGCACCGCGCGCGCGTTCCGTCCCCGCCGCCGCGCGCCCGTAAAAGCGTAAAAGCGCGCCGCGCCCGAATCGAATCCCCAGCCATGCGCGCGAACGAGGACCTCATCCTTCGCACACCCCTCGTCCAACTCGTCCCCTATCGCGAGGAACACGTCCCTCGATACCACGAGTGGATGGCGGACGCGCACCTGCGCGCCGCGACGGCGAGCGAGCGATTAACATTGCACCAAGAGCTCGACATGTGTCGCGAGTGGGCGCGCGATTCGCGCAAGTGCACCTTCATCGTGCGAGACGCGTCGACGTCGACGATGATCGGGGATTGTAATTTTTTCTTCAACGACGTCGACGACGACGACGCGTGCGAGATCGAGATCATGATCGCCGAGAGAGGTGCTCGACGCCGAGGCGCGGCGAGAGAGGCGTTGGAGGTGTTCATGGCGTACGGCGCCGTCGAGTTGGGGACGACGACGTTCACGGCGAAGATTGGGTACGAGAACGTCGCGTCGAACGCGTTGTTTCGAGGGTTGGGATACGAGGAGAAGAGTCGAAGCGACGTGTTCGAGGAGACGACGTACGAGCTTCGCGCGAGAGACGACGCGGGGAACGCGAAGGCGCGATTCCGAGCGACGTGGGCGCGCGTGGAACGGGATTCGTACGACGCGTTCGAGGCGCGTCGTCGCGCGGGTCCGTGAAAGAGTGAAACCCGAAAGAGTGGAGCCTTCACCGGGCGTCGTCGAGCGACGGTCCACGGCGTCGCAGTCGTAGTGCCCCGCCCGCGTAGTCAATAGGTAGTCTGGTAGTCATATCATAGTCTGTCTCTCTCCATGGTCGACCGCAGTGCGCGCCTCGCCCGTCCACGTCTCTCGCGCGCGTCGGTGCGTCATGGACAAAGTCGCCCCGTCGTCGCGTCGCGCGCACGTCCTTCCCGACGGTCGCGTCGCGTACGAGTGGGACCAAACCATCGATGAGGTGAATGTGTACATTCGGGTGCCGGACGGCGCGCGCGCGCGCGATCTCGACGTGACGATCGCGTCGACGAGCGTGCGCGTGGGAATCGTGGGGAACCCACCGTACCTGGAGCACGAGCTCGCCGAGCGCGTGCGCGTGGATGATTCGGTGTGGACGTTGGAGGAGGGCGAGCTCGCGGCGACGCTCGCGAAGAGCGAACGCGGGAAAGCGTGGAGCGCCCCGTTCGCCGCGCACGCGGCGACGAGCGATGAGAGAGAGAACGAAGAGGATAAGCGACGGTTGATGCTCGAGAGGTTTCAGATGGAAAATCCTGGGTTTGATTTCAGCGGCGCGAGTTTTAACGGGCAAGCCGCGCCGGACGCGTCGACGTTCATGGGCGGCATATCGCATCGATAGATTCGCGCGCCGAGCGCGCTCGCACGTAGTTTACATAGATTGATTGATTGTATTGTTTACGCGCACCGTCGAGCGTACCGATGGGCGGCGGCGGTGAGCGCGCCGTCGCGCCGACGAGAGAGCCATTTCGAGACTCGCGACATGCCGCCGGCGGACACCGTCGATCTCGTCGCGGACGACGCGGACGATTTCGACGCTTTGGAGGAAGAACTGGGTGAGATCGATGCGAACGCCATTCGCGTCAACGCGGCGAGTCGTTGGCCGAGAGCGGGCGAAGAAAATCGAGAAGAAGATGGTGGCGGTTCTGCTCCTCTACCGCCGAGACGCTACCACTTCGGGGACGCGTGGGACGCGAAGGGCGACGACGAGGCGCGAGGATGGATGCGTCGCGCGGAGAACACATTGATGGGCGCGGCTCGAGTGGCCATGCACGCGCGAGACGAAATCTCAACGGATGCGGCGCGCGCCGCCGCCGCGGATTCCAAGAGAGACGACGCGAGCGACGCCGACGCCGATGACGCGCGAACGGTGAATGACGCGTGCGAACGCGTCGTTCGAAACGACATTCGATCTATCATCGGATTCGTGTTTGCATTCTTGGTGTTCGCGATCGTCGCCGTCGCGGTGAGGATGACGGCGCTTCGATCCCCGATGCGAGCGGCGAAACAATTCGCCGTCGCTCGGATATCCAATCTCCCAGCCGTCGTGCGCCTCGATCCCGAGCGCGTCGTCGCCATGCAGAGAAAGTACATCCACGACATCGAGGAGGAACGCGTCATCCTGCTGGAGCGTCTGCGACGCGAGCGAACGGAGCTCGCGGGGGTTCAATCCGAGGCGCGCCAGTGGCGCAACGCCTACACTCGATGTCGTCTGGAGAAGCGCGATCTATTCACCGATCGAGAGCTTCCGCGAATCCATTCACCGATGCGTTGGTCTCCTGCGTGGTCCTTCTACAGTCATCCGAGATCACCCTGGCTCTTGGTTGCTCTCGCCGCGTCGTCGTCGTTCGCTCGCCGATACGTCTGCCCGTGCGTCCTTCGCGGCTGGAAAACGTTTCAAACCATGATCACGGGCGCGTGAAACGCCGATGTCGCCCGCGAAAACGCGTACATTCGTTGTCACTTACACACATTTGAGCGCTACATACATTACAAGAATACGACAACCGACGACTTTGCGTTACTTGACTCGAAACCAAGAAACTCGAGTACTCAGTTGTACACCGCCGACTGGATCACCTGACGCTGCGTCTCCACCAACGCCTCCGCTTGCTCCGCCTTCAACCTCCCCCGCGCCACCAACTCCAACGCCCGCGTCTCCAGTCGCCTCGCGCACGCCTCGCGCGTGCTTCGCACCGTCCCGCCGCAATGCGTCACCGCCGCCGCCGCGCGCCGACCTCGCACCTCCTCGACCGTCGCGATCGCCCCTCGAACCTCCCGCGCCACCTCTCGCCCGCACCGAACGACGCACACGCCCGTCACCGCGTCGACGTATCGCACGCTCAGCGCGCCGAGCGCGCGCCCGAGCCCGACGTCCCCGAAATTGTCTCGAAGCGACTCGCGAAGCGTGTCCAACACCGCGCGCTCCTTCCCGCGCTCCTCCATCGCGCGTCCGTCGTTGTGCGCGATCTCGACGACGAGGTATCGATTCTTGAACCGAACCATCCCTCCTCGTCGCGCGCGCGCGACCGAGGCGTGCGCGCGCCGACGTCTCCGGACCGCGACGGCATCGCCGCGGCGACGCATCGTCACACGCGCGCGCGTCCGCGCCGAGTCATCGCATGCACCCGTCCGGAAACATGGTGCGGAGTCGTTCGCAGAGCGCCTTCTCGCACTCGCGCTCGCAATCGGGCGACGCGATCGACATCGAGGGCGGGTCGATGTCGTCGAAATCTTCGGGCGCGCAACGAGAATTCACCGCCCATCCCAACGCGACGCACGCGCGCATCGCCCGCGCCATCGCCAAGGATCCCCAGCGGTTCGCGCAGATCGCGGTGATCGTCCTCGTGGTGTGCTTTTTGCTCGCGTTGCGGGCGAGTTGGACGGCGTCGTTGGTGTTCGCGGCGTGCGTGGCGTCGTTGGCGTTCGCGGGACATCTCGCGCGGTGGACGCTTCGCGTGGACGAAGGGAGCGAGGACATGCGCAAAGTGAGCGATGCGATTCGAGACGGGGCGGATGGGTTCTTCGCGACGCAGTACGGGTTGATCGGACGTCTCGCCGGCGTCGTCGCGGGGGCTATTTTTTTTACGTATCTGTTTCGAGCGACGACGCAAGAGCAGAGAGACGCGGGCGTCGGCGCGTTTACCATGGCGACGCTCACGACGGTGAGCTTCGTGAGCGGAGCGTTTTGTAGCGCGGTGAGTGGATACGTCGGTATGTGGGTGAGCGTGCGAGCGAACGTGCGCGTGGCGAGCATGGCGAGACACGGGGCGAGAGAGGCGCTCACGGTGGCGTTGCGCGCGGGCGGATTCGCTGCGTTAATCGTCGTCGGTATGACGGTTTTAGGCGTCACCGTCTTGTTCAGCGTGTTTTCGTACCTCTTCAGCGTCGGTGCCGCGAACGGTATGAGCGTGCACGAGATTCCGCTCATGCTCGTCGGATACGGATTCGGCGCGTCCTTCGTCGCGTTGTTCGCCCAACTCGGCGGCGGTATTTACACCAAGGCGGCGGACGTGGGCGCGGATTTGGTCGGTAAAGTCGAACAAGGCATCCCCGAAGACGATCCCAGGAACCCCGCCGTGATCGCTGACTTAGTCGGCGATAACGTCGGCGATTGTTCGGCTCGCGGTGCCGATCTCTTCGAATCCATCGCCGCCGAGGTCATCTCCGCCATGATTCTCGGCGCGACGATGGCGAAGAGCGCCGGCATCGAAGACGCCACGGGGTTCATCATGTTCCCGCTCGTCATTCACGCCATGGATTGCATCGTCAGCGCGTGCGGTATCATGTCCATCAGCGAGACGTCCGCGCGACGAGAAGACCCGTACGTCGTTCTCAAGAGCGGATACAACGTCGCCATCTCGCTCGCCGTCTTTGGCTTTGGCGCTGCGTGTCGCTTCATGCTCGCCACGGAGAAACATCCCGGCGCGTGGTTTTACTTTTACCTGTGCGGTTTGATTGGCATCGCGTGCGCGTACACGTTCGTCTTCATCGCGCAGTATTACACCGATTACAAGTACTCGCCCGTGCGCGTGATCGCCGAGGCGTCGACGACGGGACACGGCACCAACATCATCGCCGGCATCGGCGTCGGCATGGAATCCACCGCCGCGCCAGTGATCGTCATCTCTATCGCCATCATCAGCGCATACTGGTGCGGAAACTGGAGTGGGATCACAAACTCGAACGGTGAAGCGATCGGTGGTCTCTTCGGCACCGCCGTGGCGACGATGGGCATGTTATCGACGGCGGCATACGTGCTCACCATGGACGTCTTCGGCCCGATTGCCGACAACGCCGGCGGCATCGTGGAGATGTCTGAACAACCCGAGAGCGTGCGCGACATCTGCGACGAGCTCGACGCGGTCGGAAACACGACGAAGGCGACGACGAAGGGGTACGCCATCGGATCCGCCGCCTTGGCCTCGTTCCTGTTGTTCTCCGCCTTTATGGACGAAGTCTCCGCCTTCACCGGGAAACCGTTCGATCAAGTCGACATCGCCATCCCGGAGGTGTTCGTCGGTGGTTTACTCGGCGCCGCGCTCGTCTACTTGTTCTCCGCGTGGTCCATCACCGCAGTCGGAAGATCGGCGCAAGAAGTCGTGCGCGAAGTTCGGCGACAATTTGCCGAGCGACCGGGCATCATGACGCACGAGGAGACTCCCGATTACGCGCGATGCGTCGCCATCGTCGCCGCGAGCGCGTTGCGAGAGATGGTTCGTCCGGGCGCTCTGGCCGTCTTGAGCCCGGTCGTCGTCGGCATCGTCTTCAAAAACGTCGGCTACGCCACGGGTCAGGAATTACTCGGCGTCAAAGCCGTCGCCGCCTTTTTAATGTTCGCCACCGTCGCCGGCATCTTGATGGCGCTCTTCCTGAACACGGCGGGCGGCGCGTGGGACAACGCGAAAAAGTACGTCGAAACCGGGGCGCACGGCGGCAAAGGAAGCGAAGCCCACAAGGCAGCGGTGTCCGGCGACACGGTCGGTGATCCTTTCAAGGACACGGCCGGTCCGAGCATTCACGTGCTCATCAAAATGCTCGCCACCATCACGCTCGTCATGGCGCCCATGTTCCTCGACGGCGTCGCTTAAACAAGTAGAATTGTCGATTACAAAATAAACCTACTGTAGTGGTAAAGATAAACAAAAAGTAACGGGTAGGCTTGATTGAGGGCATGTATTTGCGGTGTCATTTATCGCGGGTTCGCCACGGTGGCTTGCATCAACCCGTTTCGAATCGCGTGCGACGCCTCGCCGACGGCGCCCGGACCCGAGGGCACGAAGATGGTCGAGTTCCCGCCGTTCGTGCCCACATCCTTCATCGTATCGAAATATTGAGTCATCATCATCATCTCCAACACATCTCTGCTCGTGATTCCGTCGACAGCCTCTTGGAAATCGACGACGGATTCGCGCAAACCGGCGATGATGGCTTGTCGTTGACGCGCCATACCGGTACCGGCGAGATACTTTGACTCGGCGTCCGCCTCCGCCGCCTTGACCACCATGATTTTATCCGCCTCAGCGCGATCCTGCGCCGCCACGCGCGCGCGCTGCGCGGCGTTGATCTCATTCATCGCCTGTTTCACGCGAGCATCCGGCGCGATGTCCGTCACGAGCGTGTTCATGATTTGATATCCGAAGCCCTCCATCGATTTACTGAGCATCTCCTTGACGCTGATGGCGATCTCCTCCTTGGACTCGAAGACGTCATCGAGTTTGATTCTCGGCACCGTGGAGCGCACGACGTCGAAGACGTACGACCGAATCTGTTCGCGAGAATCGGTGAGCTTGTAAAAGGCGTCGTATAATCGAGTTTCGTCGCGAAGGACTTGGTATTGCGTCTGCGCGGAAACGAGCACCCGTCAGTCGACGAAAAATCAAACGAACGCGCGCGAGAACGACCGAGACGCGAAACGAACGACGATCGAATCGATCGAATCGAGGAAACACGTACGCTCACGACGATCATCACGAACACGTTATCCTTCGTCTTCGTCTCCACGCTCACGTCCAACGATTGCACGCGCGTGGAGATGGTGCCCGCCACGGCTTGACCGACGCACGGGTTCACGAAGTGACATCCCTCGTTGGCGAAAAACGCGAATTTCCCGCACTGCTGCACCACCTGCACCGTTCCAGTGGGCACTGTTCGAGCGCACGAACGCGATGCGCGCGCGCGTCAGTCGACCGAAATCCACGCGAACGAACGAACGAACGAACGAACGAACGAATGAATGAATGAAAAGATGTGCGTGAATTGACGCGTCAATCCATCCATCCACGCGCGCGCTCGCACACGCACCGCACGTAAAGCAACAACATCCAGTGGCCATGATTCTTCTTCTTTCGTTTCTTTCGTTTCGTCTCCGCGCGCGCTCGGTCGCGTCGGCGTCGATGAGTGTCGTCGTCGCGCGCGGTCGATGCGCGCGCGCGCGTCAAAAGTCACCACGTGGCGATTTAGGGTACACCGACGAGGTGTCGACGGAGAACGATCGAGACGACGACAGAGACGAACGGACGGACGATGGCGGTCGCGACGACGACGACGACGACGAGGACGACGAGGAGGACGCGTCCTCGACGCGTGGTTCCCACTCGAACGGTCTTCTCGAGACGCGCGCGCGCGGTGACGATGAAGACGACGCGAGACGGGGCTGATGATTCGGCGGCGGCGGGGAATCTTCGGGACGGGTCCGCGCACGCGGCGTACGTGCGAGACGCGGCGAATGGGAAGGCGCCGGCGGAGTTGGAGGCGCTCGTGCGCGTGCTTGAGGCGCGGGGGTGTGAACTCGTGCGACCGAACGCGAGGCGTGGGTTGCATCCGTTGGTGATGCCGCTCGCGGCGACGACGACGCGAGGCGAAGGCGGAGAGGACGAGGAGGAAGTGTATGGGTTGATGATGACGGAGGAGAGCGGTGGGGAGAGCGTGATGCCCGTGGTGCGAGTGCGCGGTGGTGTGCACGCGGCGTTGGTCGGGAAGAGCGCGAGTGAATTCGTGCATCGAGCCATCGTGGAGGAGGAGGCGCGGAGCGACGAGGAGCGCACGACGGTGGCGGCGGCGGCGGGGGCGGTGGGCGTGAGTTTGCACAATCACGGCGCGTTCACGACGTCTGGGAAGGAGTTTGACGTGTACGTGACGACGCAGATCGGTAAGTTTCCGTCGTCGATGGAGGGTTTGGTGAAGAGACACTTGGATCGAGGCGACGAACAGTCGGCGTTGATTACGTGCGATTTGTACAAGTCCACCTTTGGCGAGTGGGGAGCGCCGCACGTCTTCATCTCGGATTTATACGGCAAGCTAGGTCGAGACGAGGAAGCGAGGGACGCCGCGCGACACGCGCTGCAAACGCCGTGGTCCACCATCGGCGGTTCCGAAGCGATCGAACGCATGATTCGCGTGGCGGGATGGCAAGGTAAAAACGTCGCCGAGATTAAAGAAGTGCTCGAGAGCAGGCGCGGTCCCTCCGCGGCCGCGTTCGACGGACCGAAGAGTGAGAAACAACTCGCGCGCGAAGAGAGCGAGTTGTTGCTCGATCAACTCGCCGCGGGTGAGATCGAGGCAGCCACCGTCAACCAGCGATTGGCCGAGTGCTACATGAACGCCGGCAAACCGACGTTGGCGAAATTCATCATGTGCGGATCCATGCCGACCAGCGCGTGAGAGATGTCTGTGGCGCGGTGCGCACGAACGGAAATGTGACTCGCGCGCGTAGATCGTTAGCGCCCACGCGTATTTATATCATTCTTTTTAATGCTTCATTCAAGAATTGTTAGCTCTCTCGTCTCGTCGGCGGCGACGCGAACCGACTCGACGCCACGACGGCACAATCATGCGCGACGACGACGTTCGAAACACGCTCAACGGCGAAGACTCATCCGACGATGGTTCAGTCGAGTCTTTCACCACGCGCTGTCCGCGAAGCGACGCCAGCGTGTACCGAACGCCGCTGTCTCATTTTTCACCTGACTCAGAATTTTCAAAAAGCAGTTCCGAAAAAGAGACGTATTCGTTCGCGAGACAGGATCGACACGGGCGCCCGCGCGTGCACATCACACGCGTGGGTTCGTCGACGACTGTGCGGTGCATTCCATTCGATGAAACAAGCGTAGTCGGTAACGCTCGTTACGACGTTTCACCAGTCTCGTGCGACGAGAACGCGACGGCGAGCGGCGACGAGACGCCTCGAGACAAGGTGCGAAAAATCCGAAAGCGCGGCATCTCTCGCGCGGAAAAGCTTCTTCACGCCGTGTCCCCGGTGAAACATCGCAAGCGACAGCGACAACGCGAGGCGCTCGAACAGGTGCACGACATCAAGCGAAGGCAGGATCGCATACTCGAGGACATGTCCGTCGTCTTGTCAAACCTGGAGTCGCTTCACCTATCGCGCCGAGAAGGCGCGTGATGGATAACTAAGTGAGTGTGATGTACTATCGACCATTGATCGTATCCTAGACTAGAGATGAGTGACGTTTGTGACGAAGAGAAGGCCTACGCCTCCGCCTCGACGAATTCATCCGCGCGCACCTCCTCCTTCAGTGTCTTCTGAGGCACGTCCGAGAGTTTGGACGCCGACGGCTTTCCGCGACGTTTCTTCGGCGCTGGCTTCTTCTTAATCACCGGCTTTTCGTCGACGATCGGCGGCTGATCCACGTCCATGGGTGCCTCGACGACGGGTTCAGCCACCGGCGTCGGTTCGGGTTCAGCCACCGGCGTCGGTTCGGGTTCAGCCACCGGCGTCGGTTCGGGTTCGGCCACCGGCGTCGGCTTCGGGAGCGGCGGATACCGCGCTCGAACTTCTTTGAACGCCTCGATCGTCGCGTACGGCATCCCGGTCAGAGGATCTTTGTACTTTGCCGGCAGACCCGTGATGACGCAGACGTTCGGTTTCACTGGCGCCGGCTTGGGTTGGCGCAAAAGCTCGGGAATCTCGGCGCCTCTCGCGAGCGCCACGACCGGCGCGCCGGCTTCCTCCTTCGCCGAGCTTCTGTACACAAGCGACGGTCCGTCGTACTTCTTCTTCCCCGTCGGCGCCTTCTTCTTCATCTCCGCCTCCAGCGTGAGCAATCGCTCGAGATCGAGCAAGTTCCAGTACTCTGTGATCTTCGCCTCTTCGAGCAACTCCTCTTGCGTCAACTGTTTGTACTCAACCTTTACGCGCTCGGGAGCGGGTTTCGCGTCTCTCTCCTTGCGCATCTTCTCGCTTCGCTCTAAAATCGCCTGCGCCGTCGCACGTTTCGACGTTCTGGGCTCGTAATCCCCCGGCGCAATCGTCGGTCCCGCCTCCGCATGCTCAACCCCGGTCGCCTCCCTCGCGGGCGCCGCGACCGGCGCTTTCGCCTTCACCCTCTCCGGCGCCTTCAACGTCCTCCTCGTTCGCTCTTTCGCCACATGCACCTCCCCCTCGCTCTCCTCGCTCTCCGAGTCGTGAAAGTCGTCATCCACCACATCCTCTTCCTCCTCCTCGCTCTCGTACGCGTCGTCCCCGGACTCCTCCGCGAACGCGTCTTGGTTCCAAAACTCCTCGTCCGCGCTGTCCTCGTCCTCCAACAGCGCGTGCATCCTTCTTCCCCGCGTCGACCGCGCGGGAAGCGCGCTCACGTATTCAGGCTCCGGCGCCATCGCGATCGTCCCCTCCGTCCTCGCGCGCGCGCGTTCGGATCCGAAAATCCCTCGAGTCCTCGATCAACGCGTCGCTCGCGTTCGCGTCGTCCAACCCTCGCGCGCGGGTCCTCGCGCGCGGGTCCTCGCGCGTCGCCGTCTCCCGCGCGCGCTCGCGTCGATGCGGTGTCGCACGATTCGACGCGCTCGACGTCGTTCGTCGACGCGCGCGCGCTCGGCCGCGACTCGACTCGACTCGACTCGACTCGACTCGTTCGCGGTGGACATGGCGCGGTCGTCGCGCGCGTTCGACGGCGCGCGAGACGCGCTTCGGCGCGCGTCGGCGCTCGCGGCCGGCGGCGGCGGGGACGCGCG
>Ga0208410_1000937_pt1 | contig 15899 bp, 14 predicted proteins | sample ETN02SmetaG_3_FD_185787 | JGI IMG/M metagenome (GOLD analysis project Ga0208410, IMG submission 185787) | Marine microbial and viral communities from oxygen minimum zone, Eastern Pacific Ocean - ETNP2014F10-02SV257 (SPAdes) (version 2) | ecosystem: Environmental > Aquatic > Marine > Oceanic ... | reverse complement strand
TTTAAAACGCTTTGATATAAAAATGAATGAAGCTTTAAATGAAAATCCATTTGATTATGAAAGCTTCAATGATTTTTTTACCAGAGAGTTAAAACCTGAATTGAGACCTATAGATCAAGGTGATAACTCAATAATCGCTCCTTGCGATGGTTTAATTAGTCAATGTGGACAAATTTCAGATAATAATATTATTCAAGCTAAGAGTAAGATTTTTAATCTAAATGATTTATTAGGATTTGAAGAGTCAACAAATTCAGTTTTTCAAAATGGAACTTTTTTAACTTTTTATCTTGCTCCAAAAGATTATCACAGGATTCACATGCCCTATGGAGGTAAGCTCAAGTCGATGATCTATATTCCAGGTGATTTATTTTCAGTAAATACAGTGACTGCCAATTCGGTTGATAATCTCTTTAGTCGTAACGAAAGGCTTGTTTGTATTTTTGAGACTTCCTATGGTCCAATGGCAATGGTATTAGTTGGCGCTATTATTGTTTCTGGTATAAGAGTTGTTTGGAAAAAAAATGGGTTTAGTCAATTTCATCAAATTAAAAAGTGGGATTTTTCACTTGAGATGGATAATGAAGTTTCTTTAGAAAAAGGGCAAGAGATGGGTCATTTTATGCTTGGCTCTACAGTAATTCTTTGTTTTCCAGATTCTAAAATGTCTTTAGATAAAAGGGTATCAAAGGATTCTGTTATTCAAATGGGAGAGGTGATAGGTTCCTATTAATATCGAAAGTGTTTTATTTTTTCACCTTCGTAACCAATCTTAGTCATTGCCTCGATACCCATATCAATATGTAGATCAACATACTTTTGGGTTACGTCTTTATCTTTCTCCTCAGTTTTAATACCTTCAGGAATCATAGGGGTGTCACTGACAAGTAAAAGAGCCCCTCTATTTATTTCATTTGCGAAACCAGTTATAAAGATAGTTGCTGTTTCCATATCGATAGCCATAACTCGAACTTTGCGTAAATATTCTTTAAATTCTTCATCGTGTTCCCACACTCTTCTATTTGTTGAGTATATTACTCCGGTACGATATTGTTGATCTCTTTCAAGCAGGATTTCTGAAACATACTTATGAAGTTTAAAAGATGGCATTGCAGGTACTTCTTTTGGGAAGTAATCATCACTTGTACCTTCACCTCGAATTGCAGCTGTAGGTATAATAAAATGTCCAATATCAGTGGTTCTTTTTAATCCACCACATTTCCCTAAAAACAATACTCCTTTAGGCTGAATAGAAGATAACAAGTCCATTATAGTGGCGGCATTTGCACTTCCGATACCAAAATTAATTATACTTAATCCTTGATCATTAATTGATGATGTCATAGGACCACCTATACCATTAATTTTAGATCCAAATCTTTTAGAAAATTTTTCTACATAGTTATGGAAATTTGTTAGGAGAATCCAATCTCCAAATTCATTTGGATTTGTTCCGGTGTATCGTTTTAGCCAGTCAAAGGTTATATCTTGTTTTTTTATCATATGCAGATATTACTATTTATTAATCTATTATTTAAGTTTTAACATATTATTAAAGGATAAAAATGAAAATTAAGGCGACAACTCTATTTACTAAGTGGGCGAATAATGATAAAGATATTGGTATGGCTAAAGCTCATGAACCATCTGTAAGTGAAATTTTAAATAAAATTTTATCAAAAAGAGTTAGCCCATTTTCATTTATTGATGCTGGATGTGGAAATGGTTGGGTTGTTCGCAAGGTGCGATCAATGCCTAGTTGTGTAAGTGCTTGTGGCATCGATGGGGCAGAGGGCATGATTGATAAGGCCTTCAAAGAAGATCCCAAGGGTGAATATTATTTAGATGATCTTATTTCTTGGAGTCCGGGAAAAAAAGTTGATATAGTTCACAGTATGGAAGTTTTTTATTATTTCAAAGACCCAGAATATTTAACAAGGCATATTGTAGAAAATTGGTTAAAACCCAATGGGACATTAGTCATCGGGCTTGATCATTATATCGGAAATCCAGATAGTTATAGTTGGTCAGCGGACCTAAATGTTCATATGAGCCTATTAAGCGAGGAAGACTGGATTAATATATTTATTAAATCTGGTCTTAAAAATTGTCATAGCTGGAAAGCTAATAGCTCAAAGACATTCCCAGGAACACTAGTTATTAGTGGCGATTTAAATTAATTAAAGTGCTTTTTGCATTACTTTGTTAAGTCTTTTAACAAAATCTGCTGGATTATCAAGTTTTACGCCTTCTTGTAGTAAGGATTGTTCATAGAGCAAAAGTACCGTATCATCAAAAGATTTCCCTTTGCGCATACCAGCAAGCTTTTTTACTATTTTATGGTTAGGGTTAATTTCTAAAATAGGTTTGATTTCTGGCATTCCAACTTGACCAGCAGCGCGCATTATTTCTTGCATTTGCGCAGTTGGATCATTTTCATCTGCTACAATGCAGCAAGGTGAATCGCTAAGTCTATTCGAGGCTTTAACATCTTTTACTTTTTCACCTAAAATTGCCTTGATCTTTTTAATTAAAGGTTTTAGTTCCTTTTCTTTATCATCATTAGAATCATCTTTTAATTCATCTGCGGCACCACTGCGATTCACAGATTTTAAATCTTTTTCTTTGTAAGTAGGTATTGAAGGAATGATGATTTCATCAATCTCATCATCTAGAATTAGTACTTCCAAATCTTTTTCACGGTACATTTCTAGTAGAGGTGACTCTCTCAATGCAGTTTCGTTTGTTCCGGTTATGTAGTATATAGACTTTTGATCGCTATTCATACGATCAACATAATCTTGAAGAGAGACATACCCTTCTTCTTTTGTAGATTTAAATCTTAGAAGTTCAGTAATAGCTTCTTTGTGCTCAAAGTCTTGATATACACCTTCTTTTAAGAGTCTTCCGAATTCAGTATAAAAATCTTTGTATTTATCTTTATTCTTGGAGATTGTCTTAATTTTATCGAGTATTTTTTTAACACTATTTGATTTAATTTTTGCCATTATTCTATTCTGTTGTAGAATTTCTCTACTAACATTAAGAGGCAGATCAGAGGAGTCTATAACGCCTTTTACAAACCGAAGCCATGTTGGTAATAATTCTTTGTCATCATCAGTAATAAATACTCTATTCACATATAATTTAACGCCTGGTTGGTAGTCAGCACGGTAGATATCAGCTGCAGCTTTCTTAGGAATATAGAATAAAATAGTAAACTCTAAGGTTCCCTCTGCTGTACTATGTATGTAGCTAAGAGGATCTTCCATATCATGAGAAAGTGTTTTGTAAAACTCCGTATAGTCTTTCTTTTTTAATTCATTTTTTGGTCTTTTCCAGAAAGCAGTTGCGTCATTAACTTGCTCTACCTTTGGTGTCTTTCCTACTTCTTTTCCATCATCATACTCTGTCTCTTCATAAGCTAGAAATATAGGGAAGTCAATATGGTCTGAGTATTTTTTTACAGTACTTTCGATTTTCCAGCGACTAGCAAACTCTTTTCCCTCATCATTGAGATGTATGATTATCATTGTACCATTGTCTTCCATTTTATCTGGAAAAATTTCATATCCAGATTTTCCATCACTTATCCATCTATTCGCTGATTTCTGTCCTGCTTTTTTACTAATTACTTCAACTTTATCTGCTACCATGAAACAGGAATAAAATCCAACACCAAACTGACCAATAAGGTTAGAGTCTTTTTTTGCATCGCCTGACAGTTTAGATAAGAAATTTTTCGTACCAGAACGCGCAATGGTTCCTAAATTATCTTGTAGGTCTTTTTTACTCATTCCAATTCCACTATCTTTAATGGTAATGGTTGGATTATCTCCTTCTTCAAAGGTAATGTCAACCCTAGGCTCAAATTTCATGGACTTAAACTCATCTTGAGTGAGAGTAAGGTATTTTAATTTATCTAAAGCATCTGAGGAGTTTGAAATAAGCTCTCTAAGAAATATTTCTTTTTGTGAGTAAAGAGAGTGGATGATTAAATGTAAGAGTTGACTTACTTCTGTTTGAAATGTTTGTTGTGCCAAGACTGACTCCTTTTATAGTACTAATTAAAATTTATTAGAATTAAACAAAAACTATTCTAACTCTTTTTTTCTGTCATAATGACAATCATAAAATAATATTATGAAATTTTGCTTGTTACTTATTACTGAATCGAGTTTATCCATTTAATAAAATCATTTAAGCAATCATTTGATATAGTATGACCCATATCATATTCTTTGTATAGTGGCTTTACTCCAAGATTTCTGAGGCCTTTATAAGTTAATTTCCCTAGTTTGATTGGTATGATTTCATCTACCAGGCCATTAGCGACAAATATATTTAATTGTTTTATAATATCATGATTTATCTCAGATTGAATTTTTTTATATTCAAGAAATCCACAAAGTGCTCCTAAGCCATTAAATAGTTTAGGGTTTGTTAAACCACAAAAAAGAGTAAATGCTGCACCCTGGCTAAAACCGGCTAAGTGGACTTTTGCTGGGTCAAGATCAAGACTGTCTATGCACATATTAATAGAGCCTATTATATCATCTCGACTAGAAATTCTCTGTTCTGGTTTTGGTAATTCTTTAATATTATTGTAATCAATTTCAGCCCATGACCATCCACCAAAACCCGTTGGAATTGGCCCTTGTAGACTAATGCATGCCCAATCATCTGAAAAGAATTGGTTCAGCGCAAATAGGTCATTCATATTACTGCCATATCCGTGAAGGAAAAAAATCGAAGGAGCATTATTCTTCTTATTTTCAGGGATTCTTATCTTATATTTTAGAGGTAGATCAAGTGTATCTGTATCCATTGTGTTCCTAAGTATTGATTTAGTTTTTACTTCATACTTAATAAAGTTATAATATCTAATAATGAAATTTAATCATAGTTCTATAAAATCTTTTGGTGAATTAATTAATTATATTCGTCCTTGGAAATCAAAGGCAGGTTTTGCAGCGATTTGCTCTACTTTAAATAAAATATTTGATATAGCACCAGAAGTGTTAATTGGCGTAGCGGTTGATCTCGTTGTTGAAAAAGAAAATAGTTTTGTTGCATCACTGGGATTTGAATCTATAAGTAGTCAGGTGCTATTTCTAGGTTTAGTTACATTTATTATTTGGGCTCTAGAATCAATTTTTGAATATATCTATTCGGTTCAGTGGCGGGGCTTAGCGCAAATGGTAGAGCATAAGATACGGGTTTCTAGCTATGACCATGCCCAAAGATTAGACCTAAGCTGGCATGAAAACCAGGCTACAGGGAATATTACGGCGATACTTAATGATGATGTTAATCAATTAGAAAGATTCTTAAATAATGGTGTAAATCAGATAATTCAGGTTTTAGTGTCTACAATATGTATAGGTCTTATTTTCTTTTATATTTCTCCTTTAATTGCTTCAATTGCTGTGCTTCCTGTTCCAATCATTTTTGGGGTAAGTTTTTTCTTTCAAAAAAAATTATCTCCAAGATATAAAGCAGTTCGTGATAGAGTTGGCTCTCTTAATTCTTCAGTCTTTAATAATTTAATTGGTATTCAGACAATCAAAAGTTTTATGACTTTTACATCAGAGAGAGATCGAATAAGTACTCTTAGTAAGAAATATCAGGAAGAGAATATCAAAGCAATATCAGTAAGTAGTGCTTTTGTTCCGGTAATAAGGATGGGGGTCTTAGCAGGTTTTCTTGGAACAATATTAATAGGAAGTCATATGGCTCTTAATGGAACTATGGCTGTAGGTAGTTATAGTGTGTTAGTTTTTCTCACACAAAGATTTTTATGGCCATTCACTACATTAGGTACTTTAGTAGATGATTTCGAAAGATCAATGGCTTCAAGCTATAGGATATTTACTTTATTAAAAACAAAGGATCATATTATTGAGGCAAAAGATTCTTTAGATATTAAAGATCTTAGATCTGATATAAATTTTAACTCTATATCATTTCATTATCCTAGAGAATCATTATTGTTTGATAATTTTAATATGAAAATCAAATATGGTACTTCTGTCGGTATAGTTGGAGATACGGGGTCTGGGAAAACAACATTGGCTAAGCTTTTACTTCGACTATATGATCCTGTAGATGGTTCAATTACAATTGGAGGTCAAAATCTAAAACAGATATCGATTGAGAGTCTCAGGAGCAAGATTGGTATTGTAAATCAAGATACGTTCTTATTTGATGATTCAATTAGAAAAAACATTAGTTACGGTGTATCAGATTGTACAGAAGAAGATATTCTTAGAGCGATAAAACAAAGTCAGTCAAGTGAGTTTATACTAGGAATGAAAAATGGTCTTGATACAATCATTGGAGAGAGGGGACAGAAACTATCAGGAGGCCAAAAGCAGAGGCTAGCAATCGCTAGAGCGATAATAAGAAAACCTGATATTTTAATTTTTGATGAGGCAACATCATCAGTTGACAATAAAACTGAAAGATTAATTCAAAAGTCTTTTTTAGACATTAAGGAAGACAGAACGATGATTATTATTGCTCATAGATTGTCAACAATCAGAAATTGTGATAATATATTCGTTATAAAAAAATCTAAGTTATATGAGCAAGGTACCCACAAAGATTTAATAAATAAACCAGGAAGCTTTTACGCCGAACTATGGAATATACAGACAGGGAAAACCAGTTAAATCAAAGAAGTGAAGTTTTTATATACTTTATTTGAGATCTATTGTTTTATGAACCATTCTTTTCATCGAATCTTCAGAATTTCTATTTAGAACTTCATCTAAGTGTATCCAACGAACGTCATGAGATTCATCACTAATAATAATTTCATTGTTTTCTGGATCAGCTTCTAAAAGAAATCTTACATCATAATGTATATGCTTTGTATCAGCCGATGTAGCTGGAATCTCGTGAATATCTAAATCAAAAATTTTATCAGATACTAAAATAAAATTCTCGAAGCCAGATTCTTCTTTTGCTTCTCTCATTGCAACATTAATTAAATCTTCAGAGCCGTCTGCATGCCCACCTAATTGTAGCCACATATTCAGTTTTTTATGATGAGTCATTAGTATTTGTGTCCTATCAGGGCTAACAACCCATGCTGATCCAGTGAAGTGGCCTATTTGATTATCTTTTTGAAAACAATTTGGGACATTTCTATAAAAATCAAGCATCCTGGTAGCAGCATTTTCTTCAGGAAAAGATTTAATATAATATTGAATTAGTGTATCTAAAGATTTCATAGCATTAAGCTTATTCAATTAATTAAAACAATAAGAATTCACCAATAATTAACCGAATAGATATAATTGTCAGGCATATTTTAAAGACTATTTTAAATATTTTTTCTGGAATAAACTCAAGAAGTTTTTTGCCGATATTCGTTCCGATATATACAGAGATTACAAGAGGAATTAGTACATTGTATTCATTGACATAGTTAACATCAAATAGATATATAAATATTGGAATTTTTCCAAAGTGTGAAATGAGTTGGCATGCCGCTTTATTAGCGATAATATTTTTTTTATGAAGTGAATCTTTTAAAAAAAATGGAGCAATTAATGGTCCAGCTGCTCCAATAAATACTGAACTAATCCCACCTATAAGCCCAACAATTCTAAATAATTTATTTTTTTTCTTTTTTTTAGGGCCTTTTAGGTAGAGGTTCCAGATTATATAAATCCCAATAATTGGTTTTAAAAATTCAAATTTTATTTGGCTGGCAGAGCTAACATCATAATATTGAGTTATAGCGAATATTATAACTCCAGATATACTGAGTCCAATAATTGCCCCTTGAAAAAATTCCCATAATAATTGCTTTTTAAGATGATTTCGGAAAATGAATGTTCTGGTTCCGTTGCTAAACATTTGAATGGCTCCATGCAGAGCAATAACCATATATCCCTCAGGAATTATGATTGCCATTATTGCTAAGAGTATGATTCCACCACCCATACCAATTACTGCAGATATTGATGAAGTTATAAGAGCACCAATAGTTAGAATTATTAGTTCCATTATAATAGATTAGAAAACAAAGATTCTTAAGGCCATTGACTCCAGTATGTTTAAAATAAAAAGTAATATAAATGGCGATATATCAATCCCCATTCCAGTGCTTGGGATAAGCTCTCTTAGGGGTTTTAACATTAGCTCTGTGAAACTATATATGTTTTGGATAATACTGTTATATGGGTCATGAGGTACCCAACTAAGGATTACTCTAGCCCATACAAGAAGATAAAGTATAGAAAAAATTCCTTTTACTAATTTTAATGAAAAGAGGGTCATTACATTTAATGTCTTTTAATCTATTATAAGATTTTAGATCTTAAAACTGTATTAAAAAGGCTATTTACTTTTCTAAGGTATCGGGGTCTAGCATTGAGGGAAAACTAAGTTTTATATCGTCACTTCCAACTCCGTCAAAAGGGTCTTCTAAGTCTTCTTGAATATTATCTAAAATAGTGAGGACTAGGCTGTATACTATTGCTATGACCAAACCAAACGCTATTGAATCTTTTAAAATTGCGATATGAGCAAAAAATGGGCCAAAAATAATAGGAAAAATATTAAGGAAGACTTTTGTATAAGCTCGAAGTGAGTTAGGTGTTCGATAGTTTTTTATATTAATAATATTTTCAAGTTCAACAGCCATAAGTCTTAGGTTTTCATTAGATCTTACATTCTCAGGGTCAATTACAAATGGTCTTAATTTTTCAATTGATAATGATATGTCACCAAGTATTTTAATTATGTGATTATATGTTTCAGTTTTTGGTGATTTTGAGTGGAGATATTCATATATATTATTAAATAGATTTTTATAAATATCATCTAGGCGATTTATATGTTCTTCAGGGACTAGTTTTTTATTTTTATGGTTCTCTTTAGAATTCTCATTGGCCCAATGTAAATGCGCTAGTCTTATAGATAAAGCACTTGCTTTAAAGATTGAATAGTGCTCAAGAGCTTTCTCTCTTCTGTTATAGGCAGCATGGATAGAAAAAACGATTGGAAAAACAATAGCGATTCCAATTAAGTCTGTAGGGACATCAAAGTGAAATCCTAATTCAGTACAAATATATGTTGTTATACAGGCAGCTGTGATAACAACTAGGGATTTTAAGTTTATTACAGAAAAAAAGTGTTTTAGTACCTGTGACATTCTTTAAAATTATAAAAAAAAATCTCTCATAACAAATTTTTTAGTCTAAGTTACTTCTAAAAGGGTATATTTTTATTTACATTTAGCGCTAAGAATAATTAAAAAATTGGAACAATATGATTAAATCATTAAACATTAGAAAAATAATTCTTTTATTAACTTTTACAATAGTGTTACTACCTGCTCTTGTTTTTGCTAGTCCAGCAGCAAGCTCTGATAAACAGATATCTTGGTTTTTATTAGTGACGAGTCTGTTTGGAGGACTTGGAATGTTCCTTTATGGAATGGAGATGATGAGCGATGGAATGAAGGTCGCGGCAGGAAATAAAATGCGCACAATTCTAGAAAAATTAACCTCGAATAGAGTTCTTGCCGTAGGAGTAGGTGCATTTGTCACTATGGTAATCCAGAGTAGTAGCGCCACAACGGTAATGCTTGTGAGTTTTGTCAACTCAGGTTTATTAAGCTTTGTACAGGGATTAGGTGTAATTCTAGGATCAAATATAGGCAGTACCATTACCGCTCAAATCGTTGCTTTTAAGATAACGGATTATGCTTTAGCTCTTATTGCAATTGGAGCAGTATTATCATTGTTCTCTAAAAAAGAAACTTCAAAGAACTTGGGTTTTGTTATACTGGGTTTTGGTCTTCTTTTTTATGGGATGAAAGTAATGTCTGATACAATGAAGCCTCTCCGTTCAGATCCAACATTTAATAGTATATTAACAAGCTTTGAAAATCCATTAATGGGTATTTTAGCAGGTGCAATATTCACCGCTTTAATACAAAGCAGTAGTGCCACTACAGGGATTGTTATAACGCTTGCTAGCGGTGGATCAATTACATTAGAGGCAGGTATTCCACTGATATTTGGTGCAAATGTTGGAACATGTGTAACTGCCCTTTTAGCTGGGCTAAATGCCTCTAGAGAAGCAAAAAGGATAGCAATCGCTCATGTCATATTTAATGTTGCTGGCGTAGCGCTTTTCTTTTTTTGGATTCCTACATTTGCAGAGTGGATATCTCAGACGTCAGATAATATCCCTCGTCAAATAGCTAATGCACATACAGTATTTAATATACTTGCCACAGTTGTTTTCATTCCTTTCACACCTCTCATAGGAAACCTAATCATTAAATATTTCCCTGATGAAGATGTAGATAGAGATATATCTAAACCTTCTGTGATGCATTTGGATGAAAATGTATTCAATACCCCAACAGTTGCAATTACAAATGCTCAGGCTGAAATAAGAGGTGTCGTAGGCCTTCTTGAGAGAGTTGTGGGTTCAGTTGCATTACCATTTATAAGCTCAGAATCATTGCATGATGTCGAAAATGAGGAAGAGGACTTTGAAAAAGGACTTCAAACAAGGATTGATAAGATAGAGTATTTAAACAAAGAAATATCAAGTTATTTAATAAAAATAAATAATCAAGACCTCGATGACAAGCAATCTGTAGAGGTCTTTACACTTGTTTCCGTTGTAAATAATATAAACTCTATAAAAAACAGTGTAAAGCTTAGGCTTCATGATCTTCTTATTAAAAAAGAGAGTGAATCTAGCGTTTTATCTGATGCAGTTATCTCAGAGGTGGAATCATATCATAAAAAAATGGTTAAGCAAATAAAAAGGCTGGGAAAGTTTTTTGAGAAATATGACAGGGTTAAAATTGATAAAATTATTGCGAAAGGAAAGAAATATAAAGATCTTGAAGAGAAATATAGAATAGAAAGTATTCAAAGGTCAGAGAGTTCAGTTCAATCAAATGAAGAAAAGACAAGCCCTATTTATCTGGAGCTTATGGACATGTTAAAAGAAATTAGTATTTTCATTGATATTATAGCGCAAAGGCTTTCTGAGCTAGAAACAATTAATGAGAATTAATTTGTTTATATAGTTTTATTTTTTTCTAAGTTTAGATATGGAAAAAAAATCATATAGCGGTCCAAGTAATGTGCAGCAGATTTTAATTACCTTAGCTGCGCTTGTTATTGTTGTAGCGGGTATGCGTGCATCAGCGGATATATTAATGCCATTTTTACTTGCTTTATTTATTTCTGTAGTAGCAAACCCATTAGTAGTTAATCTTAGATCTAAAGGTGTTCCAATTATTGGTGCAATTTTAATTGTTATATTTGGAATAGTTGCTTTTGGTTTTGGTGTTGCTTCTCTGTTAGGTACTTCCTTGAGTGATTTTTCAGATAACTTACCACAATATAAAGAGATGTTAAATAAATCAGTGATGGAATTCTTTAGTTTTTTTGAAAATAGAGGAATAAAGCTATCTGGGGAAGCAATAATTGAGATGTTTGATCCAGGTGCAGCAATGTCATTAACCTCATCGCTACTTTCAGGCTTAGGCAGCACCCTAAGTAGAGGATTTCTTATCCTATTAATGGTTGTGTTTATGCTTCTAGAGTCTACTATTTTTAGGTTTAAGGTAAGACATATATTAGGTAGCCAAGGTGAGGGAGCAGGGCATGTTGATTCATTCTCTGACACAGTCAATCGTTATATCTTGATTAAGACTGGTACTAGCATAGCAACCGGAATTATCGCAACGGTCTGGTTAATGATCTTAGGTGTGGACTATCCATTGCTTTGGGGTTTTTTAACCTTTTTATTTAATTACGTTCCTACTATTGGTTCTATTATTGCTGCTGTACCGCCTGCATTGTTAGCATTTATTCAGTTTGGCGCTTTTACTTCTTTATTATCTGTGGCTGGTTATTTTGTAATTAACATTTCGATTGGAAGTATAATAGAGCCTAGACTTCTGGGCCAAGGACTTGGTATCTCTACATTGGTAGTGTTTTTGTCGTTATTATTTTGGGGCTGGGTTTTTGGGCCAGTCGGGATGGTCCTTTCAGTGCCACTCACAATGACAATTAAGATAGCTATGTCAAACTCTCAAAGCGGAAGGTGGGTCAGTACATTGATGGACGCACCAAAGACATTTAGCTCAGAAGAGTAAAGTTTATTTTTTATATATGCTTGCTATATACCCAGCGAGCATTGCTAAAACCACCGATGGTAGCATTACATCAAGCTGCGTAAAATAAAAACCAATGCCATCTATTTTAGGAACAATAAACTTGAAAATAGGGACGCACAAAAATCCTGTAATCATTGATGCTATAGCCCCATTCTCATTGTAGTTTTTCCAAAATATAGAGAGTATGATTACGGGGCAAAATGTTGCAGCGATTCCTGACCAACCAAAAATTACAAACCAGAACACTGTTCGATCAGGTGAAAGAACTGATACTGTTAATGCTACACCAAGTGCTAAGAGCGCTAAACCCAGTGTGACTTTTTTCGAGAAGTTTATTAGCCATTGCTGATCTACTTTTGGATTAAGTATCTGTTGGTAGAAATCTCTTGTTACTGCGCTGGAGGCAACAACAAGCAGAGAGTCCACGGTAGACATTACTGCAGACAAGACTGCTGCAATATAAATTCCTATAATTATTGTTGGCATAACCTGTCCAAGAAGCATGGAGAGTACGTTCTCTCCAGCTGGACCAAGAATTAATTCGGGGTCTTGGCCTTTAGTTGTTAGTACGTATCTGCCTATCATACCTATCATTACTGCAGCTGAATCTGTAATCAGAGTGTATAGTACGGCGACCCACTTGCCTTTATCAATTTCATCAACGTCTTTAATTGCAATAAATCGAACATAAACCTGAGGGGAACCCATAAAGCCTATTCCAATAGATACTAAACCTATGATAGCAATTAAATTGGTGACGTTAAATCCACCATTACCCCAAATATTTATGAGTGCTGGGTCAATACTCTCAAGACCAGATACGAGGGAAGTATTGGCTGGAAGAGTGAAATACGCAACAATAGGTAAAATTAATAATGCTAGAAACATTAATGTTCCTTGAAAAAAGTCTGACCATGCTACCGCTAAAAACCCACCTGAAAAAATATATACAACAACTATTCCAAATCCAATGGCTATACCAGAGTAGTAATTTATTCCAAGAAAAGACTCAAATGTTTTTCCTGTAATATCTATTTGCGCACTAACATAAATAACAACAAAAAGAGATAGCGCTGTAGCAGCTAAGATTCTTATTAAGTTAGAGCTAGCTTTAAAGTGACTAGATAGAAAGTCTGGTATGGTTATGGACTCGTATTCATCGGTCATTGATTTGAATTTTTTTGCCATGAACTGCCAAGAAATAAACACACCTAGTATTTCTCCAAGTACAATCCAGAAAGCACTAAAGCCCATTACAGCACCCATGCCGGTCACACCAAGAAGTAACCACCCTGATTCCCCAGTAGAACGAGCAGATAGCGCCGCAATCCAATAACTAAGCTTTTTTCCGCCTACATAATAGTCACTAATATTTTTTATTCTTTTTGATGCCGTAAATCCGATCCCTAGTAATATTAAGAAATAAAGACATAGGATGAAAATTTTGGTGGAATATGTTTCGTCATTATCAACAGCGTTAATTACTTTTTGCATCGCTTTATATGAATGCAAGGCTGGGGTCTCGTATATATTCCAGCCTGTAAACACAGCAACAATATCATACTCAGGTATAATGATCAGTCTTTGGCCACCTAGTCCAGATGCCAATAGTGCTGTATTGTTATCGCCATAGGGCATGACCCACCATTGTAATCCATACTTTAACCAGTCATAACCTGTGTTAACAGAATTCTGATGAATTTGATTAACCCATTCTTCTGGGAGTATTTGATCTCCATCCCAGTTACCTTTATTCAGTATTAAATATCCAAATTTTGCTAGATCTCTAGGTGTAAGATATAGTCCCCCTTCAGCATCTGTTAGCCCTTTTGGAGTATGCTTCCAAAAGAAATTATTATTTATGCCAATTTTTGAAAATAAATTATCTTCTAAGTAACCAGCAAGATCCATCCCTGTGGTTTTATTAATTAGCTTGGATAGTAGCATTGTTTCGCCACTATTGTAGTTGAACTTAGTCCCTGGTTCATGCGCCATGTTTTGGTCAATTACATATTGAACCCAATCCGAACTTTTTTCCATTTGAACACAGTTGCTGCTTGCATCTGTATATGCCATTGAGGATTCATCCCATTCAATGCCTGAAGACATGTTTAACACATCTAATATTGAAATTTTATTTCTTAGTTGATTAGGGTTTTTGGATGTGAATTCCTGAAAATAGTTCATGATTTCTTCATTTAGATCAGGGATATCACCATTTTTATTGGCTATTGCAATGGCAGTGGAAGTGAAACTTTTACTCACGGATTGCATAGTATGCAAATCTGTATCCTTATAGTATGGATGCCATTCAGAATCATAGTAGTTGTATTTCCCTGGAGAAGTGTTTGTTGATTTATACAGTGAATCATAATTAGTTGAGTATTTTTCTTCAAATACAATTTTTCCATTTCTGGTAATTAGCATACCATCAATATATCCATGGCTCCCATTTTTTAGTTGATCGCTATATGCTCTTAGAGAGTCAGCGTTCATCCCTAAAGATTTTGGGTCATCCGTATCCCAAGACTTGGTTGGCCAGCTAGATGCGTTTATAGCATTTGACAATAATAAAAACGCAATGATTGTATAGCTTGGAATTATTTTTGATTTTAAAATTTTACAAATGTTCATCCTGATTCCTTACTTTGAGAGGGTCATTTTTTTTGATATTATGTTTGATCCATATTTAAGATTATAGAAATACACTCCGCTGGGAACTTGGTTCCCATAAGTGTCTTTTCCTGTCCATAAAACATTGTGCTTTCCTGGCCTTTGATATCCATTTAATAGAGTGATTACTTTTCTACCCAGAACATCAGTAATTGTTAATTCAATTACACCTGATTCTGGGATATTGTAATGAAAAGCAGTACTTGGGTTAAATGGATTTGGATAGTTTTGCTTTAGATCAATTTTTTTAGCTATGATATTAGAATTATCTTGATCGATGTTTACAATATCAGTTTCATCGTTATGTTCAATCATAAACAGCTGAGGTTTGTCCGATGCAAAGCTTGCAGATGCAATAATTAGATCGCCGTTGCCATCGTTATCAATATCCCCAATAGAAACTCCCCCGCCGTTATAGAAATTTCTATACTTATATACATTGAAATCTTCGTCAAAAGTTAGATTATTTTCAAAGTCTATTCCAGAAATTTTTCTTGAAGGATTTAATGAAGAAGAATTTTACGTTAATCCAACTGGAAATTTTGTAATTGGTGGACCAGACGGAGACTCTGGATTAACAGGAAGAAAAATTATAGTTGACACATATGGTGGTGCAGCACCTCACGGTGGTGGAGCTTTTTCTGGAAAAGATCCTACGAAAGTAGACAGATCGGCCGCTTATGCAGCAAGATATATTGCAAAAAATGTTGTTGCTTCCAAAATTGCTGATAAATGTTTAATTCAATTAGCTTATGCAATTGGTGTTTCGAAACCATTATCAATTTATGTGGATTTATTTGATAACGATTTAGATAAAAATAAATTTGTTGTAGATAAAATAAATGAAAATTTTGACTTGAGTCCTCGAGGAATTAGAGAGATGCTAAATTTAAATAAACCGATATATGAGAAAACAGCTGCTTATGGCCATTTTGGAAGAACGCCAGATGATAATGGTTCCTTTTCATGGGAAAAAACTGATAAAATAAGCTGTTTTTCTAAATAGTTTCTGTTGAATTAAAAAAAAACTTTACTATATTGCCCTTACATTATTGAA
>Ga0208410_1000935_pt1 | contig 15918 bp, 7 predicted proteins | sample ETN02SmetaG_3_FD_185787 | JGI IMG/M metagenome (GOLD analysis project Ga0208410, IMG submission 185787) | Marine microbial and viral communities from oxygen minimum zone, Eastern Pacific Ocean - ETNP2014F10-02SV257 (SPAdes) (version 2) | ecosystem: Environmental > Aquatic > Marine > Oceanic ... | reverse complement strand
GTGTTCAAATTCCCTGTTAATCTGCAATCTGCCAAACCATTCAGGTAGGACGTATTGGTAAATAATTTGTGTGATTCCTGTTGGGAAAATATATGCTATTTTCAATAGTTGGTCTTTTAGTTGATGTTTTATTGATTTTAGAGACTTACTGCCTATCAAGCGGAAATTTTCTATTCCAGCAGGAAGTTTCTGGACAAGTAACTTAGTACTGGTATCGATTTTATCCGGTGTTGAATTGTTGAATAATAGGACCTCAGTTACTGTAACCGTTCCTAATCCGGGTTCAATTACGAGAGAGACTTTGGATGTTTCCAGTTTCTCCACTGAACTAGAAATTCCTGGAATAAAAATATTTTTTTCAATGAGTTTTTCTCCGGCTTTCATGAAAAATATTTTTGAACTGTATAATTCACCTTCTACTCGAGTTCCCAGTTGAAAACCAGCACGAAAATCTGTCGGGACTTTTACAAACTTATAATTGCCAAGAGAATTAGTTTTGACACGGCCCTGAGGTCCGATAGGAGTTACTTCTCCTTCAGGGTTAAGTACAAATTTCAATAATACTACATCAAGTCCTTCCGGTGGTATTTCTGAAGCAGGAGATAGCCTTACTTGACCTTTTACTGTAATATATTTTATTCTTGGAGGATCTTCTGAAAAAGCTGTAAAAGGGAGTAAAGCCGTGGAAAAAGTTAATAGTCCGAGTTGGTAAGTCAGCTTCAATGTTTGTTTAAGCATACTTAGTGCAAAACAAAAAAATGTCTCAAAATATTTTAGAGTATTTCCCTGATACTGGTAATGTTTCATTATTTAGAAACTGCTATAGATTTAAGATATTTTTCTATCTCTTTTGCTTTTTGCATTGCAGTATTTTGAAACTGTTTTAATTCTGCAGGAACACGAGCTTTTGCAACTATCCGATAATGGTTTAGTGCGGATTTCCACTTTTCCTTGGAATGATATAATGTGCCAAGTTCAAAGTGAATCTGAACGTACATCGACGAATTCCTTTCTATTTTCCGGTTGGCCAATTCTTTGAGACGTTTCAGTGCTTTTTTGGTTTTATTTGCTTCACGGTCAAGTTGAGCAACCCAAAAAGATGCTTGCAATTCCTGACTTGAGATGCCTCCACCATCTGCGCGCATCATCCAAATCCTAGCTTTTTTAGTTTGTTTAAGATTAGACGACTGATGGTAACCTATCAAGTAAGCATATGTAAGATGCTCCTTTTTATGTTGTGAACTTTTCTTGAGCACTTTGTATGCCCGCTCATATGTATTTATCAGCAATTTATAATCCTTTGATCTTTCATAAAGGCGAGTTAGTTCTCCTACTAACTGCAGGACAAGATTTACATTTTTATCAGGCACTTTTTTAAGAGCATTTCTATAGTATCCTTTTGCACGTTTATAACCACCTAATTTTTCGGCGGCATAACCCTGAGCAATAAGTGCTTCGACAGTCTGTGTCTTTGCTTTATTATATTTAGCCATTAGAGCATATGCATCAAGGATCCCGTTATATCGTTTACTGCCGGATTTCTTGTTTTCTGCATAAATCAGAAGTTCAAAATTTTGTTCATCTAGGATTCTCTTTTTTTCTCTTACTTCCTTATGAATAGCTTTTGTAATTTTTGTCCAATCTCCTTTTTCAATCCATTTCTGGAATGAACCCTGTGCAAGGTATTTTCTGATTTCATCTTGCTTTATTTTATCTCTTTCAGTTTGTGGTTTTAATTTTAAGGCTTTTCGATAAAATGAAATTGAAAGTTCTTTCTTGCCTAGTTTTTCAGCTGCTTCAGCCTGGTCAATCAACGCATCCAGATTATAAGTGCGTTGCGGATCATGTTCACGCAAAAGTGCATATACACTCAGAATGCCGCCCCAGTTATCGAGTTTTTTTTCTGCATAGAGCAGCTGGGTAAAATACTGTTTATCAAGAGATATGTTTCCTGCCTTATATTCACTGCGTATGAAATCAGAGATGCCTTTCCAGTTTTCCTGAGCTGTCAATTCTCTTAATCGTTGACTGGAAATTAATAGGTTAATCTCTGTCATATTTTGTTTATCTTCCGGGAAGGCACTTTTCCAACGTTCAGCAATGATTTGTATGCGTTCAAGACGTCGAAAATCTGTTCTACGTTGAGCTGCGAAAAGCCAAAGTTGAAAATAAGGGATGGTCATTTTGGGAGATTTTCTGTCATAGATTTCCTGAAACTCCCAGGTAATTGCTTTCCAATCCTTCAACTGTTTATGAGATTCCAACAAGATTTGGATTGCCTGTTCTCGATATTTATCACTATCAAGTATTTTACGAGAAACTATGCGTGCCTCTTTCCACTTTTTTGTTTCAAGCAGGCAACTGCTTTTTATGTATTGCAAATGCTGCCATTCTTCTGGATTTGTGTTTTTTGATTTTTGGAGGTAACCGGGCTTGTCATTTATTTCTAGAATAAGTTTTTTGCATTTGTTTTGCTCAAAGTAAGTTAGCAAAAGTTGAGTTTGAAATCTATGGCGTAAGTGAGCGTTCAACTTGGTATTACCTTTGACACTTAAGAGGAATTGAACGAATTTATCTTTTGAAACAGTCTCCCGGTATAGCACCATTAATGTTTCCAACAGTTCTGGATTATTTTGGTAATCAGTGTTCAGTCTAACTTGTTCGAGAAGGGAAATTGCTAGAAAATTTTGTTTTGTTTCAGCATACAGGAAAGCCAGGCGCAGTTGAATCGATAAAGAATGTTCTGTTTCATCACTGGCGAGATATTTTTCAAAGATCTTAATAGCTTTTTTCAGTTGTTTGTTTTCTATATAAAGGTACCCCAGTCTGATTTGGACCTCTTTAACATGATCTATATCTTTACTAGAGAGATATTTTTCAAAGATCTTAATAGCTTTTTTCGGTTGTTTTGTATCAACATAAAGATAGCCTAACCTGATTTGGATTTCCGCAACATGTAAAGTGTCATCACTGGCGAGATATTTTTCAAAGGTCTTAATAGCCTTTTTCAGTTGTTTGTTTTCTATATAGAGGTACCCCAGTCTGATTTGGGTTTCAACAACATGTCTCCCTTTACCATTTTTGAGATATTTATTAAATGTTTCAATCGCCTTTTTAGGTTTTTTAGTTTCAATATAGAGGTAACCTAAGCGGTATTGTGAATCATCCGCATAAGTTTTGTCCTTTGTAGATAAATATGTACTAAATGTCTCAATTGCCTTTTTAAGTTGATTGCTTTCAATAAAAAGGTAAGCCAACCTGTACTGCACTTCACTAGCATAGGTTTTGTCCTTTGTACTTAAATATTGCTGAAAAGCAACAATTGATTCTTTTGGTTGATGTTTTTGCCCTAAAACCCCAATACGGTAAAAAGTAAGTGGGAGGTATTTTTTATCCTTTTTTGCTAAATATATTTTGTAATTATTTACCAAGTGGTTGACTAATTTTGGACCCAAATCAGCAGTACCTGTTCTTTGAAGTGATGCATTGTATGCCATTTCTGCACGCCAAAATGTGGATCCAGAAGCTAATTTTGAGTTAGGGTGATCTGTAACAATAAGTTCAAACCATTTTTCAGCTTGTTCATATTTTTTTACCAGCTGAAACTTAGATGCCAACTGATGTTTAATATTTAAAGCTTTTTCAGGTTTGATGGATGTTGATTGCTTCAAGTACTCCTGCCATACGTCCTCTGTTTTATGAATGTCATTCAGGAACCACCATGCTCGTCCAGTTAAATACAAGCGTTCCTGTCTTTGACTTTGGGCTAATTTAGTAGGGTCACTATTCTTAAAAAACTGAATGGAATTTTTGTATTTCTGAAATGCTAACTCTTTATTTTTTTTGCGTAATAATTCAGCATTGATCGATGTAACATAGCCCAGCCAATAATTTGCCTCATCTCTGAGTTTTGAAATAGGGTAATCCTTCAGGAGCGAATTAAGGGTTTTAATTGCAAGGGGATATTTCCCTGTCCGTATCAGAATAATCGCCCGCTGCAGCACTTCATCATCAAGGTATGATATGCTGCTGGGAAAATTTTCCTTCATCTCATCAAAAGCTTTGATTGATGCCTGAATATCACCACCTTTGCGTAGAGCTTTTACTCGCAGGTAAAATATTTCTTCACGTGCTGCACTTTCCTTAAATTGATTAAGGTAACATTTTGCGGTTTCAATGGACGCCGAATATAGTCCATCCGCATATGTCTCACGAGCTACAGCTAATTGTTCTTCTTCACTCAAGTCACTTGTCCAGCACTGAGCAGACACACCAGAGGCAGTGAGGAAAAAAGAAATGACAGTCAGCAAAAAAGGAATAATGCTGGAGTGTTTATTTGAGTGATATTTTGAATGTTTATTTAGCACGTATTTTATAAATTATTTTAATTATAATTAGCACAGGATTAGAATACACATTTCTATTTAGTTTATGCGTCAATTCTGTTGTAAAATTTGCCAACAGCCAGGTTAGGGCTCAGACTATCAACAGTTGTTGCTATTTTGGTTTTTCCTTGCAAAAAATTACGTTTGTCTTTGTGGTTCTATGGTTTTACAAGAAAATTCATGTATTTCACGTTTACCTCAATTATTAACCGGACTAACAGTATTAAGTATACGTATTTTGTCATCTTGACGTCTTGTAAATTTGTTTTGAGAAACATGAGTTTACACTATACTCTGCAGAGAAAGCTTATCTTTATGCCGTGAAAATGCATATTTTTTAGCAGTCATTTGTTTTACTTGAATTATTTATTGATTATTTTGTGAGTCATCGTATCTTAGACTATGTTTATATTATAGCGTTTCATCAGCAAAAACCAATCCAGAAGCAAATGAAAAAGAATAATCAGACTGTTTCTCCAATCATAAAAATATGTGGTTTGACCAGTCTGGAACAAGCTTTGTCTTGTGTCGAATTGGGTGCGAATTGGTTAGGACTTAATTGCTGGAATAGATCATCACGCTACGTTCCTGTAGAAAAAGTCATGGAGATTGTTGCCGGGCTCCCTAAATCAGTTACTACCGTGGGAATTTTTGTTAATGAATCCACCAAATCAATAGAAAGGATCATACGAGAAACGGGAATGGATCTGGCCCAGTTACATGGAGACGAGACACCTAAAAGCTGCAATAAATTAACTGTACCTTGGTTTAAGGCTTTCCGCATTTCTCCTGAATTTCAACCGCGACAGATTCGGAATTTCAGTTGTAAAACATTTTTGCTTGATGCATACAGCAAGCATTATGGAGGTTCCGGGGAAAAAATTAACTTGGAGCTTGCTTCAACTTTTACTGAAATGGGGGAGTTAATTCTTGCAGGTGGACTGGCTCCTGAAAATGTCGTTGACGCTATTAGTAAAGTACGCCCATGGGGTGTGGATGTTTGCAGCGGGGTCGAAAGTGAACCAGGGATTAAAGATCTGCTTAAGGTAAAAGAGTTTATAAATAATATTAGAAATACAGTTTGAAGTTAGTATAGGTACAAACCTGTAATTCTGAAAATTTTTTCCGGGATTATTTACAATATTTTCGATTTGAACGGTGTATAGAAGTGAAAGCAATCACTGGATGTTGCTTATTGCAGATTAATCTTGTTTTGATACAATGAGCCACCTCTATTTAGATGGCTGAAACAGGACAGTGACTTAAATAAAAAAATGAAAAATTCTAAATTTACAACTCAAGGTGGTATTAAAATCGAAAAGTCGATTACTCCTTTAGATGCAGAACATGCCCTCAACAAAATACATCAATATATAGATATTAAAAAAGGGGCGCTTTTTGTTAGCAACTATGAAGTTCCGGATCGATATTCACGCTGGGATTTGGGATTTATACATCCTGCTCTGGAATTGATTGTCAGGAAACAATATTTTGAAATTAACGCACTGAATCCAAATGGAACTCGACTTTTAAAATTGATCGCACCTGTTTTACAGAATCGTTCATATCTAGAAAAAATAGTTTTTGAGGATGTTGCTGATCAACCTGCATTACAAATATCAGGAACAGTTAAACCTAGATCAAATTTTTTCCCAGAAGAGGAAAGAAGTCGTCAGCCAAGTATATTTTCTGTAATTCGTCAAATATTTGAACTGTTCCGTAGCGATGATCCTTATCTTGGTCTTTATGGCGCATTTGGTTACGATTTAGTTTTTCAATATGAAAATATTGAAGCAAAACACGAACGTGATCCTGAACAAACAGATTGTCATTTGTTTTTACCGGTTGAGATGGTCGTAGTTGATAGGCAAAAGGAAGAGGCTTACAAAATTGAATATCATATTGATACACCGGATGGAATGACAGAAAGTTGGTGGAATACTGGTGCTGAATTTCCGGTTGTTTATGCAAAGGCAGACGGGGAAATTAAATGTGATCACGTGCAAGGTGAGTTTGAGCAAAAAGTGGCAAAAATTCAGGAAGGCTGTCGGCGTGGAGATTATTTTGAAGTTGTACTTTCACAATCATTTTCGACGTCTTTCGCGGAGCAGCCCTCAACTTTATTCAAAAGAATATGTGAGCAAAATCCCAGCCCATATAGTTTCCTGATCAACATGGGAACAGAACAACTGGTAGGAGCTTCTCCAGAGATGTATGTTCGCGTAAAAGGAAATCGTTTTGAAACAAGTCCGATTTCCGGAACTGTGCCCGTCGGTAATGATCCGATGGAAACAGCCGAAAGGATCAAAAATCTTATTTCTTCGGAAAAAGAAGAATCTGAACTAACGATGTGTACGGACGTGGACCGAAACGACATGTCCAGAATTTGTGAGCAAGGAAGTGTCCGCCTAATTGGGCGACGTTTGCTTGAACGTTACTCCCGGCTGATTCACACTGTTGATCACCTAGAAGGTGTTTTGATCAAAGACAGGGATGCAATCGATGCTGTTTTGACACACATGTGGGCCTGTACAGTGACAGGTTCACCAAAGCCTGTTGCGATGCAAACTATTGAAAATATGGAAAATTCACCGCGTGGATGGTATAGTGGTTGTATCGGATTTTTATGGTTTAATGGTTATGTTAGTACTGGTATGACTTTGCGCACAGTCCATCTTAAAAACGGTCAAGCTACTGTGAGGGCAGGTGCAACTTTGCTTTATGACTCAGATCCTATGGCAGAAGAGCGTGAAACACACATTAAAGCCTCCGCCTTTTTGGGTGCAACTTTAGATAGTAAACCGCCGGCTCCAGTTACTCTTGACTTACCGCAGATAGGTGCTGGAAAAACTGTTTTATTTGTCGACAATCAAGATAGTTTTGTCCACACATTAGCAAGTTATGTAAGACAGAGCGGTGCGACGGTAATCACCCTCCGTTCTGGATTTTCTTATCAGATGTTGGATGAAATTTCTCCGGATTTACTTTTCATTTCTCCAGGCCCGGGATTTCCACGTGAACAAAAAGTTCCAGAATTAGTCGGTGAAGCAATTAAAAGGGACATCCCGGTTTTCGGAGTTTGTCTTGGACATCAGGGTATTGCGGAACATTTTGGTGGAAAACTTCTGACTCTTGAGCATCCTGTTCACGGTAAGTCCGTAGAGATTGTGCACAGTGGAGATTCATTCTATTCCGGATTGCCGAACCCACTCAGTGCAGGTCGTTACCATAGTCTGTATGTGGATTCATCTTCACTTCCGGAATGTTTGGAAGTCACCGCTAAAACTAAGTCCGGACTTATAATGGGGCTCCGTCACAAAAATTTACCAGTGGCATCTGTACAGTTTCATCCGGAATCTATTCTAACTCTCAAAGATCAATCTGGATTAAGGATGATAAACAATGTGATGGCAGAACTTACAACTGAAGCAAATAGCAAAGAAGTATTTTAAGAATGTAGAAATTTTTGCAAACTGAAAAAAGCAAATTAGCCAAAATTCTTAGAATGTGCAACGGTATTTCCCAGGAGGAAGAGTTATTTCTGAAGTTTTAGGAAACGCAAATGTGCGGTCATTTTTGAAATAAACTATGATTTTTGTGCCGTTGAGAAAGATCCACGAGGGAGTAGATTTACTCCACGATTGATGTGCTGCAGATGAATTTGCATAAGGAAGACGGCAGAGGTAGCGGACCTCCATCGATTTTTCTGCCGGATATAAAATACCAGAAGGTATTGTAGCATTGCTGCAGCCTAAAAAAAATGTTTGCGCAAGTATGAAAAATGCAACATTTCTTTTCATGACTGTATTTTGTTGAATCTATGTTTGTTCAACTTCTAATACAAAAGCATTTTTTGAAAATCCAACTTATGACTCTACTACTTCCTCAACTTCCGGAAAGTATAAAATGCGAGAACAATAGGGGCAGTTTTTGTGGGAATTTGGATTTGCCATCAATTCATTGACCAACTGCGGTAATAAAACCATGTGACATCCACTACAACTTTTATCGCGAATTGCACAGACTGGTGTCGAAATTCCACTTAACTGGCAACGTTCATAAAAATGTTTGATTTTTTGTGGAAGTTTTTTAAGTAAACGGTCTCTTCTAGGTTCTAGTTTTGAGATCTTCTTTTCTACTTTTTCATGTTTTTTTAAAAGCCCGGCTGTTTTTTCTTGAAATGCCGAATTTGATTCAGAAAGTTCTGTGTTAATAGCTTCAACTTCCTGATCAAGGTCTTCTTTTTTCATATCCAATTCAAGCATTTTTTCTTCCAGCATCCCCAACAATTTGCGGGCTTCTTCAAGCTGGCTTTTGCTTGCAGCAAATTCTTTTTCATTTCGTATCTTCGGAACTTGTTCATCGAGACGTACGATCAACTGTTCCTGAATTTGTATATTTTTTTTAACTTCACTGCCTTCGTTATTTAAGAGACTTATATCGCCATTTTTTTGTTCAAATAATTTTTGATGTTGATCAACAACAGATCTTGCAGTATCGATCTGACGTTCTAAATGTGTGCGGGAGAAAATGTTTGTTTGCAATTCCAGATCAGTATTAGCAAGATCAATGAGGGGCTGAATAGTTAGTGGCATGGATAATTTTCGAAGAATATTCTCAGCAACAATTATTTATAATCCTTATAATATCTCAAATTATGTAAAAAATTACAAGTAGAATGTCTGATTAACTTTTGTAGCAATTTAAAGTATTTCTGCCCTCAATTTATATCAATGTGGAAGTAAACGTCTGGGCGATGGAGAATAACTTATAGATTGAACGGGTTTTTCTTTTAATAGCAGCAACATCTTCTGGACGCTTCGTTCAAGCATTGGATCTTCATTTTTAACAAAAGATTGTGGGGTGTCTTCAACTTCAATGTCAGGATCAACGCCATGATTTTCAACTGACCAACCTGCATGATGGAACCAAATGGAATATTGTGGTTGCGTTGTTGTCGTACCATCTACCAGTTGATAACGCCCATCAATCCCAATCACTCCTCCCCAAGTACGTTTACCGATTAGGGGACCAAGCTGTAGTTGTCGGAAACTAGCTGTGAACATGTCACCGTCTGAGCCAGTGAACTGGTTTGCGATAACGATCAGATGACCTCTCAGAGTGTGATAAGGATAGGATTCTGGTGTTCCCCAGCGAGGAACGTCATAACCCAAATGCCGATGTGATAATTTTTCCAGAATAAGCGGGGATACCATACCACCTGCATTATAACGGACATCAACGATCAAACCCTCACGGTCAACCTGGGTCAAATAACCTCGATGAAATTCTGCTATCCCATGAGTACTCATGTCTGGAAGATGCAGATAACCGACGCGTCCGCCGGTTAGGGTGTCAACGCTCTTTAGGTTATTCCTGACCCACTCACGGTAACGAACTCCCTGTTCACCGATCAGGGTTTTAACTACTACCTGACGTGTATGTGTTTCACTCTCTTTTTCCTCTTTTTTTTCTCTACTGCTTTCGGTCACAGTAAGTGGTACAAACTGTCCTGCTTGATGCACTAGCAACTCACCAGGAGTTTTGTGTTCATCAAGGAAAACTCCTCCAACTGCCAGAAGTTCATCTTCCTCATAAACAGGGACACCTGGTTCTGCTAAAGGTGAATGTTCGTTGTTTTTCCAAAGATCACCTGAATATATTTTTTTAAAGATCCATACGCGTCTCTTTGAGTCAAAAACAATGTCCGCTCCCAAGCATCCGACCGGATAACGTGGTGCGTTAGGGTAATCGCCACCATACTCATACGCATGGGACGTACCGAGTTCGCCTTGCATTTCCCAGATTAAATCAGAGAGCTCTGAGCGAGAGCCAATTCTTGGCAGTAAACGTGCGTAGCGTTCGTATACTCTTTCCCAATCAACTCCAGAGAGGTCTTCAGTCCAAAAAAACTCTTTTTGCAGTCTCCATGATTCCCGAAACATTTGCATCCATTCTCTCTGATACTGCACTGAAATCCGGATGCGATTCAAATCCAGCCAGCCGGTTTTTCTTGAAAAATATTTTTCTGTTTTAAGTTCTTCTGGAACAGGAATTCCTGCTTCTAAAACTCGTAACTGATCACCAGAACTATAGAGCATGGTACTTGCCGAATTCTCGCCGTCATCGACTATGGAAGTTTGTATAAAGCCGATATTTTCGACTATTGTTTCAATTTCCTGCTTCTCAAAATCATACATCCACAAGTTACCTTGATCTTTTTCAGGATTATCTTCAGTTGAAATATCATTGAAGCTTGTTGAGAGTGGAAATTCACTGAAAACAACTTTGTTTGGAAGTCCTTTTATTTGTTCATAAACACCCTCTGCAACAGGAAATTCTATAATTCTATCTTCAATACCGTCTAAATCTATTTCAATCTTGAGTTTTTTTTGTTTTTTGTTTTTAGCATTTTGCGACTCGCTACTAATACCACTTTCATTTTCAATTGTTTCACGTCCGGGGGCATTAGGTTTTTGTACAAAAGGATTTTGTGTGTCTTTTTTTAGTGTTAAGAGATACGGTTTCATTGAACGGGAAAAAGAGGTGCCTGTTTGCACAGTGTCCCAGATAGGGTTGAAAATTCTTGAAGAAAGAAAATACAACCAGCGACCGTCCGGATCAAAAGAAGGGCAGAAATCGTAACGTACCGGTTGCGTGATTTGAAACGATTCAGATGGTTTAACACGTTTGCCATTTGGGGATGGATTCAGATCTACCAGGAAAATTGCAGTTAATTCCAGACTCAAATATTTTGTGTAGGCTAGCCATCTTCCATCAGGCGAAAAAACAACCTCACGGATTTCACGAACCTCTGAGTGATCTAGTTTGTTAATATGTCCGTTGCCTGCATTCATTAAAAAAAGTTCCATCCGGCTAGTCGTTAAAGCGAGGTGCGGATATCTTGGTGAAACGGCCATTTCCTGGATACGCCCAGCAGGAAGCTTATGTGAAAAAACAGGTGTTTCGGACGGAAAGGATCCAAAGATGTCTAATTGTTCCTCCGTGGCTGAATATTTTTCTACTTTACTTTTTATTAAGCATGTATCTGAAATTGCAACTATATTCCCGTCAGGGAGCCAACAGGGCAAACGATAGCGTACTCCGTCACGAATTCCGTGTTGACGAACTGCCTGTTCCCAAAGTGGCATAGAAAATAATTTTCCTCGTGCAGTAAGTGTAATCTCATGTCCCTTAGGGTGAAGCATGGTCTCTTCCCAGTATGCTTCGCCATAAAAAAATCGACGCTGTAAACGGCTTTTTGTTGAATGCCAGCCAATCTTTATTTGACTCTCACGGTTAGGAGAAGTTTTTTCCCGAGGATCAAGTTTCCACAATTCTCCACCAACGTGATAGACAATTGTATTAGAATCTGTTGCAGGAAAACGTACGTAGTATTCTTTTTGAAAAGTTTCCTGCCGGAGCTCTTTACCTAGATTATTGCAGGAATACAAATTGCCTAAACCTTCATGATCTGAAATAAACCAAAGCCTTTCCCCCAACCAAAACGGTCTAACAGGATTCCCCGTAAGATCACCTAACAAACGTTTAAAATTTCCTTTATTCTGTGTGTCAACCCAGATTTCACCGGTCATACCTCCACGATAGCGTTTCCAGCGTGAATTATTCATAGTGTTTCGTCCCAGAACAATGCCATTTTTTCCTCTCAATTGCTGATTCGCTGTCATTGCCGGACCGAAAGGCAAATTTTCTACAGGTCCGCCGTTGAGAGAAACCTTAAAAAGCCAGGCGTCGCTACCACGATTATGTACAGCCTGATGTGTACTGCGGAACCATATATATTGACCATCAAGTGACCAACCCACGATATGTGTTACACTGTTTAGCCAAGTCAGGCGTTGGAGTGGACCCCCGCCGGATTCCATTAAATAAACGTCATGCTCACCTTCTTCCTTGGTACAGCAGGCAATCCAGTGTCCGTCTGGAGAAAAGGCGGGGGAGTGAGTTTCGCTTCGTGCACTGGTCAAGCGTTGGGCACGCCCTCCTTCAAGTGGGGCATACCATAAGTCGTTCTCACTCACGAATACGAGTTGATTCTGGAAAACTGTGGGCTGAGTGAAATAGCCTTGTCCGCTTCCGTTTACCGTAAGTTTCTGTTTCCTTGAGCTCTCTATGCTTGATTTCACGTTTGTTAAAAAAAGTTAAAATATTAACACTTATTTTATTTCTATTGTAATTTTGTAAACAATTCCTTCAGGGCTTTTGCGATTACTTTCGATGATTTTACGAGATTTAAATTCCTCAATATCTTGCAAATTGTTTTTCAGAACCTGAAGCATATCGTAGCTGTCAATAGTTCCGCTGATTGAAAAACGATCAGGTGCAAATTCTAAATTGTCTACTTGGAAAGGCGCGTCTTCATCCAGCAGAACAGAAATTTTTTGAAGAAAAATCAAATTAAAATACTCACGTTTTTCGAATTTATTACTGGTTTCAATATATTCTTTTCGATTCTTTATATTTTCCTGCAGTTCAATCATCATTTTATTGATGCCTGTAGCAGAATTTTTTGGGAGGACTCTGCTTAGTTCAGTTTTTATAAGCCTTTCTGTCCGTGTTATGTCTTCTTGGAGGAGGTTTAATCTTGTGTTTTTCTGTACGACATAACTTGCTGTAAGTATTATCATTAAACTTACCGTCACAGAGACTGTGAAACGATTCCTAAGTAAAAAATGTCTCCATGGAGTGCTTTCGTGATAGAGACTTAGTTTGTGTGGCTCCAGCAAAATATCAACTTTTTTTCGAAGTTCACCAAGCATCCCCCAATGTTTACGATCAGTTAAAGAAAGCAGTGATTCTTTTAGATTGATTGAATCAAGTTCAGAAACCGAAATATTCTCTTTATTATGTTTTTCCCTCGCCTTTTCATTTGCGTAATTAGGATCAGTTTCTGTTGTGTAATTTTGTATTTTTTCATCTGATTCTTTACGCTGCTTTGCCTCTATCATTAATTCTTCAAGCGTGTTAGGAACTTTCGTCTCCAGCTTTGAACTGACTTTTATTTCATCTGCTAATTCAATGTCCGAGTTTGCTAAGAAGTGTAATCTTTCTCCAGATCTCTCAGTAAAAGCTTCTACTTCAGGCAGTGGGAATGAACGTATCCGGAAGATAACACCATCCCATTTAATCGATGGACCAAAGATTCCATAGACTTCAATTTGACTTTCAGACGTAAAGTTTTTTATTCGCAAATGCATGGTGAGTTGTGAGCATAACCAGCGTAGTTCCTCTTTGATTTGACGAAAAACTTCAGCCTCATCATTTTTGCTTTCGGCATTATTTGATGTATCCGGATCTTTAGCGAAAGTTTGTAGGAAAGACGGAAGAGTTTTTTCTGTGTTGGAGAAATGTTTTCTGAGAATTTCTGGAATAGTGTTGGGAAAAATCTTAATTTCATCCAAACGACCTTCACGGACAGTGTTTACGAAAGTTTCATCTCCACCCAGGTATATTTGAAATAAATCCCTTGGTTCGAGCAGGTTTGAATTATCATGAATTTTTGAACGAAAAAGCGCGTATGCAGCACAATCAATGTTCTGAATTAACAAGTCCCTCTTCATACACAACTGCTTTAGTTGTTCTAATTGCTCGCGTTCCATGAGCAAAACCAGAGCTTCGGAATTTTGCTCTGACATTAGATGTACATCTACACTGTAAGTAGAATCTGCAAGGCTACCCATCAATTCCTCCTCCAATTCAAAAGGCAATGCTTGTTCTACTTTTTTCCGTTCCTTAAATGGAAAAGTTATTTTGCGGAAAGTTACATCTTCTGCAGGTAATAGAAATGTGATTGCGTGGTCGCGCCATTGTTGACGGTCTAAAAACATGCCGATCCGCTTAATCCATTGTCCCGAATTAGCTCCTCTTTCTTCCTCTAAATCAGTTTCGTTTAATTTGGGAAACCCAACACTGTCTCTCGTTATGGAAAGAGTGTTATTTTTTTTGCTCAGACAAATGCCTTCAATACAAGAAGAGCTTGCAGAAAGTAGGTAAAAATCGTTGTCCATGTTTTAGGAATTTACTGGTATTTAAGATGAGTAAGTGTTTAAGAATAACTTTAACAGAATATGGGCAATATCTCAAAGAATTGAATTGATCATCACGTTTCAGCTTGTAGAAAAATGCGAATATCGTCAAAATCCACGGAACATTTTATCTTTTTGTTTTAAAAAAATATTGAGGAGTTAACTAATGGCTAAAATGGAGTTGGAAGTAGGGACATGTCCCACCGGTATTTTACTGGCACTTAAATCAGTGGACGGCAGGATGCACCAAGTAACAGCTATTGAAATGACGCACGATGAAGCACTGGGGATTTCAAAGCTGATTCAGCAAAAAGTTAAAGAAAATCTTGAGGCTCCGGAAGCTTCTGAAATTAATTGACTCAAGTCCCATTCTAAGGACATAAAATGAAACAGAAAAGCAAATTAATCTGGGGTTGGGCTATGTATGACTGGGCAAATTCTGCTTTTGCTACAACTGTTATGGCTGGTTTTTTCCCAATTTTTTTCAAGCAGTACTGGAGTATAGGTGCAGATGTAAATCAAAGCACAGCAATGCTCGGTTTCGGTAATTCAATCGCAAGTTTGCTCGTTGCCCTGATGGCGCCTATACTTGGAGCAATTGCTGACCGAGGTTCATTCAAGAAAAAATTTTTGATTTCATTTGCCTATCTAGGAGTCTTGATGACGGCAGGCCTGTATCTAGTCGGAAAAGGTGAATGGGTGCTCGCTATTTTTGTTTATGTGATGGGAGTAATCGGTTTTTCCGGTGCGAATATTTTTTATGATTCGCTTCTACCCAGTGTGGCGGATGAATCAAATGTAGACTCAGTATCTAGTTTAGGGTTTGCCATGGGTTACCTCGGTGGAGGGTTGTTGTTTTTTCTAAATGTTGTGATGACTCTCCAACCCACTATTTTCGGACTTGCAGATGCTGGTGAAGCTGTACGTTGGTCTTTTGTGAGTGTTGCTCTCTGGTGGGGAACATTTACAATTATTACCATAGCGTGGGTTCCGGAACCTGAATCCGGAAAAAATGAGAGCACGGAGAATTCGGTCCGAGAAGGATTTAATCAGCTTTATAGAACTTTTCAGGAAATCCGTCATTTAAAAACCGTACTACTGTTTTTGCTTGCTTATTGGTTTTATATTGATGGTGTTGATACTATTGTTAAGATGGCAGTGGATTATGGGATAACGATTGGTTTTGAATCGAATGATCTGATAATCGCCCTTCTGATTGTACAATTTGTAGGTTTTCCGGCCGCACTTATTTTTGGAAGACTAGGTGAGCATTGGGGAGTCCGTCCTTCAATATTTCTAGCCATAGGAGTTTATATCGCTGTGACAATCTGGGGTTCGATGATGCGTGAGAAATATGAATTTTATGTACTGGCAGTAGTGATTGGGCTGGTCCAAGGAGGAATTCAGGCGCTGAGTCGTTCCTATTACTCCCGCCTTATCCCTAAAAATCAGGCTGCGGAATATTTCGGATTTTACAATATGTTGGG
>Ga0208410_1000933_pt1 | contig 15941 bp, 13 predicted proteins | sample ETN02SmetaG_3_FD_185787 | JGI IMG/M metagenome (GOLD analysis project Ga0208410, IMG submission 185787) | Marine microbial and viral communities from oxygen minimum zone, Eastern Pacific Ocean - ETNP2014F10-02SV257 (SPAdes) (version 2) | ecosystem: Environmental > Aquatic > Marine > Oceanic ... | reverse complement strand
GAGAGAGGGATTGGATTCGGTGGAGGATTTCGGGGAACAGGACAAAATCGACCCGGCGAGAGCGTTCGGGATCGAGCTCGGCGGACTCGTCGCCGCGGACACGTTGAAATCGAAAGCGAGAAAGGGTAAGGATGGGCAAAAGTATTATCAGTGGGAGCTGAGCGATGGAGAGAGCGTGTATTTACTGTCGGCGTGCGTGAGTGGTGGTGGTTTGTATGCCTTTGTGATGCAAGTGGACGCGGCGACGTTCGACGCCGATGCGAGCGAGTATCGAGCCATGCTCGAATCACTCGACGTTCCGCGCGTGGAAGAGAGCCGTAACGATATGTCGTCGCGCATTTACGAAAACCGCTAGATGCGTTGCTTGCTGCGAATAATTGTTTATAAAGTAACTACGTAGAGCTGTATCGAAGTCTCAAGCCATGGCTGAGTCCAACGATTGTCTCAAAATATTTTGCGCGAGCACCGCGACATTCCTGTCCACACCGTTCGTCTGACCGTTCGCCGCTTGCTCCAAAAGGTCCAACACTGTTTCGGCGGTCGCGACGTTTCGACCGGCTCCTATGTTCATCGCAGTCGCGCTACCGACGTGCGTGGCGAGAGTCGCCGTAGTCTCCAATACGCTCGCCAAATCGAGTGTACGATCCGTTCTCATACGCAAATAACCGAGAACGTACGCGCCGGCACTGCTATCGCCACAGCCCACCGTGTCGCCGACTTTGACTTTAGGACACCCGACGCGGGCGGATTGTCCATCGCGAGTGACGATGGTGGCGCCCGCAGGACCGAGCTTCACGACGACCCATTCCACGGCGGATCCCGGATACGCAAACACCGCCGCGGCGTATTCTTCGGGCGCTGAGTTTACTGGCACTCCCGTCAAAGCCGCGAGCTCTTCTTCCGTGGCGAGAACAACGTCGGAATTCGTGAGCGCGACGTCCAGTGCCTCCATGCGTGTGGGATTCTCCGCGTCTACGAAAGTAAACGCGCGCGGACCGGGATCGAAAAAGACGCCGGCGCCATTCGACTTGGACAAGTTGAGCGCCTGCTCCACGGCTTGGGGTTTCAATTCATCGAAGACGAACCCGTTTACGAAGACGGCTCTACATGAACGTAAAACTTCTCTCGCATCGTTCGAAACATCTTTCACGTCACGCATCAACGGCCACGGACCCAAATCGTACCGGCTACAAAACGCGTGCCCGCCCGCACCGTCGCTCAACACAAAACAAATCAAAGTCTCCCCGAGAGCGCTCACCCGAACGCCCTGATCATCATCTGGAATAAGTTCAACGTAATCAACGCCCTCGTGGGCGAGTTCATCGATTAAAAAGTGTCCATATTGATCTTTTCCGACGTGACCGGCGCACGTCGCTCGCAAGCCCAACCTCGAGGCGGCGATGAGAAAATTACAATTCCCGCCCAATTCCCACGACTCGCGAGCCGGCGCTGTCTTTGCTAGCTCGCCCAAGGTTTTCTTCGTCTTCAACGACGACTCGTCCGGGATCGGTGCGGGTGGTAACAACACGTCGACGCACAAGTTTCCGAGCGCAACCACGTCGTACTCCTGCGAAAATGCGCCCGCGCGAACCGCCGCCGCGCGAGGCAATTTGGAACGCGCGTGCGCGCGACCGGATGACGTACATCCTGCGCACGTGCGCGCGCGCTCCGCGCTCACGCACGCGAGAGACCGTGAGGAGATCATGACCGATTAGATAAATCTGTCGATATCCCGGCACGACACGCGCGACACCGTCGTCGACGGAAAGTCGCGATCACCACGCGATGCGGATGCGAAACTCGAGGAACGCGATATCCCCCGCGTCGCGATCTCACCGCACGAGAGCGCGCGCGCGAGCTGCGTCGTCGACTGAGGACTGCGCGCGACGTTCGAAGAGCCATGTGTGACAGGGGAAGAAGGGGCGACGACGCGCACGGTTGTTATTCATACTAGATGAGGGAGCCGCCCATCGGCGCGGATTGCGTCGGATTCGATCCTAAACCCATGTCCGCCGTGAGCGACGCGAGCGCGTCCATTCCGTTGGCGGATTTTCTCGGCGAATGCGGACCGCCGGAACGAGTGGCGGCGGCGGTCGGCGAACCGAAGCTTGACAAACCGAACGGATCGTTCGATTGAGTCTGAGGCGCGACGGGCTGAGTGATCGGTGTGGGCTGAGACGCCATCCCGGGCATAGGCGTTTGCGCGAATCCGAATTGATTGGCGGGCGCGTGAGGCGCCGCGTGCGCCGCGGTGTTCGGAGGAGCCGAGACCACGGCAAACGGATCCATGCCCATCGTTTGCGTTTGCGCCGGCGCGGCTTGGGGCATGGAGGGCGGCGCCCCATAAAGACTATCCAAGTCCGCGAGTGAGGACGATGGGTTCGTAACAGGCGCCGAAGACGTCACTGGCGCCGATTGGGCGCTCAGACCACCGAGCAAATCATCTATGCTACCAGCCGATGTCGGCGCCACAGGCGCGGCGGTAGCACCGCTCATGCCCGATGAGTAATTCACCGCTTGAATCGCCGCAGTGGATGCACGAGGAGGCGGCTCGAACGCCGACAATTGTTGCGGCACCTCGTCTCGTCGAATCGGGACGTCCCTAAAAATAATTTTTGGCACGGCGCCCGCCATCGGCTGCGACGCGAAGGCGTCGTGGCGAGACTCCGTCGACTGAGCGTGCGAACTGGATGAACTCAGCCCCGCTGTCTCAACCGTAGTCGCGTTGGACGTCGCACTCTGCGAAGAAACGTTCGTGTGGTTCTGTTGAGATGCGACGGAAGGCGTGAAATTGCGTCGCTCCGTCTCCCCCGATTCGCGAGCGACGGCCGTCGCGTCTCCCAATCCGCGCGAGCTATTCTTCGAAAACGATCCCGAATCGTTCGTCGATAAAGAACCCTTGGATCGGTGGTGTCTCGCTTCGGCGCTCGACATGCCACTATATTTCCCTCGATTTCTCGCCGCCTTTTCCCGCGCCTCTTCGATGGATCTGGGATCTTCAATCAAAGCCTTGATCTTTTCCGCCCTCTGTCGCACGTTCACCCCTTCATCCTTCCCACGAGAGTCCCTGTACTCAAACGTGAGCAACCCCTCGAGATACCTCGACGATTGAACGTCTCTCGGCACGCGTTCGGTCCCGTTGGCGACGAGATATTCAATCACGCTGAGCGCCTTGTACACCTGACGCCACCGCTCTCCCCGCAGCTTCATGCGCTCCTCGAGCACGCTCTGCACGAGCGGCCACCGTCCATCGTGCGTCAAACGCGCGATCGCCTTGAGCTGCTCGCCGTGCGGCCCCCACTTGTCCGAGTTGGTCGCCTCGCGCACGAGCGCCTCGTCCGGAGAGATGCCCTTCCACTGGTTCACGCGCTTCTTCGCCGCCTCCTTCACCTCCTCGGGAAGCGCGTCCTTGATGGTCGACAGCGCCGCCTTGAACATCGTCGATCCGGAGACTCGCACGCGCGCGCCGCGCGTCGCCCTCTGACGCCTCGATCGCGCGTGCGTTCGCTTCTTCTTCTCGGCACGGCGACGGGAAAACGAAGCACCGCGTCCTCGTCGCGCATTTCGTCGCGCGCGGTGACCCCGTCGACGCGCGACGCGACCGACGCGCGAGACACGATGGCGTCGACGACGTGCGCGATCGCGGGCGAGCGCGGGAGCGGTAAGACGACGCTCGTGAACGCGCTGATTCGCGAGGCGTTGCGAGTGGACAGTCTCGGAGACGACGACGACGACGAGGAGGACGACGACACGGTCGAGGAGGTGCGTTCCGAGCGCGAGAGCTCGCTCGAATAATTTTTAACGCGCGGTTTCGACGATTGACGCAGACGGAGACGCTCGGTCGACGAGGCATCGCGGGGAGACGCGGGGAGACGCGAACGGACGAAGCTGCGGAACGTCGTCGGCGAGAGGAAGAAGAGGAGATGATTTCGAGCGATGAGGGCCGGCGAGCCGCGCGAGCGTGCGCCGCGCAAAATCCGTTCGACGCGCTGCCGACGTCGGCGCCGAGCGGATGTGCGATTTCGATTTCGAGGCACATCGAAGACGACGAATCGAACGAATGCGGGAAATTCGCGGCCAGAGTCATCGTGAGGTATCGAGAGGAACACGAACTGGAGCAAGCCATGCTGGACATGGTGCTTCGCACGCACACGGCGGGGACAGTGGGGTCTTTGTGTGCGGGACGAACGCCACCGAGGAAGCAAAAGGGAACGCGCGCGAACGCGGAGCCCCTCGACGCACGTTCGATTGATGAACTGGCAAGTGTGATTGGTGAAAATCCTCAGGATGTAGAGGCAATCGTCGCTGAAAATTCAGGTGAACCGTTCATACCGAGCCGATTTCGTAACCTGCTCGGGCGTGAGCGAGTGTATGAAGTGCGATCCAACGATCTTGCAAAGACGCTTACCGCGATACGCGTGTTCCTCTGTTGTATTTGTGTCAACGCGCAGTGGTCGCATTGGGGTGTCATCGACGGTCCCGTCAAAGTCGAACTTCCCCTTCGGTATGAAGCCACGTTTGTGGACTCTCCTGGGATTGACGGATCAGCTTTTCGTAACGAGCGAGTCTTACGAGGTGCCATCGGCGACGACGCAACGTTCAGATTCGCTATGCTTGTGTACTGTTGCGGTGCCGCCGCGCCAAGCGCGACGGCGTGGACGTCGCTTGAATCACTTGGAACACTGCGTAAAATCACGTCCGAAGGAACTCGTTTATGTTTATGTTGGCCGGTGGAGAGAGTGCTTCGTCCACAAGCGAGTAAAGTCCACGGCAGAATTACGAACTTACAGATAAAAAAGCTCTTCGATCGCACCGTGAAAAATCTCAAATCGGATCCCAATCATTGGCGAGAACGTCTCAATCGGTTCGTAAAATCTTCAGAGTTTGGTTTACGAGGCGATCTCAGTAATGGAATGTCCCTGGCTTTCGTTCGACTAGAAGAACCGGACGCCGGACCAGCCAATGATCTCACGTACTCTGTGTATCGGCTGGCATTCGCGGTGGAACAGCAACTTCATCAGCCACCGCGCGACACGAGTAGCCAGTGTGCCGATGAAAACCACCCAGTGGCGGCGAGTGTTAGTGGTAAGAATGATCACGTGCGCCAACCTGCACAAACATCGCAACAGCAAAAGCCGCCCACCAAGCGCGACACGCCTGCCGTGACAAAGTCTCCGGAACGGCAAACTGTCCAGACACCTCAAAAGCGATTGAAAAAGGCACCTCGTAAGTGCACTTTTGAGGATCCGTTCGCGTTCAACGAAGATGACGCACTTCTCGCGAGTCAGGACGTGGAGACTCCGCCGGTTTTTGGCAAAGTCGTGAAGAGAATTCGAGCTCCCCTCGCCGACGCCGCAAACACGCAAGCAAAACCGAAGAAAGCGCAGCTCCAACTCCAGAAAACAAACGTCAAGAATGTTGACAGCGACGCACCACCCCGAAAAGTGCTCATGAAAATGTCTCCGTGCCACTCCACGACTCAGTCCGCGCATCCAGGCACGCAGCCTGGCGTCGAAAAAGATTTGGCCGCGCGCGACGATCGGAAACAACCACGCGCAGACAAGCCAAACGCCGTCCAAGTACCGGTGACGCGTCAATTACGACAACGCAGTGGTACGAGCGAGCAAAAAACTGCGCACTGGTGGTGTAGCACGAACTTTTCTTGGGAGCGAAAGTCGCCGACGGGAAGCTGACGATGCGTTGACACGTCGCCTCGTCGCGTGACGAATGAAACGAAGATACGATAGACACGCGAATCATGTTGTAACACGAACAGAAAGCACGGGCACGCGTTCCCGAACGATGTTCACGGCGCGAGGTGTCTCTAGAAACGCCGAAAACGTGAAGATTAGTCGCGCGACTCGCTCACATCGGTCGGTCGGACGGGCGCACGGTTGGTCGCGAGACACCTCGCCGCGCGACTCGCACGCGCGCGTGCGCGCGGCGCGGCGCCCTCCAGGCGCGTACCCAAAGGTGTTCAATCGTTTCTCGCGCCGAGAAGCGTCTCTCAGGCGAGCTGGCCGTCGCGTTGCGCGCGGGGGACGATTCGATTCATTGATTCCGATTCGTTCGAGTCGTACCTGAGCAGCGGGCGACGACGCGAGGGCGTACCGTGCGACATGGAGGAAGCCCGCGAGTCGCGGTCGTTTTCGTCGCCGTCCCCGCAATCCACGTCGCACGGAACGCTCATGCGTCAAGCGCGAGCGGCGAGGGGCATGTTGGAACGCGCGGCGAAAGCGTGCGAAACCGAACTCAGGGGAAGCGAAGACGATCCTTCGCGAGACGTAATCGCGAACGACGTGAACGCGATGAAACGTCTCGTCCTCGCGCTACTGAGCGCGAGCGATGAAGGAATCGTGCGAGTCGCGTTGGGTGTCATGGACGGGCTCAAGACGGCGCTGCGCTCTCCGAGAGAGGCGGACGACGACGTCAGGCGAGAGATTTGCGTCGTCGTCTTGTTCGGGCTCAGCAAACTCATCGAAGTGAGAGAAGACTTGCTCGAGTCCGAGGAGTGCGATGAAGACGCCTCGGAGGAAGAGCTGAGAGTCGCGTGTAAAGTCCCCGGGATGGCATTTGAAGAACGCGCGGCGAGCGTGACGAAGTACGCAGACTTTGCATCTGCTAGATCGCGCAAAGTCGCGTTGAGCTCGATGACCGCCTCGAAGTCAACGGACGAGAAAGCAGGTTCTGAGAAAAAGAAGAGCGTCGTCGGTGGTCTCGCGCGCGCTTTCGCATCGAAACAGAGCCTGAGTGAAACGAACACACCGTATGCAAGCGACGATGAGATGGACAGATGTAAGAGACAATCGACTAGTTCCCTGTGTGCTTCACCGAGTAGAATATTTTACTCTCCAGAAGTCTTGAATGGGTCAGGTGTGACAGTGGACGAAGCAATAGTCGCGCCACAGGGGACACTGATCTGCCGAATATGCGAGCAACCCATCCCGCGGCACTTGATGGCAGATCACAACGCTACGTGTACAGGATTTCGCTCCTCGTCTTTATGCTCGAGCGGCGAAGTCACCCCACGGACATCCGGTTCTTTATGTGCGGAAGAAGTTGATGTGCTGGATAAAGTCACCATCGACGACTTTCGAATCATCAAACTGATAAGTAGCGGAGCGTACAGCAGAGTGTTTCTCGCTCAAAAACGCGCAACCGGTGATCTGTATGCAGTCAAAGCGATGCGAAAGCATGATCTTGCGTATAAAAACATGATGGAACAAGTGATTGCAGAGAGGGATGCACTCATCGCCGCGGCGAATCCATTCACGATTAAACTATACTACTCCTTCACATCGGCGAGGCACGTGTATCTTGTCACCGAGTACGCCAACGGAGGCGATTTGTATAGTCTTCTGACACAACTTGGGCGCTTGAGTGAAACGAATGCGCGGCAGTATTGTTCTGAAATAGTGCTCGCTTTGGAGTACGTGCATTCACAAGGCATCACACACAGAGATTTGAAACCTGGAAATTGTCTGATCTCGGCTGACGGACACATCAAACTTGCCGATTTTGGTCTTTCACGAATTCACAGAGACGTTGAGGAGACAATAGGGGGCGGTAGCGATTCGCCGATGCCGTATACCACGTCTGCAGTGTCACCGAGTAGTGCTGCCTCATCGTTCCGCATCCCTGGTCGCGAGGCGACAATTACGAATAGCCCGATACAGAGAATGAGCCTTCAGGCGAGTACGAGACTCAGCCCGAGCCATAGTCCATCTCGTCAAGTGCACAAAAGGTCGGCTTCGAGGCACGGATCCGGACCTAAAGGGACACCAGACTATCTGGCGCCTGAGATCTTACTATGTGAGCCGTGCGGTCAAGCTGGAGATTGGTGGGCGCTGGGCGCCATCACCTATGAAATGCTCGTCGGCGTCCCTCCTTTCAACGCGTCCACTCCTCTTGCTATTTTCTCAAGAATCATCACTGGAACGGTGGAATGGCCGGAGGAGGAGAATAGATTTAGCCAGGAGGCGCTGACTTTCGTCGAGTCTTTGCTGAACCATAACGTCGAAGAACGTCTGGGAACAATCGCCGGCGCCGACGAAGTGAAAGCTCACAGTTGGTTCACGACGGTTAATTGGGAACATGTGTACGATAAGAGCGCCCCGAGCGTGTTCGTCCCGAAACCTGAAAATCTCGGTGACACTTCATACTTTGTGCCGTCGTCGAACACGAACTCAAACGTGGATTATCCTCAAGAAGGGAGGAGAGCGAGCGAATCTCAGGCGAGCGAAGAAGCCGTCCTCATGGCGGACAACTCGGATGAAGAAGAGCCGCTGGAGAACGACGATGGACATCTGAGCGAGTTTACTTATACGAATCTCGCTGAACTCGCGATGCGCAATATTAATGTTTCAAGTGGCGTGCCAGCGCAGACGAGTTCTGGTCTACCGAGACGCGGTTCAATCGAACACGATTTGTCTAAACCTGAGTAATACAAAATAATACAATATTAGCCCCGTAGCAACGTACCAGCACAACACGATCACAGCACATGCTCAACCAATATCTCTTCTAAGAAGTACTCTCGGCGGGCGACCGTGCGTTTGCGACACGGCGGCGGGCTCTCGCGATTCCTCCTCAAATCCCAATGCGGCGTACAGACTTTTCGCCGCGACATTCGAGAGCTCCGCGTGAACGTACACAGACTTCACGTCCTTGAAATCATCCCGAGCGACCTGTAACGCGTGTTCGATCATGCGTCGAGCGATCCCTTGGCGTCGCGCGGGCGGCAAGACGCTGATGTTTGATAGATACGCGCGCTTTCCCGAGCTGGAAGATCCAGCCAACTCCTCAGCCGGTAACCGACTGCCCACGTTGACGTCGAGCGAACCCACGACCAATGACGATTCGAAACCCTCTCGGATCGACAGACACTCGGGATCTAGATCACGAAGATCGTACCCGAGCGGCAGATCACCGTTGCGCAGAGGCATGCGAGCGAGCACGAGCGCGACGTCGACGTTTTCGTATCCAGGTTCCTTGTCCCCATCCAGCCGAAGTTTGTTCCCGAGACACGCGGACTCCCCGTCCACCTTCATTGCGATCTGCGCGCGCTTGGCGAACGCCGAGCGGTTGCTCGGGACGTTTTGCGCGAACGCCAACGCTCGACACGCGGCGGCGGCGCGGACGTCACCGCGCGAGGTTGAGGTTTCGACGACGAGCACAGCCGCCGCGGACGAGCCCGACGCCGCTGGGCATCGCGCGCGCGCGCCTCGGTCGCTAGACGGGAGCGACGGACGCGATGTCGTTCGCGGCACCGCCGCGCGCGTTGCCATCGACGACATGGACGAGCGTCCGTCGAGGGAGTGAATGAGGGAGGTTCCGGAAATCTTTTATGTACATGTTCATTTTCACTCACTCGTTCGGTTCGCGATCAACGGGGAGCATCCCACGAAGTGACGCCGGTGACTCGATTGTAGTAGTACGGTTTGCCCTCCGGCGTGTGATACGTCGTCCAGTCACTCTGTGCGTTGGATGCGCCGTACGCGGCCGAGTAGTACTCGCTCTCGGGCGCGCTCGGAGGAGCTTCGAAAGCCGCCGCCCCGGCAGCCGTGGATGGGTGTGCGAACGGTAACGGCGGCAACGAGACGTATGCGGATCCCTGAGATTGTGGTGGCTGACTCTGCGTGCGAGGAGAAGCATAATCCTGCACTTCGATTTGAATGTTTGACGTATCGGGAAAACGCGCCGCGGGCGCCCCGGCGGACGGCGGCGTGGAAACATGCGCAAAACCTTGACGCAATTGTTCCGCGGAAGACGATGCGGCGGCGTGTGATGACGACGATCGACTGTGCATCGCATTCCGGATCGCCTCCATCCACTGGGCGCGTTCCCGATCGGAATCAGCCACGAGGAACTTTGCTCCGATTCGTTCCGGTAGCGCACCTCCGAGATGGATCGCGAACGGTCTACTCGCCGCAGCTTCTGAAGCTGCAGATACGCTTTCGATTGCATCGAGTGGAATAGTACCGCGCGAGACGGAGCGATCGTTCACGACGTTTGTTTTGAACCATACCAGATATCCCTCCTTCAAAACGAACCATCGCTTTCGCCACGTGCGCAACATCTCGCCTTGCTTTGTCAACCATCCCGAGTACTCCGGGGACTCCCAAAACCGTATCGACTGAACACTCGAAGACATCGCACCGGGCACCGCGCTCGATGCCTTCAAGTTCGTCCACTCCGAACCGCTCGAGACTATGGTGTCCATGGCGTCGAATCCGTTCAACTCACACCACTGAAATGCGGAAGTTGTCAGGACGTCCACGAGGGCTGAAATCGTACCCGAATCCGCGCTCAGAGAGAACATTCTCTCGCCAGAACTATCTTTCGCGTATATGGTCAAAATCGTGGAATCCACGACGGACCACTTGGCGATTCTCGGCAACTCAAACGTTTGTCTCGTGCGCGTCACGTCGTCGCCGGCGAAACATTTCACTCCATCCAGTCCCATCTGCACGATCACATCCTCTATGTCGTCCCCATCGGCCGTCGGCAGCGACATGCACCGATACCGGACGTTCCCCGAGGGCGCACCCGGGATCTCACTCGGTTTCGCCGCTCTCGCCCCGCTCGCGACGGTTGAGGACGGAGTCTGAGCGCCCCTTTGACCGTCGTACGCCCCCGCCATGACCGCCGATCCGTGATTGCCCGGCGACACCGCGACGTACGACGACGTCGGGTACATCACGGGCGCCGGTGCGTACGGATCGGCGTTATACGGGTCCATGGCGCACGGAGCGCCGCGCTCAATTCCACCGGATTCGCGTCGTCGTTCGACAGCCTCGCGCGCGTCTATCAGACGTCGCCGCGCGCGCGACGGGACTCGTTCGACGCGCGCGTTCGACTCGTACGATCGATCGCGCGATCGAGCGGAACCGAGAGACGTGGAGTGACGCGCGCGTCGAAGGATGCCGCTCTGGGTAGGCACCGCGACGCGACTCACAGGTCAACACTCGCTCGACGCGTAAGAGGACGAAAGAAACGTCGGACGAGGGGCGGAGTGAGTCAAAACATTATATATGTACAAAATTTTGAATCGTGATCTAACGGTGTCCCGTGAGACCAGATTCGACCGGCGAGGCGGTCTGCAAAAAGAGACGCGCGGCGTCGGCGAGTCGCCGAGCGCGCACGGTACGTTCGTGAATCTAGAACTCTACGAATCTAGAGATGAATATGTAGCGCACTAGCGGAGTTTCATTCGTGAACATCTGGAGTGTTCATGGGAACGGGGGAAGTGAACGTCGCTCGCAACGCACCATCCTTGGAGGGGTCGTGCATGCCGCCGAAGACGGAGTTCGTCTTGTGGTCGCGAGGCGTCTTGAAGTCTCCACTATTTCCGCTGTCTTCACTAAATAGCGGCACGGGTGCCTTCGCCGCCGATCCACGGATGCTATATTTACCCGGACCCGGACGCATACCCGGCGTGAGCGGAGACATGAAGCCGTTCGGTCGAAGCGGCGACATTTGCCCGGCGCGCACGGGGGACAGAGCGCTCTGCGGAATGGTGCTCGTGGAGAAGAACGGCGACAGTTGAACGCCCTCGGAGAGTAAGAGAGTTCTCAATGGAGATTGTTCAGCCGCGGACTTGGTCAAGTTAGAATACTCGGTGGAGATGTCATCCGCGTGCTCGAAAGAGCGGAACGGAGAGCCCAGAACCTTGTCAAACTTGTCTAACTTGAAGTCTTCGATGACGAGATCTTGCTCAAACGCCTTGTCTGGCACAGTGTTCGACACGTCGACGATATTCTTGACGCGCGACTTTGTCTTTTGCGTCTTCACAGCCTTGGTCGCATCGCCTCGAGGACCAGCGGGCGCGGAGCCGTCGTCTTTGTTCTTGCACCCTTCGCACTTGCAGTAATCCTGGCACTTGACGCCGGCTTGGAAGCATTCGCAGTACTTCTTCAGGCACGCGCTCTTCTTGCAGTTGCATCCCTTCGTGTGTCGCCCTTGGTCACCGTCCTCACCCAAAATTTTACTCGCAAACGCGCTCGGATTTCGCAACTGGATCTGTTCGCGCGTTTTTTCCACGACGGCAGAGTTCTCGACGGTGTTTTGGCATTGCTGGCACGAGCAATCCTTGCAAAAGATACCAGCCGCGAAGCACTCGCAGTAGAGCTTTAGACACTTGCTCTTCTTGCAGTTGCACTTTTTAACCTCCACCGGCGATTTGCACGCGCCGGCAAACTTCGTGTTGGCGCTCGACGCAGAATTCTTACCGAGAGACGTGCGCTTGGCCGCGCTCTTGGCGACGGGCGTCTCCGTGTCAGAGCTTGGATAGCTCACGCGACGCGCGCTGCGAGTGCCGACGCGCGGAGAGTCGGCGTCAAAGTTTTTCAAAGTCTTCGTGAAGCCCTTGGTCCACTCAACGCTCGCACCCGTGGTGCTCGAGCGCTTCGTCGCCGAATCCTCCTTCGGCAGTACGGAGCCTTGGCGAGACGCACCCGTATCGACGCCGAGCACAGAATCATCAAACTCATCGTACATGTTTTGTAACACGTATTGATCGTCTTGAAGCGCTTGCGCGTCAAGTTCAGCAAAATCAACGTTCAACTGCGCGTGAAATAACGCGATACGATCGCGACGGGTCAGTCTCTCGTCTGAGCGTCGAGTTCGACGCAACATCCCGACGAAACCAAATCAAGCAGGCACGCACGACGACGCGATCGAGCGCCATCGCGCGCGTTCAACGCAAACACACTCGCTTTACGTACCTGTCTTCGCGCGTTCGTCGCGCGTTCACCAGATCCAGCACCCGCGGCGCCGCCTCTTCGAAGCGACGCCTCGGCGGAGAGCGCCAGTCGCTCGACGGCGGACATCCCGCGTTCGCTCCTCTTTTCGACACCACGCTCGCTGCTCGCGCGTTCGTCATCGCTCACCGTCAGTCCCTCGCGTTCGTTTCCATCCGATCCACCCCTCTCGCGCATCTCTCGACGTTTGCACGAGCGTCCATCGCCCCTCCCGCCGCGTCTCGCCGCCGTCGCCCATCCCACCACCCATCGCGCCCGCCCGCCTCCCTCGCCCATCGCCATCGCCCTCCCTCGCGCGCGTCTCGCGTCTCGCGTCTCGCGCACCTCATCGATCTCGACGGAGAATTAAATCCCGCCCCTCTCCCGCGTCCGTCCTCGCCCTCGTCCTCGCCCGCGCGCTCGCCGACGCCGACGTCGCGCCCGCGCGTCGTCATCGCGATCGGGCTCAGACTGGACGCGCAAAAGTTGAAGAATCCCGGCGACCCGAGAAGCGCGGTGACCTGTTCGTTCGACGCGCGACATCGTCAGTACGCACGAATAATTTCTTTCCCACCCTTCCCCGATCGCGCGCGTCCTCGCGCGCGCGCGCGCCCTCCACGCGCGCGCGCCCCTCCCCGCACGCGCGTCTCCGGCAAAACGCGCGGGAAAATCGCGATTGTCAGCGTCTCGCTCGCACGCACGTCGTCCGCGCTCGGCGCGACGCGTTCCGGGGTCCGACACCCCGCGTTCGCGTCCACGGCATCACCACCGCCATCGCTCGTCGACTCGCTCGTCGACGCCGAGCCTCCGCGTCGTCGCGTCGCTCGCGTGCGCGCCCCCATCGGACGCCGAGTGACGCGCGGCGCGCGCGACGCGTGGGCGAAAACACATCGATCGATCGATCGATCGTCCCGCGCGCATCGATCGATCGATCGACTCGACTCGACTCGATGTCGATCGATCGATCGATCGATCGATCGACAGTCGATCTCGAGTCGATCGCGCGTGCCGACACGTGGCTGTCGTTCGGACGTTTGAACTCGACGAGTGTTGACTCGCCGAGTGGGAGGGGCGCGGTCGTTCGAAAGGTCGTGGGAGACTCGAACGGTCGAGCGGTCGCGCGTGCGTGCGAGCGCGCGAGCGTGCGTGCGAGCGTGCGTGCGAGCGCGCGAGCGGTCGCGCGTGCGAGCGAGCGAGGGGTGGACGGTGGATGCCGGGCGCGGGGGAGACGAGGCTGGGGACGCTCACCGTGATGATACAACGCGTCGGGGCGGCGGGCGGCGCGCGCGTCATCGTCGCGTGCTGGGACGACGGGCGCGAACGACGCGACGTTGGCCGGTGGGTGCGGTGGTGGGCGCGGCGCCGGCGCCGGCGCCGGCGGAGAAGGCGTACGGGGAGGCGGCGGCGGGTCCGGCGGAGGCGGAGAAGGGGTTGGGGGCGGAGGCGGACGCCGCGGCGGAGGCTCCGAAGGCGAAACCCGGCGTCGAGGCTTGTGGTTTGGACGCGGTGGCCGTGAAGGAGAAGGCGGGCGTGGACGTTGAGGTAGTGGACGCGCCGGCGTCGGCGGGTGGGGCGTCTTTGGCGTCGGCGGGTGGGGCGTCTTTGGCGTCGGCGGGCGCCGTCTTCGCCGCCGCGTCGTCTGTTTTCGTCGATTTGAATTCCGCCAGCGCGGCGCCGAAAATGCTCGGTTCTTCCGTCTTCTTCTTCGTCGTCGTGGTCGTCGTGGTCGTTGTCGACGTCGACGGGAGCGAGAACGTCGAGGTCGACGGTGCCGCGAGCGCGGGCGCTCTCGTCGCCTCTACTTTTTCTCGCTCCGCCCTGTCCTCCTCGAGCTCGTCCAACTCCACCGGTCGCGCCGACGCCGCTGACCCTCGTCGAGGTCCGCGCAGCGTCAATCCACGCCTCGTCGGCGTTCCCGGTCGCACCGGCGCCTCCACCCTCGACGAAAATTTGGTCAAACGCTTGAACGCGTCCAGTCTCCCGTTTTTCAACACGTTCACCGCGACGAACGCCGGCGTGACTCCCGCGCCCGCCTCCACCGACGACGACGTTCTTCGTCGGTGCGTCGCCGGCGCGTCATCATCACCCTCATCACCACTCGCCCTTTTTCGCTTCACCCGCGTCGATCGAGGCGTCTCCGCGCCTCGGGCGTCCTCGCCCACGCGCGCGCGCTTGTCGCGCCGCGCGTCCTCGTCCCCCGTCGCGTCTCTCGGCGCCGGACTCTCTCGACCGCGTTTCGTCCCGATCGCGACCGCGACGGCGTCTCGCGCGAATCGAGTCTTCCCTCCGATCGACGCGGACGCGGACGCCGAGTCCCGTCGACTCCCGGGCGTGTCGGCGTTCGCGAACGACCTCGAGAGTCGTCGCGGCGCGAGGATGGATTTCACGCTCGACGCTGGCGAGCGCGCGGGGTCCTCGGGCGCGCCGCCGCCGAGGTAGGCGGCGAAGACGCGACGAACGGTCTCCATGCGCGCGTCGTCGAGTCGAACTCGGCCGACGACGCGGGGCGAAGTGACGTCGAGGGACGCGAGCGGGTGTCGGAGGAGCGCCGCTCTCGCGCGGCGGTCGTTCTACGAGCAAATACTTCTACAAGCGAATACTTCTACGTCATCGCTCGCGCGCTGATGTCGCGCGCGGGCGATGGATATTATTAATGTAGCGCACTCATAAACCCTCGCCTTCGTCCCAACAATCGTTGAGGAATTCCACCATCTCGGCGAGCGGAATGGCCGTCTTGAACGGTCCGGAGTGCGATCTCGCCACGCCGAGGAACGAATCGTACGACGCGTGGCGAGGGATGCACTTCTTCTTATCCGACGCCACTTTCTTCGCTCGACCTCTCGATCGTCCCGGATTCACCCACATCTGTCGCCGTTTCAACCAAAACAACAGCGCCGGATTCGTCGCCACGCCGTTGAGCGCGTTAAAGTTATACGTCGCCCTGTCCAGACCCATGTCCGGTTCCCTTCCCGACCCTTCGCTCTCCGACGCGTCCGAGACATCACCGACGTCTTCATCTCGAGCGTCACCGACGCACGCATCGTCCTCCACCACCCTTCCTCCTCGATTCCTTCGACTCCGCTTCCCGCGCCTCCGCGTCCCGCCGTCTTCGCCCGCGCGTCCCGCGCGTCCCGCGCGTCCCGCGCCCTCACCACCCCTCCCCACCTCCGTCCCCGTCGTCCACCTCACCGCGACCGAATC
>Ga0208410_1000931_pt1 | contig 15958 bp, 15 predicted proteins | sample ETN02SmetaG_3_FD_185787 | JGI IMG/M metagenome (GOLD analysis project Ga0208410, IMG submission 185787) | Marine microbial and viral communities from oxygen minimum zone, Eastern Pacific Ocean - ETNP2014F10-02SV257 (SPAdes) (version 2) | ecosystem: Environmental > Aquatic > Marine > Oceanic ... | reverse complement strand
GCGTACTCGCGCGCGGAGGCGAAAGAGATCGGCACGCGCCCGCGCGAACCTCGCGCGGTCTCGTCGTCGTCGTCGTCGCCCGTCGTCGTCGTCTCACCGCCGCCGCCGCCGCCGACCGTCGAGAATGATGACACAGAGACGCCGCCGACGTCGACGTCGCGCGCGAGGAGGACGCGGTGAAGCGCGGAGAGGTGACGCTCGATCGTCGTCGTCGAGTCGCGAGTCGTCATGACGACGACGGCGATCGAGAGAAGGGAGCGCGTCGACGAATGAGTGATGACGAGCGATGCGACGACGACGCGCGAGACGACAGACGGCGACGATCGGTGGCGAAAGACGTCGACGCGCGAGTCGTGGCGTGGACGATGGGGACGAAGACGTCGTCGTCGACGCCGAGGATGGGGACGACGCGCGAGCGTTCGACCGACGCGACGTCGACCGCGGCGACGAAGAGGAGGATGGTGAAAGCGACGCGACCGAAGAAACGGGAGGGGGCGACGACGATCGACGAGACGACGACCGCGAGGAGGACGATCGACGGGACGACGGTACGTGCGTCGCGCGCGTGCGTCGACGCGGTCGCGAAGACGACGACGACGACGAATAAGAAGAAGAAGAGGTTGAAGACGAAGACGAACGCGGCGGAGACGAAGAGAAAGCGAGAGAAAGAATCGCCGAAGACGACGACGACGACAAAGAAAAGGCGAGAGTGTTCGTCCGAGGATGGTGAGATACCCGACGCGACGGCGACGGAAGAGGAGATGATGAACGTGGAGACGGCGGCGAAGAGGCAAAACGCGCGTTTCGCGAAAACCGACGACGACGACGACGACGACGAGGAGAGCGACGACGACGACGTGGGATTAGAAGGACGAGGAAACGAGGCGAACGACGACGAGGCGACCGTCGTGGCCGAACAGGACGAACAGGAGAACGAGTGCGTGCGAAACATATTGCGTCAGCCGCGGTACTTTGACGACGATTACGAGGCGGCGGCGTTGCGATGTTTTCGATGCGGGCAAGGGGGACACCGCGAGGCGGAGTGCACGCTTCCGGCGAAGAAAAAGGCGTGTCACCTGTGTGGATTCACGTCGCACATCGCGCGTGATTGTCCTCACGGTTTATGTTTCAACTGTCTCACTCCCGGTCACCAGAGTCGAGACTGTCCGTACCAGCGCGGCTCCGGTCGCGACGCGCAAAAGCTGTGTTGCCTCAGGTGCGGGAAATCCGGACACGTGGTCGCGGATTGCGTCTATAGATTCGACGCGAGCGATCTCGCGCAGATTCACTGTTACGTCTGCGGTTCGTTCGGACATCTGTGCTGCGCCCCGCAAGACTCGCAGCCTCCTGGACGACCAAGTTGTTGTCGATGCGGCGCCGAGGGGCACCTGGACCTCGCGTGCGCGCACTCTCGAAGAGGATTCGGCGGTGGCGGTGCCCCCGAATTCGCATGTTTCCACTGCGGCGAGCGCGGTCACATCGCTCGCGAGTGTCCGAAGAGTTCGCGCGGTCCGTCCGCGCAACCGCCGGTGGACTTTTCGAGAGCGCCGCAAACCTTCGCCGTGGGTTCGGGAGGCGCGAGCGGAGGCGGGAGTTGGCGAGGCGGCGGCGGACGAGGACACGGCGGTCGATCGTCTTCCGGTCCATCGCGAGGATACGCCCAAAAGTACGGCGGACAGGGGCGGAGACCGACGAACACCGGCGCCAATTGGCGAGGCGGCGGAGGTCGAGGCGGCGGTTGGGGCGGCGCGCCGCCGCCACCACCGCCGCAAGGAGGACAGCGTCGACGATGGTAGGTAAAAAACAGATGTAGGTGAATGTAACATAGCGGTGCTCGTCGAGTCAAATCAATCAGTGCGCATCCGACGAGGCGCCGCGCGCCCGAAAGCTTCGCAACCGAAAACAGTTAGTTAATTAGCGGCCCGATCACAATAATCGTCCACGAAAAAGAGAAAGGCTTCACACACATGCGCGTCTCACGGCTCGCGTCGACCACCTTCTCGAACGTTCGAACGGCGTCTTTCGCGCGCGAACGCTTTCGCGTCGAACGCAACCGTCTCCGCGAGCCTCGACCGCGTCTTCACTCGCGAGTATATTCCTCGAGAATCATGGCGTCCGCGGATGCGGATGAACGAGAGATTCGCGCGATTCTCTCCCGGGCGCTGTCCTACGGAGCGGGCGAAGACATGTACAAACACTGGGGAGAGTGCATCATTCGGCCCTCGGGGAACCCGATGAACTCGAAGATGTTCGAGGAGATGATGACCGGCGGGGACGTCGTGAACAAGGGTGGCGAGTTGCTGGACGTTAAAATCGTCGACGTTGGCGTCGATATGGCGTACGCGTGCTCCGTCGCGAGCGCGAAGTTTGAATATAAAGGCACGCCGAACGACGACGTTTTCGTTCTGACGACGATTTTCAAGAAGGATGCGGATGGGAAATGGAAAATTTGCTTGGCGCAACGTTCGACTGGAAGAAAGCCCGACGAAGAACCGCCGGGACCGTGGTTCACGCGTGATTGAGTGGCGACGAACACGTCGACGCGATCCCTCCACACGTAATTCCTCCGACGCCCAGGATACGCTCACCAAAAATAAAGTTTCAACAAACAGGTGATCATCAATGTAACAAAGATGGAATATCGTACGGGTAGTATATGGGTACTATATATCGTTCTACGTACAGTGGTACACGTAAAGGTGAGAGACGACTCGGCCGACGACGACGGTCGTCTCATCCGCGCGAGAGTTTACGCACGACGCACTCTCTGCTGACCTCGACGTACTTCTTTAAAACTCTCTTCAATTCCCCGAGACGTTCTTCGAGCTCTTCGATGGATCCCGAACCTCGGCGCAGCGCCTCGTACTGCTGGTTGACGATTGATTCGCGCATCGCCTCACACGTGTGCTGAATCCCCTCCGCGCCGAGTGTCGACGACGCCCCACGAAGTTTATGCAGCGTCGCGCGCGCTTTATCCAACTGCCCCGCCGTACCGTCCGTCTTCACGAGCTCCCGGAGCTCGTCGAGCATGCTCTGCGAGTCGTCGCAATACATGTTCACGATGTCCTCCATGAAATCGGGCTCCGACTCCGTCTGTAAATCCAACAGTTCGTTAAACTGCGCTCGATTCAGTAAATTATTCTTCGGATCGAACGCGTGATTCTCCATGTCGACCAACGACGCCATCAACGCCTCGTCGCTCATCGTCGCCGCCGCCGTCTTCACCGCGCTCGCCCCACCGACGTCCCCCTCTATTCCCATCCCCACACCCTCGTTCGCTCGTCCCTCGGTTCGTACTCGCCGTCCCACTCTCACTCCACGCACATCGACCGACGCCTATGTCTCCAATGTCTCGTCACGATGACGGTATCTTTAATCTGTATCGTCTCGGTCCGTCGGTCGGTCCGTCGCGCGCGCGTGCGATTCGTGCGCGTGATTCGGTCCGTCCGTCTCGACGAGCGCGTCTCGATCGTCGACGGAGAGACACACGTCGACGTGCGGGGCGCCGCGGCACACACACACTCCCGCGCGTCTTCGTCTGTCGCACCGTCGCGTCGCCGCCGTTGCGTATCTCGATCGATCGCATCCATCGTCCATCGATCGATGCAATCATCCGATGAAATCCGATCGATGACATCCGATGTCATCGATCGGATGTCATCGATCGATCGATCGAACTCGAGATCGCGATCGAGATTTGCGAATCGGCGAGTCGATGTGTGTGTTCGTGTGTGTGGGTAAACAGTGAGACAGAGATTCGCAATCGAGCGAAAAAGCACATCGACTCGTCGAAAAAGCAAATCGAATCGTCGTGGGTGCTGCATGACACGCGGGTGTGGGTAGGGGTGCGCGGTCTCCGCGCGTCTCGCGACGCGTCTCGCGACGAGTCCGCCGCGCGCGAGGCGACGAGGACGAGGACGACGTAAGAGGCCGCGTCGGGTCGGAGTTTCAAAGTTTGGCGAGAAATCCGCCGTCCACGGGTAAGACGACGCCGGTGATCCACGACGCGGCGTCGCTGGCGAGAAACGCGACGGCGCCGGCGACGTCCTCGGGCGTCCCGGCGCGACCGAGCGGGATCGTCTCGCGCACGATGTCCTCGCTCGAATCGCCGTATTTTTCGAGACCTTTGCTCATCTTGGTCGGCACGTATCCGGGGGCGACGACGTTGACGGTGATGGGCAGTTTTCGTTTACTCGCGAATTCGTCGGCGAGTTTGCGCGCCAGGTGGTGCGCCGCCGCCTTGCTCGCGTCGTACGAAAACGTCGGGTACTTTTGAGGTCTGATACCGGCTATGGACCCTATGATGATCACTCTCGACGGATCCGTCGCGCTCGCCCCTCGCGTGAGCGCCGGTAAGAGCTCGCGCGTCAGACGAAACACGCCGAGCACGTTCAACGCGTACGTCCTGTCCCACCCGCGGTCGTCGTGCGTTTCCAACTCCGCCCCCCACGACGTCCCAGAGTTGTGCACCAACACGTGCACGCGATCATCTCCGTTCGCCTCGATCGCCCTCGCGCACTTTTTCGCCCCATCCTCCGTGGATAAATCCACCGCGAGCTCGACGATGACGCCGTCGCTCGACCTCCACCCGTCCCGCGCGCTTCTCGACGCGCTGTACACGCGCTTCGCCCCGTGACGCACGGCGAACGCGCGCGCGACGCCCAACCCGATCCCACGCGTGCCTCCGGTGACGACGATCACCTTTCCTCGCGCGTCGAACCCGTAATTCGACGAGGAGACGTTCGACGACGTCGACGCCATCGTCGGTCGCGTCATGACGTTCGACGACGCGATTCGCGACGGACCGACGCGTCGATCGCGCGAAGACGCGTCGTCGATCGAGGAGGACGACCGCGAGGGAGGACCGGACGACGAGGAGTACCGTCGCGTGCTCGAATCGCTTCGACTCTCGGGAGAGGTGGCGGTGGATGATTCGACGACGAGGGTCAGCGCGCGCGCGAGAGACGTCTTCGAGGCGTGCGATGAGGACGACGAGGACGATGCGGTGGATGACGCGACTTTTGAATCGCGCGTGCGGGCGTTGATGGAGGCGAACGAGGACGTGAACGCGAGAAACGAGGACGGGGAGACGGCGCTGCACGCGGCGGCGCTGTTCGGGAAACTCTCGCGCGTGCGAACGTTATTGGACGTGGGTGGAGCCGACCCGACGGTGAGAGATGAGAGTGGTGGGACGGCGTTGCACGATGCGTCGGCGTCGGGACACGTCGAGGTGGTGCGAGCGTTGACGGAATCGGCGCGCGAGAGAGGAACGCTGGACGCGCTCGTCGACGCCGAGGACGAGGACGAGGAGACGGCGTTGCATCACGCGGCGAGGGGAGAGCACCGAGAGGTTGTGAAATTGCTGCTCGAACTCGGGGCGGATGCGACGAAACGGTCGAGCGCGGGAGCGACGGCGCGGGATTTAGTGGAGGACGCCGAGGACGTGCGAGCGCTGTTATAGTGAAAGAATATTATATATCACGTTCCGTACCCGACGTCGCCCTTGGCGAGGTACATGACGCTCTCGGACGCGTCGAACACCATCCGTCCTCGCCCGATGACGTCCAGACCGAGCGCCATGAAGGGCGAGACCGAGGCGCCCAAGGCGTTGAAAGCCGGTAAGTCCCCGACGCAACACATGCCTCGATAAACAGACTCGAGGTCTTCATCGTCCCCGAGGACGCGTAAATCGTACGGCGCCATGGACATGCTCACGTTATTCCCGTCCACGCCCGACACCTGTAATCCCCCAGACTTTACGCTCGGCGAATCCGGACCGACGCCCGCGGCGGCGCTCGCCATCCAGTTGACGACGGAGAAGAAGCTTCCCATGTCGACGATGGCGTCTACCGGCGCCGCGTCGTTCAGCGTGCACCGAACCGTCTTCAACCCAACCTTGTGCGTGCCCAGAGTCACGCGCACGAGCTCATCCACGTCGAGCGCCCCCCACGATACGGACCCTCTCGGCCAAAACGTAATGGTCGACGCCGAGAAATCAAACTCCACCTCGTACTTTCCCAACCAATCCAATCCGAGCAATCCACCTATGGTGGGCGGTAATCCCACCGCCGACAGATCGGTGACGACGGCGTCGAGATCAAACGTCTCACTCCCCAAACGCGCCTCCGTCACCGTCACCTTTTGTCGCAACGTCTCCCCCGTCCCCGTGAGTCCTCGCACCGCCGCCCCTTCGCGAACGCGTCCCGCGTCCAACATCTCCAGCACTTTCGGCGTGATCAACGCCGTCGTCGCCCCGGTATCGATGACAAAATCACACAGACCGATTTCACCCCCCACATCGAGCGTCACCACGGCGTAGCCCGATCTCGGCGACATTCCCCCCGCGTTCCCCAACTGCCGAAGGGGAAGACGCGCGGCTCGGTTCTCCGCGCGCGTCAACCACGCCCTCGCCGCTCGATCGACGAGCTCGGATTTCTCCAAACAATCGTCGTGACGAAGGTTCATGCTCGACAGTCGCTCCTTGAGCGTTTTCACTCGCATGGCTCGCGCGCGCGCGCGCCAACGTTCGAGACGCGCGCCGTCGTCGGTCGACTCGGACGAGGTCGGGACGTCGTCGTCGTCGCGCGCGGCACCGAACGCGCGAACGGCGCCGCGCGCGCGCCGGGCGAACGGCGCCGCGCGCGCCCGTCGCGCGAACGAGCGCGGAGACGCGACGCGCGTCGTCGACATGGCCGGGCGACGACGACGCGCGAACTCGTCAAAAAGTGACGCGTCGACGAACGTCCCGAGAGGGACGACGACGCGGGAGGAGGACGCGCGAGCGGTGCGCGAGGACGCGAGGTGGGCGACGCGCGGTGCGTCTCCGCGCGCGACGCGACGAGAAGGACGACGACGAGGGTGGTGAGACGCGTCGTCGCGATGACGGCGGTGTCGGCGGTGTCGACGCCTTTTTTGCGATTCGCGAACGGTTCGGTGGTGACGTGGACGCGCGCGGGTGGATGCGCGCGTGCGAGGGCGGTGCGTGAACGTCGCGTCGCGTTCGCGGCGCGAGGGGGAGGCGCGGAGGACGATGGTGGACGGGGGGAGGCGACGACGTCGGGGGACGGCGGCGGGTCGGCGGCGCCGCTGCGGTCGACGATTCCCGAGGGTGGTTTGAAGATTGATCGGTTGTTGGACACCCTGAGCGGGGACGCGGAGGGGAAATTGAGCAATAGGGCCAAGTTTCGCGCGCTTCCGATCGACGGGGCGATCATGGGGAGGATTAAAAAGTATAATTTGGCGACGACGGCGTCGACGGCAGGACGAACGGCGCGGGTGTTGAGAAATCGAGAGGAGATCAGCGAGGTGACGGCGAGATACGCGATGTACGACGTGGGAATGTTGGATAGTCGGACGCGGAGTCTTCTCGGTGTGGGTCGATCGAAGCGGACGGCTAAGTTTATCGCGGCGGCGGCGAAGGAGGGCAACGAACCGCCGGCGCACGCGGTGGGTAAGGGCGCGAGTAAGATTAAGGATGACGTCCCGGAGATTGCCTTCGCGGGCCGTTCGAACGTGGGGAAGAGTTCGCTCATCAATGCGTTATCGCTAAGTTCGGTGGCGCGCTCGAGCGACGTGCCGGGGAAGACGCAGAGTTTAAACTTTTACTCGCTCGACGAACGCGTGCGTCTCGTCGACATGCCCGGGTACGGATTCGCGTTCGCGAAACAACATCGCGTGGAGACGTGGAACGAATTGATGGACAAGTACCTCACGTCGCGTCCCAATCTCAAGCGCGTGTACCTCGTCGTCGACGCTCGACACGGTTTGAAGGCTTCCGATAGGGAGATGTTGGCGTTCCTGTCCAAGTACGGGCAGGCGCAGTGCGCGGTGATTCTCAACAAGTGCGACTGCGTAAACCCGAACGATCTCGCGCGACGAGCGTATTTGATTCAAGAGGAGCTTCGATACACGAAACGCGCGCGAACGATGGTTCTCATGGCGTCCACGTCCACGGGTGCCGGCGTGACGGAGATTGCGCGGGAAATTTTCGACATGGCGCTCGACGATCCCGACGGCGGCGGCGCCGAGGCCGCCGAGGACGACCGATCGTGGGGCGACGCGTACGACGACGACGACGATGGTGAATACGACGAAGGTGGGTACGAGAGGTCCGGCGGCGGCGGGAAGTCTCGAGATAGGACGGAATTTTACGGCGGCGAGTGGAAGCCCGGCCAGACGAAGTCTCGAAAGTTTACGCCCGCGGCGGCGAAACTCGGCGGTGGCGGACGCGGCGGCGGACGCGGCGGCGGACGCAGCGGCGGACGCGGCGGCGGACGAAGACGAGGTCGCGGACGCGGGAAGGGATTCACCAAGGGCACGCCCGGGTACGATTGATGTATGTATAAATTAAATGTCGTTTTCAAAACTCCCACGCGTGATTGAGCTGGAACGTCGGGTTTTGCAACCCTTGCGTCGAGAGCACGGATTTCGCGACCACCTCCCATCCTTTCAACTCTTCCGTGAACTCGTATCCAATCTGAACCTCGAGCTCGCGAGCGGCGACGCGCGACGTCGCCTTGCCGCGAAAGTGTTTGGCAAACTGGCGCCCCGCGCTCAGTTCCAACTCCATGCCCTTATCCGTCTTGAAGTGCGCCCCTAAATCGTATTCACCCTTGCGTTGCGACCAGCTCGCGCGCCAACACCCTCCCGGGTTGATGTCGAGCTGTTCCTCCGCCACGGTGTGCTGACTGACGCGCTGCACCGACACGTCTCCGTACTCCTCGTGCGTCGTGCTCACCTCAAAGTCCAAGTGATCGACGGACACGGAATCTCGCACCATGGTGTACTTGGCGTCGATCGCCACTCCGTCGATGTCCAACGACGTCTCCAACGCCGGATTCCACTTCGTCTTTCCGTTCCAAGGAAACGGCGGCGACGGCGTCACCGCGAGCGTCGGCGCCTTGGCCACGCCGAGCAACTTCTCCAAGTGCGCTCTCGCCTTGAACACCAACAGTTCCCCCCTGAACGGACGAGACGCCAACTCAAACCCAAACCCACCGATATCTTCCCTCGTCTTCACCTCGACGGCGTTCAAATCTGGAAATTTCGCCTCCATCACGCTCCTCGCCCCCGCCAAATCAAACTCGGCGCGCGTGGCGCTCTCGTACGCGTTCACCTCGATCGTTTCCTCCACCGATCGCAATCGAAACCACGTCGTCTCCCGAATCAAATCTCTCACGCAATCCTTAAACCTCACGTCGAGCGGTTTCATCACCTCTCCCGCCAGCGCGTCTCGCTCGCGATGCGCGTCCACGACCTCTCGCTGCAGACGCGCGATCTCTCGCGCTTGCGCGCGAATTTGACCTTGCAACAGGTGCACCGTTCGTCGCGCGTCCTCATCACCACCGCTCGACGACGACGACGACGACGACGACGACGACGACGACGACGACGACGATCGCGTCCGGGTCGCACCACCGCCTCCGAACGAAGCGTGCATCTCACAATCACACCAATCACAACGATCGACGCGCGCGTCGTCGCGCGATGCCGCGCGATGCCATTTAAATCACATCGATCGACGCCCCACGACCGCCCTCGGCCCCGCGCCTAAACCCTCCACGCACGACCCCTCCGCGCGGGCAAACGTGCACACATTCAAAATTCAAACACGCGGTCGAGGGGGTGGTCGCGCACCGGTCGTGAACCCTCGTCTATATATTTATTCGCACACCAGCGCACGCGTGCTCGTGATGGGTGTACACACATCTCGACTACGAGTGATACCACCACGACCCATCGCGTCCCTCCCCGACCCGCCCGATCGCGAGGGTCGATCGGGGCGCGCGCGATCGCGGGGCCGGTCGATCGCGGGGGGGTGTCTGTCTGTCTTTTTACCGGTCGTGACTCACGAACGAGTCCACGCCCCACGGCCCGGTCCCACCGTGGGCCCGTGGGGCCGTCCCACCCGCGCGAGGGTTCGAACGCGCGCTCGATCGACGACGTCGCGGTTCGTGGCGTCGATCCGAGACGACGCGTCCTCGACCGCGGTCCCGCACACACGGACGCGCGCGTTCGGTACACGCACGTCACGTACGTTTCGTCGCGTTCGATCCACCCTCGAACGCACGCTCGTCACCTCTCGGACGCACGCACGCGCACGCGCGCGCATCGGTTTCGGATAAACACACCACACCACACCGCATCACACCAGAGAGACATGATCGCGGCGCGACGCGCGACGACGACCCCGGTCCTGGCGACGACGACGACGACGCGTTCGCGTTCGTCGCGAGGCGCGTGCGCGATCGCGCGCGCGAACGGCGCTGAACGCGCGTGCGCGGCCGCGCTCGCGATGACGATCGCGACCACCCCGTTGGCGGCGACCGCGGCGGTGGAGGTGGCGCAGGTGGCCAAGGGGGACAAGGTTGATTCCAAGGCTCTGGCGGGCGATCTGTTCGCGGAGCAACAGGCCAAGTCGAAGCCCGCGGCGCCGAAGAAGACGAAGCAAGTGCTCAAGGCACCGTCTATGCCGACGCTGAGCGCGCCGTCTATGCCGACGTTGAGCGCGCCAAAGTTGAGCGCGCCGAAGTTGCCGAGCGCGCCGAAGTTGAGCGCGCCGAAGTTGCCGAGCGCGCCGAAGTTGTCGTTGCCCAAACTCGGCGGGGGCGGAAAGAAGGAAGCGCCGGCGCCGAAGAAGAAGAAATCTAAGGCGTCCAAGGCGTCCTCCGGTGGTGGATCTAACTTGCCGCTCGTGCTTCTCGTGCTCTTCTCCCCGCTCGCCGTCGTGCAAGGGTTCACCTTCTCCACGATGGCGCGTCTCGCCAAGCAAGCCACCGACAAGTAAACGCGCCGCGCGCGTCGTCGCTCGACTTGAAATATTATCACACGTGCGATTTTATTGTTAGCGACGCGACGCGATGCGATGCGATGCGATGCGATGCGATGCGATGCGATGCGTGGAACGGTTGGACGTCACCGGCGTCGATTCGCGTCGTCGAGTCGTTCTCTACCCGTTTCGAGCGCCGTCTGCGCCTCCTCCACGATTCGTCGCAACTCGCGAATGGCGTCCGTCGCGCGACGATCGTCGTGAAGTGCGCTCTCGTCGTCGCGCGCGGTCGGTCGCGCGCGAATCTCAGCGTCGAAAACTCGTCGAACCGTCTCGAGCGCGTTCGCGCTCGGATCCCGCTCTATGGCTCGGCCGGGTTTCATGTCGCGCGAGGACAATTCGCCGAGTTCTTTACTCGCCGCGAGCTCTGCTCGAAAATTTCGCTCGGATACCTTTGGATCAATCCTCGCGTACTTGCGCTTGGAACCGGTTTGCACGACGTCCTCGTTCTGATAGTGCTTTGCCAAGATTTCCGAGTACTCGCTGATGTCGAAATTCGTCAAAGCGTCGAGACCTTTTTCTTGCACCGCGGCGCAGTCGTACGCGACCGCCGCCTCGGTCTCTGTGTCGAACAACCCCAAATCTGCGAGAAGGAGTCAGTACAATTTCAAAACATGATGATAACACGCACATCGATACTTTTTCCCGACTATCTGTCCAATTCGCGCTTCAAATTTGCCCTTGGCGTGGCGCGTCACGCCCCGAAACCGCGAAGATCCTTTACTGAATCCCTTGCTCTGTCTTCTGAGAGATAGCACGAGATCTTCCTCCGTTATCGAATCGAGATTGGCGAGCTCACCGGCGTAATTCCGCAAATCAAAATTTGTTTGAGCTCTTTCTCCGCGACACTTGATCGCGATGATGTCGTACGCCGTCGCGGCTTGTTCTTCGCTGTTAAGATCACGGTGAAACAGGGAAAACAATGAAGAATGAGAATGATACCTCGAGAAACCGCCCAAATAAACCTGTTTACCCCGGTGCCATACATGGCTCTCGAATTTACCCGTGCGGCAATGGTGCGTCACTCCTCTGTACTTTGACGTGCTCCTCACGCTGCGCTTCTCCGTTGAAGTCCTCGTCGCTCGCGGTCTCGCTTCCCGCTTGCGTTGGTTTCTTTCTTTCGAAATCGGTGTTTCAACAATAGCCTTTTCCTCTCTCACATCGCGTCGAGCAGTTTCGGCGTGATCCGGAACCGGTATCGTCGAGAAGAGATCGGAGAAGTCTCCATGCATGAGCAGAGCGTCCGTGCTCATGGCGTCGAAGCATCCTATATCTAGAACGGTGGAATCATCGCCTCTGTTCGCTCCTGGCAAGCGCCCCATCGTCGAATATGAACCAAATCCGCACAGGTTGAACAGTTCTTCATCGATGTAGCCGTTCAGTTCGTGATCCAAACCGCCAAACGCATCGCCGCCGCGCGGTTCCTCGCCAGCCTCGAGAGGGTCCAATTCAAAGGAGTCTTCGAGCGCACAGCCTGACCACATCCCGATCGACCGATGATCGAACGAGACGAAACGCGCGATGAAGACAAGACGCAGACTCTCGCTCGTTCGCGCCCGCTCATTCGTTCTCTCGAGGCTGCCTCGAACCTACAAACTTTCACGCGTGTTAACAAAATCACCTTCTCGAGCGTACAGTGGTCATTACAACTTCCATTAATCTTCTCTGTCCTTCTCCGATACCCATTCCTTCCATTCCGGTAAAGATTGTATCCATTCTTTGACAGCCTCGTATCCCGGCGCACGCTCAGGTTTTCGCTCCGCCGCGAGTTCCAGACAGCTCCCTGCATCGTCGATGGAGAAATCGCAATCCTCATCGTACAGAAATTTTAACACCTCCACGTGACCTTCTTGTGCGGCGACGAGCATGAGCTCGTTCATCTTTCCATCGTACCGTTTGTAGTTTTCCCAACGTGTAAAATCACAGCACTCGACGTTTTCTTTCAAATATCGAACGCAGTCGACGTCTCCAAAGGCGCACGCCGCGTGCAACGAGTCGCAGCCAATTGGAAAGTTGCATCTGTGCAAGTGCTTCAACACCTTCAAAGCCGGTACGAAGATACCACCCTCCCTGGTGTTGACGTCCATCTGTTTGCGTTCGACCGCGGCTCTCACCGCGTTCTCATTGATCTCCTTCTTTGAGGCGCCATTCGCGAGTCCCCAGTTGATGACGCGAATCGGGTGGCGGCTTTCGAGCGCCGCGATGCAGAAAATTTCTTGATCCCAATCGACCATGTTAGGGAAACGTTGCTTCATCTCGATGACATGTTCCTTGAGATCTGCGAGTTTGTTGTCTTCTCCGTCTCTGATCGCTTTGACGAGTTCAAACCATTCCTTGTTTCGTACTTGCCATTCCAAATTGCGCTTGCCGGTTGCGCCGTCGTTTCGATGCGCGGACGACTTGGCGAGCGTTATACCCGAAGCCTTCAACGCGCTGAGCTCTTTCATTCGATCAGCGCACGGTATACATGTGGCGGAACTATTGAATTGCGCGCCATTGTGGACGTTCGTGCGTTTGCAGCGATTACAAAACTGAACGCCGGGAATCTTCTCTCGAACCGTCTTCCCGTCGCGTCCGGTGACCAACCTCGTCGTTTTCAAGAGTTTAACCCGCATGTGAGGGCCCAGCTCCAAGCCATCCACACCTATCGTCAGATCATCTTCTTGCGCGCTGACTTTTGGTCGGCTTCTCTTTGTCAGCTTCGCGGGAGCGCTCGCTCGCGCCCGCTTGTTGGGCGACGAGACGCGCCTCTTTTCCACCGTCGCCTTTTCTGCCGCCAATTTTTCCTTGAAAAATTTGATATAATCGTCTCTCATGTGACTGGCGAAAAACTGCGAGACGGCGTCTGGATTCGCGCTTCTTCCCTCGATCTTTCCGAGCTCCCGCGCCATCTCCACGGTGAACACGTCGCTCACGCGTCTCGTCCCGCTCGCCTTCTCCGCCTCTTCCCAACCGGCGCCCCACAAATGTTTCCAGAGACCGAGGCATCTCTGCTCCCACATTTTCTCCGCGATGAACACCCTCTCCTTCTCGGTGTACCGTTTCCAGGTCCTGTTCGGCTTCGATCGGCGCCCCGCCGTCTTCGCCGTCTTCGCCGTCTTCGCCTTCGCCGTCTTCGCGCGTTCCGCCGTCGCCTCTTCCTCCTCGCTCTCGCCCTCGCCCTCGCCCTCGCCCTCGCCCTCGCCCTCGCCTTCGCTCGCCGACGTCCTCCCCACCGCGAATCCCCCCGTCGTCACCTCCGCGAACTCATCCGAGGACGTCGGCGATCGCAGCACGCGCTCCAATCGATCGAGCTCGTCGTCTCGAACCCGCGCGCGAAGCGCCTCCTCGAGCGCCGCGATCTCCGCCCGCGCGCGCGCGATCTCGTTCAATCGCTTCACCACCTCGGCGCGTCTTCGCTCGATGTCCTCGCGGAGTTCACTCGCGCTCGCGCGCGCCATGTCCACCGTCTCTCGCGCGTCGCGAGGTGACGATTCGTCCAATCATCGGCACCATTCATCCATGTCGGTGTCGATTGGATTGACTGATTCGCGGCGCGGGACGAGCGCGCGCGCGATTCGAATTCGATCCTTGTCTCGGTCTCTCTCGGAGAGCGGTCGAGCGAGGGAGGGAGACGCGAGGGTGAACGAACGATGACGCGTGGACGCGCGATGGAGACGGGAGACGACGAGAGACGGGAGATGGAAACGACCGAGAGGGCCGACGTCCGAGGCGCCCGCTTTCGCCGGCGAAGCGCGCGAGAGAGAGAGAGAGAGAGAAAGAAAAAAGCTCGCGCTTTCGTTACACCGCGTGTATATGCTAGCACACACCGCCTCGAATCGCGTTCGGGCGCTTCATTCTTTCCTTGTTCACGCTAATTTAATCACGCACATCCCCCCGACACAAAAGACTGACTCTCTAAGGACTCTAGACAAGAAACGCCGCATTTTAGATGATGCCGATCTTGTTGGCGACTTCAACGGCGTCGCAGTCCTCGGTGAGTCGGCAGTACGCCTTCTTGTCACCGTTCGGGCGAATGAGGGTGTTGACCTTCATGCACTCAATGTCGTACATGCGCTTGACCGCTTCCTTGATTTGCTTCTTGTTCGCGCGAGCGTCGACGATGAAGACGAGCGTGTTGTTGGACTCAATCTTCGCCAACGCGTTTTCATTCGCGAGCGGGTGCTTCAAGATCTGTGAGACGCGATACACACGGAGGAAATACATCGTCAGTCACCGTTCGCCTCGCGGTTTTCTCGCGTCACCGTCCGCGTCGTCATCTTCCGCGACGTCGCGGTCAGACCCTCCGTCTCTCTCGCGCGTGCGCCCAAAAACCCTAAACGCGCGTCGCGCGCGCATCGAAAACGCACCTGCCAGCGGTCGAGTTTCGCCTTGGACGGCACGGAAACGCGCGGGTAAGCCGGCTTACGTTCGTGCTTCAAGGTGCGCGGCCTGTATCGCGTCACGAGTCCTCGTCGTCAGTCTCCACTCGCGTCCGTCCGCCCACTCATCCATCCCTCTCGCGTCGGGTCGGGGTGAGGTCGGGGTGCGTTCGGTCGTCTCTCGCGTCTCTCGCGCGCACCTGTGAAACGTCGCGGAGAATCGCTTCTTGAGAAGCTTTCCCTTGGCGCCCTTCTTCACGAACTTGGCCGCCTTGCTCGCCTTGTTCACCTTATCGTCTGCGTCGCGCGACCGATCCATCATCACCCGTTCGTCGTCAGTCGCAAAGCCCTCTCGCGAATCCTCCGTCGCTCGCGCGCCATCGATATATACGAACGCGCGCGACGAACGCGACGAACGCGCGACACAAATCAAATTACGCCTCGCTCCCGCGCGCGCACCTTTCTTCGCCGGCGCCATCGTGCGTCGAGCGCGTCGCGTAGAGGCGGTCCCGTCCCGTCGCGCGCATCCTCCGCCTCGTCCGCGCGTCTGCCGCCGTCCGCACCGATGGCGTGCTCTGCACCGAAACGACGGGTCTCGACTCGTCGAAGACCCCCTTCACGGGGTGTGTCTCCTCGTCTCCTCGAATCGCGAGAGATCAAGATGATCCCCGTACTGTGTGTATTTTTAAACCAAACGAGTGTGATCGATCGACGAGTTCGTCGGTTTCGTCGGACATTCGGACCCTCGTCGACCCACGCGCGCATTCGT
>Ga0208410_1000930_pt1 | contig 15997 bp, 12 predicted proteins | sample ETN02SmetaG_3_FD_185787 | JGI IMG/M metagenome (GOLD analysis project Ga0208410, IMG submission 185787) | Marine microbial and viral communities from oxygen minimum zone, Eastern Pacific Ocean - ETNP2014F10-02SV257 (SPAdes) (version 2) | ecosystem: Environmental > Aquatic > Marine > Oceanic ... | reverse complement strand
TCCATATTGTCAATAGGACGTTTTTGTAAGGAACGTTTCCCAGGAAAAGTTTTCAGGTCGAAAACATCACAGACACTGGTCATTGGTTTAGAGACTAGGTCTTTGCGATAACCAAAGGTGGTGGAATACACAATTTGGGGAATGAAGCACTCGGAAACGATCAAGTCACCAAAATCTTCTGAAGCAGGTGTTCCATCAGGAGCAGGAGGAAGGAGTAAGTCATGACTGATGACTTCAACCAGTCCTTCATCACACAATCTCATTGCGTCGGCAGCAACCGCATCAAGAAGATCCCATGTGACATTACCTGCCTGGTCCATAGCTCGAAGTTTTGCCACTCCATCTCCTGCGGAGTCATCATTGATGATCTTCACACCAGGATTCATCTTCATGTAGGGATCATGGTAGGCCTTCTGCTGGCTTGCGGTGTAAGCACCGCCCCAGGATACGACGACCAGTTCAACTGCAGAGACCGGCAGAGCCAGTCCCAGGATCATTGCAAACCCGGTCAGGGCAGCAATGCTTTTAGGGATGAATGAATTCATATCTCCTCATTCTTTGAAAGGTTCCCGGACAGCATAGGGAATTCCATACTGAGCCGGCTTTGATTAAGCAGCATGCATATCCAATGCACGTGCGTCTTCCACATGCCAACCAACCTGAACCGAATCTCCCGGTTTGAGTTGGGTATGATCTGCGGAATTTGGGACCTTGATGATGAAGTCATCATGGCCACATACATTGACCCGGGAGCGAATATGATCTCCCAGATAGATCAATTCCAGAACCTGTGCTTCCACCAGATTCTTGCATGAATTAGTTTTCGGGTTGATGAAGACCCTTTCCGGCCTCAAAGATATTGAGGTTTCAGTTCCTACCGAATCCACATTGACCGCAAGAGCATCTACGGATTGTCCATTTTCAAGGGTGACCTTGCAGGTGGTGCCATTCATGTCACTGACTTTCCCCCGAAGCGTATTATTTTCCCCGATGAATTGGGCAACAAACGCATTTTCCGGAGCTTCATAGAGCTGTTCCGGACTGGCCAACTGCTGGATGATTCCGTCATTGAATACGGCGATTCGGTTGGACATCGTAAGCGCTTCACTCTGATCGTGGGTGACGTAAACGATGGTGACCCCAAGATTTTCATGGATATGCTTGATTTCGTACTGCATCTGCTCGCGCAGTTGCTTGTCCAATGCCCCAAGGGGTTCGTCCATCAAGACCAGGCTGGGTTCGAAGACCAATGCTCTTGCCACTGCGACACGTTGTTGCTGCCCTCCCGAAAGCTGCATCGGACGGCGATTTTGAAATCCATCCAACTGCACCATATCCAGAGCCCTCTTGATTTTGGATTCGATTTCTGAATTCGGTAATTTCCTGACTTTCAACGGAAAAGCCAAATTTTCCTTGACCGTCATGTGGGGAAAAAGGGCGTAATTCTGGAAAACCATGCCGATGTTCCGTTTATGCGGAGGGACATTGTTGATCGGCTTACCGTTGAGAATGATTTCTCCATGGGTTGCCGTCTCGAATCCGGCAAGCATCAACAGGCAGGTGGTTTTCCCGGACCCGGAAGGGCCCAGCATGGTCAGGAATTCTCCTTCTTGAATGTCAAGATTGAGGTTCTTGACCACCAGCGTTTCTCCGTCATAACTCTTTTGGACGTTTTTGAACTGGACAAAGGCTTCGCTGGAAGACATCTAAATTTAATTTTTAACTGGATCGGGTTGACTTCACGGAAGGAACAATCGTTTTTTTTTGAAAGGAGTAAAGTTAAAGGACTTTTATAATGATGTCAATGTCTTATTTAAAAAAACGTGCTCAAACAAAATGAAAAGGATGTCTTTTGAAATTTTCAATAACCGCTCAGATTTCATTCACAAGGAATTCAAAATTCGTAATATAGATTCATCATTAAGTTCCAGGGAATTCAAATCTTTTTTAAAAGAATCTTTCATCAATCCAGATTCAATTTTTGAGATTGAGGATATTTTTTCTATCAACAAAGGTTATTGCACTTTCAAAGTTTGTTCATGCAAACGCCTGCAAAGTCTCAAAAAGCTCTTTTTCTATGGGAATCCCTTCACGCAGTAATCGTTGGCGGTTTTCCTGACGACGTGCATTGGGTAAACGTGTTCCATCCTGTTCCGTGATGGATGCCACCAATTCAGAGATGGTTTTATCAAAAGTTCCCCCTGATTGCATTTGCGGTTCGATGGCAAGAAAAAACTGTCCGTTATCAATCGGCTGCCCATCTTCCTCGATGAAGGAACCCTGTTGTGTTCCGAGTTTTGCTCCTGTAAGTGCACTGCAAAGGACTTCAACCAGAAGTCCGATATTGAACCCTTTGACTCCACCTGCTGGAACCATCGAACCGGTCAATCCCTGTTCTGGATCGCTGGTGGGTTTGCCTTCAGCATCAAGGGCCCAACCAAAAGGAATCGACTCTCCGTGTTCTGCTGCTCGTTTCAATGTTGTCCAGGAAACCTCGGTGGTGGACTGGTCCACAAGGAAAGCAACTTCACCCTCAGGGGCAGGAACCGCAAAGGAGATCGGGTTGGTCCCGATGACTGGAATGTTTCCCGCGGGTGGTGCAACTACGGGAGCGACATTGGTCGCTCCGAATGCCAGTAAACCTTTACGCGCGAGATAGCCGGTGTGAAAGCCAAGGGTGGCAGCATTATAGGAGTTGTAAACCGTCATCACCGAGATGCCATGTTCTCGGGCTGCAGGGATGAGATGCCTGAATCCTGCCTCAATCGCCGGATGGGCAAAACCATGCAATGCATCTACACGGAAGCAGGTTTTTGAAACTGCATTAATCTTCGGAGTGACTTTCCCATCCACTTTTCCACTCAGCAGGTGGGCACAATAATACTCGAGCCAATAAAAACCGTGCCCTTCCAGCCCCGAAAGCTCTGTATCAAGGATGGCCTCCGTGAAATATTCCGCATTTTCCGGAGAAGTGCCTGCACCTAACAGCGCGTCATGAATGAGTTTTCTCGCGTCTTCAGGAGTCAAAAACAGGTTGCTGGGCATGATACTCTTGCCAGGGAACGATGCGGTTCTAAAATGATTTTGGCTAAGAAGATATGAAAATTTGGAAGGCCTGGATTTTAATGATGATTCAGTTGTTTCATTTTATCCAAGCTCCGGTATTCTGAGTTCCAATTAAGAATGCTCCTAAAAACAGTTAAAAATCGGTCGGTGCCCCTCCTTCCGATTTTCTCCGTGCAACAAAGTCCGTCAGTGCTTCCAGCCTGTCTGAAGGTAGAGGAGGAGCTTCAAATCTTTCGAGAATTTCCTGATACAACTGGTTCGCGCGCTTTGCGGTCCAGATGCTTCCAACCGCTTCCCAGGCCTCAAAATTCCTCCAGTCACTGACAAAGGGCTCATAGAACGCACTCATGTAGCGATCCTGTGTGTGCTGGATGCCAAAATAATGTCCTGAGGAACCGACCTCTTTGATCGCATCGAGCGCGATCGATTCGGGTGAGGCATCCCAGACTTCAGGTTCCATGTAACGCTGGATCATCTGCAGGATTTCACAATCCATGATGAATTTTTCGGGACAGGCGATCAACCCGCCCTCCAGCCAACCGGCCGCATGATACACCACATGGGTTCCGGACTGCACCGCGGACCAGAGGGAATTGGAGGTCTCCCAAATCGACTGCCCGTCCGGCACATTGGCTGTGCAGACCCCGGAAGCCCGCATCGGGATGCCATAAAAACGGGCCATCTGACCGGTGATCTGGGTCGCACGCATGTATTCCGGTGTGCCGAAAGCCGGTGCACCGGATTTCATGTCAACATTCGAGGTGAAGGTCCCGATCACACAGGCACAGCCTGGTTGAACATGCTGAAACAAGGCAATTGCTGAAAGGGCTTCGGCAATCGAAAGCGTCACGGCACCGGTTATGGTCACAGGCGCCATCGCACCCGCCAGAGTGAAGGGGGTGACAAATACCGCCTGACCTCTTCGGATCAGACGGAGCGACCCATCGATCATCGGATGATCATGCTTAAGGGGAGACGTTGAATTGATATTGGTGTAAAGATGAGGTTTTGACTGGAATTCCTCTTCCGACAATCCTCCCGCGATCTTGACCATTTCCATCACGTCTTCAACCCTTTCCTTGCCAAGGGCATATGCATGGCAGACTTTGTCCGACAGGGTCAGTTTGTCAAAAAGAACATCCAGGTGACGGATGGAGGGATGAAGGTCCACCGGTTCCACCGGATAACCGCCGATCATATGGATGCAATTGAAATAGTGCGAAAGTTTGATCAGATTCGCACATTGTTCCCGGGTACCGGGAACCTTCTTGCCAAGATCAAGATCGTAATAATTGGGCGGTGAGGAAACATTCCCAAAAAGAATGTGACGGTCTCCAATGATGATTTCTCGTTCCTCATTTCTAGGCGTGATGGTAAATCGGGAAGGAGCTTTTCGCACCATCTCCATCACCCATTCCCGGTCCATCCTGACATTGCTGCCTTCAACTCGGCATCCTGCTTTGGCAAAAAGGTCCTGGGCTTCCTCGTTCAGGAACTCGATCCCGATGTTTTCAAGAATCTTCATTGCCCCGTCATGAATCGCCTCGACCCCTTCCTCGGGGAGCGGTTCGATGGGAGGATCCTGGTTTACAGGAATCCGCCATGGGCTTTGCTTGAAAAGTTCTCCTCCGCGTCTGGCGGTGTTTGCAGCCCGTCCTCCTGAACGGGTCCTTCGTTTTGCAGACGTTGTTTTTGATTTGGTATCGCCGTCGTTCATGGAGAATTTTTGATCAATTGTTTACTCATTTTTCAACAACTCATGAGTGATCCTGAATTCATAATAATAAAATGAACTCTAAAGATTTCTGAAAATTAAGGCGAGAAAAATATGACTGTCCCAGATATTTTTTGTGATTTGATCTGGAAGTGGATTCGGGAAACTTGATTTGAGGCAATCAAGGTCCCAAAGTCGATGGAAGATAAGTTTTGCTGGAAGACGAATGCTTCCAGCAAAATTCTAGACCCTCAATTTCTCGTTATTGGGATCACAGGGAGATTCTTCGATAACCCGGGCAGGATAACGTTTGTCCAGGATTTCGAGTTCCAGTTCGGTTCCAACGCTACCGGTTCCGCTTTCGACATATGCCAAAGCGAGACTCTTGCCGACGGAATGCCCGTAACATCCGGAGGTGGCCCTGCCGATCATTTCCTTTCCGGAAAAAACAGGTTCATTCCCCATCGGATCTGCATCGTCCACATCTACTTCGAGGGTGATGAATTCCTGTGGGACTCCTGATTCACGCTGCAAAAGCAGGGCTTCCCGCCCCGTAAACTGTCCCTTTTGGATTTTCACGAAACGGTCCAGACCTGCCTCGAGGATCGAATACTCTTTGGTCAAATCCATACCCCACATCCGGTAGGATTTTTCCAGCCTGAGGGACTCCATCGCGTACATTCCAAGATGAACAAGATCCATTCCCTGTCCTGCCTCGACGATGGCATCAAAGAGTTCCAACTGACGGTCAATCGGATGGTGCAGTTCCCAGCCCAACTCCCCGACAAAGTTGACACGCATCGCCAACAGGGGAACTCCTGCAACGCTGATCGCCTGGGAAGTGAGCCACGGAAAGGCCGAAGATGAAAGATCAGCATCAGTGAGCTTTGCCATGAGGTTTCTTGACTCCGGACCGCACACGACCAGGGTTCCAAGATCCATGGTTTTGTTGACCAGTTTGACGCTGTTATCCTTGGGTAGATTTTTCAGCAACAGGTCATGGTCATGACGCTCGGCCGCACCGGAACTGACCAGATAAAAGCGGTCTTCGTCTTCACGGGTGATGGTGAATTCCGATTCAACACCGCCTGTAGGAGTCAAGGCATGGGCGAGGGTGATTCCCCCTTTTTTCTTCGGCAACCGGTTGGCAACCATCGAATCGAGAAAAGCTTCTGCTCCGGGACCGGAAACTTCATGCTTCGCAAATGGAGTCAGATCAAGCAAGGCGGCCCTCTCTCGGGTTCCAACAACTTCAAGTCCGACACGTTCGAACCAGTTGGTTCGGCGGGTGTGGAAACTGTATTGGTTGAGGGGCTCCTGCCCTTTTGCAGCAAACCAGTTGGGCCGTTCCCATCCATAACGCTGACCAAAAGCAGCATTCAGGTCTTTATGCCGATCATAAACCCTGCTGGTTTTGGTAGGCCTTGCCGCAGGTCTCTCTTCAAAATCGTAATGGATGACGAAGACATGCTCGTAGGCTTCTTCGTTTTTCGCCTTGATGAAATCCCGGGTTGATTGAGCGGCACTGTAACGTCTTGGGTCAACCCCAAGCATATCAATGCTCGCATGACCCTCGATGATCCATTCCGCAAGAAATTTCCCGGAACCTCCTGCTGCGGTGATGCCGAAGCTGTGACCTTCTGAAAGATAGAAGTTGCGTAATCCCGGAGCCGGCCCAACGATGGGGTTACCATCCGGAGTATAGGCAATCGGACCGTTGATACATTCCTTCATTCCGGCTGATTCAAAAAGCGGAACCCTTTTTCCTGCAGCAATCACATGCGGTTCCAGACGTTCCACATCCGGAGCCAGCAGTTCCTGCCCGAACCCTTCCGGAACCCCGTCCAGTGCCCAGCAGGGAGCTCCTTTTTCGTAAGGACCGAGAATCAGTCCATCGGCTTCCTGACGCATATAGTAGGAGGCATCGCTTTCACGAAGCACGGCCAATTCAGGATTTCCTCCCTGATTGTATTCCGCCAGTTCGGGGATCGCACCGGTGACGATGTATTGATGTTCCACCGGAACTACAGGCAGTTCGAGCCCCACCATCCGACCTGTCTCACGGGCATAGTTCCCGGTACAGGAAATCACAACCTCACAGGTGATGTCTCCCTGGGCGGTACTGACCATCCATTCATCATTCGGTTTCTGGCGGATGCCGGTGACTTCGGTTTGGGTATAAATCTCACCTCCATTCATCCTCGCCCCCTTGGCCAGAGCCATGGTGAGGTCCACCGGGGCCACATGACCGTCATCAGGATGGTAAAGCGCACCTACCAGATCACCCACTTCTGCAAAGGGCCAAAGTTTCTTAATTTCTTCGGGACCGATCAGATGATAAGGAACTCCGATGGTGCTTGCGGTTCCAGAATACCTTCGGTATTCATCCATCCTTTCCTGGGATCTGGCAAGACGCAGGTTCCCGTTTTTATGAAAACTAACGGGCTGCCCTGTTTCTTCCTCAAGTTTTTGGTAGAGATCGACGCTGTATTTGTGGATCTTGCCCACGCTGTAGCTCATGTTGAACAAAGGAAGCAAACCCGCGGCATGCCAGGTCGAACCTGAAGTGAGCTCGAGTTTTTCCAGCAGAACCGTGTCTTCCCAACCCATTTTACAGAGATGGTAAAGCAGGCTGGTTCCCACCACACCGCCACCGACCACGACTGCACGGTATTGCGTTTTCATGTTATGTCTCCTGAGAATTGGAAAAGATTGGGGGCATGCGTTGAGTTTGCCCTATGCTGAAAGCCTCCCGGAAGAAGGCTCGGGTCTCAGTTTTTGATTTTGGTTACTTCTTCCTGGAAAACAGGAACTGCCTTGAACAGATCTCCGACGATACCGTAATCGGCCACCTTGAAGATCGGTGCTTCCGCATCCTTGTTAATGGCAACAATCACTTTTGAACCGGACATGCCCGCAAGATGCTGAATTGCTCCGGAGATGCCAAAGGCAAAGTAAAAATCAGGAGAAACCACCGTTCCGGTTTGACCGACCTGATGTTTATGCGGCATCCAACCCGCGTCACACACGGCTCTTGAAGCACCGAATGCGGCACCCATTTCACCTGCCAAAGGTTTGACAAAATCACATCCCTCGGTTCCACCGGTTCCACGACCAACGGAGACCACGATGCTTGCTTCGTTGAGCTCGATCTCGTTGCTTTCTTCCACTTGAATGTCTCGGACTTCGACCCTCGAGTCCCCTTCAGGAATGCTGAGGCTGACGGTATCCGCGGTTTCAGGAGAGGCTTCTTCGGCTTCATAGGCTCCTGCACGAATGCTGATCACACGAAGTCCATCCTTGGTGAATCGGCATTGCTGCACCAGTTTGGTCGCCATGCAGGGTCGGGTGGCGGTGATATTGTCACCATCGATTTCCAGTTCAGTAACATCGCTCAATGCACCTACCCCCATCCTCGCAGCAACCCTTGGGGTCAGGTCTCTTCCGGTTTCAGAAGATGTGATCCAGACCTGGGTTGCTCCGGATTGTCCAACCGCATCCGCTACCAGGCTGGTGTACTTTGAGGTGTTGTAAATCTCCAGACCAGCATCATCCGCAACATAAACCTTTCCCGAGCCATATCCTGCAAGCAGATCTGCCTGGGATGAAACTTCCTTACCGATCAGCAACGATTCCGCCTGGAGATTCATTGATTTGGCCAGACTCAATAATTCCAAAGTCGGCTTTTTGAGTTCCCCATTCTTTGTTTCGGCAACAACTAAAACTTTAGGCATACTTCATTCTCTTATTTTGAATTTTATCCAATCCTCAAACCGCCAACTTGGCTTCGCTTACCAATTTTTGAATGGCCATCGGAACAGTTTCTGTTTCATCTCCTTCAAACCGTTCACCTTCCTTACGGGATTCCGGTTTTTCAAACTTGAGAACTTCTGTCATCGAACCCTGCAGTCCCAATTCTTCTGCCCCCATGCCGAGATCGGAAGGTGAGAGAGATTCCATCGGTTTCTTCTTTGCCATCATGATTCCCCGCATGGAAGCCAGCCTTGGTTCATTCAGACTGTCATTGACGGTCACCACTGCAGGAAGTTTGATTCCAATCACTTCAGTTCCATGATCGCCCTTGCGGTAAAGCGTCATTCCATCAACTGCCAGATCACTGAAGCGGATGATGTTTGTGACTTGCGGGAGATCAAGAAATTCGGCCAGCATCGACGCGGTCAAACCTGCATCGGTATCCTGTGCCTGCTTTCCAGTGAGAATCAGGTCGTAATTTCTGCCTTCCATCACCTTGGCCATGATCTTGGCATATCCAAAGGAATCGGTCTGACCTTCCTCATAAAGCACATGGATCGCCTTATGTGCGCCCATTGCCAACCCTTTCCGAAGTGCCTCAGAAACACGTTCAGGTCCGATTCCGAGAAGGGTTACCTCTCCTCCCAATTCCTCGGTCATCTGGAGTGCTCCTTCGATGGCCGTCTCATCCCAACTGCTGATAACGAAACTGACTCCGTCTTCAACCACTTTGCCTTCGTTCACCCGGATATTTAAGGCAACATCCGGAACCTGTCTGATGGGTACAATGATTTCCACTTCTACTCCTTAAAATGATTTATTTTAATTCGAAAATTATAACCTGCGTAGAGGGTATTGTCGAACGGCGAGAAGGCTGATTGGGTAACTAATTTTCAGTTGCCTACTGAAGCAGCGGCTTTTTCTCCCACCAGTCTGTTTTTGACATAGCGGTCATGCCTGAATGCAGCAATCCGTTCCGGAGTTTTTCGTTCCGCAACCATCTGTGCCGTGTTCCAACCGCTTGCAGGAGATCCCTTGAAACCCCAGGTTCCCCAACCGCAATTGATGTAAAAACCATCCACATCATCCACCATCGAAATGATCGGACTGTAATCAGGGGTCATATCACACAATCCGGCCCATTGACGCTGGACGGTGACATTATGAAGAATCGGGAAAAGCTCAAGCAGGTGAGCCGCATAGGATTCCAAAAACCCGAGGGTTGAACGCATGCCATAATGCGGATAATGGTCGATACCGTTCCCGCAGACCAATTCACCCCGATCCGTCTGACTGAGGTAAATATGCAGGGTCGAACTGACCACCACATGATGCAGCCAGGGTTTGTAATCGGTGGTTACCAATGCCTGAAGCGGATGGGTTACCAGAGGAAGTTTGATGCCGACCATCTTGCAGATTTCAGAACTCCATCCTGCAACACAGGAAACCACTTGCTTGCAGTGAATGGTCCCGCGGTTGGTTTTGACCCCACGGACTTCTCCATTTTCAACAAGGATGTCCTGAACCTCGGTCAATTGATGGATGTGTACCCCTCTCTGATCTGCCCCGCGGGCATAAGACCAGACCACTGCATCATGCCGGATGATCCCTCCCGGAGGATGGTAAAGCGCCCCCATGATCGGGTACCGGGGGTGATTGGAAATATCGATTTCCGGAAGCATCTTCTTGATTTCTGGAGGATCCAGAATCGTACTGTTGACTCCCAACGCCCGGTTGTAGGCTGCCCTGGTCGTCAAGGCCTGCATGGACGCCGTGCTGTGGCCCAAGGTGAAGTGTCCCTGCTGGCTGAACATCAGGTTGTAATCCAGTTCCTGGGCAAGGTCTTCATACAGTTTCAAACTCTGATCATAGAAAAGGATGCCTTCCTCCGTCCGGTAATTGGATCTCAGGATTGCGGTATTTCTTCCAGAACCCCCGTAACCAATGAACTTCTGCTCGATGACGGCGATGTTGGTGATGCCATGGTTTTTAGCAAGGTAGTAAGCGGTCGCCAGACCATGGGCACCGCCACCGATGATCACGACATCATAGCTGGAACGCATTTCATGGTTATTCCACATTCTCTCAGTCATGCGTCCTCTTTGTTGAATGAAACAGGAAGCGCCGACAGTCCGGTCGGAATCATACCTACCCCGATACCGACATCCATCAGTGCGTCAAAAAGTGATTCTGAAAAGGTCCTGGAATGGACCAGTATATCCAAATCTTCAGTCCGGTAGATCGTACATGAAACCGTGTGGAGGGTAGACTGGAGAACCGAACCGGCAGTCACTCGATCCCTTCTTAAGTCCACCGCAGTTGAACGTTCCAGAACCTCATCTCTTCTCGGCCCCCCAAGGGCAAAACACCCCATCGACCCGGTTTGATTGATCAGAGTGCTCTGAGGTTTTTTCAACTTATCGAGTAGGCTTTCTTCGTTCCCGGAACCCGTTAACAGAAGGTAATCGTTCTGGGTAAGCCGGAACGCAACCGATGTCTGATCGGAAAGGGTATTCAGGACTTTGATCTTGGATGCGCCTTTGATCATTTTTTCTGCATCGCTGGATGCCTTTGCTCCCGAGAGTGAGATCTTACCAAGGTGAGACCAGTCAGCGATCACACACTGTTCCTGCAGATGTTTTTGTTCCTTTTCCAGATTACCGAAATCATCTGCCATCAGCCAACCTGAGACTTCAACGGTGTTCGCCGAATGCCTGCGGTAGATTCCGGAAAGAGGACTGTTTTTGATTAACATGATTAGTTTTTATTCAATCTTGTTTGCTTTAACTTTTTAGAATCTGTCCTTCCGGATCGTATGCCGCATGATCGAGCACCGTTGCGATCACATTGGTTCCATCCAGTGATCGGATATTGAAGTGATTTCCCGCCTCAGAGGATCCTGCAGGGACCCAGGCCATTCCGATGCCGTATCCCAGGGTTGGACTCATCCTCGAACTGGTCACCCTTCCCACCGGTTTTCCGTCTGCAATCACGGCCACTCCATCAATCGGAATTGCATCACCTTCCTGAAGCTTGTAAGGAACCAGTCGGTTCTCGATCTCACGCTGTTTAAATTCTGCGAGAAAGGCTTTTCCGATGAAGTCCTCCTTGTCGTCCTTGATTGCAAATCCCACTCCGGCTTCATACGGATTACTCAGAGCATCGGTATCGGCTCCGGGGATCAGGTGTCCTTTTTCAAGACGAAGGATACGTTGTGTCTCCACACCAAAGGGTTTCAAGCCAAAGGGCTCCCCTTTCTCCATGAAATAATTCCAGAGGGATTCCCCGAATTCACTGGGGAAATGAATCTCGTATCCCAACTCTCCGGTGAAGCCGATCCGGAAAAGATTCAGCGGAACCCCTTCCAGGGTTGCCTGACGATTGTGCATGTATGGAAATGCCTCATTCGAAAAATCCAGGTCGATGATACTGCTGAGGAATTCGCGGACCTTCGGACCGGTGATGTTAACTCCTGAAATTCCTGCACTCAGGTTTTTGACCTGGACATCATAGTCCCCTGTGGTCAGCCACCATTGAAAAAGGGTATAGATGGCATCCTGGTTTCCGGTGGTGGTGCTGATGTAATACTTCCCTTTTTCAATCTGGGAAATCGTACCGTCCTCAAAAAGAATTCCATCTTCACCGATCATGATCGCGTAACGGGTCCTGCCAACGTCCAGTTTTGCAAATTTCCCGGGAAGCATGAAATGCATGAATTCAATCACATCCGGACCGCTCAGTTCGATTTTGCCGAGAGTACTGACATCGATCATGGCAACTCCCTTACGCACATAAAGTGCTTCCTGTTGGGGATCCATGTAGGAATCAGGACGCTTCCATGCCCCGGCATCGAGGAATTTTACTCCGAGGTCGATATGACAATGGTGCATCGGCGTTCTTCGGATGGGTCCCAAATGATGTGCTCGACCCGAGAGCAACCCGAATGAAACCGGGAAGGCTGGAGGACGCATGGTGGTCGGCACGGCATCGGATGCTGTCAGACCTGTATCCAAAGCAGCCAGCCGGGCAACGGCTTCATGGCAGCTTTTGCCCTGACAAGGTCCCATTCCCAGGCTGGTGTAGCGCTTCAGACTTTCCACCTGGTCGAAACCCTCATCGATGGACATGCAGGCTTCCTTGCGGGTAACGTCCATGCACTTGCAGATGAAGTGATGATCTCCTCCGGACTCAATGTCTGCCGGAAGAGCTTCGATATTTTCTTCAGGTTTTCTATTGAACTTGGGCTGCTCGTTTCCTTTTGCTGCAGCAAGGCCCGTTTCCATGCCCTGCTGGAGAAGACTCGAAATATCTGCAGGACCCTCCACTTCACCCACAGAATACATGTCTTCAGGCAAATTCATGATTCTCAGAACCTGCCTTTCTGCATCCCACTCGGGTCTTCCGCGCCCCATCGAGAGAAGATTCAGGCGAGGCATCAATCCAACCGCGGTGACCAGGAGGTCACAGTCGAAGGATTGGAATGATTCACCTCCTTTGACAGGTCCAACGTCGACTCTCTGCAGTTTTTTTCTTCCATGGGCCCGATGGGCGGTCATTTCCCGGTAAATCGGGATGTTGAGTTCCTCAACTTTTTTTTCAAAAACCCCTTCGGTCCCGGAAGCCCGGGAATCCACAACCGCTTTCAGTTTCACTCCTGCGCCATGAAGCAATAAAGCCGTGTGGTAACCTCCATCATGAGTGGTAACCACGACGGCTTCCTCTGCAGGAGCAATCCCGTGAACCATGATCAAGCGTTCGACCCCCCGTGCGGTCATGATCCCTGGTCGGTCATTGTTGTCGAAAACCAGATGCCGATCGGATGCACCGGTGGCAAGAATCACCTTGTCCGCACGGATTTTCATTAAATCATTGCCCCACTGTGCAGCAACCAGGTTGTCTTCATAGACCCCAAAAACCATCGCACCACTCATGATTTCCAGGTTTGGATTGTCCTGAAGCTCCGCTGCAAGTTTCCTGATCCCTTCATGCTCGGACAAACCCTCGAGTTCGGAAAAGGGAGATTCCTGAATCCGGGCGAGACTGTGAAGAGAGTGTCCTCCGAGTTCTGGATGGTCATCCAAAAGCAAGACCTGCTTCCCTTCTCCCAATGCAGCTTTGGCTGCTGCCAATCCTGAAGGTCCTCCACCAACGATACAAATATCGGGAAAGCGGTAACGCTTCTCATAGCGCCTTGAGTTATGACGTCCGGCAGTATCGATGCTCCCCAGACCGGCCACTTTACGGATCTGTTTTTCTGCAATCGGCCAAAGCCACTTCGGTTTGTGAAACATCTTGTAGTAAAAACCGTTGGGCAGAAAAGGAACAAAAACGTCATTGATCTCTGCAAGATCAAAATCCAGTGAAGGCCAATTGTTCTGCGACCGGACATCCATTCCGTTGCGGGCCAGAACCCGGTCAGCAAGCAGGTTGGGTTCGTCATCAACGGTCACCAAAGATTCGGGACCATAACCGTCCGCATCATAGATGCCTCTGGGGCGGTGGTATTTAAAACTTCTGGAAACGATTTTTCTTCCGGATGCCACCAATGCTGAACTGATGGTGTCTCCTTCCCTGGCCCAAACAACACTGCCGTCAAAAAGGAAACTGATTTCCTTTCCAGATTTATCTACCTCGTAAAACTCATGAGAATCGATTCGTCTACTCATATCGAACTGGTGTGTTTGTGATCACTTTTTCTGTTTCAGATCCTTGTACCAAAAACTTTTGTGATCGGTGTTGTTTGTGGTATCACGCTCCACCAGAAACCAGCTTTGGCATCCACTCCGATGAAACCACCATTCTGTCTGTGTCCCTTTTTTGTTTTCCCGGAGAAAAATGTAATCTCCCCATTCTTTAAAATCTGCATCCGCTTCGGGACGTTCCATGTATTCGCACTTGAAGCTGAATTCGGAGACAGCTCTCTTGCCGCAATTTGGGCAATTTAATTGAAAACTCATGATTATCCGTTGACTGAGAAACTGCTGTTAGGATTAATCTCCCGATTCCTGGAATAAAAACCCATGTTGAGAGTCAAACCGGTGTAAACCGTTTTGACCTGAACCGGATCCTCATCATGGTTCTGACCTTTTTCACAGGCTTCAATCAATTCCGCCATGCAGTGTCCTGCAATGGGGGCATTTTTAAACTGATTTCCGCTGGAACCAATAGCCATGTAATACCCTTTGATACGGGTAGAGTCGTAAATCGGGAGCCAATCATCAGAGACATCATAAAGATCGACCACTCCTCTTTTCCTCGAAGGTTCTTCCAAGTTCGGAATTCTCCGCATGCATCTGTAAACCTGGGCTTTCCACTGGCTGTCGGTGATTTCCCGGTTGAATTCATCCGGATTCGGGATCCACTCCTTGGGATCACACTCAGGGTCCTCACTTCCGATCAGGATGCTGTTTCCCGTTTCCGGACGGAAGTAGATGGCATTGTCCCCGTCCGAGGTGTGAACGCCGTCTTTTTCAAAATCAAATCCGGGAGGAGAGGACACATGGTGAACTTCATGTCTCAAGGCTTTGGTTTTGATGTTCATGTCATCTTCGACCCCGGCCATCTGATTGATGATGAAGGAGTGAGGACCGGCCACATTGACCAGCACTTTACAGTCAATCTGTTCCCCGGATTTCAGTGTCACCCCTTGGATTTGTCCGTTTGATTGACGAATCTCCGTGATTTCTGCATCAAAGAGGAATTCTCCCCCTTTGGCTTCAGTGGCGACCTGGAGGTTATGGGTTGCCAGTTGAGGATCACTGACATAACCCGAACCCGGGGTCCAAATGGCACCCTCGATCTGATCTCCGGATTTATCGAAGAAGCTATCATCTTCATCAGGACGGCTCGTCCCGTTGTAGCTGTCATGGCTGTAGATCGGCATTTTTTTCTTCAAAGTCTCCAAATCCCAAATCTCATGTTCAATTCCGATCTCCTTGAAGAGGTTGAGGGATTTCTTACTATGATCCGCGCCTTTGAGCATGAACATGATGCTTCCGGTTTTCATGTATTTCGCCATTCCGCGCTCGTCTTCCACTTCCAGGTACTTATTCCAGTCGTCCCAGTAGAAGAATCCTTCGTAAGCCATTGCCACCCCATCCCAGGTGGAATAATGTGCCCTGACGATCGCACAGGAATTGCTCGTCGAGCCGTATCCTGAAGCAGGAAGCTTGTCGATGTTGAGGGTCTTATACCCCCGTTTTGCGAGTTCAAAGGCGGTTGCAGAACCAATCACACCCGCTCCAACGATGACTACATCTGCAGTCCGGTTCATGGGATTCTCCTAATTTGGTAGTTGGCAGGGCACCTGAACCAATTGAAATTCATGCCCTGTTTTGTTGATATAATGTTCTAGATCCTCTCTCTTTAGCGAGAGGGTCGAAGTATTGACCAGTGGATGACAGAGGATGTTTTCCTCTTCCCAAAGATCCTGATCAATCAGGACCTCCACCTGTCCATCCGAGT
>Ga0208410_1000928_pt1 | contig 16022 bp, 9 predicted proteins | sample ETN02SmetaG_3_FD_185787 | JGI IMG/M metagenome (GOLD analysis project Ga0208410, IMG submission 185787) | Marine microbial and viral communities from oxygen minimum zone, Eastern Pacific Ocean - ETNP2014F10-02SV257 (SPAdes) (version 2) | ecosystem: Environmental > Aquatic > Marine > Oceanic ... | reverse complement strand
TCGCGCGTTACGTTCGAGCGCGCGAACGATGCCGTCGAGGTACTCGTCGCGGGAGGGCATGTGGGGGGGGAGGTTGGACGCGGCGATCGAGTCGGGGGATGGCGTCGCGGAGACGAGAATCATTCATTCATGCGCTTCATTCGCGTCGCGCGCGCGCGGCGCCGAGACGAAATCGACGAGGGATCGCGTCCGCGCGGGGGTATAGTATCGCGCGCGCCGGGTCGGTGGCTATCTAGGGGTACGGGGCGCACGCGCGGTTCGTGGTCGATCGATCGAGTGCGGATCCTCGGGTAGGGTGGAACCGAATCGAACCGAATCGAACCGAATCGAATCGAATCGAATCGGTCCCGACGTCGCTCGCCGAGACGCGCGTTCGTCGGTTCTCGAAACGAAACGAAACGAAACGGAACGGAACGGAACGGAATCGAACTGAATCGAATCATCTCATGAATCCTCACGCGTTGGCGTCGATCGACTCCAATACCTCCAACTGTTGTTCCAAAACCTTGATCCTCTCCGCCGTGACCTCTCTCGCGGCGTAGACGGACACCAACTCGCGTCGATCCGTAAACGTCGACCACGCGTCGTCGTGTTCGCTCTTCGGCGCCCGTTTCCCCCCCTGCGCCTTCATCCGCCTCGCAAACGCCGCATCGCACTCATGAAACACAATCTCTTCGTACCTCTCCTTAATCAACGGTTTTTTCGTCGTCTGTGGTCCGTACTTTGCGATTTCCTCTCGCGTCGGGAACAATTTCAACGGCGTCGTCGTCGTCGCCGCGCCCCCGTCGACGAATTCCATCTTCACCCCGATATCGAATTCCCCCCATCCCGTCTCCGTCACCTCGAACGGGGCCTTCGTGAGCCTTCGCGTGGATTCCTCGAACGACGGGTGCAAGGTGAACTCCACCGCGGCGACGCAGTGCGAGAGATCCTCCCCGTTCGCCCCTCGCACGTACACGGTCCATTTATGGGAGTGATACTCGTCCGATTTCTTCCCGAGATAATACGCGATCGTGCCGACGACGACGGGTTGGGTGTGCGTCGACGTCACCGCCGACGCCGACGTCATTCTCGATCGATATCGTTCGACACTGCCGTCGAATCGGTCGCGATTCATTCATCATTCTCGTCTCGCATTCTTCTCGGACGCGACGACCGTCTCGGACGCGACGCGCGCGGCGCGGGTCGTACGTATGACGTCCCACCCATCATCAATTCATCGGACATACGGTACACATATACACTCCCATTAAGACTATGAATCAATGGCCACGACATACACACGAGTCACGACCCGTGACATCACCCACCCACCCACCACCCACGCGCCCCCATCCATCCCGTGCCCACCACACAAACCCTGGTGCCTCGAGACGCGTGATTTTTACGGGTCATGACTCGTCAATGAGTCCCCCCCCCTTCCCATGCGCGCGCCGCGCGATCGATGGCGCCTCGATCGGTCGGGTCGATGGATCGCTCGATCGCGCGCGCGGTGACGCGCGCGTGCTCCACGACGCGACGCGCGTTCGACGTCCGATCGAGGCGCCGTTCTTTGACCGTTCTTTTGACCGGTTCTGTGACCCGGTTCCGCACACACCGTCACCGCGTCGTTCCCGTCATGGTCATCGGGGCGACGCTGCGCCACCTCGCGCGACGCGCGAGCGCGTCCTCCTCGCGCGCGAGGACCCTGGCCGGGGCGCTCGCGGGCGTCGCCGCCGCCTCCGTCGCGGTCGCGGACGAGGCCGAGCACGGATTGGCGCTGCCCGCGTACGCGTGGCCGCACGATGGGGCGTTTCGCGCGTACGATCACGCGAGCATTCGCAGAGGGCATCAGGTGTACGCGCAGGTGTGCGCGGCGTGTCACTCGTTGAATTTAATCTGTTACCGAAACTTGGTCGGTGTCGCGTACACGGAGGCCGAGGCGAAGGAATTGGCGGAGGAGGTGGAGGTGATGGATGGTCCGGACGATTCGGGGGAGATGTTTGAACGTCCGGGAAAGTTGAGCGACGGGATACCGGGACCGTACGCGAACGAAGAGGCGGCGAGATTCGCGAATAACGGGGCGTATCCGCCGGATTTGAGTCTGATCACCAAGGCGAGACACGATGGGTTGAATTACATATTTGCCCTCTTGCTTGGATACCGAGAACCGCCGGCGGGGGTGGAGGTGCCGGACGGGATGTACTACAACCCGTACTTTCCGGGCGGGTTCATCGCCATGCCGAAGATGCTCGTCGACGGGGGGGTGGAGTACGAGGACGGGACGCCGGCGACGGAGACGCAGATGGCGAAGGATGTCACCACGTTCCTCGCGTGGGCGGCGGAACCGGAGATGGATGATCGTAAATTGATGGGGGCGAAGTGGATCTTCGCGCTGAGCTTGGTGTGCGTGCAGGCCGTGTACTATAAGCGGTGGGCGTGGAGTCACTTGAAGTCGCGTAAGCTCGTGGTGGACGCGGTGCGATGAGAACGATTAGAGCGCATCGATGCATCTGTGGGTGCGATACCTACCGGCGCGTAATCAACGCGCATACATTTGAAATATCATCAAAACTAACCCTTTTACTACAAATTTTCGCGAGCGACGGCGGCGCGAATCGAATCGAATCGAATCGACGCACGCGAAACGACTCGGCGCTCTTCGACTCTCACGCGGCGCGTAAGAGGGACCATTTCCACTCGGGTGCGACCGGTCGCGTGAGTTCGAATTCCGCGGTCGGTTCGCCCTTCGCCTCAGCGCGGCGGATGAGTTCTTGCAGCGTCGCCTCGGCGTCCTTCTTCGCGAGCGCGTGCGCGTCGACGGAGTCGCCAACGACGCGTTGTAACGACCGCGCGTCGTCCTCGTGTCCCAGAAGCGTCATCAATTCCAAGAGTTCACCGATCTCTTCGAGCGTCTTACGCGAGGGTTCGAGACCGGCGACGTGTAACGCCAAATCGCGTTCCTCGGTGGGCGATCCCGCGCGAAGGCCGCTTCGTTTATTATTCTTCTTCTTATCCTTGCGCTTCTTCGCCTTGCGGCCTCCCACCGTGGATGCGGCGGACGTCGCACTCGCCGCCGTCGTCGCGCTCGTTCGATCCGTGTACGCGCTCATATCGCTCGCCAAGCTCGGCGCTTCGCTCGCGGCGTCGTCGTCGCCGACCGGGACGCCGAAACCGGCGCGCGGACGCCCGCCGAGCTCGGACCAATCCGCGCCACCGAGGCTCACCGCCGCCGCGACGCGCGCTCGATGCGCGCGAAGCTCTCGCAATCGCGCCGCGTACTTCTCCGCTCTCGCCTTGCCCTCCTTGAACGACTCAAAGTATTCCTCCGCGGCGACGGCGCATGCGGGGGCGATTGTCGTCTCCATCAAGTCCCCGCGGTCGTGCCCGTACGCGGTTTCGCTCGCCTCTCTCCAAGCGCGCGCGGCGGCGAAAAAGTCCACCGCTCGATCGTAATCGCGCAAATGTCTCGCCGCGATGCGTCCGGCGGCGAGGGGATCGCTCAGGGAGACGGACTCGCACAGTTCCTCCGCGATGGCGCGGCGCTCGTTCGGCGACACGCCCAATCGTCCCGCGAGCGCGAGCGCCTGTTGCCACGATGCGCCGGCGCGATATTCGTCCAACGCGCCCGTGAGATCGCCCGCGGCGAGTCTCGCCACGGCGGCGTCCTCCGCGCGCATGCTCTCGGATAAGTGTTCGGCGTGCTTGATGAGAAGCGCGCGACGAACGTCCGGAAGACGTAATCGCGCCGCCTCGGCGAGCGCGCGCGGAAAGAGTTTATGCTCGGCGGCGACCGCGGCGGCGCGATCGACGTCGGCGTCCAACATATACTCGACGATGGCTTCCTCGTACTTGCCGAGTCGTCGCGCGATATCGGCGCGACGCTCGTGTTCGCGCATGTTTTGAAGGTTTTGGAGCTCGGCGACGTACTCGCCCGGATCCATCTGCGCGTGTTGCGCGACGAGATAGGCGAGGGATAAGTCGTACGTCCCGAGCGCCGCCGAGTAAAGCGTCTTCCCGCCGACCAAGAATAACAAGTGTTTCAACGCCGCCGCCGCGTCGACGCCGCCGGAGGTCGGCGATGAGGCGTCCGAAGACGCGCCGTCGAGCTCTTTTTGACGCGCGGCGGCGACGCGACGAAGCGCGGATCCGAGATCTGGGTTTTCACCAGACGCGTACGACGTGAGCGTGGCCAATTCCCATCGATCACTGGACGTGCCGCGCTTTTCGATCGCGCGTCGAATGGCGGCGCCGACCGTCTGGACCTTGTCTTTTCGATCCGGCGGCGGCGCGGCGGCGGCGGCGTCTTTCTCGCTCGCGTCCGGCGCCGGCGGCGGGTACAATCGCGCGAGTTCGGCGTACGCGGCTCCGGGTGCGGTGACATCACCGTCGTCCAACGCCTCCAGGAGTTCCATGACCGCGTCTGCGGATCGCACGTCCGCGACGAAGGCGTCGGCGTCGCTCAAAAATGTTGGCCACCCGTAATCGACGATGAGATTCAAATCGACGCGTTGTTTCGACGCGAGCGCGTACGCGTCCGCGTACCGTTTCGCTCGAAGCGCGCAAGCGGTGGCGGGTAACACCAACGCTTTCGGTGAGACAATCTCCAGGTTTCCTCTCGGCATCTGTAACGCGACGCTCGTCGCGCCCGGGGCACACGCGACGACGCGCGCGCCGTCTTCGACTTGTCGCGTCCCCGCGTCCGCCGCGAATTTCGCAGCCTCTGGACGCATCGCGCGACGCATGCGCGTGTGTAGATCGCTGAACGCGAGTTCACCCATGCGCGCGCCGTCCGCGGCGGAGCGTTCGATGAGCCAATTGCCCACGTGCGCGTCGTCCTCCGTCGCGCCGGTTCGCGCGCCGCCGAACTCTCTTCGATGCGTGTCGGCGAGAACGTCGTCCACCTCGGCGACGAACATTCGATGGTCTTTCGTGACGTACACGACGCGCGTCGATGGCGTCGCTTCCGGCGTCCACGACGTCGGGTCGCGCGCCGCGACGGCGACGGCGGAGCTCGCGTCGGCGGTCGTCACCGCGCATCCGTCGGCGCTCGAGACGTGCGTCGCGAACGACGTCACCGCGGACGCGACGACGACGGATCCGATTCTGAGAGTTCCTCGCGCGTCTAAAGACACGAGCACGCCCGCGCCCGGGGCGGCGCCGAACGCGTCGACGTACCGTTCGCCGACGTCTAAACCTCTCGCGTCGACGATTTTACACGACGCTTCGTCGTTCACCGTCGGGACGCCCAACGCGGCGAGACGAGCCTCGGCGAACGGTTCGCCGCCGGCGCTCGCCGTGTCGGCGACGTCAACGACGTACGTTTCGGACGGCACGCGACGCGTGACGGCGAACACGGCACCGTTCGCGCTCGTCAACGCACCGACGGCAGGCGCGACGCGAATCGTCTTCGCGGACGCGTCGTCGTCGGCGCCGTCGAAGGGTACGATGGTCATCTCGCACGTGTCGTCGTCGTCGGTGCCGCGCACGACGTACACTAAGTGCGTATCTCGTATCCACGCTAAAAATTCCACCGTCGCGCCGCGGTCGTCGTCGACGCGAAATCTCGGCATCGACGGAATTTCGTTGTCGGTCCATCGCGACCACGTCGCCGCGCGTTCGCTGTCCGCGAAATCATCCGCCGCGCGCTCCCAATCGGTGCCGTGTTCGCACTCGACCGATTCTATCGAGCCCGTCGAGCACAGCGCGACGACGCGTTCGCCGCGATCGGCGTACGACGGTTGAAACGCCGCGGCGACGACGGGCGCGCTAAAAACAGCCTTGGCGGCGCACAACGGAGGCGGCATGGGCGTTCGAAACATGGGTGTGAGCATCACGACGTCGCCGTCGATCACCGCACACGTACCTCGGTCGCTCGTCGTCGTCTCCCAAAACAAATCGAAGCGTTCGACGGTGCCCTTTTCCGTGTACGTTCGCAAGACGTCGCCGCGTTCGGCGTCCCACTCGGCGCGCGCCTCGCCCTCGCTCGCGTCGTATCTCGTCTCGTGTTTCATGTACCAGTGCATGTTCGACCGCGTCCAAATCTGCACCGCGCGGTCGCCGTCTTCCCCGCCGTACCGCACGGCGACGGAGAGACACGCGGAATCCGCGCTCCACGCCAGACTCGTAATCTCCGCGCCGACGTCCCCTCGCGGAAGCGTAAACTCGCCTCTTCGCAATCCATTTCGCTCGTAAAACACCACGCAATCGCTATTTTCGCCCTCGATTCGTCCCGCGGCCGCGATGAGCGCCCCACGAGGTTGCCACGCGAGCGGCGGCGACCCTCTCCTTCCCGCGCCCGCGAGCGTCGCCGGCGTCCCGCTCGTCGCCGTCCTCGTCTCGCACGCGCTCTCGACCACCACGCGCTCTCGCTCCCACACCTTGATCGTCGTCTCGTTCGTGCGCGCGTGCGTCGAACTACACGCGAAATACCGTCCATCACCGCGCCACGAGATGCTTCCATTCGCCAACGTCGTCGTCTCGTCGTCGTCGTCGTCGTCGTCGTCGTCGTCGCGCGACTCGAAGAGCGGGTAAAAATCCTTCGTCATCACCAACACGCGCGCGTCTCGAGTCAACGCCGCGCACACCTCCCCATCGGGACACCACGCGAACGCGACGACTCCCTGCGGAATCTCACCCACGACATCGCACGCGTCGTCGTCGTCTCGCGCGCCGTCGTCGCCGTCCCGTCCCGTCGCCGCGGCGACGAATTCCCCCGACACCAACGCCGCCGCGAACTGCGCGGGCTCGTAACAACACGCCGCCCCCGCGCACGCGACATCATCCCCGGGCCTCTCCTCCACCGGCGCGCGCCCGCGATCGACGCGCGCGGCGCCCGTGGCGACGTCGTACGTCGTCACGAAGATGTCTTCGCCGTCGCCGTCGCGCCTCTTCACCGCCGTCAGCGCGTGAAACGCGTCGCGTTCGCCGTCGAACGCGCCGCCGACGACGCGATGCGATCCATCGCCGTCGTCCTCGCGACGTCTTTCGAGCGTCGCGCGTCGACGCTCGACGCGAAGGTTTCGCATGGGTGCGCGTCACTTTTTGACGAATTCGGCGGCGGCCGCGCTCGCGGTCTCCATCACCGCGCGTCGGCGAGTCACGCGCGCGCGAAGCGTCCACGCGAGTGGTTCCCATCGGCGCGCGCGCGTCATGACGGATTTCGAGGTTCGATTCAACGTACAGCGCGCGACGAAAGCGTCGATGCGAAATCGAGAACCCATCGCGCGCGCGTTCGAATCCATCGTCGCCGCGCATCCTCGCGCGAATGCGCGCGCGCTCGACGTCTTGGAATTAGGTGCCGGCGCGGGTGTGCACGCGGAGGCCATCGCGCGGGCGTGCGAGAGGTCTCTGCGGTCGTACGCACCGACGGATGTCTTTGACGGGTGTTTCGCCGCCGCGCGGGACAATTGTCGGGACAGAGACGTCGTGCGCGAGCCCGTCGTTCTCGACGCGTGTTCGATGCGTCAAGGCGTGGCGAAGAATTCCATCGATGCGTTGGTGGTGATTAACGTCATTCACATAAGCTCTGAACGCGCGTTGGTCGGAATGTTCGACGGCGCGCGGTGGGCGTTGAGAGACGACGGGTTCGTCTTCTGCTACGGGCCGTTCACGCGGGGCGGGAAATACGCGAGCGAGGGCGACGAAAGGTTCGATAAGGAGTTGCGGGAGAGAGATCCGGTGAATTTTGGGTTGGTGGACGTCGAGCGCGTGGACGCGGAGGCGAAGCGGGTGGGTTTGACGGCGGACGCGCGCTCGCCCGTGGAGATGCCGGCGAATAACGTGGCGCTCGTCTATCGCAAAACGTGATCGACGGACGTCGCCCGTAGCCTCGGTACTACTACTAGATTATATACACTACTCACGAGAAAGATTTATCGATTGAACGTCTCCACACGCGCCGCCGCGCGTCAACGGAGCCGTCGCGGCGCGCTCTCGACGACGTCGAAAACGACGCAGTCCCCGCGGAGACGCGCGACGACACCGCGCTCGCATAAAACCTCCGCATTCATCCGCCTCACGCAGCGTTCGAGGACGGACCCGTACGGGCAATACGCCATGCAGCACAGCGGGTTACAGTGGTTCGCAGCCACGCAGAGCGGGCACCCGCACAGACACGCGACGAGCTCCACCCACGGACATCGATAACACGGATGACGCGTCTGCGCGTCGAGAATCGCGTCGAGACATCGTCCCCACGCATCGGGCGTCAACGCCGCCGCGAGCGTCGGCGGCACGACGTCGCGATGCGCCGACGCCCACGCCGAGGGCGTCGAGCCGCGCTCGAGGATCGGCGGATGATACAGCCACGGCGCGTCGTCGCTTCTATCGTGGATCCCGATATTCAGCGAATACGATGCGGACGACGCGTCCGGGGCCGTGGTCGGTCTCGGCGGCGTCGTCGAGGTCGGCGTAAGCCTCGAGCGCGCGCTGAGGTCATCGTAATCAAAATCGCGATTTTGATGCGTGTGGGCGTCGCGAGTTCGGGCGTCGCGATCGCCGCGTCCGTAATCACCGCCGACGTACGCACCGCCGACGTACGCGTCGTACGCGTCGTCGCGCGCCATGAAGACGAGGGTCGAGACCTCGCGCGAGGACGCGTGCGGGATCGATGACGATGCGTCGTGGGGGCGGGATGCGCTGTGAGTGACTCCGTGACGAGTCATGAACGGTGGTTGGATACGAACGGACGCGGGACCGGACCGGGACGCGAAACGCGCGCGGGCGCGTCTCCGGACCGAGGTCGAGCTCGTGCGTGCGGGCCGCGCGAGGAGGGCGATGACGATGTTTACAACAGACACGCCACGGAGGCGGCGACGGAGGCGCGTTGGGATTCGGAGAGTTCGACTCTGGCGCCGCCGACGTTCACCGCGGCGGAGACGTCGACGCCGTCGTCGAGGTCGAGGTCGGCGGAGTCGTCGGCGTCGAGGTGGTCGTCGGCCCGATCGTCGGCGTCGGCGTCGGCGAACGTGTCGTCGCGCGTTCGGTCGTCGTCGCCGCGCGTCGAATCGAAGGCCTTCGCGTCGACGTCGACGACGCCCGACGACACGCGAACGCCTCGCGCGCCGAGGGCTAATTTTTCTAAACTCGCGCCGGGCACGACGCCTATGGGGGTCGGCGACCAATTCTTCGCGCGTTCCCACGGCGACTCGCGCGCGCGCTTGCGACCGCTCCGTAAGGTTTCGCGAAGAGATTCCATCTCCGCCTTGGCGCTCGCGAGCGCGTCGCGCGCGCGCGTCGGCTCGACGCGATTGGACGTCTTGATTTCATCCTTCGTGAGACCGGCGATCTTTTGGAGCGTCTTTACGACGCGTTTCGCGCGCGCCGGGTCGTCGCTCCACCGCTCGACGCCGACGTCCTCGCGCGCGCGTTCGAGCGCGACTCGACACGCGCGTCGCGCTTGCGCGGCGAGTTCGCCGCTCGACGCGAGATCGAGCATGACTCTGAACCCGGCGTTGTCGCCGGGCTTGGCGCGCGTCGCGTGGCGCAGGAACAAGGTCTCGAATAAACGCGGCCACTTTTGACACAGTCTCGCCAGCGTCGGTCGCCAATCCTCCGCCGAGACGCGTTCGTCCTCCTCCTCCTCCTCGCCCTCGTCCTCCTCGTCCTCCTCGTCGCGCACGCGCAACCACGCGTCGTCGTCGTCTTCGAACAAACACTCCGCCATGAAATGCGCCGCGCCCTTCGGACACACGCTGCTCAGACGTCCCATCGCCGCGCGTCGTCGCTCGCGAATACTCTTAAAACTCGACCCGTCCCCGTCCCCGCCGCGCGCGTCCTCTTCCTCCTCATCGCTCGTCTCCGCCCCTCTTCCCGCGCCCTGACGCTCACGAAGCGCTCTCGCGTCCGCCTCACACGCGCACAACTCCCTCGCGCGCTTCCGAACGCCCATCATCGCCTCCTCGAACGCGCGTCTCTGTTCGTCCCAATACCACCGCCGACACCACGCCAACGCGCGTCTCGCCCCTCTTCGCAGCGCCCCCAACCCGGGCATCGCGTCGTGCGTCGCCTCGTGTCGTAAATCCACCAACTCTCTCGCCAATCCAGCCTTTCGCGCGAGCGTCGCGACCGGCGCCGCGTACCGTCCCTTTTGCGCCGGGTCGACGACGCCGTTCACCAACCTCGTCAGCGTCATCGCGTACGCCGCGCGCGTCGTCTCCAGATGTCCTCCCCGCGCGTCCCGATCGCGAGACATCGTCTCCAGCAGCGCCGCCGTGGCCTCGATCGCGAGCGGCGCGCGTCCTCGCGCGCGCCACGCGCGCACGGTGGACAGCGCGCGCGCCACCGCCTCGGAATCTTCTCGCGACGATGACGTCGTCGTCACCGGCGCGAGCGCGTCGCTCACCGCGCGCCACTCCGCGACGGACGCCCACGGCGCTAATCGCGCGCTCATCGTCTCCCGCGCGACGCGCAGTGGCGCGCGCGTCGACCGAATGAATGAATGAATGAATGAATGAAAAAGTGACCGCAGAGTCGGGCCCGCCGTGCATGCGACGCGCGCTCGCGCGACACCTCTCGTTCGTCGACGCGACGAGGACGACGATGCACGCGCGCGGCGCGCGCGCGATGTCGTCTCGCGCCGCGAGCGCGTCCGGGGCGCGAAGAGGAGGAAGAGAGACGCCGCGGGCGTTTGAAACGAACGGGCGCCACCGGACGACGACGCGGCGGTACGTGCGCGCGACGGCGCCGCGCGCGGTGAGCGACGCGAATTCGATGGGGGAGGAACGCATCGTGGACGTGGAACTGGCGAGTGAGGCGAAGGAATCGTACCTGTCGTACGCCATGTCGGTGATCGTGGGACGCGCGCTGCCGGACGCGCGCGACGGTTTAAAACCGGTGCATCGAAGGATCCTGTATGGGATGCATGAACTGGGATTGCGAAGCGATAAACCGCATCGAAAGTGCGCGAGAGTCGTCGGGGACGTGTTGGGGAAGTTTCACCCGCACGGGGATGGGTCGGTGTACGAGGCGTTGGTGCGACTGGCGCAGGATTTTTCAATGAGCGCGACGTTGGTCGACGGACACGGGAATTTTGGGTCTCTGGATGATGATCCGCCGGCGGCGATGCGATACACGGAGTGTCGATTGAATAAATTGGCGGAGAAGGCGCTGTTGGCGGACATCGGGAGCGAGTGCGTGAGTTTCGTGGAGACGTTCGACGGGAGTCAGACGGAGCCGGTGGTGCTGCCGGCGCGCGTGCCGAATTTACTCGTTAACGGTTCGAGCGGGATCGCGGTGGCGGTGGCGACGAACATGGCGCCGCATAATCTCGGTGAAGCCTTGGACGCGATGTGCGCGCTCGCGAAGAATCCCGACTGCACGCTGGAGGAGCTCGTCGCGCTCATGCCGTCGCCGGATTTTCCCACCGGCGGCGTCATCATCAACCAGAGCGGGATGAAGGATATTTACAGAACGGGTAAGGGCGCCGTCACCCTGAGAGGACGGGCGAATATCGAGCGCGTGAAGACGTCCAACGGTACGGCCAAGGACGCCATCGTCATCAGCGAGATTCCGTACCAAACGAACAAGGCGCGTCTGGTGGAACAAATCGCCGAACACGTCAATGGGCGAACGCTCGACGGCATCAGCGACATTCGAGACGAGAGCGATCGCGACGGCATGCGCGTCGTCATCGAAGTCAAGCGTGGGCACGACGCGGAAGGGGTGCTCATGGAGTTGTACAAAAAGACACGACTCGAGATCAAGTATTTCGTCAACAACGTCGCGCTGTTGGAGAACAAACCGACGTTGATGTCGCTTCGCGACTTGCTCGGAGAGTTTATCAAATTTCGCGTGGAGACGATTGAACGACGCACGCGTTTTGCGCTCTCCAAGGCTCAAGATCGAAAGCATCTCGTGGAAGGTTTCGTCGCCGTGCTCGCGGACGCGGACGGCGTGGTGAAGATAATTCGTAAATCAAAGGATGGTCCCACGGCGGCAAAAAAGTTGCGCGAGACGCACGGCTTGTCCGACGTCCAGGCGGACGCCATCCTCGGTATGCCCCTTCGTCGCCTCACCGGACTCGAGGCGAATAAGTTGGACGCCGAACTGAAGGAACTGAATGAGCGAATCACGTATTATCAAGGATTGTTGAGTGATCAATCCAAGGTGATCGACGTCTTGGTGGAGGAGGCTCGCGACGCCAAGGAGGCGTTCGCGAGACCGAGACGCACGTCTCTGGAGAACCTCGGATCGTCCTCGGCCGACATCGACGTCGATGAGGGACCGCCCAAAGATAACATCTTAACCTTGTCCGAGCGCGGGTACGTCAAACGCATCTGTCCAAAGAATTTCGGCGCGCAAAACAGAGGCACGCGCGGCAAACGCATGAGCAAATTGCGCGCCAACGACGAGTTATCCGCCGCCATGCACTGCATGGACACGGACAGCCTGTTGTTCTTCTCCGATCGAGGTCGTCTTCAAAAGATTTCCGCCAAGATCATCCCGCAGGCGGAGCGGAACACGGTGGGCGTTCCGGTGACGAGCGTGCTCGCGACGTTCGCCAAGAGAAACCAAACCGTGTCGGCGGTGTTGTCCACCGACTTGACACTCGACAGCGTCGAAGACGATCAAGTTATCGTCATGCTCACCAACCAAGGGAAAGTGTCCGTCGCCTCCGCGGCGTCCATGCTCGGAAACAAGGGCAAGATGGTGATCAAGCTCGAAAAGGGTGACAGATTGAAACAGGTGATGTTCGCGCGAACGTCGGATCATCTCTTTATCAGCGGCACGGGCAAGGATGATTCCGCCAAGGTGCTTCACTGCAGAGTGAGCGATTTCCGCATCGTCAAGTCGGCGTGCAGACCGATCGCGGGCATCAAGAGCATTGACGAGAAGAAGAAGAAGACGGAAGACGAAGAAGAAAACGACGAAGACGAAGAAATCGAAGACGAAGACGAAGACGACTCAGAAATCCTCCCCACCAAGACTGCGGGCATGATCATCGTCCCCGAGGAACGCATGCGATCCGCGGACGAGGACACCGGTCCCTTCATCCTCTACACCACCGTCCGAGGCAAGGGTAAAGTCACCCCCGCCAACTCGTACCGCCTCCTCTCTCGCGGCCGCTCGGGCGTGCGCTGCATGAAGTTTAAAAAAGGCGACTACGACTCCCTCGCCACCATCACCCTCATCGACCGCATCGCCGACGACGTCACCGATGAAATCCTCCTCTCCACCACCGGCGGCATCTCCAACCGCATTTCCGTCAAGGATTTACCTCGTCGTTCCGCCAGCGACTCCATCGGCGCCGCCATCATCAAACTCGACGCCGACGACACGCTCAAATCCGCCAACTTTCTCTCCTCGGAAGTCGTCTCCGAGCTCGCGTGAGCGCGTTCACGGCGTTCTATAATACACGCACCGTCACTTTTTTCCCGTCTCCGCCTCCTCTCGACCGCGCGCGCCCTCGTCTCGTCCCCGCGCGTCGCCGAGCTCGCCGACGTTGCCCAAAAAGCGCCGCGCCGCCGCCGCCGCCCATTCGGCGCATCGAACGCGCGTCACACCGCACCGGGACGCGCGCGCGCCACCATGTCGGACGCGGCGATGGAGACGAAGATGGAGATCAAGCGCGCGACGACCAACGCCGGGAAACGCGCGCTCCTCGAACGCGCGCCCAAGAAGATCGAACGCGCGGGCAAGACGCTCCTCTGTCTCCAAGGGAACGCGAGCTCGGAGGTTTTAAAAAACGTGTTGACGGATCTGGCGCGGATCAAGGGGCAGGAAGCGCACAAGATGAGTCGAAAGAACCCGGGGGTGCGCCCGTTCGAGGGCGGTGGGGAGACGTCGTTGGAATTTTTTGCGAAAAAGGCTGACGCGGGCGCGTTCGCGTTGGCGACGCATCAAAAGAAACGACCGCACTGTTTGACGTTGGGACGGTTTTTTGAGTATCATCTGTTCGATTGCGTGGAGATGTTGGTGAGAAATTATAAGGGGATGCGGGAGTTCGGGAACGCCGGGACCGCGGCGGTGGCGGGGAGTAAACCGTGTTTATGTTTTCAGGGTGAGGATTTCGAGACGCACGACGGGTTGCGATTGGCGAAGAACATACTGTGCGACGTGTTTCGAGGGAGGGTCGTGGATAGGATTAATCTCAAAGGGATCGATCGCGCCATCGTGTGCACGGCGCTGAGTAATCCGGGCGGACCGCCGGTAGTGATGTTTCGTCAGTACGCCATCAAGTATAAGAAATCCGGGACGCGGTTGCCCTTGGTGGAGCTCGCCGAGATGGGTCCTAGCTTTGATTTCACGTGCGGTCGACACCGCGAGGCGCCACCTGACGTCAAGCGCGAGGCGTACCAAAAGGGACGCGTCGCTAAGAAGCAAAAGAACGTCTCAGACGACGTGTTAGAGGGCAAGGTGGGTCGGTTATACGTGGAGAAGCAAGTCGGCTTGGAGGCGCTCGGAGCGGCGAAGATGAAGGGCATGAAACGCGAGCGCCGCGAGGCCGCCGCCGACCGCGCCGCCGCGCGACAAGAGGCCGCCACCGCCGCACCGAAACCCGAGCCCACCGCGCGCACCAAGCGCTCGAAAAAGTAAAGAGCTCGCCTCGCGCGTCGGCGCGCCGACGTCTCGGCGCGTCGACGGTTTCGCGTCGGTCCTTCGCGAGTAACGCCACGATAGTCACTCACCACACGTCTCCTCGCGTCTCCTCTCCCACCCACGATCGTTCGTCTTCGTCCTTTCGTCCTTTCGTCCTTTCGATCACCCTCGTCCCGTCCGCGTCCCGACGCGTCCCCGCGTCGGCCCGCGCGCCCGGGACGCGCGGTGACCAGCCATTCGATCAATTCCGCACTGATCGACGCCTCGCGGCGCCCTTCCACCATGCGCGCGCCCGTGATCATCGCCGCGGTGGCCGGTGCGATCGCCCTCGTGAAACAGGTCGCCTCCAACGGCGACGGTGGCGGCTTCGCGTCGCCCAAACGACGCTCGACGCCGAAGAAGAAACCGTCGGACGTCGAGGCATCCGCGGTGATCCGCACCGACGTGCGCCCGTTCGAGGCGGTCAAGTCGAAGCGAGAGATTGATTTCGATGAGAAGAACCTCATCGATGGATGGTTGTTCGCGAATCGAGACGAGGTGAACATGTTCGGCGACGCGAGAGGGACCAAGTACGAATTCGGGACGCCGCTCAAGGCGACGGACGGTTCGGGACGGACGAACGATAAGTACGAGTACGTTTCGGTGAGAAATCCGAAGAGACCGTGGATCGCGAGGTTCCCGAAACATTGGGGAAAGCAACCCGAGGTGGAGACGAAGGATTACGTGCAGTTGCCGGAAAAGTACGGATACGGAAGCTCGACGCTCAAGGCTTGGATCGAAGAGAAGATCGAAAAGGATGAGAAGACGAAGCAGACGGAGACGGAGGCGGCGCAGTCGCCGATGTCCGTCAAGGCGAGTCCGGCGATCTCTGTGAGCGAGAAGACGGTGGCGAAATTCCGCGCGGCGGCGGTGGCTGCGGCGCCGTCGACGCCGACGGGCGACGCCGCCGAGGAGGAGGGCGACTCCGCCACTTCCAAAGCGACCGCCGCGTGAGACACGCGCGCGTCGCGGTAGTCGCTCGCATCGATTCCTAACGCACGCGAATCGTCGTGGTTTTGTAACGAACGAACGAAAGAAAGACCGAGTTACATCCGGTTTCTTCCCCGAACGCGGGCGCGATTTTTTCTTACAAGCGTACCGTAGCGCCGACTCGGACTCAATCCTCGGAAAAGAAATCGAATAAACTCGCGTCGTCGCTCCCATCCCCGAACCCGTCGTCATCGTAATCAAACTCTCCGCTCTGTCCACCGAAATCCGGCGGCGTCGGCGCCGAGGTATCCCCCCCGACGGGGTACCCGCCGCCCTCGCTCGCGCTCGACGACCCGCCGCCGTACCCGAAAATCCCACCGATCGCTCGGTGTCCCAGCGAGCTCCCCATCCCCCACGCCGCGCCCTGCGCCATCATCCCACCCAATCCACCGACGATGGATCCACCGCCTCGATCGTCGTCGCGCGCGCGACGACGATCGAGGCGGTGGATCCATCGTCGGTGGATTGGGTGG
>Ga0208410_1000923_pt1 | contig 16067 bp, 13 predicted proteins | sample ETN02SmetaG_3_FD_185787 | JGI IMG/M metagenome (GOLD analysis project Ga0208410, IMG submission 185787) | Marine microbial and viral communities from oxygen minimum zone, Eastern Pacific Ocean - ETNP2014F10-02SV257 (SPAdes) (version 2) | ecosystem: Environmental > Aquatic > Marine > Oceanic ... | reverse complement strand
TCCTATTCCAGAAATTTTTCCGGAGTACATTGCAGATAGGTGGGTGTTATCTGAAATGATTTTGTGGGTTTGTTTGTTGGTCCTTGTTATATAACAGGAGATCTGCGGAAGCGTTGCTTGAGGTGGTTGGAGAACAGACATCGGAGGTGGGTTTTTGTCACCCGGTTGTTCTTCTGTGAGGTTTAAGTCAATGCTGGAAAGTTTTATTCGAGCTGGTGTTCCTGTTTTAAGCCTTCCCATGGGTAGCCCTAAATCATAAAGTTTTTCTGATAAAGGTATTGATGTGCTATCTCCAACACGGCCTCCTGAAATCTTTTCATCACCTTTGTACATTACTCCGTTTAAGAATGTTCCTGTGGTCAAGATGGTTTTAGATGAGTTGATTCTTTCGCCAGATCTTAATTCAACCCCAAGAATGGTATTCTGCTCAAGGATAATATCTACCACCTCACCCTCTTTAATGGTGATATTTGTTTCAAGTAGAAGTTCTTGTATGGCTTGTTTATATTTATCCCTATCACATTGGACTCGAAGAGCCTGAACCGCAAAACCTTTTCTAGTATTAAGGGTTCTTGATTGAATGCCCGAACGATCTGTGGCTTGAGCCATAATTCCACCCAAAGCATCAACCTCTCTAACAAGGTGAGATTTTCCAAGGCCCCCAATAGCTGGATTGCAAGACATTTGACCTATAGTTTCAGTTTTAAAAGTAACCAGGCAGCAGTTAAGGCCCTGCCTATAAACCGCGTGTGCAGCCTCAACACCAGCATGACCCCCACCAATTACTATTACATCAAACATATATATAAGAATGTTATAACAACAATATATTATTGTTGTTATTATTAAGAGAGTTTTTTTTGTTGATAAAGTCGATCCGCCCTTTCCCTAAAAGAAATTCAAGCATTGATAAATTATGTAAACCCAAACCCATAAACTGTAACCATTTATTAAATAACTTGTGGATAAAAAAAACAAAAAAATTAAGCACAAATTTTCCACATTTTATCTACTTACCTATGCAGAAATCACTAAAAATATCACCCAACAGCTCATCTGGATATTTAACACCCAAGAACTCATCAAAAGTCGTTCTCACCATTCTTAAATCTTCAGCAGCAACATCAACATCACTCTCTTTTGAAATCTTATCTATGCAAGCATCAAGGCTTGATAAAGCCGAATGAAACAAAACAAGGTGTCGCTCTCTTACAATAAAAGTCTTTTTAGAGCCTTTATAGGTGTTTTGAATAGAGTCAAAAATCATTTTTTTTAATTTCTGAATACCCTCACCCGACTTAGCAGACACAACACAATCATATGCTTGCTTTGGAGAGGCTTCATCTGATTTGTTAAAAACAAACAAATGGTTTTTTTTGTTTAAAATTGATGCGAAACCCTCAGCCAGGCTTTCAGTAAGGTGATCCAAAACAACCAGAACCAAAGCTGAATCATGAGCCTCGTTTCCAGAGAGGGCAACGCCCTTTGTTTCGATCAAATCATCAGTTTCTCTAACACCCGCAGAATCAACCAACTCCATGTTTATGCTGTTATAAAAAATCTCTGAATCTATTAGGTCCCTGGTAGTCCCAGGAATATTTGAAACAAGAGCTCTTTCAAACCCAAGCATTCTATTAAACAAAGAAGATTTGCCGGTATTAGGAGGGCCAAAAAACAAAACCCTGTTTTTCGTAAGCTTTTTAGTTGACACCAAAGAGGAGTCAATAAGGTTTACCAACGAAGACCTAACCTCAACCAACCTTTCATCTACCGATCCTTCAGAAATAAAATCATAATCCTCATCAGAAAAATCTATACTTCCTTCTATAAAAACCCTTAATGCATCAACCTCATCGCCTAGAGCTTTTATCATATTGCTCAACTTTCCGGCAACCGCTTCTGAGGATAACAACCCCCTGTTTTCGTCCTCGGAATGAATAAGGTCCCCCACTGCTTCAGCCTCGTTTAAAGAAAGCTTTCCGTTCTCAAAAGCAATTCTCGAAAACTCACCAGGGTCAGCCTCCCTAAAACCAAGATGAAGAAAAACACCTGTTAATAATTTAATTACAGAAAGCCCGCCGTGACAAAAAACCTCAACAGAATCCTCGCCGGTGTAACTGCTTGGGGCTGAATAAAAAACAACCGAGCACCTATCTATAAGAGCTCCATCCCAAACAACATCTCTAAGAAAAACTTTTCTATAATCGGAAACGGGCTTGTTGAGAACTTTGTTAAATATTTCGCAACAACCAGCTCCCGAGATTCTAAACACACCTATAGCAGACTGGGCTACAGGGGTTGCAAGCGCAAAAATCAAAACTATGCGGGTGCGCTTGGAGCGCCATATTTCTTATACATTGCTTTTTGCTGAACAAGAGAAATAGCGCTGTTTGCCACAGAGTAAAGCACAAGGCCTGCTGGCATAATTACAAAAATTGCAGCTATCATAACCGGCATAAATTTCATGATCTGAGCCTGGGTTGGATCCATGCCAGGGGGCTGAGGATTTAACTGCTGTGTTAAATACATAAGCGCTGCAAAAATAACCGGAAGTATAAAAAGAGGATCGGGCGCGGACAGGTCTTGTATCCAAAAAAAGAATGATTCATGTCTAAGCTCAACACTCTCTCTCAAGCAAAAGAAGAATGCCACAAAGACTGGCATTTGAAGCAAAAGCGGAAAACAACCTCCCGCAGGATTAATACCCTCTTTTTTATACAAAGCCATCATCTCTGTTCCAAGCTTTGCTCTATCGTCTTTATATCTCTCTTGAATCTCCTTTAATTTTGGGCCGGCTGTTCTCATCTTTGCCATACTCGAAAAACCTTTTGCAGACAAAGGCCACAACAACAGCTTTATTAAAAATGTTAATAAGACAATAGACACTCCCCAATTATCCACTAAATTATTTATCAAACTTAGCAACATCATTAAGGGTTGAGACAAAAACCAAAACCAACCCATGTCAATTGTTAACTCCAAATCAGGAGCCCTGCTTATTAAATCAGACCTTACTTTGGGACCCAGGAATATTCTATGACCAACACCAGAGCTAACCTCGCTGGCCTTAGCCTCTCTAGAAATCGCGCCCATAACATAGGTATCTGATTCATCTGATGGCGGCAAAGCAACCAACGCCTGAACCCTGTCCGACGGGGTAAGGATAGCCGCCATAAAATATTTTTGTATAAACGCAACCCAACCACCCCGCTGAAAATACTCAATCCGCTCATCAATACTTCTTAGCCTTATATTCGCGTATGGCTCATCGGGCGTATTAAAAGCAACACCGGTGTAGGAGCTGTTTTCAAAGAAACTATTCCGAGCATCTAACGGTCGCTGATCAGTTCTATACATTGCCACATATGGCGCCGGGACATCTAATGGTAGTTGTCCAACCCACCTATCTTCTATTAAAAGCTCATAATCATCTGTTTTTAAGGTGAGCTCTTTCGAAACCATTCCATCTAAAGAAAGCAACCTTAAAGATGAGGGCAATATCTCAACAACCTTAAATTTTTTTCCCTGACCCACAAAACCACTATTTAAATAAAATTTAAAACCATCTGCCTTATCAAACCCGAACAACCTTACACCCAAAGAATCCTTATTATTAAGATATGTGTGTTCTTTTAGTCTGGCTTGCCATACCTTTCCAGTGGTTGGGCTGATTTGTAAAATCAGTTTATTGTTTTGTATTTCCACCAAACCAGCCGTTTCACCCGAGGGTAATACTTCTTCGTTTTGGCTTTGTACAATTGCAGAGGCCTCAGCAAACTCCTGTTTTATTTCTTTTTCTGAGTTCCACGACAAAAATAAAACATAAGACAAAGCAACAACAGAACCAATATAAAAATATCTCCAATTCATTTTTTTACCTCATCTACTCCACCAGCCGACCATGGCCCGCATTTTAAAACTCTTACCAAAGAATAGTAACCCCCAACAAAGGAACCATGAGCCTCAATACTATCTTTTGCGTATTGAGAGCATGTTGGCTCAAACCTACAATTCTTACCCAGCAAAAAACTCAAATATTTTTGATAAAAACCAATCATAAATATTAAAAACTTTTTCATATTAATCGTCTTGTTGTTTATTTACAAAGTTATCTAACGCAGCCTGAAAATCAGAAGAAACATTTTTAAATCCTGTCTCCAAAAAACCACGCCTTACAACAACAACATACCCATGACTTAACAAATTTTTTCTAAAAACTTCTCTTATCCAGCGTTTAATTTTATTGCGCTGTACCGCTAGAGAATAGTCTTTTTTCTTTACCACAATCTTAAGTTTAAGACCTGGAGAAGCATCATCAAAAAATATTGATGAATGGTTTGAGTGAAAGATTTTTTTTGAAATAGCGAAGCCTAAAAAACTAAGCGGTAAGTACCTTTCGGCCCTTTTTTCTTCTATTAGCAATAACGGCCCGGCCAGCCTTGGTTGACATTCTTGCTCTAAAGCCATGAGTTCGCTTTCTTTTGAGTGTGCTTGGTTGAAATGTTCTTTTCATAATTACTTAAAAAATTAGCCCAGAATTATAAAGCATTGTGGGTGAATTGAAAGAAAAAAAGCTCAAAAATAAACCCATTAGATACCAACAAGTTATCCACAGAAAATACATATGCTTATGCTGTAGATATCTTGTTAGTTTTTGTTAGACTAACTTTTCAACCGGAGGTCTATTAAATTGAAATTTTGGTCAGAATGCACTGAAAAGCTTGAAGCAAAGCTTTCACAAGAAGAGTTTAACACCTGGATTAAACCGCTTCGAGCAGACATAAATCAAAACGACCTTGAAATTAGCGCTCCAAACGATTTTGTCCTTACATATGTTAAGGAAAATTTAGGCCAAATTATTGAAAGCCTTGTAAATAAATCTGATGAATCGCTTAACGTAAGATTTAAAACACTTGATAAATCAACATTTGTCGAAAAACTCAACGTTACTGAAGAAAACACCCCTGGTTTAGTTCAAAATTTCACCTTTAATACATTTGTAGAAGGAAAATCTAACCACATGGCCCTGGCCGCAGCAAAGCAGGTTGCCGCTAATCCCAAGGGCGACTATAACCCTTTATTTATATATGGTGGTGTTGGGTTAGGAAAAACCCATTTAATGCATGCTGTGGGAAATGAAATCCTTAATTCTGATACATCCAAAAGGATTGTTTATGTGCATTCAGAAAAATTTGTTGCAGACATGGTTAAAGCCCTTCAATTGGGCGCTATGAGTGAGTTTAAGGAGTTTTATAGGAATGCAGACGCCCTTTTAATTGATGATATTCAGTTTTTTGCTGGTAAAGAGCAATCCCAAGAGGAGTTCTTTCACACATTTAACACACTTTTAGACCGCAATCACCAGATGATTCTTACTTGTGACAAGTATCCCAAAGAGATAGATGGTCTTGAAGAGCGTTTAAAATCGAGGCTCGGGTGGGGATTGCCAGTTATTATCGAGCCGCCAGAGCTTGAAACACGTGCCGCAGTTTTATTAAGCAAGGCAAACTCTATGGGTGTTGCCCTGCCAAACGACTGTGCAATATATATAGCACAAAGGATCAGATCTAACATCCGAGAGTTAGAAGGCGCATTAAAAAGAGTGGTTGCTAACTCCCGATTTGCAAATCAAGAAATAGATATTCCATTTGTAAAAGAGGCGTTGAAGGACCTATTTGTTATTTCTGCAAAAATGGTAAGCATAGACAATATTCAAAAAACCGTAGCAGAATATTACAACATTAAACTGTCTGATCTTTTATCAAAAAGAAGAAGCAGATCGATCACCAGGCCAAGACAATTAGCCATGGCTTTAACAAAAGAATTAACAAACCATAGCCTCCCTGAAATTGGAGAGGCTTTCAATGGAAGAGACCATACAACTGTTCTCCATGCATGTAGTAAGATTAAAGAATTAAGAAAAGAAATTCCTTCGCTTGAAGAAGATTATAGAAACCTAAACAGGACACTAACTAATTAAATGGAAATCACTGTTAAAAAAGAGGATATTGTTTCAGCTCTTAATACCACCCTGGGCGTAGTAGAAAAAAGACAAACGCTTCCAATACTTGCAAATGTTCTATTTGAGGTAGATGAAAATACTTTTAAATTAACAGCCACTGATCTCGAATCAGAGGTGACAACCAGCGGCCCATTATCAAACATAGAATCCCCAGGCAAGACCACAACATCAGCGAAAAAATTAAATGAACTCTGCCGATTAATTCCTGATGGAGAAGAAATAAACATATCTTTAAATGGTGATAAGTTGCATATTAAAACAAACAATGGTAAGTACTCACTATCAACACTTCCCAGCACAGACTTCCCTATCTTTGATATAGATTCTGGAGATTCACCTCTTATTATCCCTGCTAAAGATTTAAAGGAGTTGATAAGGAACACATCTTTTGCTATGGGCAACCAGGACTGGAGACACTATTTAAATGGTCTGTATCTATCAATTAGTGGCGGAGAAATTACAGCCGTTTCAACAGATGCTCATAGGCTAGCAGTTGCAAATCTTTCTACCCAGTCTGATAATTCTTTTTCAGGAATTATTCCAAGAAAATCAATCAACGAGATGGCCAAATTTTTATCTGATGAAGATGGAGATGCTGAATTAAAAATTAATGAAGCCTCCTTAGAGCTTGCGGTAGGAAGTCTAATTTTTAAAAGCAAATTAATAGATGGTAAATTCCCAGATTATCAACAGGTAATTCCCTCAGGCGAGAGCTCAGTTTTAGAAATTAATGTAAAAGATTTTTCAGAAACCCTAAGCAGGGTTTCTGTTTTATCAAGTGAAAAATATAAAGGCATTCGATTAATTACTTCTGCTGACGGCGTTAGAATTTCAGCAAACAACCCAGAACAAGAAGAGGCTGAAGAATTTTTTCCAGCCACTTATAACGGAGAAGAGTTAGATATTGCCTTTAACGTTACTTATCTCCAAGAAATAATGTCGCACATGCAAACAGACACATGCCACATTAACTTCTTTGGATCTGATAAAAGCTGCTTGCTTACACCCCCGGGAAGCGATAGCCCAAAATATGTTGTAATGCCCCTCCTTATTTAGGTTAGTGGCTTTTTCAAAAATAGATCTTAGAAACTTCAGGTGTTTTGATTCTTTATCTATCGACATATCCTCCAAATCTAACCTATTTTATGGAAAAAATGGCTGTGGCAAAACCTCAATCTTGGAGTCTATCTATGTTGCAAGCTCAGGCAGGTCATTTAGAACATCAAATCTTGAGTCTCTTATTAAAAAAGGGTCTGAAGCTTTTATTATTAAGGCTTATGATGATAATACTGGTTCAGTTTTAGAGGTAAAAAAAGCTAAAACCAAACCCATCAATATCAAAATGAATAACTCTCGGGTGACTATAAGCGAGCTTGTGAGAGCTTTCCCATCTTTTTCTATTGATAGTAAGACTTTCTTCTATAATGACAATGCTCCTGAATATAGGAGAAAGCACCTAGACAGGGGGCTTTTTGTTGCTTCTCCTGATTATGCAAAAGACTGGTTCGGATATTTCCGCTCTTTAAAACAAAGAAACTCTGCACTAAAGCTTGGGGATATTACTCAAGCCAAAGCTTATGACTCATTACTGGTTGATCATGGAGAAAGATTAAACTCTCTGAGAGAAGGTTTGATTATGGAAGTAAAACAAATCTATGATGATATTGTCTATAAATTGATTCAGGAAAACCAACGAGCAAATATATTTTCTAATCTAGATATTTACTTAAAACCAGGCTTTGATAATTCCCAAAGCCTAATGGAATCGTTGTTAAACTCAAATAATATTGATTTAAAAAGAAAAACTACAACAATTGGACCCCATAAAGCAGATGTTATATTTGAAAGTAAGGGCTTACTTATAAAGGATATTTTTTCTCGTGGCGAGCAAAAACTCCTTTCAATCTTGTGGTCACTTTCACAAAACATCTATCTTGGAAGAGCGTTTAATTTGAACCCAATTCTCCTCCTTGACGATCTTTCATCAGAGCTAGACGCAGAGATGCTGGACTGCTTTTTACCGACATTGAAATATATCGAAAATCGTTTCGTTTTTTCAAACATTGTTGACCTTTTTGATAGTAAAATAAACGAAGAAAAACAATCATTTAAAAAGTTCCACGTGGAACAATTAAAATAACAAAAATGCCAAAAAAGAAATCAGACAACAAAAAATACGATTCCACCAATATTCAGGTTTTAAAAGGCCTTGAGGCTGTAAAAAAAAGACCTGGTATGTACATAGGCGATACTGATGATGGCTCTGGTCTTCACCATATGATTTTTGAGGTGGTAGATAACTGTATTGATGAGGCAATGGCTGGCCACTGCTCCAAGATTGACATTATTATTAATAAAGATGAATCAATAACGGTTAAAGACAACGGAAGAGGCATACCAGTAGACACCCACAAGGGCGAGGGAGTCCCAGCAGCTGAATTAATCATGACAACCCTTCATTCTGGTGGAAAGTTTGATGATAACTCATACAAAGTATCTGGAGGCCTTCATGGTGTTGGTGTTTCTGTTGTAAACGCCCTTTCCAAAGAACTCACTTTAACCATATGCAGAGATGGCGGCATGTATCAACAAAAATATAGCGAAGGTTTGGCCAAAACTAAGCTAAAAAAAATTAAAGCGTCAAAAGATACTGGAACAGAGATAACATTTACCGCATCTGACAAAATATTTACTTCAATTAACTTTGAAGCTGACAGGGTAAATAAAAGAGTGCAGGAGCTTTCTTTTCTTAACGCAGGGGTTAGTATTGAGGTAACAGATGCTAGAACTGGTAAATCCAAGAAATTTAAGAATGAAGGCGGCGTATCAAGTTACGTAGATTACTTAAGAGGAAGAAAACCTGCTCTATGCCAGACAATTGAGTGTGAAGGTGGCCAAGAAGGGGTAACGGTTGAGGTCGCAATGCAGTGGAATGACTCTTATAACGAAAGCGTCCTTTGCTATACAAACAATATTCCTCAAAAAGACGGAGGAACCCATTTATCTGGCTTTAGATCAAGCTTAACCAGAGTTTTAAAAGCTTTTGTCAAAAAAGAAGAGTTGAATAAAAATTCTCCAGTTGAATTATTGGGTGAAGACGTAAGAGAGGGACTAATTGCTGTTATTTCAGTAAAAGTGCCAGATCCAAAATTTTCATCTCAAACAAAAGAAAAACTAGTATCTTCAGAAGTTGAGGGAATAGTAAGCGCTGTTTTAAACAAAGGCCTTAATGAGTTTTTATTAGAAAACCCCAAAGAAGCATTAGCGATACTGTCAAAAGTTTCTGAAGCAGCTCTTGCAAGAGAAGCTGCCAGAAAAGCTAGAGAAATGACAAGAAGGAAGGGAGTTCTAGAATTGGCAGGGCTTCCTGGAAAACTTGCAGACTGTCAAGAAAAAGATCCATCACTTTCAGAAATTTATCTAGTTGAGGGTGATTCTGCTGGGGGTTCAGCTAAACAGGGGCGAAATAGAAAATATCAAGCAATATTACCCCTGAAAGGGAAAATTCTAAATGTTCAAAAGGCTAGAATTGATAAAGTTCTCTCATCAGCTGAGATAGGAACACTCGTGAAAGCTATGGGTTGCGGCATTGGAACTGAGGACTTTGATATTGAAAAACTTAGATATCATAGAATAATTATTATGACTGATGCTGATGTAGATGGATCTCATATAAGAACTTTGCTTTTAACTTTCTTTTACCAGCAATATTTTGACATTTTAGAAAAAGGGCATGTATATATTGCTATGCCTCCTTTGTACAAAATTAGCAAAGGAAAATCATTTGTATATGCGTCTGATGAAGGCGAAAAAGACCAAGCTATCAAAGAGTTTTCTAAATCAGGATCTAAAGGTATTGACGTGCAAAGATATAAAGGTTTGGGTGAAATGAACCCCGATCAGCTTTGGGAGACCACAATGGACCCTGAGAATAGAAGAATGATGAGGGTTGATATTAAAGATGCGCAAGATGCGACTGATATGTTTGAAACTTTAATGGGTGATGATGTTGAGCCTAGAAGAGAGTTTATTGAAACCAATGCTCTTTCAGTATCAAATTTAGATATTTAGCAAATTTCAGAATAAGCCTTATCAATCCAAGAACGAGCTTCTTCTGTTAGCTTTTTTGGATCATTGCCTTTGATAGGCTTCCCAATAATTACTTCTATATCCCCCCCTTTTTTATTGAATGATTTATTGATCCAATATTTCCCTGAATTATGACAAATAGGAATTATTGGAACTGATTCATTGGAAGCTAAAACCCCGCAGCTAGTTCCAAATTTTCCTATACCATCCTCAGGCCTTTTTCTTGTGCCTTCAGGAAAAACTAGTACACAATAACCCTCTCTAATTCTTTTGCCACCAACTTCAATTACTTTTTTTAAACTTTCAAATTTTAAGTTTCTGTTTATTGGAATCGGTTTAAGCCTTGAGATTGCCCAGCCAAAAAAAGGAATAATAAGTATTTCCTTTTTCATTATACTGCTAGTTGGCAGAAATATCGTTTGAAGAAAAAAAGACTCCCATGGGCTTTGATGGTTAGAAACCATAACAAAGGGGCTATTTGGGATATTCTCTATTCCCTTGATATTCCAACCTATGCCGCATAGCATTTTTAGGCTTTTCAAAATAAATAAAATCCAGATTTTTCCAATATATTGAACTGAACGAATAGAAAGAAATAATGAAGTTATTATAATAATTAAAGAGACGCAAACCAGGCTTATTAAAAAGACCAAATAAAATATTAAAATATTAATTCTGGATACTCACTAAATATAAACTTTTGTCTACTTTAATATTAATTCCTCTAAATATTTTGAGAGTTTTGAAGTCTTTATTCTTGCTTGTTCCATCGTATCCCTATCACGGATTGTTACCGACTCATCGTCAAGCGAATCAAAATCAACTGTAATGCACAAAGGAGTACCTATTTCATCATGGCGTCGATAGCTCTTTCCAATATTCCCTGTATTTTCTAGCAAGACTCTGCCGAGCCTTAGTTTTTGTAAATCTTTCTTTATATTAGAGGCAATATCTACCAAACCAGCATGATTTTTTTTAAGAGGAATAACGGCGGCTTTTATTGGTGCAAGGTGTGGTTTCAGATTTAAGACCGTCCTAGTTTTGCCATCATCAAGTTCTTCAGTTTTATATGCTTCATTAAGCACAGCAAGAAAACCCCTATCCACACCAGCTGATGGCTCAATCACATACGGAACAGTCCATTTTTTTGTTTCTATATCCTGTGTTGCAAGCCTAGCATTTGATTCATTGTTATCTAAGATATGAGATTTGATATCTAATTCCGCTTGATTTTTGCTGTGAGATCCTAAATCAAAGTCTGTTCGGTTAGCAATGCCTTCTAGCTCTTCTAGTCCATGAGGAAATTTATACATGATATCAACAGTGGCTTTTGAGTAATGGGCTAGTTCATCTTCCGGGACGTGATAAAGCTCAAGATTGTCCTTGCTAACACCCTGCTCATCCCACCATTTTAACCTAGACTCTATCCATGACTCATGCCATTCTTCATCCGTCCCAGGGGCAACAAAAAACTCAAGTTCCATCTGCTCAAATTCTCTTACTCTAAATATAAAATTTCTAGGAGTAATTTCATTTCTAAAAGCTTTGCCTATCTGCGCTATTCCAAATGGAACCTGTTTTGATGTTGAATCTACAACGTTTTTAAAGTTTGTAAAAATATTCTGAGCTGTTTCGGGCCTTAAATATGCAAAAGAATCTTTATCTTCAACAGGCCCCACAGAAGTTTTAAACATAAGATTAAACGGTCTAGGGTCTGTAAGGTTCTTTGATCCACATGAGGGGCATTTATCTGACTTCAATTGATCTGCCCTCCACCTAGATTTACAATCTCTACAATCTACCAATGGATCTGTAAAAGTATCTTCGTGGCCTGAAAACCTTAAAACACTTGGTTTTGTTAATATGGAGGCATCCAAGCCCTCTACATCATCCCTATTAAAAACCATCTCTCTCCACCACGACTGCTTCAAGTTATTTTTGAGCTCAACGCCCAATGGCCCATAATCATATAGACCCTGCAAGCCTCCGTAAATTTCATGGGATTGAAATATAAACCCCCTTCTTTTGCAGAGAGCCACTAGTTCTTCCATTGTTTTTGCTGTCACAATAACCTTTAATATTTCATGTGCGAGAAAACTATATTATGCAGCTATTTTGATTTTATCTATAGGGCTTTTGAGCATCATTGGATAGATAATCCTATAAAATTAGCAATTAAAGGACGATAATTAAAATAAAATTTAAATGAAAACCATTTTTTATATTTTTACTCTTTTTCCGCTTAAGCCAGCATTCTTAGTTTGGGATATTGTTTTTAAATTTGTGCCTATAAGCATCTTAAAATTCTTAGATCCATTTAAAGTTACTAAGAAAAATTTATCTATAGCTTTTCCAGAACTTACCGACCATAAATTAGATTTGTTTGCAAAAGAAAGTTATAAAGAAACATTAAAAAGTTTTTATGAAACTTTGTATGCATGGTCGCGCTCTAATAAAAAAATAATTTACCAAACAAAGAAAATTAATAATAGATTTTTATTCAATACTTCTGAACAGAAAAATGGGTTAATTGTTTTTGCTATTCATAATAGGAGCATAGATTTTATGTTGAGATGGATCAGCTCACAAAGACCACATACATCTCTCTATAAAAAGATCAAGTTAAGGCTCATCAATAATTTTGTGAAAAAACTTAGAGAAGAGGAAAACTGTAAAATGGTTGAAACTGGAATAGGGGGCGTAAAATCTATTCTGAATTCATTGGAAAAAAATCAAATGACATGCATGGCATCTGATCAAGTTCCCGCAAGAGGCCTGGGCGTGTATGCAAAATTTTTTGATCACGATTGCTATTCATTCTCCTTGGCTCCAAATTTAGCTCGCAAATCAAAAAAACCAATTCTACTTTCATATCTTTCATATGACAGCAACATTGGCCATGTGATGAATTTTAAAAAACCAATCAAAGAAATTTATTCTGAATTCGGCGTTCAAGTAATGAACGATGAAATGGAAAAAGTCATTAGAAGCTCTCCATGCGAATACTCGTGGGAGTATAAAAAATTTAGAAGGCTGCCTTCAGGAGTTAAAGATATATATAAAAATTAGCGACGCCAAAATGCTGGGGTAAATAATACAAGCAGAGTAAATATTTCCAGTCTTCCTAAAATCATAGCAAAGCATAAAATAAATTTCCCAACCTCACTTACATTTGAATAGTTATTTGCTACATCACCTAACCCTGGCCCCAAATTATTTAAGCAGGCTCCAACAGCAGAAAATGCAGTTTCAAAATTTAGTCCTGTTCCCAGCATCCCCATAAGTAAAAACATAAATATAAATACGTAGATAGAAAAAAAACCCCAAACTTTTTCAGCAATTTTTGCATCGATTACTTTGGACCCTATCTTTGAACTAAGAACCGCATTTGGATGAATGGTTTTTAATATTTCTTTATACGCTTGATTTATCATTATCAAAACACGCCAAGCTTTAATGCCCCCCCCAACTGATTGCGAACATGCCCCCATGAATGCTCCAACCAGAAGAAGATATGGTAAAAAACCTGGCCAAAGTGAAAAGTTTTCTGTTGTAAATCCCGATGTTGTAACAATAGAAACAACATGAAAAATTGTAGAGCTGAATGCAGAAAAAACATCCGTAAATGAGTTACTTATAAAGTGAACAGTTAATGATATTAGTATAATGAGCATTACAACTGATAAGAAAAACCTGAACTCGGAATCATAAAAATATTTAAGAGGTTTCCCGCCAAATATTGCTACATAGTGCACAGCAAATGAGGCAGCAGAAAGCAACATAAAAACAATGCAAACAGTTTCTATTAACGTGCTATTAAAAAATCCAATGCTTGCATCATGGGTTGAAAATCCACCCCCCGCAACAGTGCTTAAGCTATGAGCAATGGAGTCAAATAAATTCATCCCTGAAAGTAAATATAATGTTGCGCACAACAATGTGAGGCCAACATATATTTTCCATAAAGCTTTTGCGCTATCTGTTATTTTTGGAGTAAGCTTTTGGTTCCCATGACTTCCCGGGAGTTCCATTTTATATAGTTGACCGCCGCCGATTCCTAAAGCTGGCATTACCGCAACAGCCAATACTATCAAACCCATTCCGCCAATCCATTGAAGAAGTTGTCGGTATAATAAAATTGATTTTGGAAGATTATCTAAACCGACAATCGTAGTAGCGCCAGTTGTTGTAATTCCTGAAACTGATTCAAAAATAGCATCACTAATACCAAGACCGTAAAAGTAAAATGGAATTGATCCAGCACAAGCCAGCACAACCCAGAACAAAGTAGTAATAATAAAACCATCAGAGATATTCAGAGATAAATTTTTTTGACGAGTGGTTACCCATATTGATGCGCCTAAAATAGAAAAAAATATGAAAGAGTATAAAAATATTTCTTTGCCAGATTCGCTATACACAAAAGTAAGCACCAAAGGCGGTATGAAAGATAAACTAAATATCCCAAGCAGAATACCTAACAAATTAAAAATAGATTTGTAATTCATTAGTTTGTTAGAAAAAGATTCTCTATTTTTCCTTTGTCTGTTTTGCCAAGAATAAAAACAATAATTTTATCGTTAGGTTTAAGAAGCAAATCTTTTGACTGCATAAAAACTTCCCCTCCTCTTATCACCGCAGCAATAACACAACTTTCTGGAAGAGGCAGTTCAGAAATAGGTTTATCAAAAAACCCTTCTGTAAATTTATTATTATGAATTATTCCCTCAATAGCTTCAGCCCCACTTTGCATTTTAAAGATAACCTCTTGAGGAACATCGCCTTTTGCAAGATGTTGCAAAACCATAGAGACGGTTAGGCGTTGAGGGGAGAGAGCTATGTCAACAAAATTTTTGGGAAGTATATTTATATATGTGTAGTTGTTAACAATAATAATTGTTTTTTTTGCTCCAAGCTTTTTGGCAAGAAATGCTGACATGATATTTGTTTCATCATCATTCGTTAAAGCACAAAAAATATCTATATTTTCTATATTTTCATTTTTTAAAAGCTCTTCATCAGACCCTTCGCCTTGCAGCACAATTGTTCTATTTAATTGCCTTGAAAGTACCTCACACCTATCTTTATTAGGATCTATTATTTTAATTTTATAGTCATCCTCCAATGCTTTTGCTAATGCGAAGCCAATTTTGCCACCACCTATAATCATTATTCGTGATGAAGATATGTCTTGGAGTCTCATCTCTTGAACAATACGGTCAATATCTTTCTCTGCAGCCAAAAAGTATATTTCATCATTTTCTTTAATGATTGTTTTACCACCTGGGATTAAGGGCTTTCCTTTTCTGTATATTGCCGGAACGTAAGTATCTGTATCAGGTATATCGCTTTTTATGCTTTTAAGCTCCCTGTTAACCAACATTCCATCTTTTCTAGCCTTTACTGAAACAACTTTTAAGGAGCCATTTGCAAATGACTCAATTTGCTCTGCGCCAGGGTGCTTTATTAAATCAACAAGATGCTCTGTAACTTCGTTTTCAGGGCCAATTGCAATATCTATGCTATCTTTTCCAAAAGCTTCCAAAGACTCAAGGTAAGAAGAGTCAGAAAGCCTACAAATCGTTTTTTTAACATTGAATTTAGATTTTGCTATTTGGCAAGAAGCAATATTACATTCATCACTATTTGTTACAGCCAATACAATTGTCTCTTCATCTGCACCAGCTTTTTGAAGTGTATGTGGATGTGAGGCATGACCAATTTCTGTAGCCAAGTCATAATCTTCTTGAAGGCGTAAGAGCTTTTCTTTATTCAAGTCGACTATGCTAACTTCATATTCTTGTCTCGAAAGCGTAGAGGCAAGACTGCTACCAACTCTTCCGGCACCAAGTATTAAAATTTTCATTGTTATAAATTAAACCTCTTTTTAGAGAATTGAAAGAATTGCTGAAATTAAATTATTTCTCAAAAAATTTTGCATGTGAATTCATAGCAT
>Ga0208410_1000921_pt1 | contig 16086 bp, 11 predicted proteins | sample ETN02SmetaG_3_FD_185787 | JGI IMG/M metagenome (GOLD analysis project Ga0208410, IMG submission 185787) | Marine microbial and viral communities from oxygen minimum zone, Eastern Pacific Ocean - ETNP2014F10-02SV257 (SPAdes) (version 2) | ecosystem: Environmental > Aquatic > Marine > Oceanic ... | reverse complement strand
GTGTGCCGCGCGATGGATTCGATTCGACGCGACGGGACGTCGATGGTGGACGCGTGAGCGCGGATGCGCACTGTTCGCCCACACGTCGATACACGCGAGGGACGATTTCATGCACGCGCATCCAATCACATGGCGTGTTTCCCATCGTGTGGGGCCCCCGTGAAGGTTCACGACTCGTCGATTCCATCGATCGACCGCGCGAGGACCGACCGTGGTGGTCGAGAACACGAATCGGCGGTGCGGGCGACGAATCGGCGGCGAGAGGGGACGAACCGGTGGCGGCGCGCGCGCGGCGGCGCGACGATCGATGGACGACGGATGGGGATGGGGAGTCGTGACCGGTGACGTCGGCGACCGACCGACCCGAAAAGATACCGCGCGTCCGGTCCTTTTTCGCTTTTTGACCGCGCGGTCGTCGAAAAAGGGTTCGTCGAGAGGACGCGATGACCGATGATGACCGCGCGCGCGGCGTCATCGAGCGACGCGAGGGCGCGACGGGACTCGCGACGGGCGCAAAAAGACCCTCGTTCGCGGTCGTGGGAGTCGCGCGCGCGAATCGAGCGAACGGACGACGCGTCGACGTCCCGGAGATGGATGACCGCGAAAGCGTCTCCGCAGACGCGGACGGTTGGATAGATCGGGACGGGTCGAGACGACGACGACGACGCGCGGACGCGCGCGCGAACGCGACGGGAGGACCGAGGAAACGACCGATGATGACCTCGCGCGCGTCGTCGCCGTCGTGTGAGACGTCGTGCGAGACCTCGGTCGCGCGCGACGAGGTGCTCGGTCGAGGACGCACGAGCGTGGTGACGCGCGCGCGCGCGTCGGGACGAATGGTGGCGGTGGCGGTGAAGCGCGTGCGCGTGGACGACGATGCGGTGGCGGCGCAGGTGCGGATGGAGATGCGGGTGTTATCGCGAGCGATGCGTCGCGATCGCGCGCGGGTGGGAGGGAGGTCGTCGGCGGCGGCGTTGACCGCGACGGTCAAAGACGGCGGCGGCGACGCGCGGGGATCGGATTCGGTCGACGACGCGCGGTCGACGCAGTCGACGTCGATCGTGCGTTTGAATGAGAACGAGGACGAGGACGAGGACGGGGAATACGGAGACGACGGAAACGATGTCGATCGGTACGACGGCATCGTGAAATGTCTCGGTTTCGGGTTTCACGACGCGTCGAACGTCGCCTCCATACGACTGGAGATGATGACCATGGGGTCGCTCGAGGACGTCGTACGCCGGTATGGTCGACTCGAATCGTCTCCCCGCGCCGCCCTGTGCGTCGTTCGGTGTCTCGCGAACGCGTTGGCGTTTCTTCACGACGTCGCGCGCGTCGTCCATCGCGACGTCAAACCGAGCAACGTCTTGTTCGACGAAACGGGGGCGTGTAAACTCTGCGATTTCGGATTGTGCGCCCCCGCGGACGCGGCTTCGTCGCCGACGCGGCGTCTCGACGGTACCGTCGTCTACATGTCCCCTGAGCGCCTCGCCTCGAGCGACCCGCGATGCGGACCCGAATCCGACATCTGGGGCGTCGGCGTCACCGTCCTCGAGTCCGTCCTCGGTCGTCCTCCCTTTGACATTCAGGACGGTGGTCCGCTCGGATTGGTGATGCAAATCGTCGACACCGTCATCGACGTCGACGCGTGCGTCCCCGGCGATTCCGTCGACGCTCTCGTCTTGCGTCGCGTTTTGACGGAGTGTCTCGTCAAAGACCACCGCCGCCGCGTCTCCGTTCGCGAATTACGCGATCCAAACGACGAGAGATGGGATTTATCCGCGTACACTCGCGCCGACGTGCGCGCCTTCGTCGACTCCCTCCCCGAGGCGCCCTCGAGACCCGGTTCGCCCGCGCTCTCCTCCGCCTCCGCCTCCGCCTCCTCCTCCGACGACGAGCACCGCGCCTCCGGGTTTTCCCATCGCTTCGAGTGATTCCACGCATCGATCGCGCGCACATCCGAGATTCATTCATTCATTCATTCGCGCGCGCGCGCGCGCATTGAAACATTCATTGACACATTCATTCATTTCCAGTGGTTCGGCGCTTTCGGTCGCGCTTTCGCGCGTCTCGCGCGCCGTCATCGCGCGCCGTCGTCGCGTCATCATCGCTCGTCGCGCGTTCCCTCACTTTGTCCTCGCGCATCCATCGTCCTCGCCCGAATCGCGTCGTCCCCGCGCGTCATCGCCGTCGAATCGCATTTTTCATGGAATTCGCGTGGAATTGTGACGCGCATCGAATCGTCGTCACGCGTCGACGCGCGCGCGCGGAGACGCCGGGGACGACGCGCGAACATGCGCGCGATTTGTGCGTTCGTTCTCTCGCGATGGCGCGTCGTCGTTTCCCTCGCCGTGGGCGTCGTCGCGTTCGCGAGAGTGGACGCGGTGGCGCCCGCGCGAGGCAAGGGACGGCGAGGGTTTCGACGACGTTCGCGCGCGCGCGCGTCGCGGTTTCGAGGCGGGCGGGCGCGATTACAGCGAATGGGGTCGTCGACGATCGCGCGAGGGGTGGAGGAGGACGAGACGTCGAGGGAGGAGGAGGCGAGGGAGCGAAGGGGGAAATCGCGGGACGGGACGCGGCGACGACGGCGCGCGTCCGAGGCGTTCGCGTTGGGAGTGGTGTACGCGCCGTACGAGGATGGGAGCGAACAGACGTTCGCGGGGAAACCTTTGTGCGTGGTGCACGGGAAACCGGCGGTGGCGAGGGTGGTGGAGACGATGAAGATGAGCGAACGCGCGGACCGCGTCGTCGTCGCCACGGATGATTATCGCGTCGTCGAGGCGGCGAAAGAGTACGGCGCGGAGACGGTGTTGGTGTCCACGGAGGTGAAGAGAACGTTGAGCGCGTACGCGAGGGAGGCGGCGAATATGACAGGGGGTGGATGGGATTTAGTGTGCGTCGTGGACGTGGAGGAGTGCATGTTGGACGTCGACTCGGTGGACGCGTGCGTGTTGGCGATGGAAATCGAAGACGAGGACGGGTGCGCGGCGGCGACGTGCGCGGCGGCGACGGATCCCGCGCGCATTGAGTTGGAGACGAGACCAAAGTGCGTGGAAGACGCGCACGGATACGCGATGTATCTCAGTCGAGCGACGATTCCGGCCATCGGCGTCAAGGAGCGCGAAACCATGCCGGGCGAACTCGATCTCACGCCGACGAAATGGCAAGACAAGGATCGAGAGATTCGTCTGAGTCGTCCGCACACGCACGTTTTGGGTGCCGTGTGTTACGACGCGGCGTATTTACGATTGTTCGTCGACGATAAGGCTGAACCAACGCCGTTACAACGCATGGAAAACATCGACGCGTTGCGCATATTGGAAACCGGGTACGGTCTCAGGGTGTGTCACGTAAACTATCCCGCGCCGGCGTTGAAGACGCCTGCCGACGTCCCCGAGCTCGAGCGTTTATTACAGCGTCGATTATTGGAGAGCGAGTCGTTCAGCAAGAAGTCCCCGGGCCGGTTTTCTCCGGTCAGGACGCGACTCTTCGGCGACGCCGCCGTCGCCGACGACGGGAAGAAATCCGCCGACGGAAAGAAAAAGAAGAGAGACGTCGCCTCCGTCGCCGCCGCCGACGCGATCAAGGAGGATTCCGCCGCCGAGGGATCCCCGGCGACGGCTGACGTCGTCGACATCACCACCGATTGACCGCGTTCGCTCGCCGCGTCCGTCCCGCGTCTCTTCGCCTCGCGCGCCCGCGGTTGAGGTGAAAAATCCCAATTCTCCAATCATCCTCATCGATCGACCGCACGCGTCGTCGCGCGACGACTTCATGCCGCTCCCACCGCTCGAACGCGAGTCCGAGGACCTCTTCTTCAGCGCCTTCACGAGCGAGACGGAAGATCGCGAGGATCACTCGTTCAGCGGCGTGTTTTTCTCCATCGGGTGCGACAGTCTGTTACCGGTGAGTCGAGTCGAGGTGACGTCGTTATCGGTGCGAGGGAGTCTCGGACGCGTGCGCGTGTACGTCAAGACGCCGGTGAAACGACGAAGCGACGTCGACGCGACGCGCGAACCGAACGTGACGGAGGAATACGGAAGGTACGCGAGAGGGGACCCGCTGGTGGAGGGATTGTTCGACGAGACGGCGTGGGGCGAGCCGACGCACGACGAGACGCACGAGTCGAGTCTAGGGGTGATGGTTGAATTGAAATTGAACGAACCGATCGTGTTGGAACGAGGAGAGATGGTGGAGGTGTACGTGCACAGTGACGTGTCGGGAGACTCGGGATTGGTGTACGACAACGCGACGGATATCATGGGACGGCCCAAGTGCGACGGCGTGTTGCAAATATATCCCGGATTCGGGCATCTGAGTCACAAACCGTTCGGGAAGACGGCGTTCTGGTACGGCCGGAGCGCGAATTGGGTGACGAGTCTGCGACGAGATCGACGATTCGTCGGAAAGGTGTCGTACGGCGTTCGGTGGATGTTGTGGCAGCCGGAGAAGGAGACGCACGAGAAATTTCCCGTCCAGTTTCAAGAGGTCGTGCGGACGATGTTGAGAGGCATTCGAGACGAAAGAAGCGCGCTGAGCGCGTTGCATCCGGACGTGTTGATGTACATTTTCAATAAACACGTCGGATGGGAGTGGTTCGGGAAGGACGTGCCGGCGTGGAAATCGCGATTTCCCGCGTTGGCGACGTCGTGTCGGTCTCGCAGCGTCGACCTCATCATCGACGTCATCATCGATCACGTGAGTCATTTCTTCGACAAAGCCGAAGGCACGTCCAATAAACCGCGAGTCATGGTCGTCGCGTGTCAGATGGCGCGGACGATCGTGAGTAAGAGTGACGCTCTCCGATCGTCGCTCACCGTTTGTTCGATGCATATTCGAATCCGTGCGCTTCTTTATATCGCGAAATCGTGCTACGAAAAGATTGTGAATCGCAAGTCGGAGTTGCGATGCGAGCAAAGGTGGACGGGCCGAGGGAAAATTCCTCCGCGGCTGCTCGTTGAGTGCATTCCCGAGGCGTTGGCGCACGATGCAACCACCGTGTACAGCGTTTCAAATTTCATTTGCACCTTCGTGCGGAGCAAGGAGGGATGGGAAGGTTTGCAGACCGCCGAAGAAGACGCGAACATCGACACCATGGATGTCGCCGCTGCCGTTCCTATCGATAAAGACAGTGCCGAGTACAAGGAAGCGTACGCTGAGCTGACAGAGTTCATGCGGCAGTTGCACCTCATTTCTCCAGTCGTCTTCTTCCAGTTGTCCACAAGGGCGTCGCAACCAAATAGGGACGAAGTTTATCTCGACGATTTATCCCCAGATGAAGACGATATGGATTCAGACTTCGTGGACGATTTGGATTACGACGACGAAGTAGATTACGACGACGAAGTGGATTACGACGACGAAGTGGACTACGACGACGGAGTGGACTACGACTCCGTCGAAGCTGTTTAAAGATTTTCTGGGCGCATGTAATTTTAACGATTGTGATACTGTACAACGAACTACGTCTTCTATTCCTGCATTGAATCATCGAGATCGTCCCCTTCGTCTCCTTCGTGATCCTCTTGTCGATGCAACAACGACAGCTCGTCGAGAAGCTCCTCGATCGGAACTTCGGGCACGTCGTCGTCGTCATCACCCGAAGCCGCATACGCGTTGGCGTTAATGGCGTTCTCGTCCTTGAAGATTTGAACATGAGCGCGCGTTTCTTCGTCTTCTTCCAATTCTTGGTAGAAGAGCTCTTCGTCTTGCGCCATGTGATCGACGCCGCCTCGCGATTTTTGCTGAGAATCATCAGCTTCTTCGACTTGCATGCGTTGCAGACGCCACGCTCTCGCGACACCGCGCTCACGACGCTTACGTCTGCTCTCGGCGTACGATTTCTTCACGAGAATGACGTCCGGCACGATGCCTTGAAGTTTACCCGAATACTTTTCGAGCTCCGGATCGACAATTTGCAAGTTAGACAAGTCGTATCCCATGGCGGTATCCCCCGGTTGTAAAATATTACCCAAGTGCGTCTTGACGAAGAAGGTGGTGTCGTTCGTGCCGAAATCGCTCGCGCGAGCGACTTCGACGTCAGCCATGCACAGTTTCCCTTGTCTGGACGAATGATCCACCTCGACGTCGAGGATGACGTATTCGATCATCTGTTTCGCCGACGCCGACGCCTTGAACGGATACCGCCAGTACTTTTCGGGATCGATCCACACCTGTCGCATCGTCACCGGATCTGTGAACTGTAACGAGTTGGACACGCGCGTGCACAGCATCACCGGTCCGACGCTTCCGAATTCTTTTGACAGCTTAAACGGCATCACCACCACGTCCTCCTTACACACCGGCACAATCTCCGTCATGAACGTATGACGGTAATTATACGTGTTACTATTCGCATCGTGCGACACCAACTGTTTATCGGCTCTCGATCTCGTCGCCACCACGCTCCCCAAAAAATCCACAAACCGCAGCGCGTGCGAGCGGTGTCCGTAATAAAAGTCCAACCCGTCCGGTTGACTCTTGATCCCGATCGCGTCTCGCTCCATCCCGTGCTTTAAAATCATCTGCTCCAAGAACAAAAACGTCCGTTTATGCTCCACCTTTTGTCTCACCTGCACGCACGCGTTCCACTGATCGCTATTTGCCGCGCTTCTCGCGCACGCGTCGCACATGCGCCACTCCACCACGAATTCCGTCACAAACGTCTGCTGCAAGATGGCTCCATTCAGCACCTCCTTTTGAATCGTCAGTTTCGTCTTCAACCGCTTACTGTGCGGTTCCGTCCACACGAATCCCGCGTCGACCAACTTGACCTTTTGCAGTCCCTTGATGCGTTTGATGCAAAACGTGAGCAACTCTTTACTCTCCAAATCCGCCCGAATCCAGTGTTTCGGAGGTTGCAGATACCGCTCGCACTGCGAACAGTACTGCACGACGCACGATTTACTGATCCCTTCCGTGATGTCCACCTGCGTGCGCACGCACTCGACGCACATGCCGGACGGATTCGCGCACATGGGGACACCGCAGAGACAACACAGCACCGTCGCCGCGCCTCCACCGGCGTGCATCGCGTTCGACGCTCCGAAATCCATCGCGCGCGGCGGCGAGAGCGCGAGGGTGCGAGAGCGTCGTCGCGCGCGCGCGTCACCTCGGCGCGTCGATGTCTCGCGCGCGCGTCGGCGCGCCCATTCGTTCCCGAACCGCCGCCGCCGACTCCGTGTATCCGATCTTTATATTTCGGACACGCGCGGGCGTGTTTTTCGCGTATTCGAGTGATTTGAAGAGCATGTGGTGATTGACACCCCGTGCGCGCGCGCGCCATCGCCATCGCCATCGTGGGACGGCATTCGTCGCGGCGCGTCGCGCGCGAGGAGGAGGATGGCGAGGTCGGTGAACGCGATCGACGAGGAGTTGGCGGCGCTCGAACGCGCGCTCGCGACTCTGTCGAGCGACGAGGAGGACGAGGGAGGGGTGGCGTCGACGTCGGATTCGCGCGAAGAGAGGAAACAGAGGAAAAAGAGGAAAAAGGAAAAGCGCGCGCGAGGACGGACGTCGTCGGATGAAGAGGCGGAGGCGGCGCCGGACGTCCTCGTGGGCGGGGAGGATTTACCTCGAATCCAGCCCCTGCCGCGAGAGCTGTTGCCGGAAGGAAACGATTATAAAGGGAAAGGGACGTCGTTTTTGGGCAAGCGCGGGGCGGGACAACCGACGGCGTCGGCGGCGAGCGGAGGGACGACGACCGCGGGTGCGCCGAGGAATGAGCTCGAGAGACGGTTGGCGATGCGCAACGATAGACCGCGGTGCGAGGTATGTCAGATGGATTTCACGAGCGACGCGCAGTTTGAGGAACACAAGCGTGGGAAGAAACATTTGGCCAAGGCGAGAGCGGCGAACGGAGGCGGAGGCGGAGGACGCGGTGCGGGCGGAGGACGCGGTGCGGGCGGGGGAAGACGGTACGTGAAACCACCTCCGGGGCCTCACTGCGAGTTGTGCCGGAAAATATTCACGAGCGAGGTGCAAAAGGTGGAACACTACGGAGGGAAGTGGCACAAGGCGCGAGAGCGGGGCGAGATGCCACCGTCCAATCGCCCATATTCTTGACTTGTTGGCGTACCGAGCGTCTTCACTACGGCCACAAACGACGATGATTGTCGTGATACTACTTGTTGATAAGAAATACATAGAGCGTACGAACATCGCGATATTACGGCCACGGTGTGTTGCGCACGTACATGGCTTCGATTTGACTCTCATCTAACGCACCATCGTAAAAGTTGAAGTAACGAATCCAACCCTTCATTTCGTGAGGGAAACCGAAATCGTTGGCGAGTCCACCGACGGTGAAATTCGGTTCACCTTCGTTGTTGTTCGCCGTGGCTTTTACCGGTGAAATGGCGCCGTCGAGCGCGGTGTATGACCCATCTACGATACCCTGGCGGAACACCGCCAAACCATGGTGCCAAACGCCGTTTGAAGGGGTCGCTGCGCCAGAGTCGTAGACGGCCCCTATCCCACTCCCGATACCGCCGCCAAAGCGTGTATCTGATATGATGAACGAACGGTCATAACCGCCGTCATCGTGGCCGAAAATCCATCCGTAAGATGCCGTCGGGTCATATGTTGTATCCAACTGAAAGACGACCTCCATTGTTAGATTCGGGTACCGCGCCGGACCGATTTCATATGGACACGTAATCACCGACTGCCTGTTCCCATTTATGTACATCCCATTCATCGTCGAGTTATACGTGGTCTGCGATCCGAGGTTGCACGAAATTTGTGCATTGCCCCACGTGTTGCCGCCCGAATATTGTGACGCATCAAGTGAAGCCAAAGGTGTTGGCGCGTTCGGCAGCTCACATGTTTTTGTGCACGAAGCAAAACACGCCGTGACATTCAAAGGTCCAGGCGCAGCATTAGGCTTCTGCGGTATCAGTCTGTTGCGGTACGGCCAGAACGTTACAGTGCACGCGTCCATGGATTCACCGTTGCCTGACTTGGGCCCGTGTTGCTTTGTGGTCACCCACGGTCCTATCTCACGGAGTATCTCTCCGGCCTCGTTGCCCAAAGCGAAACCATATTCGTAATTCACGTCTCTCGTCGTCACCGTCCATTTTCGCAGACCGATTCGCGTCATCTTTACCATGTTCTTCCTCGGAAAGAACAAGTGGGATTTGTAATTGTGACGCACTATGAAGCCGTCGGAGATTGGAGACGTGAAAAAGTCTGGATTCGCCGCACGCAGGTCCTGATCGATCCAGCTCGCGTCGAGCGTGAACGTCACCTCCGGTCGAATGCGTCCACGGAATACCCAGTTCAAGATCCCCCCCACACGCGCGTGCTCGTCGCTCGAGCGACCACCAGCGAGGATCAACACTATTCCCAACACCATCGAAATGACGCCCACCGCCGCGACGCTCGTCATCGCGCTTCGACGACGACGAGGACGATGCACGTCTCCATGGCCGATAGACGACGTCTTGGACGCGTCGATCACGAGCGGCGTCGATTCCTTCGCCATCGTCGAGGTTCGGCGCGGAATGGCGTAGGGCCGGACAGCTGTAGAAGGAAGAGCGACCGACTGACCCTCAAAGGGTCACCCTTTGGACTTTGGATTTGGATGTATAAGTACTTGCAGAATACAATTGGTTGGACTAATCTAGAAATTAATGCGTCGTTTCTGTTTATTCGCGGTGGGCGTCCACATGGCGTCCGTCGTGAGCATCGTGCGTGTGTCCGAACTCGTGCGTCTGAGCGCGACGTCGTCGTCTGAAAACTGATACGCGTCCGAGCTGCGAGTCTCTTCGTGGAAAATCCCGCTCTCGCTCGTCCTCGCCTCGCGCGGCGCCCCCGTCGGAGATGTGTCGTGACGCGCGCGGCGCTGCGACAACTCGCTCAGATTCGTATCGCTCGGGAGATTAAACTTTCGATCTCTTGACCCCGAAGCCAAACCTCGGCGATTGCTTCCGTGCTCGAGTAACGCCGCCGCGTCCGGATTCTCCGCTTTCCACTCGCGCGCCAATCTCAGACCGATGTCGTACCCATGTTTGATGATGGCATTGTATTTGTTAAACTCCAAGATGCCGATGCTCGACACGTCCGGGTGAATGTATACGTCGATGTCGTCGACGCGCGTCTGGTGTTTCACCGTATCCGTGACGAAGGGAAGCTGCCCTTGCATATCCGCCATGGTCGGAATGCGATACCCACCGCCGAGCCAACGAGGAACGAGCGAGCGGATCAAAAGGAGCGACCCGCTGATCCCATCGCCCCACGGGCTGAGCTTTCTCGTGTCTAAACCCTCACCCGCGACGTCGACGGCGATGACGAATCGCGCGCCGAGCGCGCGCATGACGTCGGTGGGGAGATTGTTGACGTACCCGCCGTCCACGAGAACGTGCATGTTCTGTTGTCTGTCTTGCTCGGTGTCACACACGGGAGGTAGAAATCCGACGAGCGCCATGCTCGCGCGCACGTATCGCCACAGCGTACCGTTTCTGTGTATGATTTGCATGCACGAGATGAGATCGAGCGTGCAACAGAAAAACGGCAACCAACAATCTTCAATCTTCGTCTCGCCAAAGTTGACGCCGAGCGATCGATTCATGCCCCATCCCGTGAAGTAGCTCACTACGGGGAGGGTGAAATCCATCACCCGTCCCCACGCGCTGGACATCTCCTTGGCGAATTTCATCACCATGATGCGAACGAGGAGCGCGCTCGGATCGCGCGCGTACATGCCGCCGACCATGGCGCCGATGGAGGTGCCACCAACGGCGTCGATGGGAATGCCTTCCTCTTCCATCGCGGCGAGAACGCCGACGTGCGCGATGCCACGAGCGCCGCCACCACCCATGACGAGACCGACAGTCAAGTCGCGAAGCGAACGGGCGAGGCGAGCGGCGTGGGAGAACACGAGTCCGCCGGAGGGCGATTCCATCGCCGCGTGGTGGTGGCGCTGCACGCTAAACGCGGTGAGCCAGGATTTCGTGTCTTTCGGCGTGATGTCGGCGTTTTGATGGAGCAACACGAGCTCGCGCTGGGCGAGCAGCATGCGTTGAAGTTTTGTCGCGCCTTGTCCGTGGAGGAGACGATCTTGTAAGGTTTGTCCCTCCGTCGGCGTCGGCGCTTGATCGTTGGCATTGGCGACGAGTAAAATGGTATCGCTGTGACGCGCACACTGCGCGCACCAAGGCGACGGGAAAGGATCACCCTTTAAGATGACGAGATCGTACTCCAACTCGAGGTTCGACAGCCAATTCATCGTAGCCTCCTGCGCGAGCGGACCGACCGCCGCTTGGCCGAGCTCAGCCAGGCGACACGCCGAATCGACGGTGTGCACGCGACATATCTTTCTGAGCGCCATCGTCAGCGAGTAACAGAAATCGTCCAAGTGCACGGCGGCGCCCTCGGTGACGGGAATGACGGAGACTATCTTCGGCGTGTTGGACGCCTTGTGAGATTGCTGTAAACCAGAGACGGTCGGCGCGATGCTCGCCGATAACGCGGCGGCGCGATTCGCCTGGCGCAATCCTAAACCTCGCGCGAGTCGGACGAACGCCGTGGGCGCCGCGAGGGCGAGCGTGTCCAATCCAGCGGATGAGATCCAGAGCACCTGTGAATCTCTCACGGCTCGCGCGACGGTTCTTCCGTTGGGTGGCGAGATGCTCTGTCGCCTCGCTCTCGGCGTCGAGGCCGACGAATCGGCGGCATTCGATTGGAGAACCGAGTCTTCTCCCGTCGCCTCGCCCGGATTGACGACATAGCCGGGTGCGCTGGATGGATACGACACGTTCGGTTTACCCGGCGTTCGGCGTTTGAATAAATTTTGCGACGAATTCGCTCGAGACAAGCCGTATTCCTCCGTCTGCTCTCGCAAACATCCGGCGACGACGATGTGCACGCCGCCCTCGCGTTGATTCAGCGCCTCGCCCGCCTCTAACATTTCAATCTCCGAGCCCACTCGATCTAAAACGAGTGAGCTCGGCGTGAGTCTGACCCGCCGTGCGAGAGCACTGGCCATTTTGCACGTGATTTTGTCTCGCGAGCGCGCCAGGCGCGCCAACGCGCTTGCCGGAAGCGCGACGACCACGGCGCCGTTCGAACCGGCTCGAAACGCGAGATTACTTCGTTGACCAGTCAAGAGAAGGTGCGAGCCAACCACGTCTCCCGCATTTGCCGTGAAGATGGGCGCTTCCGAACGACGAAATCTGGGAGAGTTCGGGAGCGGAGGTCGCTCGCGCTTCGGCACTCGGCCCATGAACGCCTCCAACGAACCATGTTCTACGAGGTACGCGCACGGCGACGCACCCTGTCGCAAGGCGACGGATCCCGCGGGGTACGCCGTGGCTTCCAGAGCGACCTCGTACGACATTTGCGGTGTGATGTCATCTTTGACTGACTTTTGTTTACGGAAGAAGCCACCGCCGTTTGTACCAGCACCTTTTGAAGCGCTTTTCCTATACCCGTGCCGTTCCAGCTTGGCGACGACGTCGCTCGTATCGATGGCGTCCACCACCTCGTCATCGAACATGCACGACAACGCCTTGGTACACAAGAGCGGCTCCGCATCGTTTCCAGAAAACGCCGTGGACTCGCTCAACACTCGTTCGTCGACCCATAATGATTTCAGATCGGACGTCATGCCGAGATACTTGCATAGAGCGGTGAATCCACCGGCGAGACGCAAGGTGGTGCCTTGAATGCCGACGACGGCGCCGGCGCACTCGTGAAAATCAGACATCTTGACGACAGCTAACACGCATCCACCGGGCGCTGCGCGCGCGGAGACGCGAACTCGATCGCGCTGGTGCTCTTCCTTTTCCGCACCGAACGACAATCGCACGCGCACGCGATCCGCAATCTCCGATCTCGGCGACTTTTGACCGCTCGACGGTGCGTCGCTGCTCTTCGCCGGCGCCGCCGGCGATTCTCCCGGAGCGCTCCATTTCTGAGGAACGTGCTCCAAGATGTCCATGAACGAATTCAAACACGTCCCCGGGCGCGAACAGTGCGTCGTCAACGCCTTTGACTCCCCGTCACCGCGTATGCTCACGTCCATCTCAATCTGACCCTTGAGTTCGACTTCGCCCTCCACCAACACCGTCAAATCCCCGGGCGCCACCGATTCGCCGACGCGTTCCCTCGCGCGCACCGTCACCGTCTTCACCCTCGATCGAAGCGTCGCGATGGCGGTCTCAGACATCCCTCGACACGCCGCGCACGCGCGCAACGCGTCCATCGTGGGATCTAACGGCCTCGCGCTCTCGTGCGGGGATATAGTCGCCAATCCGTGCGCCGAAATCGCCGCGCGCAAATCCTCCTCCGTCTTGTGTAACACGCTCAAACCGTCCCCTCTGATATCCTTCAACCGCGCCTTGAGATTCGTCTGCGCCTGCCACGTGCGCCAGATGCGCACCGCCTGTCGCATTCGTCTCGGTTGATGCGGCATGTCGAACATCTTGAGCGATACGCTCTGAAACGCCCTGATTTTCCCTTCCTCTAAAATCATCCCGCGCAACTCCTGCGAACGCTTGAGCGCCGCCGCGCGCAGTTCCTTTAACCGTCGAATCGCACGCACCGCGCGCTTCAACAAGAAAAACCTATCCCAACGCAAAAACAATCATCGACACGCGCGCGCGACCATCGTCAGTCTCAATCTCAATCTCGCGCACCATCGAGCGCGCGCGCGCCGCCGCCGCCGCCGCCGACGCACCTCGTGGCGTAATACGCCGCCGTCGCCGCGCACAGCGCCGTCAACCCACGATCGACGCCGTACGCGCCCACGAGAACGGCCGCCAAGAACGCAAACTGTCCACGGTGCAACAACATCCCGTCCCCTCGCCCACCACCCGTCCGTCCGTCCGTCCTCGACGACGTTCGTTCGTTTGAAGCGATGAATCGATGAATCAATGAATCAATGAATGACGCGACGCATTCACAATCCCACGACGATCTCGCCGCGCTCGAGGGTCTCCCTCGCGATCGCGATCGCTCGTCTCTCGTCTCTCGTCTCTCGTCTCTCTCTCTCGCGTCTCCCCTCCACTCGCGAACGAACGAACGAACGACGACCAGTGCCGAGCGTTGACTGTCGCATTCCAACATTCCGACGCATCGTCACTCGTCGTCGCCCGCGCGCTCGATCGCGCGGTCGACGCGCATGGCCGACGGAGAATCGCGCGAGGCGCACTATTACGGTCTGTTCCTGGACGAAAAGAGCGAGCGCGCGATCTGGGACCTCGTTCGCGAACTCGTCGGACTGGGAAGGGAACCGCCGGGATGTAAACGAAGCGGTGACCACGTGACGATACGGTATAAACCTCCGAGGGAGATGGTCGAGAGGTGTCGACGTCGTGGGTTGAGTGGGAGCAAGGTGAGCGTGCGAGCGACGCACGCGTGCGTGCGAGAGAAGGTGTTCGCGCTGGCGGTGTCGTGGGAAGAGGTGGCGAGGGAGGCGCCGACGCCGGAGGCGAGGGCGGCGCACGTGAGCGTGTTCGCGCCGACGGAGACGGAGTGGCGCACGCTCGGAGACGTCGTGGCGGAGGATTTAGTGAATGGGAATGCGTTGGATTTGTCTTTCGTCGGGGGTGGGTTGACGCTGGAGGGACGGTTGGGGGTGATGATGACGGACGGGAGCGTGGATTACGGCGACGAGGATTCTTCGCGTCGAGACGGAGGCGGAGACGGCGAGCGAAGGACGCGCGAGATCGCGGGCGCGGAGGGGACGATCGGGGACAGCGTCGGGACGACGACGCGACCGGAGGAAATGTCGACGAGCAAGCAAAAAGTTGGCAAGGCAAGGGAGAGACGCGGCGAGAGCCCGCCGGACGCCGACGGCGACGCGGAGGCGGCGAAGAGACGCGAGGAGAAAAAGCGAGACCAGATACGACGTGATTACTTGGAGTTGTGCGAGATTTTCGAGGTGCATCACCCGGTACACGTCAAAACGATGTTCATGAAGCACGGATTCGACATGGAGGCGACGGCGCAGGATTTGTTGACGCAGATGACACCCGAACCGGAGGACGAAATGGACGAACTCGTCGAATTCGACGACGCCGATGGTAATTTCACGTTTGAAGATTACGATTATGATGATGTTTACGACGAGGATGAGGGCGAGGAGTACGAGGAAAGCGGAAGCGGAAGCGGCGCGCGCTCGCCAGATTCGACGAGCGTCTCGTCCCCGCCAAAGTTGAGTAAAAAGCTTCGCAAAGCCATCAAGCGAAGCAAGCGCCGCGTGCGCTCGGAGATTATCGACGGCTCGAAGAAGGAAATCATTGCGAGCATCGTCGGATCTTCGACGACGACGGCGAAAAATTGGGGCGTACACAGCGAGGAGAGAACGAGCAAATTCCATCGAAGTAAATTCTCCTCGGCCACCATCAGAGAAGCCGCGGGTAAGTGGTCGAAATTTCAAGGAAGTGACTCGCGAACCATACGTTTGACGAAATTGTCGCGGTCTGGAAGCAACGACTCGATAGTGGCGGCTAAATTGGAACAAATTTCGGAGGATTTAACGCGTTTGCGCGTGCAAAGAGACAGCGGCGAAAACGCTCGCGCGGCGTCAAAGATTCGAGAGAAGGCGGCACTTCGCTCCGCGCTCGAAAATATGGGCACCGAAAAGAAGATCAAAGACATGCCGGCTTGGTACAAAGAGGCGCACGATCTCGACTTTAACAAAGTGCTCGATTTCCACGGGTGTGATCGAGTGCAAGCGATACATCTTCTCGAGGATGCACTCGTGAAAATCTCTCCCATGGTGACCTCCGACTGGAAATTGCGACTCATCACCGGTCGAGGTAATCACAGTCGAGGAGGTCGCGTCATCCACGGCGACGTCATGAGATGGCTCACGCACTTCGGCATCGCGTTTGTCGAGGGCGAGGGCGACATTATCGTCTGCGCGTGCGGAAGCATCAACTCATGACATTCCGCTAATACATCACCTATTGTTTGCTAGAGCTACTGTAGCTAGCTACTGTATTTGTTACTACCTATTCATACGCCGAGACACCGCCGATATACCACCACCTCGAACGATTTCGTCACGACGCGCGGCGCGTCTCTCGCCACGGCGCGAATCGCGCTCTCTTCGTTGTGGTGCCCGCTCGGACCCATGTA
>Ga0208410_1000919_pt1 | contig 16091 bp, 20 predicted proteins | sample ETN02SmetaG_3_FD_185787 | JGI IMG/M metagenome (GOLD analysis project Ga0208410, IMG submission 185787) | Marine microbial and viral communities from oxygen minimum zone, Eastern Pacific Ocean - ETNP2014F10-02SV257 (SPAdes) (version 2) | ecosystem: Environmental > Aquatic > Marine > Oceanic ... | reverse complement strand
ATATCTTTGAGCTTCTCTTATTTCAGACTGATACTCTGGCATTGCTCCTGGAAAAGAGTTATGACCATCTATTCCAATTCCATAATCATGTACTAAATGAAGAATTTCTTCATAAGTTGCATCTCTATGATTGTTAAAGTCTTGATTAATATACCAAGGGTGTCCTTCTACTTGAATTTCATTTTCAAATAGTGCTTGACCATTGACTTGAACAGGGTTATTTCCATCATCTTGACCATTAAGAAGTGTAAGTATTGCACCGTTTTCAGCCATTTTATTTGCCAATTCAGATTTATTACTCCCATATTTTGATCCTTGATAATTTTCAAGAAAATGTTCAAGTGTACTTCTAGCTCTAACAATTTGCTCATCCGTTAAATTACTTTGAGCTACAATATGTATTTCTCCCCCATTAGGAGTTACAACTTTTGTATAACGATTAAAATTATTAGAATACTCCTTACCTAAATCACTTGGGATTACATTCTCTATTCCTAATCCAGGATTTGCTTGTCCTATTGGTTGATTTTCTGAATTATCATTAGAGCATGATAAAATAAATAATAGAATCAAGAGGACCTTTTTCATAAGAATGCTAATCCATATCTATAACCTCTTTTGAACCAAATAACTGTCCAATAAATTTTGAAAAAATAGCTTTACTAGATGTTTTATATCCAGTTTCCTTATTAAATAATTGGAAGGAAACATATTTAACTATTTTTTTATTATGAAACCTTAAGATTAATTTATCACCTTCATTATCTCCTCCCTCAAGAACTTGAGAGATATCGGCATATTTTATTCTTTTAATTATAGGATGAGCTTTAAACTCTTTATATCCATTTATCATTAGATCTTTTAGTTGGTTAAACTTTTCTTCATTTGCAAGATGAAAACTTGAAATTTTAGCTGTTGGATTCTCAACTCCATATTGAGTTAGCTCAGTGTCAAAACCTATTTCAAAACCGCTTACAAAGAAAATAGTATATGTTCCATCAGTATTTAGCTCACTTTGAGTTAGATATATATCTGTCATTCCGCCAGTTAATTTAGAAAGAGCTTTTCCTAATTGACAACATTTTCCTATTGTCTGAGAAGTTTTTTTAAGAGGAACAATCTCTTCACTTGAATCATATAGTTCAATTTGAGCTTGAATAGAATTAAAGGAAAGTATGAATGATAATGTAAAAAGTATTTTTCTCATTTTATAAATATAAAAAATTTTATCAGGATCTATCTATTATTTCATATAGGTCATCTAATTCATCTAGAACCCAGTCCTTATTTATCCCTTTCTCCATATTTTCTATTATATAATTAAGTTTGCCTATCTCGGCACTCCATTCTCTTTTAATATGGGATTGGTTTTTATTTTTTTTATTCCAGAACATATTATATCCATTTAATATTACATCCGATACTAGGTTTTTGAGTTTTATTATTCTCTTTCCCTTCTAAAAGACAATCTAGAGCATTTTTTAAATCTGCACCATCACATTCTAGTTCATTGCCAGGTCTAGAATCATCAAGTTGGCCTCTATAGATAAGTTTTAACTCGGAGTCAAATAAATAGAAATCAGGAGTGCATGCTGCATCATATTCTTTTGCAACCTCTTGTGATTCATCATATAGATATGGGAAATTGAAATTATTTTCAATTGCATTGATTTTCATTAATTCTGGGCTATCTTCTGGGTAATTAATAACATCATTGCTAGATATTGCAATAAAACTAATATCATTTCCATGATATTTATGACCCATAGATGCTATTGTTGAATTGATATGCTTTACAAAAGGGCAATGATTACATATAAACATTATCATTGTTCCAACTTCTCCTTTTAAATTATCTAGAGAAGCTGTTGTGTTATTTGTTACATCAATTAGATTGAAATTAGGAGCTGTTGTTCCTAATGGTAACATATTTGAAGGTGTTCTTGCCATATTTTTTGATTTTAATATATAAAAAAACCCTCTTAAAAGAGGGTTTTTTCTGTTTAGTTTAATACCCCATAACTAATTTAAGCTGAAGCCATCCATGTACTTTACGAGATTCCATACCATATTTAATCATCATCTTATCTGTAAATGATTGTTCAGATGCAGATTCATTCCCTACTTTATTAATTTCAACAATTGAGTGTGTAATAGGTTCGTAAGCATTATCTGCTCTATCAATTATTTCAGAAAGATCCCACCAGTACTTATTTCCTTTATGAGCTTCTCTGAAATATTCTTTTTCAAAATCAACATAATCCTCATTTAGTTGTTCTATACCTAAATATGCTGCAGTTAACCCAGGTTCCCAGACCAATCCTTCTTCAGAAAGATTTGAAATGTTTTTCATAGTATAAGATGTTGAAGATGCTCTATATTTTCCATCAAGAGTTTCTTTGACGTACTTTCTGATAATAGATCTTTTTGTCTTTCCTTTATGAGCTTTTTGGATATATTCCATCCACCAATCTCCTGATTTAGAAAGTGCAGCATCCATCTGTTCTTGTGATTGATAAATGTTTATGATTATATAATCTGCCCAAGGATTATTGTCATTACTTGATGGGTCAACTTTCCATATAGACCATCCTGATTGAATGCCTTCAGCTATTGCTTTTTCTTTAGCAACTCCCCAAAAAGCTTCAAATTGCTCGTATTCACCCTCTGTTCCTTCATTTAATGTAATATGTTCACTTGTCCATAGAAACTGGGCATTTAATGAAGCTGAGAATATTAGAGCTAATAATGTATATATTATTTTATTCATTTTAATTTATTTATGATTAATGATTAAAAGTAATAAATTATTAAATTGCTGTCTATGAAAAAACTCTTATTATTATACGTTTTATTCACATCTTGTCAGATTGGAGTGAATGATTATGAGTATGTTATTAAAAATGAAGAATTTAGAAATGAAGTACTTAAGAAGTCTAATGGTGAGTATGTTGAATTATCTGATGGATATACTTATTTTGAACAAGCTAATCAAAACTCTAAATTAGGTAATGTTGTTCTAGTGCATGGATACTCAATACCATCCTATATTATGGAAACCACATTTAATTCTCTCAAAGAAAAGGGATATAGGGTTATCATGATGGATCTTTATGGTAGAGGCTTTTCTGATAATCCTGATTTACCTCAAACTGATTTTTTACGAGCAAATCAAGTGATTGAATTAATGGATTATACAGGAATTGAAAATGCAGCTCTTGTTGGTTTATCAAATGGAGGAAGAATTATTTCAAAAATAACAGACCTAGATCCTAATAAGGTTAATTCATTGTTCTATGTTGCATCTGCTGGTTTTTTTGAGCATGAGGAGTTGTTAGATAAATCTGTATCTCAAGAAGAGATTAATAGGTTTATTGGAGATTATCCTGGTTTGTCCGAAAGTCAGAAGAACGACTTTTTTAATCCAGAGAAGTTCCCCGATTGGTCAAAAAAATATGATGAGTTATTAACTCATAGTGGTTTTGCGAAAGCCTTAATATCTACTACAAAAAATCTAGTTTCACTTGATGGTATTCATAATAAGATTCATTCTCTTGGCATTCCAGTTTTCACCTTCTGGGGAAGGCATGATAATGTTGTTGTTTATGATCAGTTTAAAGACAGATTAGAGGATATGCTTCCAAATAGGAAAGAGTTTTTTATAGAAAAGTCTGGACACCTTCCTCATATGGAGAATCAAGATGACTTTGAAAGAATCTTTTTTAAATATCTGAGAATTGTCCTTAATTAAACCTAATTCCTATTGCGAGTTTACGGCAACTTTAGAGCCTGATAATATTCATAAAATATATCATGATACCCAATATGGTTTTTCAGTAAAATCAGATAATGAGTTATTTGGAAGATTAATTTTAGAAATAAATCAAGCAGGATTATCATGGACCACAATATTAAATAAACAAGAAAATTTTAAATCAGCATATTCAAATTATAATATCGACCTTATTGCTAATTATGGAGATACAGAAATTAAAAGACTTCTTTTAAATAAAGGTATCATAAGGAATAAATTAAAGATTAAAGCAGTTATTTATAATGCCAATAAAGTAATAGGTATCAAAAATGAATATGGATCATTTAAATCATGGTTAGATTTAAAATCTCCCATGAATATAGATCAATGGGTTAAGCTCTTTAAAAACACTTTTAAGTTTACAGGAGGAGAGATAACCAAAGAATTTCTAATGAGCACTGGTTATATAAAAGGAGCTCATATAAACAATTGTCCAATTTATCATAAGATAAATAAGTTAAACAATTTGTCCTAAAAGAGGTGCTAATAATCGTTAGTTGATATAGTTTTTATAAATTTGAAAAAAACCGACTCTTATGGAAGATGAACTTATACCAATACACGTAGTAGAATTATTATCTCAAGAATGGATTACATGGACTACCTTTTCTATAATTCTTATATCAGCACCTCTAATTATAGCAAAATACTTAAATAGAGATCAAAAAAAATTAGTGACTTACATAATGGCTGTTATTTTGATTATTGATTTTATATCTGAACATATTGGGTATTATATTAGCGGAACCTGGAGTATTGAATATAATCTACCTCTGCAGTTGTGCGGAATATCTTCTTTAATCCTTTGTTTCTTGCCTTTTTTAAAAAATAAGCAGAAACTATTTCAATTTGTCTACTATACTGGTATAATTGGAGGTATTATGGCGATATTAACCCCACAGATGAACTATTTTGATGGTTCTATTAGGTATTATTTAAATTTTTATGTCTCACATAGTTTATTGATTTGTATGCCAATATTTATGTATTTACACCTAGATTTAAAACTTCCTAGATTATCATGGTTTAGGCTTTGGGCTAACTTAAACATTCTTCTTGCTATAATTATGCCTTTAAACTTTCTGATTAATTCTAATTATATGTATTTAGCACAACCACCAGAAGTTTCTAATCCTCTAGTTATTGGAGAGTGGCCATATTATATTTTGCTTTGGGAAGTTTTTATATTAATAATTGCTTACCTGGTTTACATTATAAGTAAAAGACGAATCATACTTTAAAGTTTATGTATTCTATAGATGTAGATGAGGATATTGTTATAGGAATCAAAGAAGTTGATGTCGATTTAATTATACCTCATGAAAAAGTTCTATTAGATAAAAAAGAGGTTTTAAAAAATAATTTAAAATATAAAGATCAGTATATAATAATCTCAACTATACTTATTTGTAGCAACTCTAATATGATAATTGATGGTCATCATAGGTATACAGCACTTAAAGAGTTGGGTTATAAAAAAATCCCAGTCACTCTAATTAATTATTTTTCAGATAAAATTATAACGGATAAGGATAATACTTTATTGAAAAAAGAGATTATTGCAAACTCTAAAAGTAATAACCTCTATGAGCCAAAGACAACTAAACATCTTGTGTATTGTAATAAAAATAAAAAATGGTTTCCTGTAACTCTTATTTCTTCTTTATATAATTTGTCTATAAAATAAACCTTGCTATATAAAATAAAAAAAGGGGCATAAAGCCCCTTTTTAGTAATTAATAAAAAAGTTTTATTGTAATCCAAGCATTATACTACCGAAGTCAAAAAACTCCCATATAAAAGCAGTATTTCCTTCTTCATCAAATTGTTGAACTGAATAATAAGAAGTTTCAAATTCTGTACCAGTTTCTTTGTGGTTATATGTCCATACACCGTATGATCTTACACCTCCATCAGGAAGAAATCTTTCATCATCAACTCCTGGGTAGTACTGTCTGTTTGTAAATTTGAAATTTTCAAACTCACTGTGCCATCCTTTCATACCTTCCATCCATACATCTTTAGAAAGTGAATCTCCTTGAGGACTATTCCAGATTAAATCACTAGAAGTTCCATCAAACATTGTTTGTAAATCACCATTTTCAAATGCTGTAAATTCAGCATCAACTTTTTCTACGTTTATGTTGTATTTTTCCATACCAGCCTGAAACATACTAGCGCCAGCAATTTTTGCTTTATCTTCAGATGAAGAACAGCTAACTATAAGGATAGCTGTAGTTAATATTAATAATTTTTTCATTGTTTTTGTTTTAAATTAGAATGCAAAGCTAATAAAATTTGTAGATTAGAGTGTGAGCAAGCTTACTAAATGGTCATTAACTGCAGCTCTTGCAGGTTTTCTTTTTGGATTTGATACCGTTGTAATTTCTGGTGCAGATCAAAAACTTCAACTTTTATGGAACTCAAGTGATATTTTTCATGGTTCAGTTGTTATGGCAATGGCATTATGGGGAACTGTTGTAGGAGCTATATTCGGAGGAATACCAACTAGAAAAATAGGAAGAAAGAAAACATTACTATGGATTGGTATTTTTTATACTCTTTCTGCTATTGGATCAGCTTTGGCTAGTGATCCAATGACATTTGCTTTATTTAGATTTATTGGTGGAATAGGAGTGGGGGTGTCAGGAATAGCTGCCCCAGCATATATCTCAGAAATTGCACCTGCAAAAAGTAGAGGTAGACTTGTAGGATTGTATCAATTTAATTTAGTTACTGGAATATTAATTGCATTTTTATCAAACTATCTTTTAAGTGGACTTGGAGAAAATGATTGGAGATATATGATGGGTATTGAAGCTTTGCCTGCTTTACTATATACTTTATTAGTTCTGTCAATCCCAAAAAGTCCAAGATGGCTTTATCTAAAAAATCAACAAGATGAAGCGGAAAAAATAATAAGGGATGCATACTCAAAAAAAGATGCAGATGAATTAATTAGTGAGATAATAAAAGATAAAGAATCAAGTGTTAAGTCAGAATCAATTTTTCAAAAGAAATACAGTTTTATATTAACGCTTGCATTTCTAGTTGCAGCTTTTAATCAATTCTCTGGTATTAATGCATTTTTGTATTACGCTCCTAGAATATTTGAAGAGGGTGGTCTTGGCCAAAGTGCCGCTCTTTTAAACAGTGTTGGAATTGGACTGACTAATGTGGTTTTTACATTTATAGGTATTAATCTAATTGATAAGCTTGGTAGAAGAGTACTAATGTATATAGGCTCAATAGGATATATAATTTCACTTAGCTTGATAAGTCTTTCATTTATTTTAGATTGGGGCGGTATAGCACTCCCTATTTTTCTTTTTCTATTTATTGCATCTCATGCAATTGGACAAGGAGCTATAATTTGGGTATATATTTCAGAAATATTTCCAAATCATATTAGAAGTTATGGGCAATCTTTTGGAGTTTCTACTCACTGGGTTTTAGCTGCTATTATACCATCACTTGTTCCATTTTTATTTGGATGGATAGGCCCTGGAATTGTATTTGCATTTTTTGCTTTTATGATGGTACTGCAATTACTTTTCACTCATTTTATAATGCCAGAGACAAAAGGTGTGTCTCTTGAAGAATTAAGTAAAAAATTAATTAGAAATTAATTCGGGATTGAATTTGAGTCTACAATATTTGGGTTACAATTTGTAAAGTTTGGTCTATTAAGGGGATCCATTGCAAGACTTTGGTTGTCAAAGCCATCACATCGGTTTACACTATCAACAACCCATCCGGTAAGATCCTGGTTAAACACCCATGTTTGTTTCGCAAAACCTCTCATCTCTGTAACATTACTCACATCCCATCCACTTATATCTTGATTAAATTCCCTTGTCATTCTAATCATTTCTCTCATATTTTCAGCTTCTCCTGTATCCCATCCACCTATATTTTGGTTAAAGGCGTGGGCACCCTTGAGTAGTTTTTCCATAAATCTAACCTTACCTACATCCCACTTACTTATATCTTGATTAAATGCATTCGCTTCTGCAAAGAGTCTCTCCATATTTTCAACATCAGATGTATCCCAGGAGCTAATATCTGTGTTAAAAACCCTCTTGTTGCGAAACAAATCTTTCATAAAAATTACTCCAGATGTACATACAAATTCAAGCTGGGGATTATTGCCTCCTGAGGCTGCATTTCTTAACTGTTCTAGTCTATTAAAATTAACTTTTTCGTACTGAACTCCATTTACAGTTCCAATAGCTCCAACTGCAGCATTTGGACATAAAATTGTAACTCCGTTGGGATGTAAATAAAATAAGGCTTCTTGATAGTTAGCTGTAATAGTTGTATCACTAGTTATATTAAAAGTATAAGTCGTATTAGTACTAAGTTCATTACCAGAACTATCTGTCCAGTTTACAAATGCATATCCAGTATTAGGAGTTGCTGTTACACTAACACTTACGCCATCATTATAAGAGCCCCCTGTAGGTGAGACGGATCCACTAGCACCTGTGTTAACTGTTAATTCATATTGGGTTACAGGACTTGGTTGAGTTCCTCCATCACCAGATCCACCACCTCCAGTTTCAATTTCCACTACAGGAGCTGTCTCTTCAACTTCAAAACTTATAGTTTCGGTTATCTCTCCACACCCACTTGTATTAACTGTGGATACTGTAAAAGAATACGAACCAGCTTCACTTATAGTTCCTTCAATTTTATATGTATTTCCATCAATAGAGTATGTTAAGCCTTCAGGTAAATTCGAAAAAGTTAAACCCTCTGCTGAACCACCAAATGATATTTCAATAGGCTCAATTTGAGCTCCACCTGTAATAGATTGCACAAAACCTCCGGAAACGTTGTTAATATTAGGACTATTAGGGCTTCTTGCAAGTGTTATTCTTTTTACATTCTCACATTGATCACTTGTGAATTTTAAATCAAAAGAAAACAAATCCTTTTGATCAGAATAAGGTGTGCCTATAACACGAATATTTCCAGAAGTTTTTAGTATAGTTATTCCCTCTGGAATTGAATCTTGAATAAAAGAAAATGCATATACTGACTCATCATAATCAAAGCTTATAGGATCAATTTCTTGAAATGTGCAAAATAATTGCTCAGATTTCATATCTGAATTAGAATATTCAATTGCTGGGCAAGAAATAATATTGATCTCTGATATAAGGTTGTCTAATTGTACTTGTAATTCAATTTTACTAGTCTGAAGACTTACATACTGATCGTAAAGATCATCATTTTCATCTATAGCTTCAGCATATTCATTGGTCATATTATTTAAAGCTTGCTCAAGCTCATTAATTTTGTTTTGAAGAACTGTAATCTGATTTGAAAGATCATTATTTGAGGAAGATAATTGATCGTTAGATGATGAAAGGTTTGAGATATCCAGTGATAAATCATTGATTTGTAATTGAAGGCTAGCAGTTTGAGCTATTAACTCCTCATTTCTTTTTTCTAATTCGTTTATCTCCTCTTTATTACAGGAGCTGATAATTATTAGAGAAACTAAAGCTATATAGGATAAAATTTTTTTCATAAGCTTTTAAAAATAATAATTATTTTAAATTTGTGTAATATTATAAAAAAAATCCATGGGAAGTAAGTTTTTTTCAAATAGACTCGACGATCAAAAATCTAAAGGAAAACGCCAGGTAAAAGGTTCGAAAAAGAACACTAACAGTAAAATACAATCAAAAGGTGTTGGCAAAGCTAAGATGGCTGGTGTAAGAAAGGTAGGAAGGGGAAGTTAATTAAACTTATATGTTTAGATTACTTCTAATTCTCTTTATAGTATTCGGCTGCTCAAAGAATAATTTAGATGATAAAAGATCTGATGAATCTCTTAGTGCTTTAGACTATAGAGCTTATGAGGGAAATGGTTTATCAAGTTTTTATATTGATCATGACGGTTTAAGGAGAGAGTTCTTACTTTATATTCCACAAAGTATTGGTTCAAAAAACAATCCAGTTATTTTTAATTTTCATGGATATAGTGGTCAAGCAGATGATTTTTTTAAACTTACTGACTTAGTCGATGTTGCAGAGACAAATGGAATAATTTTAGTCTACCCCCAGGGAGCATTATTAAATGGTGTAACTCATTGGAATGCTGCACCTAATGGAAATATATCAACACTTAATAAAAGCAATGTAGATGATTTAGGATTTTTCAATGCTATGTTAGAGGAAATCAATCAAAATGATTTAATTGATTTAAAAAGGGTTTATGCAATAGGATATTCTAATGGTGGTTTCTTTTCTTACTTTTTAGCTTGTAATACAGATAATGTTTTAGCAGCAATAGGAGATGTAGCTGGCTCTATGCTTGTTGACACATATAATGCATGTAATCCTTCTAAGCCAATCCCAGTACTTAATATCCATGGAACATACGATGGGGTAGTGCCATATAATGGAAACCAAGGTTTTAAGCCAATTGATGATGTAATTAATTATTGGAAAACATTTAATAAAAACTTTGAAGAACCTATTATGGAATCATTAGATGAGGGATTTGAAAAAGTTACATACAATTCAGATGAAAATAGCTCCTCAACTGTTCATTATAAAATTAATTTTGGAAGACATACATGGGACTATAGTTCAAATGATAATCTAAAAACTAGTAAATTGCTTTGGGATTTTTTTAGAATTCACAGGAGAAGTAATTAATTTTAAAATTAAAGAGATGAAAAAAATTCTTTCGCTATTATTCTTATTTACTTATGCTTTTGCAAGTTCACAAGAATATAAGATAACTAATGTAAATGGTTGGAACGCAAGATTATTTAATAGCAAAGTAATGATTAAGGATGACACTATATCATTTACATATAGAAAAAGACCTCCTGCATATATAAAGATTTCTAATGTTAAATTAGAAAACGAAAAAAAATATTTCTACGCAGAAGTTGAGCCACCTCTAGAGGAATCATATTATATCCTCTATAAGGATGGTAAAAAGACTATTTTGGAGAATTATATGGTGGTTAATGGTAAAAGTATAGAAATAAAGATGAGGTTATCTAAAATTAATTAAATATGGAAAAAGATATAATTAATAAAATTATAAGAAATAGAAAATCAGTCTATCCTAAGGACTATTCTAAGAAAGAAATCCCAAAGGAGGTAATTCAAGAAATCTTATTAAATGCAAATCATGCTCCTACTCACAAGTTAACTCAACCATGGTTTTTTAAGGTTTATGAAAAAAGTTCTAAAGAAATACTTTGTCAATTGATAGGGAAGATAACTGACTCAAAATATTCTTCTGTAAAGATTCAAAAGTATATAGATAAGATTAAACAATCTGATACTGTTATATCAGTATTTATGAAGAGAGATGAGCAGAATCGAATTCCTGAATGGGAAGAAATTGCTGCAGTCTCCATGGCTGTTCAAAACATGTGGTTAACATGCTATGTGAATAATATTGGATGCTATTTAAGTACACCAGGATTTAAAGATGAATATGCTGAATTGATCGGACTAAAAGAGAATGAAAGGTCTCTTGGCTTTTTTTTCATGGGTAGTTATGATTATAAAGAATCTTTAAAGATTAGAGACGATATTAGAAATAAAGTAGAATGGATATAACAATCTTATCTATCTAGATTTTAAAAAATAACTTCATCTGATGTTTGTTGAAGAAAAGTTAAAACTTCATCTTCCACTATACTATAGTATATATCAACTCCCTTATTATCAACACCCTTGTATCTCTTAGATAAGTTTAAGGATGATTGAGCACTTATGTGCGAAAAAATGATACAACTTGCTAGATATGATCCATTTGAATTTGGATGCTTATCATCTTCCATTAATAGATTAAACTGAGGGTATTTATCATTAAAAAGTTTAAATGCTCTTCCAACTGGTATTATCTTAGTACTAGTTCCATCAATTATCTCTTTAATGCTTTCTTCTATTGGGAACTGCTCATTACTAGTATTGAACTGTTCGATTGATGGATACATCCAAGTTGAAAAGAAATGAATTTCAGTTGTGTCAGGTATTAATGATAGAATTTGCCCAAAATAAAATTTTGACGAATCAGGATTAGTTAATGGATTAGTACTGTGTTCTTGTATTATTATATGGTTAAAAGTTTCATTTTCAAGAATTGACTTTAAATCTGGATTATTCCAATGAATTTCTAATGTTGCAGATGGCGCCGTGATATGCTTAATATCCCAATTTAATCCTCTTTCTATTGACATCTTCTCAACTTGGGAGGGCAGATTCCAATAAAAAGTAAAACTATTCCCAATAAATAATATTCTCTCGTTTGTTATTTGAAAAGGTAACAGCTCATTTTCTTCTGTTGACAACTCAGATGCATTAGAGCAAGCAAAAAATATTAAAATTGGTAAATATTTTAAAAACCTCATATTAGTCAAATATATCTTGTTTTTGTAAATTAACAATATGAATAAAAACAAAAAATGGAATGAGATCAAAACAAACGATTCTTGGTCTATATTTAAGATAATGGGTGAATTTGTAGAGGGGTATGAAAAGCTTAGCTCTATAGGCCCTTGCATATCCTTTTTTGGATCTGCTAGAATTAAACCTGATAATAAATATTACAAACTTTCAGAAGAAATTGCAGGAGAAATTGCAAGAAGAGGTTATGGGGTTATAACAGGTGGTGGACCTGGTGCTATGGAAGCTGCTAATAAAGGTGCTAAAAATAATAAAGGAAAGTCTGTTGGCTTATGTATAGATCTGCCTTATGAAGAGCCTAATAAGTTTATAGACAAAGACAAACTATTAAAATTTCATTATTTCTTTGTTAGAAAAGTCATGTTTATTAGATACTCCCAAGGAATTGTTGTTATGCCTGGTGGATTTGGAACCTTAGATGAGGTTTTTGAAGCGGCAACCTTAATTCAAACCAAAGAGGTTGAAAAGTTTCCAATAATCTTAGTAGGTTCTGAATATTGGAGAGGAGTACTTGATTGGATAAAAGAAACGATGCTTTTAGAGAATAATCATATAAGCAAAGAAGATTTAGAGTTATTTAAAATTGCGGATACAAAAGAGGAGGTAGCAACTATTCTTGAAGAATTCCATAATAATTATAACTTTAGCCCGAATTTCTAAAATTTTAATTATGAATAGAGTCATACTTGTTTTTATTTCTTGTATTGTATTCCAGTTCTCCACTGCTCAATATGAAGGGTATTCATTATCTGCATGGGAGAGTCAAGTTAAATTAGAGGAACTATTCTCTAAACACATAGATAAAACTTCATTTAAAAAACATCTTAAAAAGCTTACTGAACGTCCACATGTAGTTGGAAGTAAAACTAATCAAGAGGTTATTCAGTATATTGGAGAGGTAATGGACCGTGCAGGCTTAGATATAACTAATTACCCTTATGATGTGTATCTTCCAAATGAGCCTGGAAGTTCTCTAATTGAAATTGTGACACCTTCAAGAGAAGTTCTTAATCAAAAAGAAGATATTCTTGCTGATGACCCCTTTACAAAAGACCCCCTTCTTTGGAAAGGTTGGAATGCTTTTTCAGGGAGTGGAGAGGTTACAGCAGAGGTTGTATATGCTAATTATGGACGTAAGGAAGATTTCGAGACTTTAAAAACACTTGGTGTTGATGTTAAAGGAAAAATTGTTTTAGCTAGGTATGGTGGAAACTTTAGAGGATATAAAGCTAAATTCGCAGAAGCAAATGGGGCAGCAGGGCTTATAATTTTTACAGATCCAAAAGACAGTGGTTTTACAAAAGGTCTAGTGTATCCTGAAGGTCCTTATTATAATGAATCTACTATTCAAAGAGGTTCTTTACTTACAACAGATTTTACAGGAGACCCTTTAACTCCTTTTGAGCCAGCATTACCTTTAGATGGTAAAAAGAAAATCAAACGCCTTGACCCTAAAAATGCTCAATTGCATACTATACCAGTTACACCTGTTGGATATGGAGAGGCTCAAAAAATATTAGGACAAATGAAAGGAAAAGTGGTGCCTCAATCTTGGCAAGGAGGGCTTCCATTTACCTATAGATTAGAAGGTGGTGATGCCTTAACAGTCAGGTTGAAGGTAGATCAAAAGATTGATTTCGTTAGAGCTACAAATGTTATTGGAATGCTAAAAGGAAGTGAAGCTCCTGATGAATGGATCATCTTGGGATGCCATTTGGATTCTTGGGGATTTGGCGCAACAGATCCTAGTAGTGGAACTGCAATGTTACTTAGTTTGAGTGAAACTCTAGGAAAGCTAAAAGATAATGGTTACACTCCTAAAAGGTCAATTTTAATTGGACACTGGGATGCAGAGGAACATGGTGTAATTGGATCAACCGAATGGGTAGAGCAGATGAGGGATCAGTTAAATGCTAAAGGTGTTATTTATATGAATTTTGATGGGGCTGTATCAGGTAAAAGTTTTGGTGCTTCAGCTGCACCGACCTTGAAAAAATTATTGGTGGAAGCTTCAAAAAATGTCCAATACCCTTATACGGAACAAACTCTATATGAATTTTGGAATAAAGAAAATCGCAATGAACCTCCAATAGGAAATTTAGGTGGAGGATCTGACCATATTGCATTTTATATGCATGTAGGTGTCCCCTCTTTAAGTGGAGGTGCGGGAGGCCCAAATGTTTATCACTCTAATTATGATAGCTTTAGGTTTTATGAAAAATTTGTGGATCCTGAATTTCAAATGGGGCCTATGGTTGAACATGTAGCAGGATTAATGGCGCTTCGTATGGCTAATGGAGATATTATTCCTTATAATCTAAATCGTTATGCAACTGATTTAAAAATGCATTTTGGAAACGCTGAAAATAAAATTAAAAAATATGATAATGAATTCGAAGGATTTAAAATGACTAAAGAAGCAATCAAATCACTTAAGGAAATATCGGAGATGTTGACAGCAAGTATAGAGTCTTATCTAAAGAATGGAGACTTTTCTAAAAAACAACTTAAGAGCTTAAACAAACAATTGATTGCTTTAGAAAAGAGTTTTATATCAGAGAAAGGTATGTACTTTGGTTCTTGGTATAGATCACTTTATGCTTCTTCAGATCCTTTTAGTGGATATGCAGCCTGGATTCTTCCTGGATTAGAGTATGAAATTGCATTGAAATCTTCTGATAGACTTCAAGAGTGGGACTCTCGTTATGCATCTGCAGTGAGTTCATTACATCTAAAAATGAAACAATTAATCCAGGAATTACAACTAAAATAAATCAATATCGATATGAAGCAATGTAAAAATTGTGCTGAAATGTATGATATTCCTCATCCTACAAAAGGAATTGGAGAGTTTCGTTTTGGAGATTATTGCCCATACTGTAAGACTTTTAATTCTGATATTAATAAATACTCAATTATTAGTCTGTTAATCTTTATTATAATTGGATCAGTGCTTTATTATAGTAATTTTCTAAATTAGATATATGAAAACATCAAAAACTACAATTACTTTCTTCTTTTCTCTAATCACTATTCTTGTGTCAACCAACTCTTTTGGACAAGCTAATCAGATAAGGCCCAGTCAAAAGTCAAGTGTCACCCAATATGTTGGAGTGGATACCAAGATAACCATCAACTATAGTCGGCCTGCAGTTAAAGGTAGAGTAGTCTGGGGTAATATGGTCCCTTATGGATTAGCCTCAGCGGATAGATATTCAAACGGTAAACCATTTCCATGGAGAGCAGGTGCAAATGAAAATACAACTATAGAATTAAACAATGAAGTTAAAATAGGAGGAACTGCTTTGGCAGCAGGTAAATATAGCATTCATATGATTCCTTCTAAAACAGATTGGATTATTATATTCAACAAGAATAATGATCAGTGGGGTAGCTTTAGTTATGATGAATCGGCAGATGCGCTAAGAGTTACAGTTACACCGGTTGAGGCTCATTTTGAGGAATTTCTTACCTACAACTTTAAAAATATTACTGAAAATTCTGTGCTTGCATTCCTACATTGGGAGAATCTTGTAGTACCATTTCAAATAAACCTTAATTAGGTATATGAGAACATTTTTTCTACTAACTACTTTGATAATATTCTCTTGTGATTCTTATAATAGTTCAAAAGTTTCTGATTTAGAATCTTTACAACTTAAAACTTCATTTGTAGATTTATATGAGAACAATATAGATTTATCAGTCTATAAAGGAAAAAGAGTTGTAGTTAATTACTGGGCTACGTGGTGCCGACCATGCATAAAGGAACTCCCGAGTATAAAAAGAGCTGAAGAAATATTAGAAGATTACGGCTATATTTTTTTGT